>Ga0114968_10000764_pt1 | contig 24192 bp, 25 predicted proteins | sample M_130807_EF_Meta_FD_87020 | JGI IMG/M metagenome (GOLD analysis project Ga0114968, IMG submission 87020) | Freshwater microbial communities from Lake Montjoie, Canada to study carbon cycling - M_130807_EF_MetaG | ecosystem: Environmental > Aquatic > Freshwater > Lake | place: Lake Montjoie... | reverse complement strand
CGCTAGGACATCCACCACTGATATTTTCTTTTCTTTTCTTTTTACCATTTTCCCTATTTTCTTTTATTTTTGACTTAATGCATCAACCGATTTATGCGGTTGCCACAGGTGCCGCCGCCTTCACGTAGTGGCGGTTCAGGTAGCGCTGCAGGTTGAAGTAGGTCAGAGGCTCCTGGTCGATGGACAGCAGCTTCTTCAGAGCCGCATCGGGCTTGATGTCGTGCTTGTTCTTCAGGTTCTTCTCCTTCACGTAGTTGTTCACGCCCTTGGTCACCTGGGAGCGGCTCATCAGAGTGCCACTGGGCTGTGCCAGGAAGCTGCACAGCTCATCAGTCACCTGCACGTGGCGCTCGAAGATGGAAGGGGCACGCTTGGGTGCGTCCACGCCCTCCTCCACCTTCACGCGACGGCGGCGCTTGCGAGCATCCTTGATCTCGCGGTGCACACGCTTGTCGAGGCGCTTCACCTGGCCAAGCAGGTTGTTCACGGTCTCGCGCAGGGTGGTCAGGTAGGTGGTCACCGCCTTCAGGTCCTCATCGAGGCTGGTTGCGGGGGCGGCGGGGGCGGCGGCAGCAGCGGCCTGCACCACAGGGGTGGAAGACACCACTGCTGCGACGGGGGCTGCGGCAGCAACAGGAGCGGCAGCGTTTGCGGCCTTCTTGGCCTTGGGCTCGGCAGCAGCGGCGGGGGCAGCCGCCACGGGGGCAGCAGCCACGGGGACGGCCTCCTCCTTCTTTGCGACCTTCTTAACGGCCTTTGCGGCAGAGGCGGTGGTAGCAGTAGCAGCGGCGGCGGAACTCATTGTACTAGGTACGGAGGAAGAAGTGGAAGGCATTTTACGCGGAATACTATTTTTCCACGTCTCGGAGGTGTCAATTTTAGTTCGGCCGCGCTCGATTTTCATTTTATTATGAGACCGTCTGCCACTGTAGACCCTTTTTTTTTGAAAAAATCTCGTCCCTGATAGTAATAGTAGTATGCGCTTTAATTTTTGTAGTTTATTATATGAACGACTCACGTTCTACTTTTCCGGACAACCAATAGAGGAAATGGAGAAGCTTCAACAGTCCTCTTTTTTTACAGAAAACATCGTGCGTAAATGTATAAATATCAAAAGCCGTAAAACTCCAGATCTTCAATGCAGATTAAATGCGGTCCAGGGCGATTACTGCAGCCGCCACTACAAACACCCCTGCCGCTTCGTGGCAAAAACAGTCGAATCCGAGAAACGATCGACACGTGCAGAGGTTGCGGCAGCGAAACGAATCCAGCGATTTTGGCGGCGGAAGGCTCCTTATTACATGATGTTTCGCCAAGGCATCGGGCGCCTGAATCGTATTGAGAGTTGCAACAAAACTGAACTATACACATTTGATCCCATTGACGCAATCCACGCCCTCTATTATTTCAGTTTCGTGAGTGCGGATGGTGGACTATGGTCCTTTGACATTCGCTCACTCGGCCAAATACTCTCCATCGGAAACCTCAAACAAAATCCGTACACTCGCCAACCCTTGCCTGACCGTATTGTACGCAAAATTCGTGATCGTATACTCTGGCTCCGAAAGCGTAAATACAGTATTTTGTATCCCACAGGTGCCGACTTAACAAGTGAGCAGCTTTGGAAACAGAAAGTATTGGATGTGTTTATGCGGATTGATTCCCTCGGATATTACGTATCATGTGACTGGTTTCACTCAATGTCCGAGAAAGATCACGTGGAATTCTACAAAATGGTGTATGATGTTTGGAATGTTCGGCTCGGATTGAATGCGGAAGAAAAAGAGAAAATCATCCCTGGTCATTCGAATCCCATGAAACTCCTCTTCACTCTAACACCACTCACACTCGAATCAAAACATCGTAGTATCCAATGGCTCGAGAAGATGAATTTACAGCTCATTCATACATTTATAAGTCGCTCTCCAGACAAGGAACAACAGAAACTCGGGGCTATGTACTGCATAATGGGGCTGGTTACAGTAAGCCAAGAAGCAGCAGAAGGATTTCCGTGGATTGTGCAAAGTATTTTGTAGGTGGCAGCGCGGAGCGCATCACATCAACCAGAAGGATACACACCCTCCACATTGACACTCCCATCCTCTGCATAAATGCACCTTTCGCCCACAACACCCGTCCTGTTTGGATAGAAATTCTGCCCCGGGGTACAAGCAGGGGTATACGGATTCCCGTTCAAATCCTGTTGGGAAAATGGCGGTAGCCTCCTGTCATACACAACGGTAGGAATCGTTATTCCACGGGATGCGGCCATCGTAGGGAACGGCCTCGAATCTGCACAGATTGCACACCCCTGTGCCTTCAGTAATATCCCACCGTACTCCATGTTCACGCCCTTACCAGTCTGGACAACCGATGTTGCACAGTCGTTGCGATCAATCGTATTTGGAACAGTTGCAGGAATATACGTGGATGCCGCCCTCGCCTGCTGAATCACAGTGTATTCACTGGAGTCGCGAACCTTGGATCGAGATACATAGTTCGGCGTCGATTCCACGATACGACGCAGATACTCACTTTGAGACATTGCCATTTCTATTTCTATTATTGGTTGTCAAAGGAAATTGAAGGGACCGCGCGGAAAATAAAAATTGAGCCGCCCCCGCCGCCCCAAGGTCAGCATAACCGAGAAATGTCTAGTGCAGTAGTTTCCCCCGCCGCTTTCAGTGCTTCCAAGATCACCTTCTCCCCCGTCAAGATGCTGGAGTCTGGCGGCAAGCAGGCGTATCTGAATTACGATAACCGCCCCCTTGTTATGCAGGTTGGTTCTCTCGAGACTCCCTTTGGCCTGTCCGTCTATGACAAGACAACCCCTGTCAAGTACACTGTTGATCTGAAGCTGCGCGGCTACGATGATGCCGCCGCAAATCCCAAGACCGCGGCGATCTATCAGACTCTGAATGCGCTCGACGAGTTTATGGTTGACCAGGGTGTGAAGAACAGTCGCGCCTGGTTTAAAGCAGATTTGAGCCGTGATGTCGTGAAGGCGTTCTACACTCCCACGGTGCGTTTCTCCCGCGACGGAGACGGTAATCTGAAGCCCTATCCCCCTACGCTGAAGATCCAGCTGAAGCAGCGTGAGGGCAAGTTCGATGTGCAGGTCTACGATGACAAGAAGCGTCCAATGGCCGACATCCCTCTGGAGGACGTTCTGGTCAAGGGTGCCTTCCTGACTCTGCTGATTCAGTGCACTGGTGTGTGGTTCGCTGGTTCCAAGTACGGTGTTTCTTGGAAGGCTATCCAGATTCGCGCCGACAAGATCCCTGACAGTATCCGTGGATTCGCGTTCCTGGATGACGGCGAGGAGGCCGAGGCGCCTGCGCCCGCGGCTACAAAGAAGGTGGCAGCTGCTCCCCCCGCTGCCGCTGTGACAAAGAAGCTCCCAACGAATCAGTTTGAGAATCTGAATGATGACGAGGAGGAGGTAGATGATGAGGAGGCTCTGGCTCCTGCACAGCCAGCAGCCCCTGTAGCAGCGCCTGCCGCAGCGGAAGATGAGGACGACGAGGAGCCCATTCCTGTTCCTGCGAAGAAGACGACCATCACCAAGAAGAAGCTCGTAGTGGCACCAAAGGCAAAGTAGACGCCTGCGCCGCAAGCCGCCTTTTAGAGCCCTGCTCCAATACCGCTAAAAACCACAAAAATATTTTTTACGTAACAGCCATCTTATAGCCGATCGATAAATTCCCGCACTCGTGCCAAATGATCCGGTCGTATGCGTGAATAGGCCTCCTGTGGGGTATGTCTAGCCCTCGCCCTTTCAACTGCCTCCACAGAAGGAAACATCGCACGAAGAATCGGATCCGCAACGGAACTTTTCAAAAGTGCCTCCAGTGATCCATAATGCCGAATCCACGTAAATGCGACAGAACACGGAACGCCCTGTGCCCCCTTCCTCTCCTCTGTTCCACACAGTAGCCCCGCGTCCATTAGACCCTGTCGCGTGATGCCCTCCCCCGAGATAATATCATCCAACTGCACATCCTCGAAATAACAGGCCCCCTTTCGTGTTGGAATCCACAGACGACCCACACCGCCCAACAGGTAATCCATATCGGTTGTGAGCACTACATCGATTTTCCCTGCAGCTACCAAATCCGTTAGGACATCATCTGCCTCGGACATCGATTTGACATACGGAATCTCCTCAATCCAAAGAGTCTCCTGAAATGCCCGCCGAATCTCGCGAGTCATATGCCAACTCTGATGCTGGGCCCGTTGCATGGAGTATTCCAGTAGAGACAGGGATGATTTGTCGAGCGCAGCCGCGGCGTCACTCTTCAGAAAGGTGCCGATCGCGGCTGCCTGGGCCGTCGCATCGGCCTTCACGTCTTTCCGCGATTGGATTTCCCGCTCCTTTTCCGCCGGCGGCTTTCCATCAAACACAAAGAACAGTGTATGACCGGCCGCTTTGAGCCCGCGCAGAATTTTCAGAATATCCTCCGTATTCGCCTTGTATCGATAGAGAATCGACATTGCATCGATTCCGATTCGGCACGGTGGAACAGTAAGCGGATCTAAATCATTCCTGTAGTGTTTTAAATATGTATAAAGGCCTTTGACGCCCATGCAATGATTCTGGTATACCTAGACTAGATACACCAGAATCGTTTAATTTTTATGTACGGAGTTTAATCCAGTTCGGGTGTGGTAAACCGAGAACTTGTTGCATTCGCCCTTTTAGGCGCAGGTAGCTCGATTCCCAGCGCCGCGAAAATCGGCGCGCGTCCGTTCAAATACCTGTAGCCGTATTTACTCGCATTCCGCACATTGTGCGACGCCGCCGCCCTGTTATTCGTATCTGCAATCCATTGCGCCTGTTTGGCCCACAGGTCCGCCGCTTTTGCCCTGGATCCCTTCGCCCTGAAGGCAATCAGGATCAATTCGGCCCACGTCTCCACCGTCGATTCACGAATCTGAACATCCTCTGTTTTCGGATCAAGACAGGCCGCGTGCAACATTTCGTGGATTAGAACACGGGTCGCCTCTTCCACTCTGTAAATGAAAATACCCATTGTCGAACACGGCATCGTATAGCCTCCATTTAAATGAGCGGCCTCTAATGCCTCACCGTGGCTGGGAAATCTCCGCGGAACCGTTGCGCCAAACCAGTATACTTTCCACTTCTTGCCGTTTGCAGGTGTTCCAAACCAGTTAAATATCGCCCCCCAATCCTCGAGCGGAATCTTCATACCTTTCGGCAGGAGCGCCACGATACGCGCATTTGCGGATTCATAACAGTGCTCCTGGTAAACTCCCTTTGAATACTGATTCCAGACCCCCATTTTCAGGCCGAGCGTATCGAATTGCTGGCCTGTTTCCGCCTCCTGTTTCATTATAGCCAAATCTTCTGGAAGGATGGGTGACTTTTTCCATCGCGCCTCTAGCCTATTTGACCTGTAGGATTCGAGAAGAGATTCAAGAACCAGAGGAAGCATTCCTGTTAGTAGAGGATAGAATTGTTCTAAATTGCAGGAATACACTCTCCCACAGGATTGGAATACGATAACTAGGAATCGTGTAACCACCTGCCGTTGCGTGGCAATTTGCAAGGGCCTGAATACACTGTTGCCGCTCCTCGAAGGTAATTTCGGTGTTTGTTATCAGACAATCCAGCAGATAATGTGTTGCCTCCACCCATCGCAGATTTCTCATAAGCAATTCATACACAAATGCCTTCACATCTCGCACATCGTCGATTGTAGGTGACGGATGAGTGCACCACTTGTGCAGAATTGCGTTGAAAATTGCAGGCCAGTCTGCGTCCGTCTCTCTCGCGGAGTTTTCAGCATACGCCTTGAAACCCCTGTCTACTCCTGCAACAGGGACCTCCACGAACCAGTCGCGAATCCGATGTGATACGGGCAGTTCTGACGTAATCCAGACGGAAATATCACCCTCGTTCTGCTCTAGGCACGCCTGCAGTAACAGAACCGACTCCGAGCTCAACAGGTGTGCGTGGTAGAGCACGAGAATGCGCGCACCTCTCCCCTGATTCCCTGCAAGAACCTGACTGCCTTGGCCCAGATTCGCGAAAATGGGTCGAAGTACCTGTTTATCCTGCATTGACATACGGGCAATATCGAATCCAATATGGACGAGGGACGACTCATAGGTGATCTGTCCAGCGGTGGATTCCTCCTCGGCGTCGGCGTCTTCTTGCCCAACAGGGCCAGAAATGAGTTTTGTTTGAAGTCCAAACGGAACTCCTCTCAAGGCGGCAACCTGTTTTAGCCGTTCGATAAGGGCTTCCCGCTTCCCTGTACCCGCCCCACCTCTCCAGCAAATATTTAAACTGTCCATTCTGTACTTTCTAAATGACGAACGTAGTTCTTAAGCAGGGTTAAGGCTATATCGTATTGTAAAAGCAGATGGAATGGTTGATTCCTATTCAAACATTTCAGGTTGAAAATGTGCAATTAGGATCTGTAAGCTACGGAAATAAACCAATTATCCCCTTTGCATATAAGGATGGTGATATGCATTTCAATTCCCTGTCGTTTTTGCTGCCGACGCTAATTGTAAAATCGTATGACACGTCTACCGGGCGCCTTGTTCTTTCATTGCATTCAGTACAAGCATTGAATAAACTATCGACGTTCCAGGAATTGCTGCTATCGACGGTTGTCAGTAATCAACAGGCGTGGTTTCCTGGAAGTACGAGGAAACAGCAGGAGGTTCGCAGTGGATATCAGCCGATGATTGTGAATTCCGAGTTACATCTGTACTGTCCAATGCTTGAGACCGGATCTACGATTCCTTTTTACGCTGATAATGAATGGTCGAAGAGTGGGATTCAACACGAACGCTTGCAGTCAGGTGCAAAGGTGCGAGTTGCATTACGGATTCAGGGGCTTTCATTCCATATTCATACTGCGACGAATCAGTGGACGGGGAAATTCAGACTTCAGCACAAGATTATTGCGATTTTACTTTCTGGGTAAGTTGGGTAATTATGCTACTTGCGTTAAGGATGTTATCGCGAGGGAATTTAGTCCTAGGAAAATGCTGACGGCGATCATAACAAGGAGGTACATGCGTTCATTGATCTGATTATTGTAGGTGAACCAGACGGATAGGAAGAATAAGACAAGTGTTATGGCGAAATTTATGCCGACTAATTGAGATATCACTGATGTGAAATTTGTGGTTGTGTCTTTTGAATCGATATTTTTTGTTATAACTGCAGTTAGACCCCACGCGCCGCCGGCAATAGCTAGAAGTCCTACTAGCCCTACTCCAAATGAAACTATGTTAAATCCTGCCATTCTACAGGGTTCCGCGATTTTAAGAGCGGGACCCTACGAGGGGTCAGGGTTCCGCGATTTTAAGAGCGGGACCCTACAGGGGACAGGGTTCCGCGATTTTAAGAGCGGGGCTGGGGCTGGCGCCAGGGCCCCTAGATTCCACCCAAGCTGTTTTTATGGTACATAGAATTCTTCCTTACACCACCTGTACGGGACATGACGTTTGTTAATTGAGTTGACATAGCATTACGTGATGTAAAGAGGATGTACAATCCCCATACAACTTCTAATACAATTGCCGGTATGCAAATAAAATACCAGTAGTATGTTAAGTTATAATTCATCCTACCATATCATTAGAATGAATACTAAAAAGTACCCATACCCCTTACCAGGGCCACAGCAGTGCCACCCTCAAGTGGGCGACAAAAGGCCTGAAGAAGGTTGTTTCCCAAAATCCGTGCTCGATGATGTCGCAGGAAAACTCGGCATACCTTCTGGCCAGTCGGCAGTCGAGCTTCGCAAATCCATTGAACAGTCCCTCAAAATACCGCAAAAAAAGGAGGCAACATTTCTCGAAAAACTCCCCCTAACACCACAGGAAAAGGACCAGCTGGCGAAACAATATTTACGCCCTAAAGCCCCGAAGAATTGGACGAAAGACCCCGATATGTGGCTCGATACTACAAACATTGCAGATGTTATGAAACAGTACGAAGCATCCAATCCGAATTTTAAATTCATGGGACCATTTCCGATCGATTTCAGTGCCCCAGACCCGTATGATCGGAAGGGTCCCCAAAAATGCCTAATGAATGAAATGTGTGAACTCAATGTCAAGAATGCCAAACAGAATGGAACAGATATGATAGGCATTGTCTACAACCTCGATCCGCATTTCAAGAAGGGTAGTCACTGGGTCGCATCCTTTCTCGATATCAAACATAATCGCTGTCTCTATTTTGACTCCTATGGCTACGAACCCCCAAAACAAATCGGGCGTTTTATGAAATGGCTAACAACACAGGATCCCACCATCGAGTTGAGCTATAATGCTCGTGCCCTACAGTCATCCAACACGGAATGTGGAATGTTCTGCCTGTATTTTCTGATTCGGATGATATCTGGCGACAAGTTCGTGGAATTCAATCGCAGAAAACCGACGGACCAATTTATGCTGTGCCTGCGAAAACATCTGTTCTCCGTCTAAACAATCAAGAAGATCCCATAAGAATAGATAGAGATACGATGTCTGAAGCACAACAGCGAAACGGGACTGAAACAGAGCAGCGATTCTTCGCACCGACGAATGAAGCAATGCTACAAAGACTTCTTTACACGGATTTCCAGCGGCGCATTGGGGGTGATCTGAACGAAAAACAGAAGGTTCGCCTCGTGAAGACAGTGCATCATTATATGAACGAAGTCGCGCAGGATGATGCAAATAGTGGCAAGAGTGTTCAGTTTATGAACAAGGAGGTTTTACAGTCGGTTGTCCCCGACTATTTAGGGTACTTGCGTCGTTCTGGACAGACTAGTGGCAGCGAGGAGCTTGATCCAATGAAGGCAGATGTAAGTTCTAGGTTCGATAGGATGCAGTCAGCCAGACTGGATAATAAGGCCGCCCCTCCTGCTCCACCCCAGTTCCAGCTAACACTGGATGATTCTGGAGCCGAATCCTCCTTGAGTCGATTTGAACTATTAAAGCAGCAGCGGGAGGCAGAAGCCAAACGCCAGGCAACAGAGAGCGCTACTGCCACCAATGCCCAGGAAGAGGAGGAACTGCCAGAAGATATGATGAATCGTATCGTATCCGACGACGCATTTCGCCAGCAGAGACAAGCAGCTAACAAAAATGACATGACAGCACTGGCGCTACGTCAGCAGACACGCGCGGCACAGTCTGACACAAACAAGAATATATTGATGGAAGTCCCTCCGGATCCACGTCAACTCCTGTTCGGTCAGGATGCATTCCCCAATTCGCCAAGGGGGCGTGGAATTTCAAATGCAAATCCCACAATTGCACTATCAGACAGTTTCCGTTCCCGTGGCCCCTTACCACAGGACAACATCAAGGCGCAGGAGGATGTCGTATCCTATCGCGAGAATGAGTACAATCTGTTCGTCTACAGCGCGGACCGTGATTGGGTCAATAATACAACGGAGAATCGGTATGATTTCAGCGTGAATTTCAACCCTGCAAATAACACCCAGGGATTCGGATTATCACCCTCCTCGTACATCAAATTCAAGAACATCTCCCGCATTGAACTTGTGAAGGTTATTATGTCGACAGAATCGTCGGATACCCTGTCGCTAAAGACAAGCACGACTGCGTATGATACGAGTAAGTACGTGAACGTGTTTTCCTACCCTTACCTGCAGGTCCGTATTCCAGAGCTGAACACGAATGGATTCGGTACCAATGACGGGCTCAATAATGCGTTTGGTGTTATTAGCTATGATGCGTATTGGGCGTCCGATTCTGCCTTGAAAAATCGTGGCTATACGCGAATGGTCCCCAAGTTCCTCAAGTGTCAGAAAATCTACCATCCCACTCCATTGAGTACTCTGCAGAAGTTGACAATTCAGATCCAGAAGCCTGATGGAACCACCTTTTCCACCAGCAGTGATACCCTTGATGTGAGCGGTGTGGTGACATCTGCGCAGTTATCCAATTCCGGTGCAGTATACCCGTGGATTGATTCGGTTCCATCCAATGCGAACGTGTCGAACGCATACTATGTCGATGGATCTGGGGAGTATCTGTGGGTACAGACGAAAACATGGTTCTCGCAATTCACGGTATCACAGGGAGATCGTGTTGTCTTCAAGAATTTAGCATATCCTACTACGTTCAGTGCTCTAGGGTCCGCATCCACCGCGTTTTTGAATTATCTGATGCGGCCAGAAGGTCACGCAGTGGTTGATGTTGCGCAACTTTCTTACACGTCAGGGACTCCTGGAACCTATTATTTCAAGGATGGTGCGGCGGGTTCGAATAAACTCGGCTACAGTAATTTCATCATTATTCGGACTAATTTTACGGATCCTACAACTGGTTACGTGTCAATTGTTCCTTGGGGAGGTACTACAGCAGGATCGAGTACGTTTTTAACTGCTATCCGAACAAGGGCATCATTAGCGTCCGGTCGTCTAATTAACATGAACCACCAGGTTCAACTTATCTTCCGAGTAATTACCCGCGATATGGATTCCTCTACTCGTCTGCGTCCAGATAATTTATAGGGGGAGAGTAGATGACACCTGACAATCTGCGGATCCTTCTTCTAACTCTGTTTTTTGTTTTACTATCTCCTGGTCTTTTACTGACACTCCCTGCAGGGAGCAGGGGGATTTGGATGTCCTGCCAGACATCCACCGCCGCCGTCTTCGTCCACGCTCTTGTCTTTGCAGTCGTTGTGTCTATGACGGTAGTCCCTATTATGAAGTCTCTTTACAGTAGCGGTATTGTGACCTATGAGGAGGGGTTCAGGAATAACTTTAATCCATTTTCAGGCTGGGGGGGGTATTTTAACAGAGTGGGGGCGCAAGCTAAAACCGCTGGTAATCAGTTTACTGGACTTTTCAGGTTAAGATAAAAGACTGACATCTAGACTATGTAATACTATGGTTCAATGAAATATAGTATTACATATATGGCTGGTGCGCAGCAGGCCTTACACCAGGCCTTACGCCAGGCCTTACTATGGTAAGGCGCTGGCGTAACAGGAGGTTATTCCAGGCCTTACTATGGTAAGGCGCTGGCGTCACGAAAATAATAACTCCCCTGTTCGGCAATAGGTGGATCGAGCCACAGACTCTTCCCCTGATGAAGAATCATCTGGAAATTCAGCTCCCAATCCAGACACTCCTTGAACGGCAAAAAAGTCCTCGTGAGTTTCTTCACAAATTCGGCCCCAAGTACCATAGAATCCGTGCAACGAAATACCCATTTGTGCGGCGCTGGGTAGATCTTGCTCGGTCCATAGTAACTCGCCGCGTGACCCGGTGGTCTCGTCCCAACACCCTCACTCAAACTAATATAGTCCCATTGCTCCCCTGACAGGTCGACAATGGCCGCATTCAGTCGCGGCACAAAATCCCTTCGCAGAAACACATCCGATTCCAGAATCATAATAGATTCATTGCCAGACAGGTCTTTCGCAGCGGACTGAATCGCCGCGTAGAAATTCAAGTTGAGCGAAATCTCACCTTTCGAAAGTCGCGCAGATTTGTACGAAAACGCAGGGAGGGGGCCGCGTTGTACAAAGGGATTATACACACGAAATATAAGTTCATCATCCAGCGTATCACTCCATGTTGGCGCACAGATTTGCAGCCGATCTTTGGGAATTCCCTTCATCAATAGGTGCGGGATTAAATGTTTGAATCTGTTCGGCTCCTTGTCTGGCTTACAGAGTACGTATACTTTTTTAATACTATCAGGCCATTCGGCACTCATCTATACCGATAGACGACGTTTGGTTTAGACCTTTGTAGAAAGCCAAGTTATAGGGACAGCGGGTTCTGGAACACCCTCCGCGCTCATCTTCACAGATGTCCTGCCAAGTGGAACTAGCATTTTAATATCTTCGTTGGCGTATATCGTAAATCCTGTAACACCCTTTGTGGCAGGGTCGTGAATTTCCTTCAGGCGATACTCGACCTTATTAATCTTCTTTTTGATGTAATTCTTCTTTACTGGCGCCGGCGCTTGGGCCCTCGAATACATCGATGCAGACTCACGAATATCAATATCGATATCTGGGTGATACAGGAAATCGCCGATCTTCCCCTCTAATGGCAGGCACACATAACTCTTATCATAATTTTCCTTGATATTGAGTTCACAATCCACTGCCGCCGATTTCATAACCGTTTCCAGCGAATTCATAATCGCCTTCTTCCTCTCCGCGATAACAAACAGGCGCTCGTCCGTTGTTAACACGTATTCTGGGCTCAACTTTGGAATAGGAAGGCCAACACTTAATGCATCTTTTCTGTCTAGACGGTCCTGTAACCTCACTGTCTCGTCAATGCGCGACTCGCCAGATTTGGCCACCTGCGCTTCGGGAGAAAATGTGGTGAGATAGGTGTAAATACTGACATCGCGATCTGCCTCTGGGAGCTCCAAGTGCGATCCAATACGAATTGCACGACCCTTCACCTGCTTCAGACGCACATCATTCCAATACGGCTCCATAATATGTACTGCGCGGACACATTTCAGGGAAATACCCTCTGCACCAGCGGATGTTATACAGAAGACACGGCAGATTTCACCCTTGTGATTATTGGAGAAACCGGCCTTCTCCATGACTGATTTCAGATTTCCAGGAAGTTCGTCCAGATTTGCATTAAACACATCCAGTGCGAGACGGCGAATATCCTCCTCCTCTCCGCCCGAAAACGTAATGTAGCGTGGCTGGGTGGGATTCTTGATGAAGGAATCCTCTGTTGTCTTCGAGAAGGCAGGGCCGGCGGCCGTCTTCAGAATTTCAATCGGCGCATAGCCATTGATGTCCATTGCAATGCGGAAAATGCCGATTCCCTCCATATCGAGGAACTGGGAATACACAAGAGAAGATCCTGGACTGGCCGCAATACGCGTTAGCATCTCGGCGAATTTGGGGGAGTAGATTTCGAGTCCATCTGCGCCCCCGAGTTTGAGATTATCACGCGCAATTGTTCGTAAACATTCCTTTGTACGCTCGATTGCTGTGCGATAGGTCTCATCGGATTTCTGGCCGGTTTTGCAGTCGGCTTTGAACGCTGCCGCCTTTGCCGCCATAATTCCCTTCAATTTAAATGGTTTTTTGGGTACAGGGGCTTCTGCTTGTGGGGCTGCTTCTGCTTCTGTGGCTGCTTCTGTTTGTGGGACTGCTTCTGCTTCTGTGGCGGCTTCTGTAGGAGCTTTCAGAGCGGAGGCTTCTGCAGCAGGAGCTTTCAGAGCGGAGGCTTCTGCAGGGGCTTTCAGAGGAGCTGCAGGGGCTTTCAGAGCGGAGGCTTCCGTGGCGGCTTTCAGAGGAGCAGAAGACGCAGCAGGTGCAGCAGGAGCAGCAAGAACAGGTTCTGCAAGAATAGCAGGCGCTGCTGGAGCTGCTGGAGCTGCTGACAATGAAGTGACTGGTCTTTTTACTTTAAATTTCACAGGAGGTAAAGTAGCTGCCTCTCCATCTTCACCACCTCCTGTTGCCTCTGCGCTTGTTGCCTCTCCTGCGCTTGTGTCAGCAGCTCCGCTTACGCCAGCAGCTCCGCTTACGCCCTCGATATCAGCCTCCACCGCCGCCGCATCATCATCTGCCGCCGCCTCGGCCGCCTCCTCCTCATCTTCCTCCTCCAATTCAGGGAATTCCTCTCCCACCACCTTCTCATCGTCCTCATCCGCCGTCTCCAAAATATCACCACCCTTTGCCCCCCTATTGGCCTCCTCAATCATCTCCTTTTTCGTCCCAGCCTTCGGCCGAGTTATGCTAGGAGGAAACACGAAATTACACGCCTGTCGAGATGCCATTTTATAGTTGCTCGTCTGACTATCAGAACCAATGTCATACACCTCCGCCCAAACACCACTAAATCCTGAACTAGCCCCCTTCGGCTTCTTCTCACCACCAATTTCCCCCTCACGAATGGTGGTGTATGCCTTCTGGCTGAAAAGGCTAAATGAAACACGAACCACCTCATCAACCTTAATACGTGGCATCAAATCCAGACGACTCCCCTTGTAATAGGATATAAGCCCAGTCATACGTTTCACTAGCACAATCTCATTCTTCTCCTGCAGCTTCGATCCATCCATTGTAATGAATTTCTGGCGAAATTCCTCCCCAAACGGTGGCAACAGAGGTAGTGCCCTAACTAGAACGGAACCCCGCAGATGAAACCCTGCCGTTTTAAAAAGAGTCTGTATTTCATTCACAATTTCATCGATCGTTGGAATCTGTTCGGATGGCGGAATCCGCTCAACACCGATATCGTTGCTGATTTTTCGCACGCCGTGTGGTAACAGAGTTAACACAAACTTTGTCCCCCCAGCAGGGTCTTGACTTGCCCTTACAAAATCGATATACTTGTATTTTAGTGCAAGATCCGTTATATTCTTCTGGGGCACAGCACCTGATTCTTCAAAGACTCCCTCCACCGTGGGAATGTAGCCGTGCAGGACATTCATCAGAATTCCGAGCTCCTCTGGGAAATTGATCAGAGGTGTTCCACTCAATCCGATCAGCTTACTGTTTCGCGCATCCAACAGTAAGCGATACATCATATAGCCACGCGCGTATTTTTTCGTCCCCTGTGCGCAAAGAGTAGGATTCCACTTGTCAGCAGTGATCTCCTCGTGGGGAATCAGTCGCCGCATACCCTTCATTCGGATGAGGTATGGATCAATGGTGCCCTGCATTAAACGGATTACATTGTGAATTTCGTCAATAATAATAACAGCGTCATCGAAGAAATCTGCTATCGGCTGTTTGCACGCAATCTCCTGCAGCTTCTTCGCGGAAATACCATTATAATTAATGAATCGAATGCGACCTGTGGGATTCTTCTTGGCGTCCCATACGAGAATGGACAGAATCTGCTTGCGAATTTCCGTCTGCTGGTCTGCCGTCAGAGTTGCATAATTCGATTCGGTCTTGCGAAAATCTGGGACCCAGATGGCCTGGGCGCTCCGTAAATGCGACTCGGAAATTCCCAGAACTTCCGTGGCGAAGAGGCGGGCATCTGGGTCGCTCTTGTCCAGCTGCTCCCAATGATTCTGCAGGCGGAAATGGCGAAATCCACACTTGCTGACCTCCTTCAGGAAATTCTTTCGCAGGGAAAAGGGCGTCATAACAATGATTTTCTTATTGGAGGTGGAATACAGGGCCTCGGATGCGGCAATGGATGTGCACGTCTTTCCTGAACCGAGACCGTGGTACACTAGAATACCCCTGTAGGGGCTCGCCTGTCGCATGTACTCACGGACGAATTTCTGGTAAGGATACTTTTCTCCTGATGGAGTCGGCACAGCGTTTTTGGCGGCTTCCAGCATATAGGAATTATAGGTTTCCTTGATAAATTGGGAGAATCCGCGACGTGTTTCAGGAACGTAGGGGATCGCGGGGAGTTCGTAGGGTTCATCGCTCTCCTCCTTGCGAATCAATTCAGCCATTTCACGGCGATCCTCGGATAAGGATGTCTCATCCACTTTCTCTTCGACATTGACCTGGGTTCTATCGGACGCGGCTGCTTCCTCGATTTCTTCAATGTCTGCGGCAGTTTCGAGGACGTCTTCTACAGGTTCTGGAGGGGGGACTTTGGCTATTGTAGCACGGCGCCCACTAGGAGGGACAGTAGCACGAGCAGGAGCTGCAGCAGTAGCAGGAGCTGTGGCAGGAGCAGGAGCAAGAGCAGGAGCAAGAGCAGGAGCAGCACTGGCTGTAGCAGGAGCAGCAGGAGCACGAGCACGAGCAGGAGCAGCAGTAGCGGGCGGGCCTGTCCCAGCCGGCTTCGCCTTTGTTTTTTGCCCCAACATTGCCCTAACCCCCGTTGTCATTGGCGACGGTAAAACATCCGTTTCCTGTTCCGGTAATGCCTTTAACTCTTCGGGTACCTCCTTCTGCAGAGTTTTTGGCTTTAACTTGACAGCAGGCATCTAACGGTGGATGTGAAACTATTATACCGCAACAGAGCGTGCCTCTATCCGGTTAATACCTTCAGCGCCTTACGACTGGCCTCCTGCTCCGCCTCCTTCTTGTTTCTAGCACTCGATGATGCAATAACACCACCTGCCGTATCAAGAACGCCCATCGTGAAAATACGGTCATGCGATGGCCCCTCCTCCTTCAGAACCTTGTATCTCGGTGGCTGGTGGAATGTTGCCTGGAAAAGCCTCAACAGCTGGTCCTTGTAATTCGTGTTTTTGGTGATGAGTTCAACAAAATAAATGTGGCGCTCCAAAACACTGATCGTAAATGTCTGCACGGCCTCAAAGCCCGCCCCACCCTTCCCAAACGAGTAATACAGGGCACCGAGCCAGGCCTCAAACATACTTCCGAGTAGACGGAGATTGTTACGCCCGTCACATACTTCCTCAACGTGACGACTGACCATTAGCCACGGTGCGAAGCCGACCTTCTTCGCGAGTTCACCCAGCCGGTCATTATTGACAATTTCCGTTCGTAAATTCGTCATAAATCCCTCCCCCTGTCCACTGAATCGCTCCTTCAAATATGTTCCAATGACACCACTCAAAAGACTGTCGCCGGCGTACTCGAGTTCCTCGTTGTCGCTTGTCTGTAGTGGGAGTGAAGTAGCTGGACGTTCAGCAAGAACCATCGGTTCATCCTGTTTTGCCCATATCTCCGATTTGTCCACATAACTCGTATGAACACAAGCCTGTCGGAAAAGTGTAAGATCATCAATGCGTTGAACGACACCATACTCTCGGAGGATTCTCAAAATTTCGCCATCTGGGATAATCTTGTTCTTCGTGTTCCAAGGATTACATATTTTCGATTGAGCAGGGTTCATGTCTATACTAGATATCGTGCGCTAGCTTTAGCCCTCGCAACTTTCTCTGGATATCATAGGGATGAAAAGCATTCGCGGGGCGATCAAAAAGGCAAAGGCAAATTCTAAAAAACGGAAAATGTACAGGGCTCGTGGGGGTCAGCAGGCAAGCGCTGCAGAACACGAGTATGGTGTGCAGGTCCTCGGCGAATATGTGGTATTAGACGATGATCCTACAAATAAGCTTGCTCCAACCTACGGTAATTTCAAGCCAGGTGCTCTAGAGGATGAAATTTCATTTTATCAGGAATATTTCAAAAAACGGAATGGAGAATCTTCAACGGCGGCTGCTGGCAGGATCGTGGAATTGAAGATCCTTTTTTCCAAAATGTTTGGACCGTCTTCGAAATTCTCGGAAGAAAATCCGCTCTTTGTCTGCGCGGCGGGAGATGATCAAAAGAAGAATTTCATAGAAGCGCTTGAATACAGGCTGGATCGTCTGCGAGGGGAACTTGATTTAGGAACACCTACCAAGCTTGTATTATCAGATGGACACTTTAACACTGCTGCCGTGGCGGAAGCTGTAAAAGATGCTTCTGCAGCGGCGGAAGCTACCGCAGCGGCGGAAGCTGTCACAGCGGCGGGAGCTGCCACAGCGGCGGGAGCTGCCACAGCGGCGGGAGCTACCACAGCGGCTAGTAGTTCAAAGCCTAAACCTAAAAAATCGCTTTTATCTCGTCTAAATCCATTTGGTCCTCGCAATGAAAAGGAAAAGGCTAGACGTGCCCGAAGCAGAGAAAGAGTGAACGAATTGGAAAGTATGAAAATACCTCCTCGTCCCAGCCAGGCGCGCCCTGTCCCTGCCCCTACGAACCCTGTACAGGCGGGTGGACAGGTCAATCTCAACGGTCTCAAAGCTCGCGCTAAATACGAGCAGGCTCGTCGTCTAGCTCGGTTAGTTGATAAATTAGAGGATGCGACAGGGTGTATTGAGGAAGGTGCATACGGTAATAAGATTTTATCGCTAACAAATATCGACGATCAGAGAATTCAGAATTTACTGCGGCAATTTTCCTTCCTTGTTCTACAAGCACATAGTCCAAACAGGGACCCCAAGTGGGCTAAATATCAGGGGCGAATTGACCCCAAGAAATTTGTTCGTGATTTGGAGGCAAATCAAATTTCGAGGGATGAAATGAATACGTATTTACAGAATTACAATGAAGTCCCTGTGCTAATTTTACAAGTACTTCAGACAACGGATACACAGGATAATTTAGTTTCAACACTGAAAAAGGATATTCTTGAGAAATTGTTTAAGAGTGTAGAGGGGGAGGCCAATAAAGTGTTAGATGATAGTGAACGGGCTACATATGCAACAGGTCAATATGATGAGCGTATCAAAAATTGTTTCAGGGCGCTTGTCTTAAAATATGAGAAATTGCGTGAGGAAATTGAGAGTAAGAGAGGAACAATTGTGGAGTTGGAAGGAACAATTGCAGAGAATAGTACAAGAATTACAGACTTGGCTAATAGCAGGGCAGAAGCGGCAGCAGCGGCGGCGGCGGCAGCGGAAGCTGTCAACAGGGCCCGCCGAGAGGCAAAGGAGGAGGAGGGGCAGAGGCAGCTGACCGCACGTATGGCTGCCTTGGATGCAGCTGCAGAAGCGCAGAGGAAAGCAGCAGCGGAAATTAAAGGGTTGAACGATAGAATTGCAGTATTAGAAGCTGAAAAAGAGAGTTTAAATTCAGATGCTATTGGGAATGCCGCGCGAATTGGAGAACTCGAGAGGGAAATTGCGAGATTCAAAGCGCAAATTACAGAACTCGAGGCAACAAGAGTTCCTGTTACAGAACAGCCTCTTCAAGAAATTATTCAGGAGGAAAATTCAGAAGATATTAAACCGGATCCATGCGCAGAACTTGAAAAGCAAAATAAGGCTTTACAGGAAGCGTTAGCTGCAGAAAAAGCGGCTAATGCTGGGAGAATTAGCGATTTGGAAGAAGCAAGTAAAGCTTTAACTGCTTCAAATACTGCACTACAAACACAGCTCGATCAACAAGCAGCGGAGGCAGCGGCTGCGGCGACAGCAGCAGCCGCAACAGCAGCGACAGCAGCAGCAGCAGCAGCAGCGACAGCAGCTAAACTAGAGGCGGCTCAAGCAGAAGCGGCAACGGCTCAAGCAGGTAGCACAAACGCTGCGAATTTACAGGAAGAAATAGCCGCATTAAAGGCAGCAAACACACAAGCGAAGGCTGACGCTGCAGCAGCTGCACAAGCAGCAGAAGCGGCACGAGCGGAAGCAGCAGCAGATGCGAAAAGAGCGACAGAAGCGGAAACAGCAGCAGCGGCACAAAAAGCAGCGGCCGAAACTGCAAGGGGGGAGGCCAATGCAGAGTCGCAGGCTGCAAAAGCAGCAAAGGAAGCGGCTGCCAAGGCAGCCGCGGAAGCAGCAGAGGCCAACGCAAAACTAGCAGAAGCAAACGCTGCTCTTACAGCAGCTAATGCGAGTGGAACCACAAATAGTAAAGAACTTGAAGGTTTACGGAAACAACTCGCTGAAGCAAAGGCAGAAGCAGCGGCTACAAAGGATGAAGCGGCACAAGCGGCACAGGCGGCACAAGCGGCACAAGCGGCACAAATAGAGCCACAAGGAACATCGGATGCAAAAATCGAAACTCTTATAGCTATACTTAAATCTGGAAAGCAACCAGATGCTTCATTTTTTACGAATAATCGAGCACTAGGGAAATTATACGAAACAATGAATCTGCAAAATAACTTTACAGGCGACCTGTGCTTTCTAGGGTATTTTGTAACAGATGTTCTTAATAAACTGTTTACCCCACGAAATGCACTTGGGGCACAATCATATTCTAAAATACCAATTGCACAAACGCTACCTCCTATACAAGGCGGAATGCAAAGAGAACAAATTTTTGCAGTGATGCGTACTATAATAATTGATAATGAATTCACTCAAAACTATTATTACAGTTTAACAAATATATACACTACACTTGGATTTATAGATCGTATTTTTGCTAGTAAACCTACTGAATCGAGTGTATATTATTTAACTAACAATAATACTCTCAAGGAACTATTCAAAAAAATACAGAAGACAATTGTATCACTAGAGAATAATACTATACTAAACACAACAATAATCACACAGTTTGAAAAGCAGCCGTACTTTTATAGTAACGATAGAAATAATATATCACTTAAGAAAGATAAGTTTGATATTGCACTTGTTAATGGTATTCCTGCTATAGTGTATTCAGCTACTGTACACCTTCGTACGTATAAACAATACACGGTGCAAGATGGTGAATTTAAGTTAGAAAAGGGGGCTATAGATATCGTATTTCCTGGTCAAAATGTAAAAAACCCTACATTTATAATCTCCCTGAAATATACATCTCTACTCGCATATTTCCTAATCCTTGCAGGGTCATATTTAAAGACAAAAGATTTTTCATGCAAATCTTCTTTTATTAGCATGAACTTTTAACAGAATTCTGAAACATATCGTCATATACAATGGTATAAAATACCCTTGTATAACAAGATGGCCCCAGTCGCCCCGAATTTCGCTCTGAAAGCAAAATATGCATTTTATGCAACACTCATTTTCTTTCTCATCGCAAACCCTGAAACATTTCAGATGACACAAAAATCGTTGGGCTGGATCATCAATATCGCAGACGTAGGAGGTTGCCCAACCTCTGCAGGGTTTTTCTTACATACTATCCTTTTCTTTCTTGTTCTCTGGGCTGCTATGCTCTTTCCCAGGGATGACGCTGACATTGCTAATACCGCTTCTCCCGTCGACGCTCCTGATGCCGCTCCCGCTTCTCCCATGAATTAGACCATACACATACTCCTCCGCCTTTTTAATGGAATCCTTAAAATCAAATCCCCTGAATCTCCACTCCAGAAATTTCGATCCGAACGCTGCCCTCTCCTGCTCTCCCCATGAAGGATCCAATTCCAACGGAATATCAACAATATTCCACGTATTGTTCTTGAATACGAGCATTTCCCGTCTATTGTATTAGCTGGAAAATGCTTTAGACTTTGTCACGGAGCCCTCCTGTAAAAATTGACGACCTGGCTCGCCACCAAATCGAGTAGACACCATGCTCGGATCCCTACTGACCGCAGTTTCAGTTGCAATGGCAACCAATACATTCTACGGAGCCGTTCGCGACTGCGGGGCTGGCGTGTCACTCTTCCATCTGAACCGCGCAATTCTCGACCCTGCCACTCCCGTATCCGGCAAGAATCTAACTCTCCACATTGACTTCACCGTCCCAGACAATATCATTGTCCTCGGCGGAATTACACGGTATGAAGTTTCCTATAATTTCATCCCGTTCAGCCCCACTATCGAACCCCTCTGCGAGAACATCCCCTGCCCCCTCGGCCCTGGACGCTACACGAACACCTCGGTTTCCGTATGGCCAGCAGATATTTCCGGAATGATCGTCATGAAAATGAAGTGGTTTGATCTAGATAATGCCCTTCTTCAATGTGTTGAGATCTCGGGTCAAGTTGGCGATCCCACTCGTCTCGCCCTGGCCGTTCCTTGGATTGAGAAGAAGAGGAGACGAGTGACTTCCTTGCGAAAGATTTGAGCAACAGAGGATTCACCAAGATCACATTGAGTGATTCATACACAAGGTATGCGCCAGTTGTTGCAATAAGAAAGTTCATTCCTTCATTCCTTTTTTCAATGGAAGAGGCCACGGCCCCCTCCACGATCAACGCGAAAATTCCTAGGTAAAATCTGTTGCTGCATGACAGGACACGTCGAATGAATTGGAAACTCATTACTCTAGCTGTGGTTGTTGTTGGCCTTTTAGGATACATGTATTGGAGTCGTTCGAGTAATCTGGAATGCTTCCAGGTCCCCGCACCTGAACAAAACACATTCACAATGTATTACGCTGACTGGTGTGGCCACTGCAAGAAGGCCAAGCCCGAGTTTGAACAACTTGTTGCAAAGAGTCCGGTTGATATCAACGGAACACCCTGTGTTATTCGTATGATCAGTCCCGAGAAGGAGCCGAACGAGGCCAAGCGTAAGCTCAACGGCTTCCCCACCTTTATGCTCGATACCACCGATGGGCAGACTGTAGAGTACAAGGGCGACAGGAGTATGGATGGATACCTGAAGTTCCTCAATGATACTCTCGGCTCCAAGGATGCGGCACAAGCACCAAACGCGGCATAACCGCTAAACGCCAACATTGACCTGTGATAGAACAGATTTGATTCATAGGGGATGAATTACGAATATCTAATGAATACAGCAACAGTATTATACGTCATTTGCTACGCTCCAGAGCTCTACGCGAATTACAAAAATAAGAATGCTAACATCTATAACATTCCTGAAAAGGTCGTTATTTTTATAGGGACATCCTTTGCATTCGCGTATGCGCTAGTGTTAGACGATAATGCCCTGATTATTAACTATGCGCCAATCCTTGCACTCGATCTAACTGCGCTCTTGATGCGAGTGTATTATGCGTATATTAATTGGAACATACCTGTGGTTGTACCCGTTGTAACACCACCTGTAACGCCTGTGGTATAAGATTCACTATAGAGATTGATAATTTCTATCGCGAGTCGTTTAGTGCTTCCTCCTGCTGGCCTCACGCAGAGCATCCGAGAAAGACGCCTTCTTGTTCTTTGAGCGCAGCTCCCTGAACACCTTCATCACCAGCATATTCCAGGAACTTGCCTTGCGTGTACCCTTCTTGGAGGAGCGAGCCTTACGTGTCTTTGCCATTATACTTATGGCAGAGATTTTCGCCTGGTTATTCTCGGACCGGCTTGCCGAACCAGCGCGGTCTCCACTGCCTCCCGCCCCTTGTTCATCAAAAACGTTTTTTCGGCCGCAGTCGCTTCAAAATGAAACGAAGGAAATCGACCACACTCAATCCGAATAATCCGATGCGCCCAGTTCGCATAGAGGGCTTTGTTCTGATGATGATACACCGACGTATATAGTTGCATTATGTAGGCAAGAAGCGTGTCCATTTTCGGAATGTATGATTCATTGTCGACCTGTTTTGTAAATGCAATACCGAGTGTCTCGGCCCTCTCCTCATCACGCAAATGTATAAATGGAAAGTGTGCGATTATACCTCCGTCAACGAGAAAATGGCCCGTGTCAGGATCAATGACCGGCGTAAAATAGAACGGAACACACATCGATGCCTGAACTGCAACCCGGAGTTCCGCTCGGGGACTTGCTTTCAGACTGAATTCGCGCTTATCACAAATTGTTATATCGGCAGCATAGACTCGCAGCTGTTTCGGCAACTCTCGCAAATCCTCGAATGTCGTGGCGGACCCGTACCCCTTCGCCTTCAAAAGGACAACGAGCAACTTCTCCATATTCAGACGATTGTCCAGACCGAATTTATCTGGACAGAGCAATATTGTCTCTGGCTCCAAATTCAACATCAGGCTGAAATCAAACAGAGTGCACAATGTTCGGAGCTCCTGCAGAGTGTACCCCAGAACCATACACATTGCAATGAGAGCCCCCGCACTCGTCCCAATGTATTCTTTCACACACTTCAACATTCCCTTCTCTTCGAGGACTTCCAGTGCCCCCACGTGGGCTATGCCCTTCATCCCCCCACCACTCAAGGCTATTCGCAGTGGCGGGACTGACATCTTACTCTGCGGCACGGAGTATTTTGCCGTTGTAAACCGTATACAGGAATAGTATGGACTACACGCCCAAATTAGAACCGAAACATCTCTTTGAAAAACGGGCCAGTCGCGACAAGGCAAAGTTGGCGGCCTACAATCAAATCCTCGGACAAATACACTCCCGCATTTATCATACATCACAGCTCGCAGGGAACGCGAATTATCTCGTCTACACTGTTCCGCCCTTCATTCTCGGCCTCCCCTCCATTGATATGCAGGACTGTATTGTCTACATTGTCCATATGCTCCGCCAGAGCAATTTCGTAGTCCGATTCACATATCCCAACCTCCTGTACATTTCCTGGAAACACTACGAGGCGGAATACAATAGGCAGCAGAATCCCATCGTGCAGGCGATGACACCTCCTGCCGCACAAAACACGAGCAAGAAGGGGAAGGAGGGGAAGCGTGGGGGGGGCGCAGTCACATTCGCACCTCTTTACGACCGCGGGGGACAAGCGGCTGCACCGCCCCGCGCTGCCCTCGATTACAGGCCCCCTGATTCTTTCATACAGACTGTCACACAGCCGGCAACAAAGGCTGGGGGGCCTGCCGGTCCTCCTGGGCCTGCTCCAAAGACCAGCGCAGATGTTCTTGCCGATCTGTGGAAGTTCGCCTAATAGGGTAAGTTGAGTTGTTCGACCAAAAATTATTAAGAATAGTCATTATAATAATCATTTCAATG
>Ga0114968_10000763_pt1 | contig 24216 bp, 25 predicted proteins | sample M_130807_EF_Meta_FD_87020 | JGI IMG/M metagenome (GOLD analysis project Ga0114968, IMG submission 87020) | Freshwater microbial communities from Lake Montjoie, Canada to study carbon cycling - M_130807_EF_MetaG | ecosystem: Environmental > Aquatic > Freshwater > Lake | place: Lake Montjoie... | reverse complement strand
CTTTCTTCGGCCAAACCCGAAATCGGCGACTATCCGTTTACGACTTTGCGCCCCAATTTAGGAATTGTCTCTTACCGCGATTTTCGCTCGTTCATTATGGCCGATATTCCGGGCATCATCGAAGGTGCGCACGCAGGTAAAGGCCTAGGCTTGCGCTTTTTGCGCCATATCGAACGCAATTCACTATTGCTCTTCATGCTGCCAGCAGATTCCGACGACATCCAAAAAGAATACGACATTCTCTTGAATGAACTCAAGCAATACAACCCTGAGTTATTGCACAAAGAACGCTTGTTGGCTATCACCAAATCCGATATGCTCGACGACGAACTCAAGGCAGAAATCAGCAAAGACTTACCTGCCATTCCACATGTATTTATTTCTTCGGTTGCCCAACAAGGCCTCACGGAGCTCAAAGACTTGATCTGGAAGCACCTTAATCATGACTGAATTTCTATTTCGTCTTGATTATGGCTTGTTGTTGCGCATCAATGCGCTGCATGCGCCTTGGCTCGACGAAATCATGTGGGTACTCTCCTCCAAATGGATCAATCTTCCTTTGGCTCTTTGCATCTTGTTGTTGCTCAAAAGTCAGTTTTCCTGGAAAAAAACGAGCCTTCTTTTTTTATTAGCCCTGGTGGTTATTTCCTTGACGGATGTCATTTCTACCCAACTCTTCAAAGATTATTTTGAAAGATTGCGTCCTTCGCACGACCCAAATGTAAGCCACTCCTTGCATTATTACATGATAGGTCCCAATGACCCGTACTTAGGAGGGCAGTTTGGCTTTGTGTCGTCGCATGCAGCCAATTTGGCCGCTATGTTCGCCTTTACCTTGCCTTATCTGAAAAAGTATCCCTTTTCAATTTATGTACTTGGTATTTACGTTTTTTTGGTGGCCTACAGTCGCGTATATCTAGGCGTTCATTTCCCATCTGATGTGTTTTGCGGCGCTTTGTTGGGCGCATTTATCGGTTGGCTGTTTAGGCAACATTTATTTGCTCAATTGCTTGCCAAATGGGACTAAAAACAATATTGTTAGTATTTGTAGGAGGTGGCTTGGGCAGCATCTTGCGTTGGTTTTTGGCGCGCGTCTTGCCGATCGACAAAACTATTTTTCCTTGGTCTACTTTGCTGAGTAATGTCATCGCTAGTTTGCTCTTGGCCGTCCTCATTTTTCAATTCAAGGACCATCCGAAATGGACAAGCCTACAACCCCTCATAATTATAGGTTTCTGTGGCGGTTTGTCTACGTTTAGTACCTTTTCCTTAGAGAATTATCAGCTCCTACAACAAGGGCAACTGGCCTTGTTTGGACTCAATATCTTTGTTTCGCTTACTTTGAGTCTGCTTGCGTTTTGGTTCTTGGCGCGCCTTTGAGGGCCGCACTAAAGTCTCAATGATTTTCTGACCTTCGCTTTTTCCTTTCGCACTTTTGCGGATGTCCCAGAGAAATTTACGTTCCTCTTTTCGCGCATCTTTCGGATCTACAACGGGCAAGGGGTAGTCTCGCCCCAATTTAAAATTGTAGAGGGCCATGTCCATTTCAGTCATTTTCCACGGCTCATGAATATAGGGCAGCGGAAGTTCAGCGAGCTCCGGAACCCATTGTTTGATGAAAACCGCATCGGGATCGTGTTTGTAGCTATTGTGAACAGGATTGTACACACGGATGGTATTGACGCCAGTGGTGCCGGCTTGCATCTGAAATTGCGGATAATGAATGCCGGGTTCAAAATCCAAAAAGAGGTTTGCCAAATGATTGACGCCATCTTGCCAGTTTTGCAGCAAATGATGACACAAAAAAGAGACCACCAGGGCCCGCATCCGAAAATTGATCCAGCCCGTTTGCTGTAAACAGCGCATATTGGCATCTACCAGCGGAAAGCCAGTTGTACCGGTTTTCCAGGCTGCAAGTAAGGCGTCGTCTTTCGGATAGCTCAATCCTTCATAAGCTTTGTTGATGCAGTGCGTGGCATAAGTACAATCGGTTTCGAACTTTTGAATAAAATGACAATGCCAATGCAGGCGCGTTAAAAATGCGTCGAGGTTTTGTTTGTTTTGAGGCTGTTTGAGATATGCGGAGCTGGCCCGCACCACTTGGCGAATCGATAAATTGCCCCAGGCTAAAAAAGGGGAGAGGCGGCTGCAACTCTTTCTGCTCATAACGGGTTTGGAGATGCCTTTTTGGTAAAACCAACTTCTTTTTTCTAAGAAATCAGCAAGGTAACGATGGGCATAGTAAGGCCCTGCTTTTTGGAAGCTTTCGGGGTAATCTTCAAGTTGCGCTAAAAGGGCTTCTGACAGTTGAAAGGTGGGCTCCCAAGCCACAAATTTGTTTTCGGGGTTTGGTGTAAAATGCAAGATGGAGCTGTTGACATAGGCAAACCAAGATTTGTCCCAGTTTTTGCGGTTTTTGAGACCTCGTACAATGCCGTCTCGCTGAAATTCTGTCCAAGCGATCTGCTCTTGCTTAAAAAAAGCTCGTAGCGCACGGTCTCGATTAAATGTTCTTGGCGGCCCCGACTCTTGGTAGCTCCAGACGGCTTTGATGTCGAATTCGCTGTGCAAACGTTCAAAGACTTCAATGGCCTCACCCATGCAAATGTGGATTTTTCTGCCAATTTGAGCCAATTCTATGTTGATTTGCAGCACCGACGCATACTGAAATTGCCAATGACGCAATGCGTTTTCAGGAGCCGACCACTCTTGGGGCTCGAGCAGCCAAATGTAGAGGAGTGCTAAGTTGCTTTGTTCTGCTGCGCACAACGCGGCGTGGTCTTGGAGGCGCAAGTCTCGCTTGAACCAAACCACACCTATTTCAGTTTTCACGACGCAGTTGTTTTTGAACTTTTTTCCAGTAATTGAAAAAAGACCCCGGTTTTTCTTCGCTCAATGGCCACATCCAAGCTCTCTGATCTACATTGACGCCGTAGGCAGCAGTAAGGGGGTGTTCCTTTGTAAATGTATTTTGTAAGTTGAGTCTCGATTGCAGTTCAGCCCATGTGCCCACTACCAACTGTATATTTGGAATTTGGACCTTCGCGAGGTCGTTGATCCAGTTGAATACCGCTTCGCTAAAAGGGTAGTTGTCCCAGTGTTGGAGATCCCAGAATAAAATGTTGTTGGCAGTAGCTGTATTTCTCCAATTCGGGTCAAGGTGATACGGCGTGTAAAGATGCGTAGGAAGCGTAGTGTCTATCAATGCCGTATTTGTTCGACTTGGTTCAAATAGATAACTGGGTGTTTGCCAAGAAGTTTCAATGTGCAGGGCGGGTAGCTCTTCATAGGAAGTATCGAGCGGACTCCCTTTTTGGGAGCTGCCAGTGTACTTATTGATGTTGTCTTGATTGGCGTAATAAACTTTGGGGGCATTGGCGCCGCAAACCCATTGCCAACTGAGGTGATTGCTCGCTGCATCGGCGTCGCAGAGCTGGCCAAAGAACCATTTGGCAGCGGTGCGCCAATGTGCACCGTAATGGTTGCAGACAAGCGCCGCCAAATACATGCGCAGGTGATTGTGCATGTAACCAGTGGCCTTGAGTTCGCGCAGCGCGTCGTCAATAGCCTGAATACCGGTGTTGGCCTCTAAAATGGCCGTTGGCAATTGTTGGTCGTTGTGGATATAATGCTGCGCAGCGCGCGCTTCAAGTTGTGGGTCGTGGTGCTGCCAAACCCTTTGGGAATGGTCTCGCCAACAAAGCTCCATGAGAAAGGCCTCCATTTCATATAGCGAAAATCCCCTCTCGCGCAAGCGTTCGTATACTTGGCGGGTAGAGATGACGCCTCTAGACAAATAGGCAGACAGCTTGGATACCCCACCATTTTGGTAATTGCGGGTTTTTCCATAGCGAACTGGATCGAACTGATCAATGAGCGCATAGATTTCTGCTATGGAAAGCAGTGGCATCATACGCGCAGACTGGATATACCGCCGTCTACATGCATAACTTGACCGGTAATCCAAGTGGCATTTTCACCTAAGAGGAAAGCAGCCATTGCAGCGATATCTGCGGGTTCGCCAACGCGTTTGAGTGGGTGTCTGGAGCCGTTGGCTTCTTTTTTTGCATCGGAGTTGAGTAAATTCTCAGCAAGCGGAGTATTGGTGAGCGATGGTGCAATGGCGTTCACGCGAATTTTAGGTGCAAATTCTGCAGCAAGTGCTCTCGTGAGGCCTTCAATAGCGCCTTTTGAGGCAGAAACCAAACTATGAAATGGCAAGCCTTGCTGAACGGCTACGGTCGAAAACAGCACTACAGCGGCTTGTGTGCTTTTTTTGAGTGAAGGAAGCGCTGATTGGATGCTTTGAACGGCACCCAAAACCTGAAGTTGGTAATCGGCTTGAAAATCTGCAGCGCCAAATCTGTTGAAAGGTTTCAAAGAAATGGTACCGGGGCAATAAACCAAACCGTCTAACACATCGGGAAACGCAAGCGTAGTAGGTTCTAACACATTATGGTGTACCCAACTTAAATTGGGATGTGTAAAAGTAGGGCTTGTGTTTGCATACGTTGCAAAAACGTGGTGGCCTGCTTCGAGCAGTTGGGTGGCTAAGGCAAATCCGATGCCTTTCGATGCGCCGATAATAGCGATATTTTTGGTTTCCATGTTTTTGTAACAAATTTGCACTACCTTGGTTTAGAATTGTTAAAAAAATCAAGATGAATTTCCTCAAAAACCACTTTGCAACCCTCCTCATCTCTGCTGCAGTTATCATTACGGGCCTTATTTTAGGAAAGGCGTATATGTCAAAAGGTAAGCCCGATGACACCGTTTCGGTGATTGGTTTGGGTGAAGAATCCTTTGACTCTGATCTAATTGTTTGGCGCGCCTCCTTTTCTCGCAGAAGTATGGAACTCAAAGACGCATACGCCCAACTTAATGCAGATATTCGAAAAGTAAAATCATACCTCAAATCTCGCGGAATTTCAGATGATGAGATGGTATTCGAAGCAGCGGATATTTCCAAAGAATGGAGCAATATCTACGACGATGAAGGCAATATCCGTCAAACGATTTTTGATGGGTATTCGTTGAATCAAAGCGTGAAGGTGAGTTCCAAAAAAGTCAATGTGGTCGAACAAACATCGCGACAGGTATCGGAGTTGATAGATGCTGGTATCGAACTCAATTCAGATGCCCCCGAGTACTACTATACGAAGTTGGCGCAATTGAAACTCAAAATGATCGAGGCCGCTACCAAAGATGCACACGAACGAGCGGCCAAAATTGCCGAAAATGGTGGTGGTAGTTTGGGTAAACTGATGTTTGCCGACATGGGCGTGTTTCAAATTACAGCCGAAAACTCTTCTGAAGAATACGAATGGGGAGGAAGCTTCAATACGAGCTCTCGCCGCAAAACGGCTAGCGTAACCATTCGCTTGAAATATAAAATCGATTAATCAGAGAAACAGCTTTTTATCGAGTTGTAGCCATTCCAGGGTCGCGCTACAAAAGATATCTTCTTTGGTCTGGGCGCTCAGGTTGCTGTCTTCGATGAACTGACCAATTTCTAAATCGCCAAGCGGGAAGGGGTAGTCACTGCCTAAGCACACGCGTTTGGAACCCTGCATTTGAAGAATGTATTCGAGCGCAGAGATGTCGTGCGTAATGCTATCTACCCAAAACTTGCCCAGGTAAGTGCGTGGGTTGTGCGGGTTGTCTATGGCCACTAAATCAGGACGGCAATTGAAACCGTGTTCGATGCGTCCGAGTGTCGGTAAGAACGAGCCGCCTGCATGGGAGAAGCAAACGCGCAAATTGGGAAGGCGTTCCAAGACCCCTCCAAAAATCAGTGAACAAGCCGCGCGCGAAGTTTCGGCTGGCATGCCAACTAACCACGGTAGCCAGTATTTTTTCATGCTGTCAAAGCCCATCATTTGCCAAGGGTGGATCATAACGGCCATGCCAAGGCGTTCACAAGCTTCAAAAATCGGAAAGAACTTTTCTTCAGATAAATTTTCGTCGTTGATATTGGAACCAATTTGAATGCCCACGTGTCCAATAGCTTTCGCGCGCTCTAATTCTAAAATGGCGGCTTCAGCGTCTTGCATGGGGATGGTCGCCAAGCCAATATAGTTTTTAGGATAGCGCTGCACGAGTTCGGCGATATGGTCGTTGAGAAAACGCGACAGTTCTAATGCATCGGCCGTTTTGGCCCAATAAGAGAACATGACCGGAATAGTGCAAACTACTTGCACTTGCGTGTTGTATTGGGTGTATTCCTCAATGCGCAGGGGTGCATCCCAACAATTTTCAACGATGCGTCTAAAAAATTGCCCGCCTTGCATCATGTTGGCGCTACCATCGGTATTGGGTTCGAGGTGAATGAATTTACCGTAACCAAATTTTTGCGTCCAATTAGGCATGGTTTGCGGCAAAATATGGCTGTGCATATCAATTTTGAGCATGGGTGATTTTTTTAGGTTTACGAAGATACAAAAAAGCTCAGAGCTGTACTTCCATGATGTAATCGTCCATGACAAAACCGTTGCCGATGTCAAAAACCGCTTCTTCTCTTACCTGAAAACCTAATTGGATGTAGAAGTTCTTGGCCGGATTCACTTTGTTGACCTGCAGAAAAATAGCCTTGCACCGAGTTGTTGCTGCGCGTTCCTTTGCTTTTTGAACCAAAGCGCGGCCAGCTCCTTTGCCTTGGAAATCGGTCAGGACATACAGTTTATTGATTTTCAGCTGTCGTTTGAACACCGCATGCGCCCCATTGACCCATTCCAACGCCATAAACCCGACGTCTTGGCCATCGCTTGCTAAGATGTAAAATTCGTGGCCTACTGTTTGTTGCTTTTCAAGCGTCTCAGCGCTGTACATCCAGTTGAGCATGAATTCAATTTGAGCTGGGCTAATGATATTGGCGTAGGCCTGAGGCCAAATCTTCCGTGCTAAACTTTCTAGAATTGGAAGTTCGTTTGTGCTCGCCAGTCGGATGTTCATGTTAGATTTTGACGAAAGGTGCTTGCTGGATGCGTCCGTTCTGCTGCAAACGAACGTAGTAGGTGCCTGCTGGTAGGTCTTGAACAGACATTTTGCCGTTTTCAATGGCAACCCAATAGCGCTTGCCATCTAGGCCTACGATTTCAGCAAATTCTGGTAGCTCAACAATGGTAAAATGCAGGAAGTTTTGAACAGGGTTTGGATAAACCGACCATTCCATCATTGGCGCCGATTCTAATATACCTAGCGTTTGAACGGCGAGCTGAACGGCAGCATAGGCATTGATCTTGCCAGCGCCCCACTGCGGGCTCCCTTCTGTTGGAATTACGCCGGTGTAGTTGTCTTGACGCGCAGTTTGCATGACGATTTCCTTGACCTGTGCTGCAGATAAATATGGGTTCGCTTCTAACATGAGGGCCACCACGCCAGCCACCATTGGTGAAGCCATTGAGGTGCCTGAGAATTTGGCAAAACGATAAGTTGTATTGTTGAAATCTGTAGTGGCTACACTAGTATATGTCCCATCTGTAAAAGAAGAGATGGCTGAGGCAATGGCAACGCCCGGTGCGGCGATGTCGGGCTTCATGGCGCCGTCATAGCGCGGCCCTTTACTAGAAAATGAGGCCAACGCACCGCCCACCAAAGAGCCGGAGCTGGTGGCGTATTGGGTGGCGTAAGCACCAACGCTAATGACGTCGTCGGCACAAGATGGCTCACTAATGCCATTTTGGTTGTCGCCGGATGTGGTGCCGCTGCCTGCTGCCATAAAGGCCATGCCCCAGTTGCCGACATCGGTGCTGAGCTCGGTGACGTTCCAGAAATGAACGGTGCCGCTACTCGCCTGCGATTTGAGTTGAATACGTAAGCTGGTATTAGTATTTTTGACGCGCAAGCGCATTTGTGGTTTGCCGTTGAGCGGATGCGCCGCGTCGGCAGAGATGTTGTACCAGATGGTGTCTTGGTTGACCACTAAAAAGGTATCGACGTAATTTGAGGTGGTTGCTGTGCTGTAATACGGACTTTCAGCCAACGGGGCGTTTGAACTATTGGTGACGATGATGCCATTGGAAAAGCTCTGATTGGCCTCTCCCCAAGCATGGATACTTTGGCCCCACATATTTGGGTTGGCAGCGTAGTCGTAGAATTCAATTCTGGACTTAAGTTGGTCGTTGTTGAAGGTTTTTTTGAGGTGGAAATTGACGTTGCCGTTATTGCCTCCTGAATTGACAAACACAACCCCTAAGTTGCTGAAAGCCGTAATGGCTTGACTCAAAATAGATGTGCCGTCCAGCGTACCAAAATAGTAGAGCCCCCAACTCATGTTGATCACTAAGCGTTTGTCGGCGGCAAGTGATTTTTGATACATCCATTGCCAAGCGTCTAGCACGGCGCCTTCGTCTACCAAAAACGTGACAAATAAAAACTGCGCCTCGTAAGCCACACCACGATACGGTGTTGTTGCACCTGCACCTCCGGCAATGCCAGCTACGTGTGTACCGTGTGTGCCATAACTGTAAATATTTGCGGTGTCGCTACCAGCTGCCAAAAGGCTCGGGGTGTCTGTGTATTCGGTTCCGTAATTAAAGCCGTTGGGTGCTGGGCCACTTGTTTTGAATTGATCCCAAGCGGCGTAAATGCGGTGTTGCTGCAGTAAGGTGTCGTAAAAAACAGGATGTGTGTAATCAAAACCCCAATCGGTAACGCCAATTAACACATCTTTGCCTGCATAGCCATGAGGGAGGCCGATGCCAGCATGAACGGAGTCGGCGTGGAGGTCTATTACAGCTTTGTCTAGGTTCGGATTGATGCGCCCCGCGATTTCGAGGTAATCTAAGCCTTTGAGGCTCGCCAAGGCGGCGAGTTTTTGGAGTGGAACTTTGAGCGAAAGCAGGCCCGCAATGGGTTTTTGAAACAAAATGCGCTGCCATTGCAGTTCTTCTGCTTTGAATTGAGTGTTACAGCGACCGAGCATGGATAAATACCAACGTCCGTCGATGTTGTAAATAGGATAGTTGGCTTGCAATTGAGCTGAAACAGCGCCTTTTTGGCGCAGGAGCTCGTTTTGAATTTGTTGGAGCTCATGTTGGTCTGCTTGGCTCATTTTTGGAGCCGACCATGCCTGAAAACTTAATATGCAGAGCGCGAGCGTAAAAAACAGTACAATTCGAGACATCCTCAAATATAAGGGAAATCCTTTATTTAACGCGTGCTGAATAGCAATTTTTTAGGTCTTCTGACTTTTTTGAGTGTCTGGTAATGGTCGTCTACGGCGCGCTTGCCAATGGGGCACAGCAATACGCTGTGGAGGCCCTGCGCATGGAGGTCGAGGAGTTGGTCTAGCCCCGCAGGGTCAAAGCCTTCCATAGGTGTGGCGTCGAGTTCGAGTAGCGCGCAGGCCGTTAGTAATTGGCCGAGTGCAATGTAAGCTTGCTTACCATTCCAACTTTTGATATCAGCTGCAGCCTTTTTCCCAATGGCAGCATGCAAATGGTTTCTAAATCCCTTGATTTGATCCTCAGCCATAGAGCGAGTATCGCGCATGTTGTCGGCATGTTGGTCTAGGTAGGTCGTGTCGAGGTCATTTTTGGCGCAAAGCACAAGTACGGCTGCGGCGTCGACAATTTGTTGTTGGTTCCAGGCAAGTGTCTTGACTTGTTCGCGCAAGGCGCCGTCTTCAATCCAGATAAAATGCAGCGGCTGAAGTCCGTAACTTGAAGGAGTGAGTTGCAGGACGCGTTCTATCGTTTCTTTGTCGTTTGCGGATAATTGATAATTTGGATCGTATTTCTTGGCTGCATAGCGCCATTCGAGTGCTTGGATAAGTTGGTCTTTCATGTCTTTAGTTCATTGGTACTTCAATGACAAGTATTTTGCTGTTTTGTTCCATCTGGATGTCGATTTGTTCGATTTCGCTGATTCCTAGCGCATCTCTTCTTTGAAGGCGTTGTTCTCCTATCTGAATTTCTCCTTCAACGACCATCAGGTAAATTCCGTTTTTCTGTTTATTGATAGTGTATTTTGCGGTGGTTTGGGCACTAAACTCCCCTAAAGATATCCAGGCGTCTTGATGGATCCAGGTTGCTAGATTACTTTCTTGTGGGCCAACAAGCGCCGTAAAAGCACCTGATTTGATATCGTATTTCCTTTGTGCATAGCGCGGAGTCACTTGTTTTAGATTGGGAAAAATCCAGATTTGAAATAAATTGAGTTCTTGGTCTGGTTTGGGATTGAATTCGCTGTGGTAAATACCCGTTCCTGCAGACATCACTTGCACTTCGCCCGTCTCGATGATTTCACTAAAACCCATGCTGTCTTGGTGTTGAATGGCGCCGCTTAATGGAATGGTAATGATTTCCATGTTGTCGTGGGGGTGCTTACCAAAGCCCATTCCGCCTGCAACGATGTCGTCATTGAGTACCCGCAACATGCCAAAATGAATGCGCTCTGGATTGTACCAAGAGGCAAAACTAAATGAATGCTTGGCGTTGAGCCAGCCGTGGTCGGCGTGTCCGCGAGAAGCAGCAGAATGAAAAATGGTTTTCATGGTGTTTTTTTGTGCAAAGTAAAGGATAGAACGGTGCTGAATTCAATAACACATGTTAATTCTTTTTGTTGGGATTTGTTGGTCATTGATAGAAATTGTGCAATTTCGTTAAATGGTATTGAGTCGTTTTTGGCTGGTCATTTTCATCAGCTCTATTTTATTTGTCCTTTTTGCTGTGTTTTCAGGGCAGTTTTACAGTATTGATTACGTCTTGAACGGCAAAAAAGACGACCCTATTCTCATCAAAGAAACCTACCATTGGAAATTGCCTGACAGCTACGTTGAAAACATGGCTCGGGCCGATAACGATACTTACATTGTAGATAAAAATCCTTCAGACCCCGACACCACCTACGTCATGAAAGAAAAGACGGTTATGGTTTATTCCGGGGTGCAGAAATCTGACGGTTTATTGGTGACGGCTAAGAATAGCTTATTTGACCTGATTTTACCCTTGATGGCCTATTTGGCCTTTTTTGCGGGAATCATGCAGCTACTCATCGATTCTGGCGCCACCGAACGCTTGGCCAAACGCCTGAGTCCGTTTTTTTCTAAGGTGTTTCCGCAGGTGCCAGCGGGGCATCCGTCGATCACTTACATGACCATGAATTTTTCGGCTAATTTCCTCGGTCTTGACTCTGCTGCTACGCCGTTTGGCCTCAAGGCCATGGAGAGTTTGCAAGAACTCAATACAGAAAAAGACAAGGCTTCTGATGCGCAGATCATGTTTTTGTGCTTGCACGCGGCGGGGCTGACCCTCATCCCGACTTCCATTATTGGTTACCGCGCAGCCGCAAACGCCGCCAATCCGGCAGATGTCATGCTGCCGTGTATCATTACTTCTTTTATTGGCACATTAGCGGCATTCTTTATAGTTGGTTTGCGCCAGCGCATTTCCTTCAAAAGCGGTTTGTTGTTGGGTGTCATTATGGCCATTATCGGCGCTATTTTTGGTCTGCTTTTTTATGTGGGTTCCCTCAATTTGGTCGAAAAGAATTACTTCACGGGTAATTTTTCGGGCATTTTACTCTTTGTGATCATCTTGCTGACTTTGCTTTTTGCGTTTAAAAATGAAGCGCGCTTCAAGGAAAAAGACACCACCGTTTTTGATGCATTTGTAGAAGGTGCGCGCTCAGGTTTGGATACAGGCGTCAAGATCTTTCCTTATGTACTAGGTATGCTTGTAGCCATTTCCGTTTTCCGCAATTCTGGCTTGTTCGAAGTCATTGCGGGTGGTATTTCAGAGGTTTTTAGGTATGTAGGCGTGAGTAAAGAAATCACAGACTCATTGCCGGTAGCGTTATTGCGGCCTTTTAGCAGTTCGGGTTCAAGAGGTTTTATGCTCGATGCCATGAACCAGTTTGGGCCAGATAGTTTGGCCGGAAGGCTGTCTTCTATTTTTCAGTGTTCGGCCGAAACCACTTTTTATGTCATTGCCGTTTATTTTGGCTCTATTCAAGTGCGCAACACGCGCTATACCCTTGGTACCATGCTTTTGGTGGATCTCATTTGTGTACTCACCGCTATTGGCGTAGCACTCTGGTTTTTCTAAACAATGAAGGCGAACACACTTTCTTATCCTTCACTCGTGATCCTCGCTTGGGCTAAAGCCGTGGAAGGTCATGACACACTACACAATTGGCTACAAGAGAATGGCTACCCAGAACTTTGGATGGCCACCCAAGCTATACGCCTACACGACCCCGCAAGGCAATGGTTGCTCAAAAACGGTTACCCCGAGCTCATGGCCTTGATCAGTGCGGCAGAAGGAAACGAGAAGGCGCAAAAATGGTTGCAACAATTTAGCTACGATGTATTGTATCACATTGCTATGGCGGTAGAACACGAGCAAGAGAGCTGGTTTTGGCTCCGAAAAAACACGAGCCCAGAATTGATCATTTTGGCTAAATCTATACAGGTCATTAAGGACCGCATTGAGGAAAACCACAATGACGTCCATGCCATCCACAAAGATTTATAGCTAAAAAAAAATACGTGCATTGGTGGATGCACGTATTTTTAGTATTTCAAGAAGATCTTGTCTTAAGTGAGTGAATACCGCAGTAGCTTAGAGCAACATGGCAGCTGGTTGCTCCATGTAGGTCTTGAAGGTCTGTAAGAAGGCTGCTCCAGAGGCACCGTCTACAGCTCTGTGGTCACAAGATAGGGTCACTTTCATGATGTTTCCTGGTACAACCTGACCGTTCTTCACTACTGGCACTGCTTTGATACCTCCAATCGCTAATATACAAGCGTCTGGTGGATTCACAATTGCAGTAAACGATTCAATGCCGAACATGCCGAGGTTAGAGATCGTAAAGGTGTTGCCTTCCCAATCGCTCGGTTGTAATTTTTTGTCTTTGGCTTTCTGTGCAAATTCTCTGACCTCAGCAGAAATTTGGGTGAGTCCCTTGCCGTCGGCGAAGCGCACAACAGGAACCAGCAGACCGTCTTCTACGGCAACTGCTACGCCAATATTGACGTGGTCATTGCGGCGAATGAAATCGCCCATCCAGGCGCTATTCACAGCTGGGTGCTTGCGCAGGGCCATTGCCACGGCTTTGATCACCATGTCGTTGAAAGATACTTTTACGCCATCTAGGCTGTTGAGGCCTTTGCGGATCGCCATTGCGGCATCCATATCGATGTCTAAAGTGAGGTAAAAGTGAGGTGCTGTAAATTTGCTTTCTGCCAAGCGGCGCGCGATGGTTTTGCGCATTTGCGAAACGGGCTCGTCTGTGTATGAAACAGTTCCCATAGGAGCTGCACTGTAAGCTGGCGCGTTTGCGGCAGGAGTATAAGGAACATAATGATCGACGTCGCGCTTCACGATGCGGCCGTTTTCGCCGGTGCCACCAACGGCATGGATATCGATGCCGCGTTCTGCTGCCATCTTTTTGGCCAATGGAGAAGCAAATACACGGTCTGAGTTGTTGGCAACAGCCACAGGAGCTGATACAGGCGCAGCAACTGGTGCTGGGCTCGGTGCAGGCGTACTGACAGGAGCGGCTATAGGCGCTGCAGCAGCTGGGGCAGCTTCAGGTGTAGCAGCAGGAGCAGGAGCAGGAGCACCTGCATTGGCTAAAATGCCAGAGATGTCTTCACCGGCTTCACCGATAATGGCAAGCACGCCGTTGACGGGAGCAGTTTTTCCGGTTTCTACACCAATGTGTAACAAAACACCATCGTAAAAAGACTCAAATTCCATAGTGGCTTTGTCTGTTTCGATCTCGGCGAGTACTTCACCTGATTTCACTGCATCACCAACGTTTTTTGTCCAGGCGGCAACAACACCTTCTGTCATGGTGTCGCTTAATTTGGGCATGTATACTACTTCAGCCATGTCTTTTTATTTGGGTTTTAGTATTCTTTGATATAAGGGTAATCTGCTTGCGTGTAAACGTCTTCGTAGAGTTCGTGGGCTGCTGGGTAAGGTGAATTTTCTGCAAAGGCGACAGATTCTTCTACCTCTTTTTTCACCCATGCATCGATGTCGGCGAGTTCTTTTTCAGAAAGCCATTTTTGAGTGTTGATCACGCGAAGGCAGTGCTCAATGGGGTCTTGTTCAATCCATTCGGCAACCTCCTCTTTGGTGCGGTATTTTTGTGGGTCAGACATCGAGTGACCTTTGTAGCGATAAGTGCGGATATCGAGCAAAGTAGGACCTTCGCCGTTTCGGGCGCGGGTAGCTGCTTCTTCGATGGCTTCGTGAACAGATTCTGGTCGCATTCCGTTGACAATTTTGGAAGGCATTCCATAAGAAAGTCCGATTTGTGAAAGGTCGGTGACGTTGGTGGTGCGCTCTACGGAGGTTCCCATGGCGTAGTTGTTGTTTTCAATGATGAAAATGACTGGGATTTTCCAGTTCATGGCCATATTGAAGGTTTCGTGGAGCATGCCTTGACGCACAGCGCCATCGCCCATAGAAACAAAAGCAACGTTTTTGGTGCCTTTGTACATTTCAGCAAAGGCAACACCGGCTCCCATGCCGATTTGAGCACCCACGATACCGTGGCCGCCCATGAAATTTACTTTTTTATCGAAAAAGTGCATAGAACCACCTTTTCCTTTTGAACAGCCTGTGGTGCGGCCATAAAGTTCGGCCATGAGCACACGTGGGTCTGTTCCGAGCGCAATTGGATGCGCGTGGTCGCGGTAGGCGGTCATGTGTTTATCGTCTGGTAGACAAGCACTTGCTGTACCAACTACAATCGCTTCTTGTCCGATGTAAAGGTGACAGAATCCGCCAAATTTTTGTTGGATATATAGCTGCCCAGTTTTGTCCTCAAATTTGCGGATCAAGAGCATGTCTTTGTACCACTTGACGTAGGTTTCCTTTGAAAACTTGGGCTTATCTGAACTTTTAACGGCTTTTGCGCACATAACTACTTTTTTTATCGGTCACAAATATACAAATGATTCACAAACATTGTTCAAAATGTCAATTTTACACTAAGTGTTTTCAGATTTAAATTGTTCGCTTCAAATAGGGCTTGATCTGACGCAGTGGCATCGAAAATTCCACGACGCCATTTGCCCAATTCGAAACTTCGTACGGGTTGTATATGAAGGTAATTTCATTGGCAGTAATTTTAAAGTTGTCCGGTAAATAGAAACGTCCTCCAAAACTATATTCTGTATTTTCAAATGGGGTATTTGCTTTGATTCCTACAGATTTTCTAAATAGGCCTTCGGCTAGCTTTAATAAGCCTTCATTGACTTGCAGGAGATCTTTAATGCCCATAGTTTTTGCGCTAACTTTGTCAAAGTAATAATAGCCGATCCCATACATTCCATGGGCGCCACCCGTATTGGAGCTAGAATACCATTTTACACAAGCAAATGACGCAAAGTGGTCGTCAATTTGGAAGGTATCGGTCATGTTCCAAATACTTTCTTCGGCATAAGGTTGCGCCTCTTTTTTAAATGCTGAAAGGGATTTGTGAATCAGTTCAGCACTAAGTGGTGCAGTGTATGGCGCTTGACCATCCGTTCGGTGCAAGCCTTTACGGATAAAGTTATTGATGGCTACTTGCCATTTAGCTAGAGGTAGAGATGCATTGTAAAATTGATAGACAACTTTTGACCATTGTTTGTCCCATTCATTAACAACTTTTCTTTTGGAAATGAGCACGCTGTCCGCTCCTGAAATGAGTAAGGTGGTATCTTTTGGCTTGACTTCCTGGGCCTGAACCTCTGTTTCTTTTTGCGCTTTTTTCTTGACTGTTCGAACTTCTTTTTTGGATTTCGCTTCAGTCTGGCAGGCAAACACCACTAAAAGTGCTAGCGCAAATAGGGAAATAGTTTTAAGCTTCATAAGTTGTTTTTTTAGTGGCCTTCATAATCAAGTAAATACCTGCAATGACGAGGGGAATACTGAGGAGTTGACCAGTATTGAGTGGTAAGGTGTAGTCGCGGGCTGTTTGGCCGAGCTTGAAAAACTCGCAAATGATACGCGAACCAAAAATCAGGATCAGAAAGCTCCCAAAAACAAAGCCGGGTTGCTGCCATTTTTTGAGTTTCCAATAGAGGTAAAGCAAGATGCCAAATGAAATGAAGTAGCAGATGGCCTCGTACAACTGCGCTGGATGGCGTGGAGTGGGGTCGTAGTTACCAATGGCTTCATTGTAGAAATACGCGAATTCAAAGGCCCAAGGTACATCTGTAACGTAGCCGACCATTTCGTGATTGACCAAATTGCCCAAGCGGATGAACGTAGCGGCGATGGCAATTGGCGCAGCAATGCGGTCTAAAATCCAGATGTAAGAACGGTTTGATACTTTTTTGGTGAAAATATACAAGGCAATCAGAATGGCAATTGCCGCGCCATGGCTGGCCAAACCGCCTTCCCAAATTTTGATGATTTCGCCGGGATGCGAAAAATACCCCGTCTCTACGACTTGCCCGTGTTCTATTTTGTCCCAGTATGGGCCATAAAAAAGTACATGTCCGAGGCGCGCGCCCACAATTGTAGCGAGTACCATGTAGGTAACGAGTGTGTCCAGCACCTTGTCTTCGACTTGTTCAGCTCTGAACATTTTTCGGATCACAAAATAGCCCATCACGATGCCCGAAACGAAGAGTAGGCCATATAAGTTAGGGGTGCGCCACCCATCGATAAGTTGGGAGTCTACAGCCCAGTGGATTGAAAGCATCATGCGTTTTGGTTTTTGAGCGCTTGTTCGACAAGGGCTTGAGGTTTTTCTTGGTGACCTTGGAAAGGCAGCGCTGCAGAGCGCCCTTTCTTGAAAATAAGATTGCTTTTGTTTTGGCCTTTTCTGAGTTCTTTCTGGACCTCTAGCGGGAGGTGAATGGTATCCAAACAAGCCTGGCTGCAGCAGTTTTCCATTTGCGCCTTACAATCTTCGCATTGAATAAAAAGTAAGTGGCAGGCGTCGTTAACGCAATTGGTGTGGGTATCGGCAGGGTTTCCGCACTGGTGGCAAACCGCAATGATGTCAGGTGTAATGCGCTCGCCGCGGCGTTCGTCAAAAACAAAGTTTTTACCGATGAATTTGTTTTCGATTCCTTGTTCTTTGCAGTCATTGGCGTATTTGATGATGCCGCCTTCGAGCTGGTGAACATTTGCAAAACCGCGGTGCTTGAACCAAGCCGAAGCCTTCTCGCAGCGCACGCCACCGGTACAATACATCACGATATTTTTGTCTTCGTTGCCTTTGAGCACCGTTTCCTCAATGTAAGGCAGGGATTCTCTGAAGGTATCGACATCTGGGAGCACCGCCCCTTTGAAATGACCTACTTCCCATTCATAATGATTGCGAAAATCGATCAGGAGGGTATTGGGGTCGTCGGTGAGGGCGTTGAAAGCGGCTGCGTCTAGGTGCACGCCTTTATTGGTGACATCAAATGTGGTGTCGTTGAGTCCATCGGCCAAAATTTTAGACCTGACCTTGATTTTGAGCTTTAAAAAAGGGAACTCCGCTTCGGCGTCGTCTACGGCAAAATTGAGTCGGATGCCATTTAGAAAATCGATTTGGTAGAGTTCTTCTCGAAAACGACCTAAGTTGGCTGTCGGGACGGCGATTTGCGCATTGATGCCCTCTTTGGCAACATAGGTGCGCCCCACGATGTCCAGTGCAGTCCACTCGAGGTAAAGTTTGTTTCTAAATGCCTGCGGATCTAGAATGTGGGCGTATTGGTAAAAGGAAATGGTAATGTAATCGTGGCCAATTGCCTGCAATTGTTTTTCTAGCGATGCCCGATCGAGTGTATTCCAGAGTTGCATTTTTTCATTCATTAGACAGCGACATTGTGTTCGCGCAGCGCATCGTTGAGCGAGGTTTTGAGGTCTGTGGAGGCCTTGCGTTTGCCGATAATGAGCGCGCAAGGAACTTGGTAGTCTCCGGCTGTAAAAGTTTTGGTGTATGAACCCGGAATAACTACCGATCTTTCGGGAACATAGCCGTTGAATTCAATAGGTTCTGGGCCCGTAACATCGATGATTTTTGTCGATTTGGTCAGTACTACATTGGCGCCGAGGACGGCTTCTTTGCCCACGCGCACGCCTTCAACTACAATACAGCGCGAGCCAATGAACGCGCCGTCTTCAATCACAACGGGTGCGGCCTGAAGCGGCTCCAAAACGCCACCAATACCCACGCCGCCACTCAAATGGACGTCTTTGCCAATTTGCGCGCAGCTGCCAACGGTTGCCCAGGTGTCTACCATGGTGTTGCTGTCTACGTAAGCGCCAATATTGATGTAAGAGGGCATCATGATCACGCCTGGGGCAACATATGCGCCATAGCGAGCGATGGCGTGCGGTACCACGCGGACACCCAAATCTTTGTAATTGCGTTTGAGCGCCATTTTGTCGTGAAATTCAAAAGGCCCTACTTCAATGGTTTCCATTTGGCGGATCGGAAAATAAAGCACAACGGCTTTTTTAACCCATTCGTTGACTTGCCAAGTGCCGTCGTCTAGCGGTTCGGCAACCCGCAGTAGTCCTTTGTCGAGGTCTTCGATGACATGTTCAATGGCTTCAATAGTTGCTTTTTCACTTAATAGTGCGCGGTTTTCCCACGCGGCTTCAATGGCTTGTCTCATGCGCTTGTTGTTCTGGTTTGGGGATTCTGATCAATAATATGAAGCCAACGGCAAAAAATACGACGAGGGCTAAAATGGATGTGCGGATGTCGAGCAGGCCTTCAATGAGCCCAAAAGTGAGTGTACCGAGTGCCAAGCCTAATTTTTCAGCTAAATCGTAAAAACTGAAGTACGACGTGAGGTCTTTGGTTTCTGGTAGTAATTTAGAATAGGTCGATCTAGACAAAGATTGAATCCCGCCCATGACCAAGCCTACGCCAGCTGCCGCAATAAAGAATTGCCAAGGATACCACACAAATTGGTACACGTAAATGCAAAGCGCAATCCAAATGATAATGGCGCCACCAAGGGCCTTGAAATTGCCAATTTGCTTGGAAATAAACGACATCAGGTAGGCGCCGCCAATCCCGATGAACTGAATGATGAGGATCGAAATGATAAGGTCTTGCTGCTTGATGCCAATCACTTCCTTGTTGGCAAAGGCCACCGCCATGACCATAATGGTTTGCACGGCCATGTTGAACATGAAATAAGATCCTAAGTATCCTTTGAGCGTTTTGTTTTGCCTGATTTGCTTCCAGACGCCATACACCTCCGAATAGCCTTTGCGAATGAGGTTCTTGCTGTCTTTTTGCGTGGCGCTCGTCTTGGGTAGTCTCGAAAAAGAGAAGGTGGCAAAGGCAATCCACCAGAGGCTCACCAACGGAAAAGCCCAGCGAATCTGGATCACTTTGGTAAAAACGGTCAAAATCAAAATGATGATCAGCAGTGTAGAGCTCCCTAAATAACCCATTGAGAAGCCGCGCGCCGAAACGCGGTCGTGGTCTTTTACCTCAGCGATGTCGGGCAAATAAGCGTTGTAGTAAACCAAACTGGCCCAAAAGCCTATAGAGCCGAAAAATAAAGGCAACATGCTCCAGCTGATCAAGAAGGGGCTGTGCCCTAATTCTCCGCTTGGCGGCGTTTGAAAAAAGTAAAGTAGTCCGCTCGAAATGGCACCCATATAGCAGAAAAACTGCATGAAAAGTTTGCGCTTTCCGCCTGCATCTGCAATGCCAGACAAGAGCGGTGAAATCAGTGCAACAACAACATAAGATAAGCAAATGACGTAAGCATAGAATTCGGTGTTGTGGAATTCGCGCCCTAAAAAGCTAACGGTGTCGTAGACCGTACGGCCAGTCTCGTTTTTGACACTGGTTTGGGTCTCGTAAAGAATTGGAAAAATAGCCGAACTAATGATCAGCGGATAAACTGAATTGGCCCAGTCGTAGAAGACCCATCCGGTGATGGTGCGTTTGTTCCCTTTTTGCTGCATAATTCAAAATTAGGGAAATATCTTTAGTGTAGGATGTCTAGCTGATATTTCAGTAAAAGCCCTTCAAGTTGAGCTGCTTGAATCTTAGCTTTTTCTATTTGATTGTTTTGAGGTTCGAGTTGAAGATTTTTGGTTTCTATAAAATTGACCGCACGTAGATCGGTTCGGTCAAAAACAACATCTAGTAAATTTGAACCATAAAACGAGATTCCTTTGGCTTTAGCTTCTGTAAATTCGACACCTTCTAAATCGCAGTTCAAAAACGCGCAGTTTTGAAGATTCATTTGGTAAAAGCTCGCATGTTTCAGAAAGCAATTGTTGAAGTGACACGCAAAACCAAAAGAATTGGCGTATTCAAAATGCAGCCCTAATAATTTGCAATTGTGAAAGGAAACGCCATTCAGTACGGTGTCTACCAAACTGCAGTTGGATAGATTGCATTCCTCAAAAGTGCAATCTAAAAATTTGGATTGGGCTAACTTGACGGCCGTAAAATCCAAACCTATAAATCGACAGGCTTCATAACTGGATTTTTCCTGGAAATCTTCGATAGTCGTGATTTCGACATCGTAAAAATCTTGTCTCATTCGAGGCCGGAAAGATAAGGTTTGAGGTAGGTAAATGGCTCGTTGAGCTCGCCAGCCATTGTTGTTTGGGTGCCGCGGAAAATGATTTGATCTGGGTCTGGGCCCAACAAGACAGGGAACACCGCTTTGAGTAGTTCGGAACCGAAGTCTTCGGCGGCATCTTTGGAGAGTTCACACGGCAAGTTGTCTACGGCCATCACGGCAATAGCGCCTGATTGTAGCATGTCAACCTCCTGACCAGTGTTGGGGTCGTAGCCATACATGGACGTGCCAATTTTACTTGGGCGAATGGTGCAGGCAATTGGGCCGTCGATATCGCAAGAAACATCGGCAACCACTTGCATAGGACACGTCGGGTCTTGGAGCATTTGTTGGGTCAGGATAAACGGTGACTTCGAAGACCAAAAATGACAAGGAATGTACACATTGCTCTTTTGCGCAAAAGGCCCAAAGTTGCTTTGATACAATTCGGGTTGGGTGTAAAATTCGCTTTTATCGAAGCCAGCATCTGTTTTTCTACAGAAGTATTGGTGGGTGTCGAGGTGTGTATATACGGCTTCGTTGTGCTGTTCGTGAAGATAGGCCTCAGGATCGACTTCTTTAATCGGTAATAGCTTGACGATTTCTCTGGCGCCATTTCCGACACGGCCAAAGCCGGTAAGTACCAATTTGAAGTCAGGGGGCAATACTACTTTTTTCAATTCAGCTTCTACCTCTTTGCGGTCTGTACACAAGTGCGCTGGTTTGAGGCTGTACGCACCCGTTTTGAGTCCATAGGTCAAAAAAGCATTGTAAGCACCCACTACGCCTGCATAACGACCAAAACCAATGATGCGTTTGTTGTTGGCGTCTTTGAGTACTTCGTAGTCAATAAGGCGAATTCTCTTGTCTAAGATTTCTTGAAGAAGCGCTCTATTGTAGGGCTGTTTCTTGAAAGTATGAGAAAAGAAAAGGTAAGTTTTGTTTGCCAGTAGTTGGTCTTTGGGCACCTCTTTGACGCCTAATAAGATGTCGCAATGGCTCAGGTCTTCTTGAACTGTTAGGCCAAGTTCGGCGTATTTTTCATCTGAAAAGCAGCGAATTGGGGAGTTTTGTACCGTTACTTTAACTTTGGAGTACTGCTTTTCTAATTGGATGCATTGTGCGGGACTGAGTGGCACCCTGAAATCTGGCGGGGTTTTGCCTTCACGGATGATGCCGATGTGAATGATGGACATTTTTAGTTGAAGTTGATGGGAGTATAAATCTTTAGCTCAGGTAGTTGTCGATGAACTCGCGTACGCAGGCAGCGCCACCTTTGCGGCTCAAGACAATATCTGAAATGCTTTTGATGGAAGCCACAGCCGATGCAGGGCAAACAGCCAAGCCAACAGCTTTCATGACTTCGGTGTCGTTGCGGTCGTCGCCGATGAAGGCCACTTCTTTAGGCGAGATGTTCATTTCTTTGCACCAGTTCTCTAAGATGCTGAGTTTGGGTTCGCGGCCTACATACACGCGCTCAATGCCTAAAAGTGCAGCGCGGTCCTGGACCATGTGTTCGGTAAAACCCGAAGAAATGATGCCGAGTTCTAGTTTTTTACTCTTGCTGAGTTCGAGTAGCGCCAGGCCGTCGTGGGTGTTGTAGCGCTTCATTTGATCACCTTTTTCACTGACGTACATGCCGCCATCGGTTAGGACGCCATCGACGTCGAGGATCAGCATTTTGAGGCCTTTGATTTTTTTGTCAAGGCTGGCTTGCGAAAAAAGCGGTTTGAACAAGAGTGCTTGTAAATCGACTTCGTATTCTTCGCAAACAGCTTCGAGGTCGTAGATGGAAAGTTCAAAAACATTATCGGCGTCGAGGTCTGCTAAGAAATCGTCAAATTCGATACCGTTTGCCTTGCACAGACCTTTAATGTTTAGTTCAAGTAACATAATTAAATAATTTGATAACCAACACTTTGTGCTACTTTCTGGATGTCGGAATGGAGTTTTCTGAATTCGTTGTAGTTGAGCTGCTGTGAGGCATCTGATTTGGCAACCTTAGGGTTCGGATGCGCCTCGATGAGCAAGCCGTCTATGCCCATGGCCACGCAAGCGCGTGCCAGCGGATTCACGCCGTAAGCGTAGCCCATGGCGTGAGATGGATCTAGTATGATGGGTAAATTGGTGTGTTCCTGCAACCAGGCAACGCCACATAAGTCGAGCGTAAAACGGGTACCCGTTTCAAAGGTGCGGATGCCGCGCTCGCATAGCACCACATTTTCGTTGCCGCCTGAAAGCACGAATTCGGCTGCTTGTACAAATTCTTGGAGCGTTGTGCCAAAACCGCGCTTGATGAGCACGGGTTTTTTGATTTTGGAACAGGCGCGTAAAATACCTTGGTCGTACATGGCTTTGGCACCCACCTGAATGATGTCGGTGTGTTCGATGATTTCGTCGATATGGGTGGCATCGCGGGCTTCGGTGATCACGTTGAGGCCGTAGTCTTTGCGCATTTTGGCTAAAAGTTGCAAGCCTTCTAGGCCCATGCCTTGAAAAGAGTAGGGGCTCGTGCGCGGTTTGTAGGCGCCGCCTCTGAGGGTGGTGAGGCCCATGCTCACGAGTAACTCTGCCGAACCGCGGAGCTGCTCTTCTGATTCGACAGAACAAGGTCCGCCAATCAAGATGGTGTTATTGGTTTGGCCACCAATGCTGACATTTCCAAGTTTAACTTCGCGTTTTTGGTCTTGGAACTTGCGCGATGCGAGTTGGATGTCGTTGGCAAAAACCCAATGGTTTTGGCTGTGGTCTTGCAGCGCTGCTGGCACTTCTTTGAGGCCGCTACCGGTAATCAGGTAGTCTTTTCCTAAATAGTGGATGTGAAAAGCGTGGTGTGTGGCAGCAAGTGCAGCTGCGTTGGTGTTGTTTTTGAGTTCGATGATCATATTTCTGCTTTGATCAAGTTGGAGAATTGAACGATGCCTTTGAGTTGTTTGGCAGCGTCGATGACAGGTAAGTAAAGCACCGCAAAGGGGCTGTTTTTAATGAGTTGCAAGAGTTCAACAACGCTTGCATCTTCATGGATGCAAATAGGTTGGTGATTGATCATGCTATTTGGGTCAATGAAGTTGAGGTCTGAACCGTTATGGAGGTTCTTCAGTAAGGCTTTTCTGATGTCGGCACTCGATACCAAACCGATGAAGGTATTGTGAGCATCTACAGCCATAGCGACACCCATTTGACCATCTTCTACAGTTTGTAGCACATTTTTTAAATCCAAATTTTCAATGCTGAACTTCGGGGTTTCGTGCAAAGGTGTCATGAAATCTGCCACCTTGAAGGCGGAGCCAATGCTGCGCTTGGTGAGGTTCATGAGCGCATTGCCCACGCTAGCCTCTTTGAAAAGATAAGAGCCCGAAACGGCCGTGCTCACGCCCATTTGTCTTAAGATAAACGAGACTTCAGGATTCACGCCGCCGTCCACGTGTATAGATTTGTTGGGGTAGCGCTTTCTGAAATTGCGAATTTTGTCAAAATTGAGCCGGTCAAAAACACCGCCTGATTGCCCTGGAATAGTGGCCATGATCAGGATGAAATCGAAGTGTTCGAAGTGTTCAAAAGCTGAAATTGGCGTAGGGGTAATGAGGGCCAGGCCTTTTTTGCCCGTAATTGCTGCAGGGATTTGCGCTTCACTATTTGAATTTTCACCTTGTAACACGAGATACTAAATGGGGGGGTCGGGTAGGTAAGAGGTAAATCAGCGTGGGACAGGTGTAATTCTGTGCAGATAG
>Ga0114968_10000762_pt1 | contig 24224 bp, 15 predicted proteins | sample M_130807_EF_Meta_FD_87020 | JGI IMG/M metagenome (GOLD analysis project Ga0114968, IMG submission 87020) | Freshwater microbial communities from Lake Montjoie, Canada to study carbon cycling - M_130807_EF_MetaG | ecosystem: Environmental > Aquatic > Freshwater > Lake | place: Lake Montjoie... | reverse complement strand
TATAAGAACATCTTAGAAGGTGCTTATAATAGAAGGGAAAAATATGTAACAAAGAACAAAACTCGTAAAAACGCAAAGAAAATGTATCTATAATGGGCGTTTTAAATCGTCAAAGGTGTAATAAGAGGATGTAGACACGGTACATACGATTACGGTAGAAAAATGTCGTTATCGTATATAAGAATCCTAATCCTATTCCTACTATATGGGAGATATTTCGGTTCAGGTACAAAAGAATATCACCGGACCCGCCAAGGCATATAATGATACACATTATTATCAATCCTTTGAAGTCGATATCAACGGTATAAGCAATGTCGTACCTTCTTTAGATAGCCCATCGGTCAACGCCATTGGGTTCATTACGTTGTCCAGTGGAGACACCAACCATACTCTCGCCATGGAGCAATATGGTACGGAACTGTACGACATGAAATCGGGGCAGTATGTGATGGAACATTTTTTCACGAATAAATTGTGGGAACAGTTGAATTATTTTAATAGCAATCTTTCCCATTACAAGATTACCGACGGATTGCAATACAGTGTGTATTCTATCAATTCCAAAGTCGATACCACGTGGGATGTGAATACAGTGACCCACCAGGTGAAGAACAATGTCCAACCCGTCGTGACCGGATACAGTGAGGATATGTCCTCCTTTTCGAGTGCGGTGGGGTCTTATAACATTGCGAATATTAATTATAATTTTGTGGTGGAATGGTTTGGCTATTTTTTACCCAGCCAGAATGGCAATTATCGTTTTCAAATGTCTACCAACGGTTACGGGTATATTTGGGTAGGAAATGTGGCTTTAGTCGATTACAATTTAAAAAATGCTACCACGTCGGCCCAGACGGTCCGTATGAACCAAGGAATCTATTATCCGGTGAGGATTCAATTCAGTATGTCCACCACGACCACCATCGACAATATCCAGTTGGCGTTGTCCATCTATTTGGAAGGCAGTCTCTTGTCGAATGGCCAAGGATCGCTGTTTAGCATCCAAGATGCTAAGAATGTACCGTATGAACCGATCCACCTGCATTATGCTTTGGTCCAACCGGACCAGAATGCCGTGGATTTGGGATTATACCGGTTATTCTACACCAAATACAATGTGTCCAACAATTACACCTACAATCAACAATTGCGCGTGGTCAAATCGAATCCCAATTTGAACAACAACTATGTGAATATATTGCAATTGGACACGAACAACGTGCCGACGACGTTGACGTTGAATCCGGACGGTACCGTCGTATTGAAGAATTCCACGTCGTCCAAAACGTTGACGAATCTGGTGTCCAGTTTTTCGGCCTGTACCAATGGGGTCAGCTTTGCGTCGACGCCGGTCATCACCTTGAACGGGGCCTCATTGAACCAATATTATACCATTGCGAATGCGAGTGTGACGGATCCCGCCACCGGTAATACCTATACGAAATACACGTTTAGTAATTTCAATTATACGGGTACCTCGAGTGACCCTCTTTATAAAACCGTGACGGCGGCGCTGCAAAATCAAACTTCCTTGGAATTGGTGGTTGTTTCGACGACCCCGACCGACGTCACTACCCTGAATCAGCCGCTCATGAACCAAATCGTCGTGACCAATTTGAACATCGTGAACCAATGCACATTTCAGTTGAATCTTGGTACCGACGGTAACTTGGTTCTTAAAAACAATACCACGGTGATCTGGTCTCTGTTTGACGACAACCAATATTCCAGCGTAGCCAGCAACATTAAGAAGAATATAGGGTCCGTCGCCACCGCCAACCGCGAATGGCTCGACAAGTACAATGCTCAAGTGGCGACCATGCAACTGAATTTGGCTTACCCGACCATGGATTCCCAACATCCCATCTATTCTTCCAACGGCTATTGCAAATTGGTCATTTTAGGGAATCGGCTGTTGTTGGTCACCAGTACCGCGGTGGCATCCCATACTCCCACCAGTAAGACGACCAACTGGGTGGAGCAACCTCACACTTATTATTTACTGAGTGCGGTCGGGGAAATGAAATTGGGAAAAACCGTGCTGGTTGACCAAGAATCGCAGTTGCTCCAACACGTGCCGGTCGGGGGCAACATCTTGAACTATAGCAACACGTTCAACGCCTACAACGACAATATGTACAGTTTCCCCCCGGGATACGGCCAGTCCGTGCCCTTGTCCAATTATATCACGCAGAAAGGGGTCACCAACGAACAATGCCAAAGTCTATGTGAAAATAATGCGGGGTGTGGTCACTACTACTTGTACCAAGATTCCAAGAATTCGTCCACGTGTCAAATAAATACGGATAACAGCCCCCCGCAATATTTGCCTAAATCGAACGAGGCATTGTCTTCGTCTACATTATATGTTCGTAACAAGATGATTACCACCAAGTGCAGTATTGACGGGTATCAACCGAATTATACGACGGCCAACGGTGACGCGTTTTCAAAACTAAAGGCGTATTCCATGGCGCAGGGCCATTACGACCCGGCACCTTCCCAAGAAGGACCCTGCAGTGTTCCGTCGATTTATAAGAGTTTAAACACCTTTAATGGTACCGAGACGTTTGTTTCGCGGGGGGGCGGCGGCGACCGTCGTTCATATGTGCAGCGGGGGGGAGAGATTTATCGCGGTGAATCGAGCTGGATCGGGGGCGGTCTCGCCCCCCTGGACGCGCGCGGGGATTTAGATTGGTTTCCCCCGATCCAGCCGGTTGAAACCATGGTGTCGGGGTACAATCCCAACATATGCCAAACCATGCAGAAAACGCCGTGTTTACAGGAAATCCAACAAAACATCCAAGCCCTCAACGACGAGTATAATAGTCGCGCCAACGACAGCGCCCAGGTGATGCAAAAATACGATGCCTTGAACCGCGACATTACGGGGAAATTGATGGCCCAGTATCAATCGATTCACGGCAATCCGCAGTACGATTTCATCGATAAGGATGGCAATTTGTTGTATGTGAAAAATAACGAAAGGACGCTGTTGACGGGCATGATCCAAGATGTCAAAGAGAAAATGATGGCCGAAAACACCAAATACATTGTGCTAAATATCGTGGCCGCTACGATCCTTGTGGGATTTTTCGCATTGACGCCCTGAGATTTGGCCTCGCGATGGAGGTAAAATATACTTATTGTGTATAGTCGATTTATTATACACAATTGGATAAAAAATGCCCACTACACCGTCAGTAACCCCAAATATGGCGACGACCGCAAGCTCGCGACCGACCCCTACGTCTTCGCCGACCTTGAACGGGGGGTCTTTTCTCAATGGACTGCAAACCTATTTAGTACAATCGCCGTTGTTGAACACGGTCAACGGGGAAACCAGCGACATCACCCAGCAAATCAACGATATCAATGCCACCTTGGGAGAAATCAATTCTTCCATTACCGCCACCAGTGTATCCAATATATTGTCCCAACAGGACGGTATCCAGACCATTGTGGATACTGAAATGACCCGTCTCAATGATAAAAAGGAGAGCATTGATCGCGCCATCATGACGCAAAAACGCATGATGGTGATGAACGACAGTTACACCAAACGTCAACAGGCCTATACGAAAATCGTCATCGCGATTTCCATCGGTCTCTTTCTGTTGATCCTTGTACGCATCATGTCGTATCAATACCAATCATACGATTCTTTAGGAAATTTTTTGACCATCCTTATCATCGTCATTACGTTGATTTGGTGTGCCTGGGCGTTTGTGGCCATTTGGCGCCGTGATCCCGTATATTTTGACCAGCTGAATTTCATTCCCAACGATTATTTACCTCGTGGCAGCAACGAAAACGTGGCCGGCAGCATTATACAAAGCATCGTCGCGGGCCAAGGATCCGGAGAACTCATTTCTGGCACCAACCCGAACATTCACAGCACATGTGTGGGAGCGGCCTGTTGTTCCAATAGCACCCACACGACATGGGATCCGTCCAACAATGTCTGTGTGAAGGAATCGTTTATAGGAAACACGCCCCCCGCCCAGGTTCCCCCGACCACCATCCCGAACAATGTGAAACGCGTCGACGCGATCCCGTCCTTTTTACCCAGCGAGTATGATCAATACCGGGCATTGACCCAGATCACGACGGTCCCTCTTTCGGCCCAAGACTGGTATTCCATCCAGTGGAAACAGATCATGTAATGAACGAATTAACGATATGATATCCCTAGATATCATATAGTAGTACGCCGACTTTATCAGTAAAAAGTCGCCTCATAACATCTTGAATCCATGTCCATTACCGATCATTGGAATGTCAAATGGACGAATGATCACGATTTTACGTCCCCTCCCAACGATGCGCTCATCACTGCCCATGCCAATATTCAGTATGTGACCCACCACGGCGACCAAATGCCGTACAATGTCCAACTGGCATGTCCTCCGTGGACACTCAGTTCCAATCATGCCGCAAATGTACGGACGGATCGCGCGATTGCGACCCAATATGTACCCGATGTGGGATTTTTTATTCCCGTGGATGCCGACGTCAAAGTCACGCATAATGGCACCCAATACTCGGCCACGGTCATGTTTTGGCTGTTGATGACACCCGACGGTAACATGTCGGGATTCTATGTGACCGACGATGTCTACTCGGCCGCCCCCGCCACAAGTAAATTGACCGCCCACACCCACGATTTATTCCTGAGTCAGGACGTTTTGCGGCCGTTTACACCGCCTAACAATACTGAAAACCCTTTGGTAGGTAAGACCACTTCTTGGTATTCTTGGAACTATAATCAATATCACAAAGTAATGGTGAAATTACACGATACGATGCAGTCAAATTGCATCATAAACAACGGTACCCTTTCGTACGTATCGTCCAACTGGGTCAAAACGTCGTACGAAAAGGGGCTACCTGACGCGACCACCGTCGGTACCGATGCCCCCCGCTCCGTGGTCTACACCCCGTCTGCGTCGGCGGTCACGCCCCGGGCCACGCCCCGGGCCATGCCCACCAAGGTGACCAAGGCCACGCCCACCCCGAAAGTGGCTCCCTCGTCGATATTTACGGGCAGTTTGCTCTACCAAAAATTGCTGAGGGAAAATGAAAAAATCAACAAGTATATTGACCTGTTGAAAACGCAACAGAACACGGACATGCAACGTATATTGTATAATGACCCGAAATTGCAGAGATATACGCGGACATACAATGTGCTGTTTTTCCTCTACTTCATGGTGCTCCTGTTTATGGCCTACATCCTGTTTATGATCGACCAACGGTCGTCGACCTGGTACAAGGTCCTCCTGGTCCTCCTGTTCCTGGCGTTCCCCTTTGTGATTCGGTATGTGGAAACGGCGCTGTGGAACTGGGGCATGTTCATGTACCGGTGGTGGTTCAGTGCCCCGATTGGAAGCGATCCTATACAACAAGCCATGCGAAATCAACCACTCATGGATTCACCCGCCCATCGCGAGGAATTATAATTCATCAATCTCTACCAGTTCGGTCTCCCCATCTTGGGGCAAATGGCTTTGGATGCTTCCGGAATCGCTCATTGTCGAGCCCACCATGCTGGCGCGGGCCTTGAACTTGACCCCGCGCCACACGCCGCACTGAATCTTGCCGAAACGCTTGTCCATGACGTCGGCCACGTCGCGGGTATTGGGCGGCTTTCCGCCCATGTTGACCATGAACCATTCTTTGAATTCCAGCGCCAACTGTTGCTTTTGGATGCATCCGTTTTCATATACCTCAATGCGTTCATGAATGAACTCACTGATGAAATCTTGGCGATCCAGGTACGAATTACTGGAAGCCATGACCCGTTGGCAGTCCTGAACGTTGCCGTTGTTTCTATAGGATCGGTCCACCAACATCGAGGCAAAGATTTCGCGCCAGGTCTCGAACTTTTCTTTGATCGTCTTGTCCAGCTTGTACTGAAACGGTTTGTCCGGGTCGCCGTCCACCGGATTTTCGGTAAAGAGGGAGACGAAATCGACGACGCGAATGCGGCGGCGCGTGCCGTGGTCTTGGCTGCGGATTTCCATGTACTCATTGGAACACACGACCAGCTTGAACTGCGGAATGAACGTGAGCACTTGGGGCATGTACGGTGCACGAGCCTGGACGGGGTCGCCGCCGGTAATCTGTTTCATGATACCCTCGTTGATGCGGTCCCCCTTGGACGGCTCCTGCATGACCGCATACCGCACCCCCTTGAGTTGGGCCAGTTCGGGCGACACGCCGCCGATCTTGGTACGCTGTTGGGTCAACAACGACAGGGGCACGTCGCCCTTGTAGTCGCCCAACACTTGTTCCATCAGGTTCACCAACACCGATTTCCCGTTTTGTCCAATACCAATGTACATGTTGAACGTTTGGTTCATGTTATTCCCGATCAAGGTCGACGCCAAGTGATCCCACATGTACTCGTGAATGTCGGGATAGGGGAAAAGCTTGTGCATAAAATCTTCGATTTCTCCCACGAGCTTGGCGTGACGCACCGGGTCGATTTTCACATAGTCAATATTGGTGCATTTCGACACGTAATCCTCGGGCTGACCTTTGCGAAACGTCTTTTGCCGGAAATCGACGACGCCGTTTTTGAAACAAATGAGGTAGGGATCGTTGTCCAATTTTTGGAGAAAGCCGGCGTCGAAAAACAGCTCCTTGGCCTCGGTCATGATGTTCTTTTTGTCGTTGGTACGCGAGAGCCGCTGAATGATGTCCATGACGGTCTCGATGCGCATCTGCAACGCTTTGAGTTTGTTGGTATTTTCGTCGCTTTCGCCCTGGTTCTTTAGGAGCAATTTTTGGCGCAGCAGTTTGCCCTGTTTTTTGATGTAGACGTCGCGCAATTCGTTGGAAATCGCTTTACGAAGCGTCGTGCCGGAATCGATTTCTTCCCAGCGGTGGTTTTGGAAACGGTACCACATGTTGGCCTTGATGCTCACACAGGCGTACTGATACGCAAAGAGCTTGTGGAGCACCGTCGCAATGTCGTAATCGCCGCTCCCCTTGGCCGCGCGTCTTTCACTGCTGTTGATCGATGCGGTGATGCTGTCGAGCGTTTGGTCAATGTAGAATTCGACGCTGTCTTCGATGACCTGTTTGTGTTTTTCCGGACATTCTTGTTGGACCCAGTACATGATGGACCGCTTGGTCAATCCCCCCATGGCGTTTTTATCGAACGATTCCCATTTTTCCCATAGTTCCGGAATGCTGGTATATGAAAACGTGTCGCTCTGTGAACTGAATTTGACCCAGACGATGAAGAGATGCTTGCTCGTGTTTTTAAGCGCCCACCCGACCCGAATCCATTTGACAAACGACCCCGGCCCGTAGTAGGATTTAGGCAGTGCTATGGCGTATTCGTACGCTTCTCTCAGTTCGTGATCGACCGGTTGCAGGGAATCCAAGAAGTAGGCTAAAGCTTGGTCTAAATCGTCCGCGGTGCGGATTTTCAAAATGTCGTTGATATTGGAGATGAACATGGATCCCGGTTCACGGGTGGGGGGCAACAGGCCCATCATTTGCATGTTGTTCAGGTTACTGCTGCTGCTACTGCTGCTCCCCGATTTCTTTTGTTGGTATTCGGTCATGAACGTATTCTTCATGAATAGACAGGCATGTTTCCGGTATCGGGCAGACAATTGCAAGAAATTCTCCTCGCTTTGCATAAATTGACGGACATCCAGTTCGGGCATGACGAATTCGCCGTCGACCGTGTCCACCGTGACATTGAAAATGTACTTCAGTTGGTACGTTTCGTTTCCGGGCTTGCACGACCCGTAGAGCTGCCAGTTGATGACCCCCTTGCTGATGCCCTCGTCAAAGACGTCTTCCCAGGTGTAGTTTGCCTTGATGGGAATGTCTGTCCACACGTCGCCGATGCGGTCAATGACACGCTTGCGCAGGATGGTTTGCACGGTGGCGTCGGCCTGGATACCGATGATGATATGGAGTCCGTCTTTGGTGAGGCACTTCTCGGCATCTTCCGCCGCGATCCGGTTCACATTCGGTTTTTCAAAGACATAGATCATGAAACGGGTATTTTCGTCGCACTGGTACATTTGTTTGATTTCCTCTAAATAGAGCCCGAGCAAGTCGATGACGTGATCCTTCGTGTGTTGACGCGTATGCACGGTGGCATCGTACCGCAAATCCACGTCGATCAGGATGCCGCCTCCGGAGGCCAGTTGCTTCTCAGTGAGATATTCCTTTTTATTCTTTTTAACGGTTTCGTGGTAATAGATTTTCAAAAAGTCGTCGTATTCGTCATCGGGAATGTGGTAGGTGCCCCCACTTATCTTGTTTGCTTTGTCTGCAATTCTGGTGTTGGTTTTTTCGAGTTCGGGGTGCTCACTTGCATTTAAATAGTGGGTGCGAAGAAACGTGGACAAATTTGCAGCGATTTTTACTTTAGACGGGACTTTTGTGACGGGTGTATCTGTCATCCTAATGTATAGTATAGTGATATTTTTATACAGGGTTGGATAATCAATTTTACACGCGGGGGGAATTTCGAATCCGGATACGGATCATGCCAATAAAATTGAACCGCCGATGATTCTTAGTTATCGTCTGTACCCAAGAAACCAAGATCCAAGCCTTCACCATGAATACCGAATCACCTTCATCTTATATTGGACTGATGCAACTCGGTTCCATCATGTGCAAACAAGCCGAGGAAAGATCCCAATACCACATGCTATTTGAAAATGACCAAGAAGCCGCCTATCACATTGTTCAAACGTTGATGAACGCGATCCAAATCCACGGCATGTTTGCCGAATCCCTGGCCGTGTTTTATGAACTCCACGGATTTCCGGATCAGTGCATTGAACGGATGTATCAATACGCCATTGCGCACGACGACCACGAAATCCCGCTGTGTAATTACGCGGACTATCTCAAAAAATGTGGCCGCGATCGAGACATGGTTTTTTGGCTCCAAACGGCCGTCGACCAGTATAAGAGTTCATACGCCGGTTTCATGTTAGCCCTGCACCACGCCAAACATCGTATGAATGAAGAAGCAACCCATTATTATCGTCAGGCGATTGCTCACCACGGCGACAATCCCACCTTTACCATCGATACGTTTGTGGAAACGGCGGAAACGATTCAATTGGTCCACCTTGTACGAGAGGGCAATCTGCCCACCGACAACCCTATTTACCGCGAATTGTCCCATAAATACCAATCGAATAAAATCGTGGCGATTTACAACAACAAGGTACGTTTGTTTCAGTCACTCAACCATGTGACCGAATGCGGCATTTGTTACAACAACGCCCTACATATCGATTTTGAATGTGGACATTGTGTCTGCAGTGATTGCTATTTGAATATGTACCAACGGCCGTGTCCCTTCTGTAGAAATGTCCCTATTTCATAACGGTTTTGCCCCTAGGTATGTATACATATTACTGAAATAGAAATATTAGCCTTTTTATGATTGTATTATATAAAAATGTCAGCATGGGTAACCGAAAATACGGTTAAGACGACACAAACCCAGAAATCCCGGAAATCCCGGAAATCCCGGAAATCCCGGAAATCCACAAATCAACCACGGAAACGCAAATCAACGAGTTTGAAAATGCTGTCTACCGTGGATATTCCAGACGATAAAAAGTCAAAGTCACCACTTATCATGGAGCCATCCCATACCATGTCACCACTTACCACAGAGTCCTCCAAAAAGACATCACCATTTACCATCGAATCGTCCAAGACGGTATCATCTGTCAAGACGACGTCACCATTTACCGCGGAGTCCTCCAAAAAGACATCACCATTTACCATCGAATCGTCCAAGACGGTATCACCATCTGCGACGGACAACCTCGTAAAGAACCGTATTTCATTGTTTATTGAAGATAAACAGAAAGAAATTTCGGCGTTTTTAGATAAACCTGACTCCGCCAAAATACGAACATTCCTCGGCAAAATATGCCCAATTTCGGGACAATGTATCACGTTTGGAATAGACAGTAATAAGATGAGACGTTATTTCAATAATTATGATTTTTCACTGGCAGACCGTGCTAATATAAAAAAAATCGGTTCATCCTCCGCGAATGGGTTTATATTAGAGATTCCTTTCGTCAAGGACAACTATAAATCGTACACTGTCTTGAAAAATGCCATTAATTCAAACAGCGATAATCTGTTCTACGAGGCCTTGGTGGGATTGTATATCAACAAGAAGAATTTTGTCTACCCCTGCTTTCTCGAAACCTACGGACTCTACTACTGGAAAGACGCCGATCAGCACACTGTAGCATGGCAGTTTAGTAAAGGCCAGCGCTCAAATAAAGATATCGATCTAACTAAATTAGCGCGATTGGAGAAAAATTTCTCGTACAAATCCTTCTTCAATGACAAAAAGTTTATCAACCAAACGTGTCAATTCTCAAAATATGGAAGTGTGTTGATTCAACACATTCATAACGCTCGCACCTTACACAATTATCTTGATAATTACAGGAAAAATATGGAATTTTTCACCTTTCATCTGCCCCAATATTTATACCAGGTCTATGCTCCTTTAGGTATGCTCGCGGACGAATATACTCATTATGACCTGCACACTGGCAATGTCATATTATATACGGTGGGAAGCGAGTTACCCACGGGCAGCCAGAAGACGTCCGTAGCAACCGAGGGAGTACCCAATAACGGTCAATATATCACCATGAAATATCATTATCCCGATGGTGACGTAGTATCTTTCAACACGTTTGACATTGCGAAAATCCTGGACTACGGACGGTGCTATTTTAAGGAAAACGAAGAATACAATTCGTCCACTTATTATCAAGTGCTTAGAGAAAGCATTCAAAGCGCTGCCAAAGACGACAATGACATACCCAAAAATGACGTCCGGCGCCGGGGGGAATGCCACAACAATAGTTACGATATTTTAGAGCCGGAAAATCCACCGGGAAGTTTTCACTATATTAGCAGCAGCAAACGGAATAAATCCCACGATTTGCGTCTGGCGGCCACGATTTGGCATACTCCTGGCAAGTACAATAGTAATACTAATACGAATAAAATGAATAATGATATTGATCATCTACGGAGTATTTTGGTGGCAATGTTTTATGAAGACACATATCTCGTCGAACTGAGTAAGACGGATAAACAGCAAGGTACCCCTGAAGACGTCGGTCAAAATTATGTCGAATTGAAAACATTGAAAGCATCCAATCCAAATGCGACGATAAAATTGGACCCGGCGAGGTCGATCAAAAATGTGGCGGACATGCATCTAGCCCTGAAAGACCTGATACTGCACACGAAACATTTCAAAGCGTTGAATGATACAATATTCACAAACAAAACCAAGATTGGGGAAATGAACATATGGTTGGATGGGTCTCGGTCGTTACAATATACGACACAGGGATAGATTTTTCTACACCTTCGCGCAATAACAAGAAAATTGATTGGTTTTACAATCCAATGTAACAATATATAAAGATATTCAAAGTATATTTATTTAAACCGTTCGACCATCATGAAGTTTTGCAAAGTCTGTGACAATATGTACTATATCAGCATTGATCCCAAGGATTCCAACAAGCTCACGTATTATTGTCGCAACTGTGGAGACGTTGACAATGAAGAAAGCACCCAAGAAATTCATTGCGTCTTGAATACACAATTGAAGCGCGAAGACCAAAAATTCCATCACATCGTGAATCGGTATGTGAAATTGGATCCCACGTTGCCAAGAGTCTACAACATTCCGTGCCCCAACGAGAATTGCACCACCAATGCGGTGGAAGACGACGAACGTAGTGCCCGCGAAATCCTATACATTCGGTACGATGAGAACAATTTGAAATATTTGTACATGTGCACCACGTGCAACCAAACGTGGCATTCGTAAGATTGGGTCCTAGCTCTAGCTCTGTAAACAAAAAAAATTGATTTTTTTGTTTATTCCATATAAATAAATATACAACTATAGGACATATATTATACAACCATGTCCAAATATTTAGACGACGATGACCGCAAGCTCGCTGCCGATGAGTACGAAGATGACGACGTTGCTGGTGACGACGAAGAAGACGACCTCCCCAAAACGAAATCCCGACGAAACAACGTAGGTAACGATGATGACGATGCGGGCCTCGATGACGACGACGACGACGATGCGGGCCTCGATGACGACGAAGACGAAGACGAGGTGGATGACGACGACGACGATGTATTGGAAGAACCCACCGGAAATCCCACGGCCGCCGCCTCCACCGGGATGAATTTCATGTTCAATATGAACGAAAGTGACGGCGAAAATGAGGACGACGACGAAGACGACGAAAAATATTTGCAAAAATTCGAGGAGAATCTTAAACACAACATCATCGAGGACTATCATCCGGAGATGCAGAAGCACAACTACGACGAGATTGAGGTTTTGACGCGCATTGTCCGGGATCAGTATGGGAACATTGTCGATCCGTTGCACCAGTCGATCCCGTTTGTCACCAAGTACGAAAAGACGCGCATTTTAGGGGAGCGCGCCCGGCAACTGAACGCCGGGGCGACGCCCTTTGTGGAGGTGGAACCGGAGGTCATTGATGGCTATGTGATTGCGCTCAAAGAGTTCCAAGAAAAAAAGATTCCGTTCATCTTGAAACGCCCGATTTCGGGGAACCATGTGGAATACTGGAAACTGAGCGATTTAGAAATCATTTAACGCCGCTTCTGCTTGCGCTGCTGCTGTTGCATCTTATTGACAGTAGCGTACCGGTAAACCACAATCAAGACCAACAGAACGATCACCCAAAGGACATACGGCACATTGGTTAACCACGGACATTGTTCCACTAACTTGAGGGTCAGTACTTTGATCGAGTAGTCAAAGTATTTTTTTTCCTCGTGACGGCCCGGGGGGAGTTCCAGGTAGTCCACGATGGCGTCGATGTTGGTGTTCCCTACCGCGTGGAAAATCACGGGGGTTTGTCGGGTTTTCTTCACGATGAGTCGACTGTGTTTGCCCTCGCGCGTGAATTCGTAGTTGGGGTTGTCCAGCCCCACGGTAAAATTGAACTTGAACGGATTGAAATAGTAAATATTTGAAATTGTCAATTCGTGGTTATAAAAGAGGGTGGCTTCGTGGTCCAATTTAAGGCAATCGACGCATTTCAAATAGTAGCTGTTGGTAATTTCTTGGTCGTTGCTGCTGTTTTGACAGGATTCGTAGGCGCAGATGTTTTTCAAGAGTTCGCGTATTTTGTGGACCGGACCGATATAACATCCGGAGTTTAGGGCCCGAAATTCGTGGTGTTTGTCTTCTTCTTTGACCTCCCCGAACATGTAGACGGAGAGGGGGTTGCGTCGTCCTTCGCTGCCAAACACCACCTTGTCGGTCTGCATTGCCCGGTATTTTTCCAGCATTTCTTGGGACGTCCCCAAGACGATGCAATCAAACCCGTCCACGAAACACACAATTTCGTCGGGGGTGGCTTCCAATGTGCTTAAATAATCGTCCATGTCGTTGATCTTTTGGGTGAATCCTTCCCAAGATTTATTTTTACCAAGAATGACCAACTCAAAGCCGTTGCGTTGGGCACTTTCTTCCAATGCATCTATGTATCCCGCCCGATGCGTTGCATAGGTGATGATTTTCATGCAACTATTATATAATAATAACAAGATTGATTTGGGGGTGTCCTATAACATCGTGATGGAGGCCTATTATCACGATCCCGAAGAAGGACACATGTTGATAGGAAAATTGCCGGAGGACATGACCCCCATGTTGGACAGCATAGCTGCGTCCTATGATTCCAGTATGAGTGCGTATCACATATCCTACCATGACATATCCGCAGATGTGCAGCAACACATCGAGGCCGTGGGCGACCTGGTCCAAGAACGGTACCTTTCATTCGTGATAAAGGGTGCCGTAATACACCACGTGGTCGACCTGGATTCACTCTATATTTCAGGTGGACCCCCGTCCAACAATTTGTACGGAACCACCACTAACTATGGCCGTCACAAAGACAGTATATTCCATTTTCCCGGCGTCCACCTGTACCGCGCCTTGGTCGGGTTGACCGACGGGAACGATGCCGTGGTCACCCGTTTCTGCAAACACGGCGTGGATAAAACCATGGGTCGGGGGGATGTCGTCATATTTGATTATGACCGCACGTCCCACCAAGTCCTGTGTCTGGACCCCCGGCACGATCTTGTCCGCGTTCAACGTAAGATGGTGAAAATGCATTTCATGGTATGTGACCCCGCCTGCTCCCCCGTGTACGTCGATGTTGTCAAGCATGTGTACATCTGGCACGAGTATATCACCCGAAAATGGATGACATGGGGGACCGATCCCCAGGATTTTTCGCAATTTTTTTGCGGGCTGTCCTGCGAGCTTTATACTGTCCCGAATCTGGGACTGTACGTGTCCCTTTTTACTTTTCTTACCTGTATTTGTCTCGCGGTTTCGTGGCGCACGTGTATCCGGGGGTATTTCGTGGTCATTTTGTTGTATTTGATGGTGGTATTCTGGTATTGGACCAGGTACCAACTGTATCATATACGATAAATCCGCGACCATTTCATCTAGGGTGTTTCACCAAAAACCAATTAAAAAATTGATTTTTGATTATATGTACCTATAGTAATCATCTTATAATCTATTTCATATACACCGAATACGACGATTACTACCATGTCACTCCCCAACCACCCATCCATTGACACTGCGGTAAAAAACAAATCACGTAAACCGCGTACAAAGACTGGGGGAAAAGACAAGGTAGAACCCGTGGTAACGAATGTGCATGAACATGGCGAGGATGAGGATACCAAGGTTGGCAATGTGGTTGCAGACGACCTCAATGTGGTTGAAAAGAAACTGGACGAGATCCACGAGAAAATCGGCGCGGGGGTGCTCGATCACCTGGGGAGTTATGTGGAAGAGCCGTTTACCATCTTGGAGGCCTATTTTCAGGGGCAGCATTTGGACCGACTGGTGCGTCACCAAATTGAATCCTATAACCATTTCATCAACTACCAAATGCAAAAGACGATCCAGATGTTCAATCCGGTGATTATCCGGTCAGAGAATGATTACGTTGAGCAGCAGGACAAGTATTTGTTGGAGATTTCCGTGTCGTTTCAAAATTTCAAACTGTATTCGCCGCAGATTTTCGAAAACAATGGGGCGACCAAGGTCATGTTTCCCCAAGAAGCCAAGTTGCGCAATTTTACGTATGCGTCCACGATGACGGTGGACATCAAGATTGATTACACGATTCGCAACACGGAGACCATGGACAATCCCCGGATCATTTCGAAGACGTTGCAAAAGATCAACATCGGCAAGATGCCGATCATGCTAAAGTCCTCGATTTGTGTCCTTACCCAGAATCGGTCCATCGATCCGGTGTATATGGGAGAGTGTCCCATGGACTGCGGCGGCTATTTCATCATCAAGGGCAGCGAGAAGACGGTCTTGGGGCAGGAGCGGGCGGCGGAAAACCGCGTCTACTGCTTCGACGGTAAGAACACGACCAAGTGGAGCTGGTTTGCCGAGATGAAATCGATTCCGGATTTCAAATGCATCTCCCCCAAGCAGATTGAAATGATGATTGCGTCTAAAAACAATGGGTTCGGTCACGGAATCTATATGAATATCCCGCGGATCAAGATGCCGATTGAGCTCTTTGTCGTGTTTCGCGCACTGGGGGTCATGAGTGACAAGGCCATTTGCGAGTACATCTTGTTGCATGTTCCCGACGACTCCAGTGAACATCGGCAAATTTTGGAATTCTTGCAGGCGTCCATCATCGACGCGAACAAATACATGCTCTATGAGGATGCCCTGCGACACATTACGGCGTCGGCGGCGTATACCCCCATCAACATGGACAAGGAAAAGGGGGCCAAGAAGAAGCAGGAATTTACGCAGGACGTGTTGAACAATGACCTGTTTCCCCATTGCAAGACGCTAACACAGAAGTTGTACATGTTGGGGTACATGTGTTTGAAGCTGATCAAGACCAGTTTGGGGTGGCTTCCTCCCGACGACCGTGATTCGTATGTGAACAAGCGCATCGAACTGACGGGGACGTTGCTGAACAACCTGTTTCGCAATTATTTCAACAAGTTGGTCAAGGAAATGCAGAAACAGGTGGTCCGGGAGATTAACAACGGTTCGTGGCGGTCCACGGACAATTACGAAAACATCATCAACATGACCAACATCTATAAGATTATGAAGTCGACCACGATTGAAAACGGCATCAACCGGGCGTTGGCGACGGGCGATTTCAGCATCAAGCAGTCCAACAGCAGCAAGGTGGGCGTGGCCCAGGTGCTGAATCGGTTGACCTATTTGTCGAGTTTGAGTCACTCGCGCCGTATCAATACGCCGTTGGAAAAGAGTGGCGAGTTGATCGCACCCAGAAAGCTGCACAATACGACCTGGGGTTTCTTGTGTTTGACCGGAGACACTCAGGTATTGATGGGCAACCGGACTGACATGAAATGCATCAAAGATATTCGTGACGGTGACTGGGTCAATACCGTCAACCGAACGTCACTGTTGGACGAACCGTCTCACATGTACAACCACTTTTGCAAGATGCCTGATAAATTATATCAAATCACCACGATCAGTGGCCGAACTATCAAAGCGACGGCGGATCATCCATTCTTGGTGAATCAGGGCAACCAAACTTACCAGATGGTGAAAACGGGTGACTTGAAACCGGGGGACAACATGGTGATTCGTCACATGGTAAAAATGATCCCCGATGAGAATACGACGCGGGTCATTATCCCCGCTGCCAAAGTGATGCATTTGGGTCGGGCTAAATTATTGGACAGACTGTTGGAGCTCAATCTAGTCAATGTCCCCCTTCCGCTCTATAAACTCAAAATCATTGCTCGGTTGATTGGTCTGCAATTCTTTGGTTCATTCGTGATGTTAAATGAACAGGAGGATGCTTTCGCATTGGTGGATGATATGAAGCAGTTGGGATTTGTTTCAGCCACGGTGGCTCAACCCGTTGAAAATGAATGGATGGTCATTGCCGAAAACACCGAATATGATGTTGATTGCATGTGTTATGAAGATTTCATGTATTTGGTGGGTAACGATGCTTTTAGATTACCTGATTGGTTAATCACGGCGGAACGTTCTATCAAACGTGAATTCTTGTCCACCTTTCTACGTACAGGCATGTCTCATGTATTCAGTTATGGTCGCTATCGCGATAAATGCATCTATATGAGAAGCGTTCAGCATATGTTACATGAACTCCATATTCAATGTGATGTCGTCTATACGCGACTAGGGTCAAATGAACTCTTTGAAGCAACTTTGGTGCCCGCCGCTTCTAGTTTGGAAACGTATTATGACACCATCGGGTTCACGTATTGTGAGGAAATGCGTCGTCAATCTGCCGTCACAATTGAATTGCTCAAAATACGCACGTTTTCCAACCTGGAATTGACCGCCCCCCCGAATTGGTCGGTGAACGGTTGTGTCAGTGTACCCATTCTCTCGATTGAAGAGATTGAACCGGAGCTTGTGTATGATTTCACCACCTTCAGTGACAACCATTCGTTTGTGGCGTCGTCGTTTGTCTCGAGCAATTGCGCGGCCGAAACCCCAGAGGGTCAGTCGATTGGGGTGGTCAAGAATATCAGCTATATGGGCCACATCACGATTCCCACCAACAGTTCGTCCCTATATGAATACATTTTGCCCAAGATTCGGCGGCTGGAAGATATGGCGAATCCCCACGAAGCCTACGATAAAGTGCGCGTGTTTATCAACGGGGCCTGGGTCGGGGTGACCGATCATCCCCAGGAATTGTATCAGGAGATCAAGGAGAAGAAGTACAACGGCATCATCAACATTTATACGTCGATTGTCTTTGATTACAAGCACATGGAAATCCGCGTGTGCAACGACGGGGGCCGTTTGACCCGCCCCGTCTTGAAGGTGAAAGATCAGCGGGCACTCATCACCATGGACATCATTCACCGGTTGCAGAATAAGGAGTTGTCGTGGAACGACCTGCTCGTGTCGTGCCGTATTCCGGAATCGGTGATTGAGTATATTGATCCCGAGGAACAGAATTTTGCGATGATTGCGATGAAGGCCAAGGATTCTTACATTCTGTCGCAGGACCGCATGTCCGCGCATCCGCAGAAATCGTTGCGATACACGCATTGTGAGATTCATCCCAGCACGATTTTCGGCGTGCTCGCGTCGTGCATTCCGTTCCCGGAACACAATCAATCCCCCAGAAACACGTACCAGTGTCTGTGTATTAAAGAACGTGTATTATACGCTGACGGGTCGAGTAAACAAATACAAGATGTCAAGGTTGGGGATAAGGTCCTGACATTCCACCCCGAAACATTGACTGTCAGCGAAACCGAAGTGTTAAATCAGTTTGTTATTCCTAATACCAAAGATGTATATTCACTTACCACGATCAGTGGTAAAGAAATTGTGGCAACAATTGATCACAATTTTATGACCGACAAAGGATGGAAGACAGTTGAAGATATCATGCGAGACCCATCTATTCGTATTGGGATGATGATACGCAACAGTACTGATTGGGAAAATATCATGAAACAGACGCCAATGAACATGCTGGTAAAAAATAATTGCCTATTCGTTCCAGTATCAACTATTGTAAAAACAACCGATCAACTTATTTCATGTATCGAGACTGCGAGTGAAAATCACAGTTTTATTACAACACATGGGTTTCTCTCTAAAAATTGCTGCATGGGTAAGCAAGCCATCGGGGTCTACGCCCTCAATTTCGATCAACGCATGGACAAGACGTCGTATGTGTTGACGTATCCGTCGCGACCACTGGTCGACACCCGGCTCATGAATTTCATCCAGTTGAACCGCATTCCTTCTGGGCACCAGATCACGGTCGCCATCGCCTCTTATACCGCGTACAATCAGGAAGATTCCATCTTGATGAACAAGGGGTCGGTGGACCGGGGTCTCTTCATGACCACGGTGTATCATACCGAAAAGGACGAGGACAAGAACATTATTCGCGACGAAATCATCCGTTGCAAGCCGGACCCCAACAAGACCAAGGGCATCAAATACGGCAACTACGACAAGTTGAACAGCGAAGGGTTCATTCCGGAGAACGAGCTGGTGGAGAATCGCGACGTCATCATCGCGAAGACGGTGCCCATCAAGGAGAACCGCAACGACCCGACGAAGACCATCAAATACGAAGACCAGAGCAAGACGTTCCGGACCACGGAGGAATGCTATGTGGACAAGAACTACACGGGCCGCAACGGGGACGGGTACAATTTCGCCAAAGTACGGGTGCGGACCCTGCGCAAGCCGGTTCTCGGCGACAAGTTTTCCAGTCGGGCCGGGCAGAAGGGCACCTGCGGATGCATCATTCCCGAGGAGGACATGCCCTACACCAAGGACGGCCTGCGCCCCGACATTATCATCAATCCCCATGCGATTCCGTCGCGCATGACCATTGGTCAGTTGAAGGAAACCATCCTGGGCAAGGTCATTCTGGAGTTGGGCATGTTTGGCGACGGGACCAGTTTCGGTGACCTGGACGTCAAGACGATTTGCGAGGAGTTGCAGCGTATTGGCTACGAGAGTTACGGGAACGAGGTCATGTACAACGGGTTCACGGGGGAACAGATGAACATGAGCATCTTCATCGGTCCGGTCTATTATCAGCGGTTGAAGCACATGGTCAACGACAAGCAACATAGTCGGTCGATTGGTCCCATGGTCAATTTGACGCGTCAACCGGCCGAGGGCAGATCGCGCGACGGCGGGTTCCGCATTGGCGAGATGGAGCGTGATGTGATGATTGCCCACGGTATGTCGCGGTTCTGCCGCGAACGTCTCTACGACGTCAGTGACAAATATGCCACGCACGTCTGCGGTAAATGCGGGATGATTGCTTGTTACAACGACCGTTCGATGAAACAAACCAAATTTGCGAAGAACGACATGACCATTCATCTGTGCCGGACCTGCGGCAACATGACCGATTTTGCCAAGGTGGAGATTCCGTACGCGTACAAGTTGTTGTCGCAGGAATTGCAGACGATCAACATTATTCCACGAATCATCACGGAGTAGTCGTCATCTGGTCCAAACAGCCGTGCAGTAGACCGTCGCAAATGATGTAGGGCATGTGATAAGGTAAGGATATAGGAGTCGACCCCCGCGGTTGGCCATAACTTTCGTACATTTTTTTCATGAATGTTTCGGTAGCATTCACGTAAACCCCGGTATCGTCGTGAATGACGGAATTGCGAAAGGCGTTGTAGCCGTTGAAATGCACAAAACAGGGGTACGTTTTCAGCACGGTATTGTAGAGACGTCCCGATTCAAACTGCAGTTCAATCCACCGCACCTTGTACAGGCTCTGGAATATCTCTTGCCGCGTGTCTAAACCCACGTTGTCCACGTGCGTCAAATAATACAGGGCAAAAAAATGCTGATCGCCCCCATCCTCACAGATGGCACGCATCTCTTCTTCCGTTTTCCACGCAAACATCTCGCGCAAATCCTTGACATACCCCATGTACCCCCCCGAATTCACATAGTTGAAATTGGAATGGTCCTTCTTCTGGAGAGCATCGTATTGGGGTTTCAAATAGGTGGGATAACAATTCAATTCGGTGCTCAGTAAGATGTTGCGCCCGTATTCGCGGAACTTGCCGACGATCTCCGTCTCCTTGGCGAATGCCAGGACGTCGTAGGCGTCGATGAAACAGGCAATGTCCCCCTCCGGCAAGGTATCGACCACCCGTTTGAACGCCAGGATTTTGTCCACGAACCCGGTCCAGTGATCCACGTGGATGTATTTGAGTTCGGCGCCGGCCAGTTCGCAGGTGAGATACAAATTCTCCAATTTCGACGTGTTGCTTCCTACCGTGAAGAGATGAAAGGTCATGGTCAAGATCAACTCGTAGTATTATAGTATTGGATTATTATACTACTTTACCCAACGAAATTTTTATACGGTTGCGATGCGATTCATCCAATATGCCAGGGTCAGCTTCTCCCACGCAAAGGCATCGTAGTGCGCACGAAACCGCTCAATCGTCGCGTTCAACGCGGCCTCGGTCACGTCGCTCCATTCTTGCACAATCCATACCGGTAAATCTTGGTATAGGACGTCCAGGGCCGAGGTTTTGACGATGGGAATGCAGCCCAGGATGAGGGCTTCCCAGGTGCGGTGGCAATCGTAGCCGTTGCCAAAGGGGGAAATCACACACGCATACTCACTCTGGTGACGGTACGTGGCCTCGCGGCCGGCCCGTTCCGGTTCGTAATACACCAGGTCCGGCGGGACCATGGCAAAGGCATCCCTGCGGTCGTCGCTGTATTTGGTTTTCATGTTGAAATGGTAATTGCTGTACGCTTGCCGTTTACGTTCCCAGAACGGGACCGACTCGTTTTTAATACGTAGAATCATGGCTTCTTGGTCTTGGGGCGTTGATCCCCCCGCAATGTCGATGCTGCTGTGGTAATCTAGGCCGATGGGCAGGGGATGTATTTTGGGATGGGACGTCATGCAGTTTTGGGCAAACCATCCCGTGAGGCGGGGATCTTCGATGAACCGGGTGAATGCGTCGGCCGAAGGAAAGACGTCTTCGTAGATGGTTTCGTCGGCGTCCCCCGAGACCAACGTGAAACGAAGGTCGGGGGGAAGCGTCGCCATGTACTTGGCAAACGCCGGAATGGCCGTCGAACAGATATATAGGGTGTCCCCGGTACGAAGCCGGCTCAAGGGGGTATGTTCCAAGGAGTCGCTGCTGGAGACCGGCAGCACAGAATGGACATTGCACGACTTTAATATACCGCGTGACGACACGTAGTAACACCGGTTTTCCCCGGGCACATCGGGGGTGTCTGCCCGATTTTCAAAGGTCTCGGGGTCCCCCGGGCCCCCCGATTTCTTCGATGGGGAGATGGCATCCAACCACATGTATAGGACAATGAGCAACCCGATGATGACCAAGGCCCCCAAGACAATGTACCAGTTCTTTTGCTTCCGGTTTTTTATCATTATATTACAATATGCGTAGAAGATAATGGCCAAAATTCGTAACCGTTCTCGCCCGTTTTATATACCTATTTTCTCTTGGATCCTTCTGGGGGCCTCCCTGATATGCATCCTATATCTATGGACAACCTCGAAGCATCAAGAAAACCTGGTGGTCATGCATCCGCCCCCGGACCAAGATGTTCCAAGAAAAACCCTCGATTTAGATGCCGCCCAACGCATCATGAAAGACAAGAATGTGATCTTTGTGGGCACCGTCCGCGACGTGGAAAAATACATTGAAACGTCGTTGCAACATATCGAAGAATGCGCTAAAAAATTCAACGATTACTGTGTGGTCATTTATGAGAACGATTCCAAGGACCGCACCCGGCAACTCCTGCAAGAATTGAAGCACCACAATTATCACTATATTTTTGAAGACGGCGTCCAAGAACCACGTCGCACCGTCCGCATTGCCCACGGACGCAACCGCATCCTCGACACCATCCGTGCACTGAATGCCCGTTCCTATTACGACTATATGATCGCGGTCGACATGGACGACCGCAACCAGACCGGGTCCTATGTGAAAACCATGGACACCTGTTTTCAATACGATACCGGGTCATGGGACGTCATGACGGCCAATCAGCGGGGGAAATATTACGATATTTGGGCGCTGCGCAAAAAACACGACATGGACGGCGACTATATCTATCGCCCCGATTTAGAACGGAATCGCAATTACCCGGTCGGCGGTCTGTTAGCCGTCGATTCGGCGTTTGGTGGGGTCGGCATTTACAAACTGTCGGCCATCCGTTCGGGAGCCACGTGCCGTTATATTGGCGTGTACGAAGCCAACAACCCGGACGGCATACCTCCCGATACAGAAAAATGCGAGCATGTCGATTTCAACCAATGCCTACGTCGACAGGGAGGAACCATCTTTATCAATACGGAATGGTTGACCGATCTATGATGTCATATACACCTTTGAACATTACCCGTTTAAACATATGACATCATTTCATCATTATAATATAAATCATGGCTTTAGATACCCACCGGGTGCCCGATGCATCGCTCATCAACGATGTACGTACTCCCGCGAGTTTCAAAGGGATCACCTTTTCTAAATACAAGAAATTGGAAGTCAAACATGCGCTCTTGGACAACATGATGAAGATAAAAATCGAACCCGCCTGTTATTGGTGCGCCGAGCTCATTTGCGCGGGGCATTATACCGACATTTGGGACATATTGCTGCATTTCTTGGGAAAACATGTCCATTTAGGGAATCCCAAACTCACGGTCTATATGGAAAACCGTTACCAAATTTTCCGCAACATCATGTCGCAATCGTTTTTCACCCACGACATACAGGCCCGCAACAACCAAAGTATACGCAAACTGTTTTTTGAACTCATTTGCGTCTTTGCCTACTCGCCACGCAAACACAGCTTTGAACCCATCAAAATCAACCGTACGGAGGAATTCGATGTGACCCAGATGACCGAAAAATTGCACGCCCCCTCCGTGAAATATGGCCAACCCCTTTTGCAAAAGGACGACCCCAAAGAGCTGTTCATCGCCATCAACGAATTTGCCTACCATATTACCCGGGAAGGGGTCAATGCGATGCGCGCATGTTACTGGATCGAATGGCTCATGGAATTCGATGCTATATGTAAAAAACGCAAGACCATTTGCCGGTGTGAACGCCGCGCCTACATTCCGGTCGAAAGTAAATACCAAAAAGATACCATTTGGTTGATATGGGACACCTTGAACCATTACGCCAAGGAAGAAGGGCACAGCGAATTCGTCCAAAAGACGCTGGCATCGCTTCTCCGGCTTTTTTGTATCAAATACACCACGGGATCGTGCAAAAAACGCCGGTATTTGTTGTATTTTGCGGTCGGGCTCCTCGTGGACACGGTACCCACCACGGTAGAAATCATCGGCGCGGACCACAAGAAAATCTTAGTGGCCGTCCTGGGACAAATCGATGTCATATACAAACAAATCAAGCGCAACGAAGAAAGCCCCAACACGGACTACCTCTTTAACAATTTGAACGACGCCCAACGCAATTTAGAAGCGACCATGAAGAAGATTGAATTGATGCAGACCATGGACCGTGCCAAACCCGGTAAAACTCCGCGAACG
>Ga0114968_10000761_pt1 | contig 24228 bp, 24 predicted proteins | sample M_130807_EF_Meta_FD_87020 | JGI IMG/M metagenome (GOLD analysis project Ga0114968, IMG submission 87020) | Freshwater microbial communities from Lake Montjoie, Canada to study carbon cycling - M_130807_EF_MetaG | ecosystem: Environmental > Aquatic > Freshwater > Lake | place: Lake Montjoie... | reverse complement strand
ATGTCTTGGCATTAAGCACCTTGTCCGTGGCTACCAAATTTCTCAGGTGCTTCAACACACATAATGCAAATAAAGTTGAGATTAGAAAAACGGTGTAAATCAAAAGCGGGTATGCCACGGAACCATTAAACTTCCAAAAAATATTTAAACCTAGGCCCCAGACGATGAATAGCACAATTGGATATGTTTCCCAAGTGGCCCCGCTCACACCACTAATGTTGCTTTTACTGATTTCTCTAAACAATGCACGTAATGCGACAAAAACCAATGCGATTAAGATCAGTTTCGTGACGGTGTCAATGTAATTGACTTGAGAGTGCGAGATGTGTAGAAAGTTATGGCCAAGAAAACTGTAGAGCAAGCCGTAAAAGTCGGAAATTGGAACAAATCGGCCTGGTTTCAAGCTATCTAGCCACACACTGTAAATGTTTAGAACAGAATAATTCATACTTGATACGTATTTAATGAACCAAAACCGCGTATCCATCAACGGCGGCGCTATTAATACGGGTAAAATCGCAACAAATATTGCCCCTAGACCGAATCCACGGGCGACTCTAACGGCCTTCTGGTTAGATTCTTGGTCTGTAGCCATTTCTTAAATCTATCAGCCCTACTCACAGATTGATAGGCTGGAAGCAATCTGTAGAGAGGAAGAAGTGCATTACGTATTAACTGGCCACACAGGCTTTAAAGGCGCTTGGCTCGCAATTTGGTTGGCTAGCGAGGGCCATGAAGTTTCAGGGTTGTCGCTTGATCCAATTCCAGGTGCGCTGTTTGAACAAGCGAAGGTGTCCAGTCTAATGACACATGATATCCGGGGTGATATCAGAGATTTAGCCGCAGTCAGGAACGCAATGCAAACCACCCAGCCAGATGTAGTTTTCCATTTGGCTGCGCAACCCTTGGTCCGAGAGTCCTATCAGGATCCGCGAGGAACTATTGAAACTAACGTGATTGGAACTATGAATTTACTTTCAGCTGTGGCTGAAACCCCTAGCGTTAAAGCGCACATCGTGATTACTACCGACAAGGTTTACAAAAATATTGACCAAATTTGGGGTTATAAGGAAATCGATCCACTGGGTGGCGACGATCCATATTCCGCATCCAAAGCCATGGCGGACATCTTGACCCAATCTTGGATCAAAAGTTTCGGCGGACCTCCGACTGCAATCGCACGGGCCGGCAATGTCATTGGTGGCGGCGATGTCAGTAAGGATCGCTTATTCCCAGATCTGCTAAATGCCTACCTATCCGGTAAGGCGCCAGTTCTTAGACACCCAGAAGCCGTTAGACCATGGCAGCACGTTCTAGATTGCTTAAACGGATACATAAAGTTGTCTGATGCGTTGCTTAGTGGCAACGGACAAGGGGAATGGAACTTTGGCCCTGAAACCAGCTCTTTTGTAAATGTTGGCGATGTGGCAACCTACGTCAAGGAGTTAATTGGGGAAAGCGCGCCTAATTGGACGACGACTGCCGAACCTCAACCACATGAAGCCAATTTGCTTTCTTTAGATGCTCGCAAAGCTGAACTAGAACTGAATTGGCACAACAAATTGAGTTTCAAGGAATCGTTGAAGTGGACCGTTGATTGGCAAGTCGCGGTTAATCGGGGAGATAGCCCTTCGGATACCTGTGCCAAGCAATTGAAATCATTTTTATCAACAAAATAACGCATTGCATTTTGTTAGTATGAAGAGCATGACGCAAAAAACAAGATTCAAAGACCCTTCTGCCAGTTTCGTAATTTTGTTTGGTTTGTGGATGTTTGGACTACTTGGTGGAAAGATCGAGGGCGTTAAGAGAAAAGCTCAAAATGCCGTAACCGTTATGGATTATCGTTCCTGGTTGAAACAAAATTTTGGAGAAAACTTACATCAAAAAGTTCAGCGAGAGAGCGTTTGGGAATCCCTGGTCGATAGGTTGCAAGGCAAGTCAATCGCCGTACTTGAGTTTGGTGTTGCACATGGGTACGCAACCAATTGGTGGATGAAAAAGATAAACCATTCAACTAAAGTCGAATGGCATGGTTTTGATAGGTTCACTGGGTTACCTGCTAGTTGGCGGTCCCTGAAGGAAGGCCACTTTGATGCAGGTGGACAAGCACCTGATTTGAATGATGAACGAGTTACCTTTTACAAAGGGAACATTGAAGAAACCCTTCCAACTTTCGTATTCGAGCGAAAAGCAGGTCAGCAACTTATATTATTCTTCGACTTCGATTTATTCGAGCCAACAGAATTTGCCTGGAACTATATGAAAAACCATCTTCAGGTGGGTGATTTCTTGTATTTCGATGAAGCGTTTGACGAAGATGAGCGAAGAATATTAAATGAGTATGTTCTTGTAGATCCAGCACTTCGCTTAAACTATGTGGGATCGTCCGTGCAGTGCTTGCTTCTTGAGATTGTAGCTAACTAACTTTAAATGTCCAGTACTTGTGTGAGAGGTAAGTAAGGACGATAAGCACTGTTGCGATTACATACTGTGTCCAGAGCGGATTTAAATTAAAGTAGTTAACAAGCAAGTAAAGCAAAATTACATTGGCCACAGATTGAGCAATGAAAACTGTGAAAAACTTACTCGCTTCCTTTTTAATCGTTGCACTGCTTTGCCACACGTATATTCTTTGGGTGAGATAAGCATTCACTCCTGCAAAGAGAGTAGACAACGTAAGGGCAAGTAGATATCTCGAAACAGGTAGCACGTAGATAAACAGGGTAAACAGTCCAAATCCCACGAATGTATTCCAGAGTCCGACAATTATGTATCTGACTTGGAGGGGAGCGGCGCTAAGAAGCTTCACTTATCTCCCTTAGTCCTGAGGATTTGATTGACTATGTAGCCATGTCAAGTATTGCATTGTATTAAATACCTGAGCCCGTAAATCCGAATATCGCAAGTCATGTGAAGCCAGAACCTGTTCGATAGAGGGTTCGATAGAGGTATAGATACTTGCGGTAGCTGCTCTATCTTTGATCCGATTTATTGCAGGCGTGCGACTGGATGTGAAAGAGGCGACAAGATCAGCCAGCTCACCGATTTCTGTGTCAGTTCCTCCAGAATTGTACAAACCCGTTTCACTAGTGAAAAGTGCGATAAGTCCAGCAAGCAGAATCTCATTGGCGTCTGCATAGCTGCGCCAAACTTCTCCTTGACTATTAATGCTTAAGTTTTCTGAAGTCATTGCCTGACTGATTAGACTTTCAATCGCAAAGAGGCCTCCTGTCTTGATGTATCGACCCGTAGTAGACCAAACCCGCAAACCTAGATAACGTTTTCCGTTATCCTTGCAAGCACTTGAGTAACTGGATTCTTCGAATTTCTTGAGATATCCGTATGGATCAATATGTTTGTCAAAAGCAGATTCACCAAGTGCTGCTCCACTGGAAGTGTGAAGAAACGCCTGTGTGCTTGGTAGCGAAATCATCCATAGCCCGCGGTTAATGATTTCTTCATTTAGCGAAACGTACTCGTCATTGGAGATTTCACCCACATGGTCACGTGTCTTAAACGCCAACTGAATCACATGGGTTGGTTTAAATTCTTCGATGAGTTCTTCTGTCCACCCATTGATCTCTAATTTAGAGCCATTCTGCAATTGCAGAATTCCATTCTTAGATCCGGTTAACAAAACCTGTGAACTAAATTCCCCACCAAACATGTTCCAAAGTGATTCGGAAACATTTTTACCCAACCAGCCGTTCGCACCATTAACGAGAATACGAACGTTGCTCGGCAGAACCTGCTTAAGAAAATTTTCTAAAAGTCTCGAGTTTTCAGCTACTGAGAACATTCCAACGAGCTTCAAGCATATCGATTCTCTTTGCATCTTCTTGGGTGATGCGACCGTAGTAATCCCGCTTGTTCAAAAGCCACAGCAATTCAAAGTGGACGGCGTTAACTAGCCCTTGCTCGATATTCTTGATAGTTCCGGCTTCACCACTGAATACAACCTTGCGAGTTTCAAACCGAGTTAGATGGACACTGGCAATTTCTTTAATGACATGCAATGAGTCACTTGAAATCGCGCCCCCCATGACGAAATCAAGAGAGGCGTCCTTGGCGGCAGCAGATGCCTTGGAAACGTAGTCTGTAATCTTTGCTTCATTGATTGTGTCTCGGTTTTCACCCAGTGAACCAGCGAAATCTACGCGCCCAAAGACCACACCTTGAACGCCTCCTTCTGAGCGAGCAACCGTGACTAGTTCATCCAAGTTGCTAAAGCCAGTTATTGTTTCCAAATTAAACAAAAAGTCAGTGTCTTCTAATTCGTCCTCATTGAAAACCATGTTCTTGGCAAGAATGTATTTGCTCAGCGCGTACGGAGTCTCAACCATTGGTGCAACCACGTATCTAACGCCGATCTGCTTCGATTCAAGCAAATCTCGAACAGCTTCACATCCGCCAATTTTTACCGTCATAGGCAAATCAGCTGATCTTGCAATATCAACTAACCGCAATAGTTCATCAACGCGAGTACCTTCAGCCTCAAATTCTGCCTTGATGCTAACGACACCAAATTCATTTTTTCCGCGCTTAAGAATTTCTGACATCTTGCGTTCGGTTTTATTCATGGTGTACTCCGTTTTCTAGAGGTATTTAAAGACTTGCTTCGCAATGGTTTCCGGCAACTCCGGACTCATTAAGTGTAATGGATTAGATTTCATAGACCCGTCAGGCTGAACCGATGAAGTGATTTTTGGAAAAAATGTTTGCTCTGGATCAATTGGAACTTCAATTAGGCAGGGACCTTGATCTGAGAGAAACTTCAACAACTCATGATCATTCAGACCTTGTGGAGTCATTTTCTTATATGGAATTCCATAGGCTTTGGCTAAGAATTCCCAATTGGGTAATCCAAGTCCTGTTTCAGAATCGCAACCGACCCAGGCCCCATTAAAGTAGTTTCTTTGGGTCATTCTGATTGATGCGTATCCATGATTAGCCCAAACAAAAACCTTGACGTTTGCTTGTGTAGCTGCGAGTGTTCCAAATTCTTGTAGATTCTGCGCAATACCGCCATCACCTTCGTTTAGATAAACGGCAGATTCTGGATTCGCCAACGCGGCACCTATAGCGCCCGACAATCCGTATCCCATGCTGGCAAGAGATTTGTTACCGACTAGCTTTTGGTTCTTAACTAATCGATAGGTCTGCATGGAAACAGTGGCTGCCCCACCACTACTGCACGGTAACAAGATGTCATTCGGGCCAGCAACATCCGATATTTGGTTTACAAATTCAAATGGATCTACAAATCCAGTACCAGTTTCATTGCTTGCGTCGTTGTAGGGAACCAGTGTCCTAACTTGTTTAACGAAATCCATCCACGAAGAAACATCTGCTGATTTCAGTGTTGGAATATTAAGCAGGTCTTGAATGAACGTATTCGCATCTGCACAAATACCAAGGTCAACTTTCGGGTGACCTTTCACTAATTCAGCAGGATCAATTTCTACTTGTACCACCGTTGCTAGTGAAGCAAATTCCTCCCAGGCAAAGCCAGTTTGCTGCAGACTTAACCTTGCGCCCAAAGCGACAACAAGATCGGATTGTTGAATTAAAATGTTGGCAGACCTTTGACCCCAAGTATCTGGTCTGCCTGCGAACAATGCATGACTATTGTCAATTCGATCGGAACCATTCCATGTAGTCATTATGGGAATTCCAAGTGAAACCAATTTCGTATCAAGCGTTCTTAGGGTCTCTCGATCGATGCCCCCACCTACCAACAACACCGGACGTTCACTAGCGGCGATAAGCCTTGAAACCTCCAAAAGATCAGCATGAGACGCTCTTGGTAGTTCAGGCTGGATTCTTTCATCCTTAGCAATTTGTTCGAGATCATCAGTAACGCATTTCGCTGCTTGGACGTCAAGACAAATTTCAACGAAGACCGGACCCATTCGTGGTGTTTGTCCAACTTGAATCCAACTCATAAACTCTTTGCGAAGCACTGGCTTATCCATCAACACAGCAACTTTTGAAATGGATTCAACCAATTCAACTCCATCTATTTCTTGTATTCCTCGTTGCCTAACAGTGCCGCGACTCAAATCTTGGGCTTTTACTTGGCCACCAATTATTAGTAGCTCGCGACTTTCCTGCCATGCTCCCGCGATACCTGTGATTGCATTTGTTAAACCTGGGCCAGCTGTCACGAGCGCAAAGGCTTTTCCGCTGGCAACGTCACGAGACGCATTGAAGTACTCCGCGCCAATAGTGGCACCAACTTCATGAACGAAAGGAATGCAATTCATTCGCGTTCTTAACGAATCGAGAATATGCATGATGTTCCCACCCGCAACGAAAAAACAATGCGTGTAACCATCATCAACTAACCAGTCGGCGAGTTGATCTGAGTATTTTTCAACTGGAGTCATTGCTACCACCTTTGATTTAAAACATTTGGTTCAAGTTTGAAACGAGAAGGTCTGGACTTGCATCAGCCAATGTTTGTCGCATTTCCTGGTGGTAAGCCACCCCCACACTAATACAGCCCGCAGCTTTGGCGGCTTGTACATCAACATGTGAGTCCCCGATCATGATTGTTTGACCGGGGAGGAAATTAGCTTTTTCCATGCATATATTTATTCCAGCTGGTGAAGGCTTTGGGTCAATATTCTCAGCACCTTGGACGTGGACAAAGTAATGACTAATCTCAGATCTCTCTAGAACTAGATTCGCTAAATAAGTTGGTTTATTCGTTACAACATTCAAGACTAGGCCTCTTTTACTTAACTCATCCAAGGTCTCAAGTACGCCTGGGTAAACGATGTCGGGAGAACCACCCGTCTTACCAAGGTGTTCGCGGAATCGCGAAACAATCGAGTCAAGGTCATCGCTATCATCAAGCCCAGCAAAGCGAAAAATCTCTGAGGCAGGAAGCCCAATTAGAGGACGTATATCATCCTTTGTTAGAGCTTGTTTGCCAATTTCGTTAAGGATTTTGTTTGCAGAAACTGCTATGTCTTCTGCTGAATCTAATAACGTGCCATCAAGGTCAAAAAGAATTAACTTCGCATTACTTAACATTTACTACTACTTGTGCCAGCGGTCAACGACGTAGTTTGGCCTCTTCTTAACTTCCTCATAAATCAAGCCAAGATATTCAGCAATGATTCCTAACATAAAGGTCAGTAGCCCGAAAGAAAAAAGAGCAATTGTTGTGAGAGTTCCATAGCCACCGAATGGAACGCCAACTAAGAACCAGCGCAATGCCAATGCGATGAATCCAATTACGGAAAGCACACTGACCAATATTCCTGTCACAGTGATGATTCTTAACGGTTTGTATGAATGCGCAAAAATGCCCTTGAATGCTAAGTCAATAACTTGGAATGAATAGGCCTTAGATTCGCCGGCGAATCTTGGCGGACGAGCGATCTCCACGCCAACAGACGTGAATCCAACCCAAGCAACAAGTCCACGCACAAATCGATTTCGCTCGTCCATGTCGCGAACCGCTTCATAAACTTTGCGGTCAAGAAGTCGAAAGTCACTTGCGTTCTTTGGAATTCGATTATCGGTCAGTTTGCCTGCTAGCCAATAAAAGGCTTTCGAATTGAAAGTTCTAATTGGCCCCGTGCCTTGGCGTTCGGTGACAATTCCATATACATTTTCAAATCCCTCTTCCCATTTCCTGATTAAGGTAGGAATTTGTTCGGGGGGATCCTGTAAGTCAGCAGTCATCAAAATACATGCATCGCTGTCTATGACACTTAATCCCGCCGTTAGTCCGCCGTCCATCCGAAAGTTTCTAGCGAGCTTAAGTATTTTGAATCTAGGATCTGCTTGGTTGATTTGAAGTAGTTTCTCGTAGGTGTCATCGCTCGAACCGTTTTCCACAATCACTGCTTCAAAGTCATAGTCAGTTTCCGTGTCGAAAATATTCGCAAGGCGCGAATGAAGCTCTTCAATGCACTCAGATTCGTTGTAGGCAGGGATGATCACGCTAATAAGTTTTTTTGTCATTACGTATTAACTCCAGGTCTTCCAAGGAGCACTTCCGTCATTCCACATTTCGTTCAGCATGGTTGATTCACGGTAGGTATCCATCGGCTGCCAGAAACCTTGATGGCGAAACGCCATAAGTTGGCCATCGCTAGCTAGCTTTGCAAGTGGCTCTTGTTCAAGTACGCATTCTGAATCTAGGTAACTCAAGACTTCAGGCTCAAAGATAAAGAATCCGATGTTGATCCAGCCATCTAATTTAGGCTTTTCCTTAAAGCTCTGAACAACACCATCAGAATTGACATCCATGATGCCAAATCGACTTGAGGGCTGGACCGTTGTTACGGTTGCGAGCTTTCCGTGGGACTTGTGAAAGTCCAATAAAGCTGAAATGTCAACATCTGCTAAACCGTCACCATAAGTGCAGAGGAATCTTTCGCCGCCAAGGTATTTTTCAACCCGCTTAACTCGGCCACCGGTCATTGTTAGTTCGCCGGTAAATGCCAAAGTAACTTTCCAGTCACCTTCGTCGTGAGCATCATGGAATTCAATCGCATGCTTTTCCCCGAGTGAAACGGTGAAATCGTTGTTTCGGGCTTCGTAATCCAGGAAGTAGTCCTTAATGGCCTCACTTTTGTAACCGGTAGCAACTACAAACTCATCTATGTTGTGCTGTGAGAGGTTCTTCATGATGTGCCAAATGATCGGCCGGCCACCAACTTCAACCATAGGTTTTGGCTTAAATTCAGTTTCTTCACGTAAGCGCGTACCTAAGCCGCCTGCCAGTAGAACTGCCTTCACATTTCCTCCAAAAATTGGCGTTAGTTTAGGATACTGCAAGCATGTTTAGGGATTGATAAAGAACAGAATTGCAACAGTTGGGATAACATAAAGAAGTTAAATATATGGAACTTTGGAGATTTTGTGGCAACGACTGAATTGGAAAGCCTTAGAACTGCAGCCTTGGAGGCATCTAGGGCTTTTGCGAAAAAATCGCTTCAGAAATCCGAATTCATTCCGGGAGAGTCCGTTGTTCCAGTATCAGGGAAAGTTCTAGACGCTGATGATCTAGTAGCTCTAGTTGATTCGTCTCTTGATGGTTGGTTAACAGCAGGGCGGTTCACTCGAGATTTCGAGCGCGAAATTGCCAAGTTTGTTGGTGCTCGTAGCGCATTGTTTGTTAACAGTGGATCCAGTGCAAACCTGGTTGCCTTAAGTGGCTTAACGAGCCCGAAATTAGGAAAGAAAGCCCTCAAAGCTGGAGATGAAGTCTTAACAGTTGCGATGGGATTTCCAACCACAGTTAATCCAATCCTTCAAAATGGCCTAAAGCCTGTAGTTGTTGACGTCGAACTTGAAACATATGATGCAAAAGCCGACATGCTTCGCGAAGCTGTTGGTCCAAAAACTCGCGCAATCATGATGGCTCATACCCTCGGAAACCCTTTTGACTTGGACACGGTTCAGGCCTTGTGCAAGGAACATGACCTTTGGCTAATTGAAGATTCTTGTGACGCATTGGGTGCTACATATAGAGGACAACGCACTGGCAGTTTTGGCGATACGGCAACCGTAAGTTTTTACCCAGCCCACCACATCACTACTGGTGAAGGTGGAGCAGTATTTGTTAAGTCGCCATTGGTAAAAAAACAAGTTGAATCTTTTCGGGATTGGGGACGCGATTGCTATTGCGAAACCGGGCAGGACGACACCTGCGCCAAGAGATTTGGTTGGAAACTTGGTGATTTGCCCGAAGGATATGACCACAAGTACACGTATAGCCATATTGGTTACAACTTAAAAGCAACAGACATGCAAGCCGCGCTTGGGCTAACCCAATTGCAGAAACTTGATGGATTCATTGCTGCCAGAAACAGGAACTTTAACTACTTATATTCTCACCTCAGTGGAGTCGAAGGACTCATCATGCCAAAGGCAACGAAACATTCAGAGCCTTCATGGTTCGGATTCCCAATTACTTTGGATCCTAAACACTCCGTTAACCGCGAAGAGCTTTTGAGATTCCTGGACTCTAGGAAAATTGGAACTCGATTAATGTTTGCTGGAAACGTTTTGAAGCAACCTGCGTACAAGCATGTTGATTTCAGAGTGGTTGGAGATCTAACAAACACCGACATCGTAATGATGCGCACCTTTTGGGTGGGTGTTTATCCTGGATTAACAGAACCAATGCTGGATTATGTTGCGGATAGCATCATCGAGTTTATGTCGAATTAGTATCTTTCAGGCGACAGCCGCCTACCTCGACGAGGCTGATTATAGAAATTTGACCAGTCGCAATCTTAAATGTCAACTATGATTTAAGTATGGAGTATCGTGGAAGATTTTTTGATGGGAAAATTGACGCGGATTCATCACAATTTAGAATGGTGCAACTTGCTACGACAATTTATTGGATGATTTTTGCTCCAATCTTGATCATAAGCTTAGGACGACATTTTTACTTAAACGAAATTTTTCTCAGTAAGTTTTCATATAAAATTGCGGATGCTCCAGGACAGGTTCCTTCAAATCCAGAATCACAAGCATTTGGTGCCCACTATTTTGGTGATTATTTACTTCCCCACTACTGGTCCGAACTGCCCAACCCATGGACATCTGAAATTCCTGTTAACTACCCTCCTCTTGCAATTGAATTTTTTGGAATTTTTGGAAATTTTAGTTATAAACTTGGGCTTGCGTTTTACCTAGTAATGATGGTGTTGTCACTTGCATTCGTGTTCCATGTCGCCCTAATTAATCGCTCTTTATCCACGAGGATTAAGAGTTTTATAACTCTTGGCCTACTCTCAGGCCCATTCCTAATTTCATTGGATCGTGGTAATGTTGCAGGCTACAGCATTGGGTTGCTTTTCTCATTTGGATATTTCGCAATAAAGCAACAATGGACGTTTGCCTCAATATCAATCGCAGTACTAGTATCACTAAAACTTTATGCACTCCCTATATTCCTCATTTTTGTTCTGGCAAAGAAATGGAAGTCTCTTGCAATTGGGATTGTAATTTCGGTAAGTTCATTGACACTTTTTCTAATTCCTTACCCAGGATCATCAATAGATACATTTAATGGTTTTTTACATGGGCTTTCAGGATTCTCCGATAACTCAGATCGAAAGCTCTATTGTTACAATCACAGTTTCATCGGAGCACTCATTCAGTTACTACATTTATCTGGTAATGAGCACATTGCAATGCGCATCTCTGCACATGCTCAAGTATTAAGCCTAATAATTAGCGCAGCATTTATTTTATTAACATTTTTGTTTCGTTACTATTTGACGATCGCAATAGTATTGGCATTCGCATTAATGTCCGTAATTGTTCCAATTTCTTACGGGTATACATTAACTTGGGCAATCGCCGCAATTTGTATTGTGCTTTATAGGGCAAATCAAATTGATGTTGCCGAAGGGAAACAATACAGCTGGAGTCTCGAATCAGATAATAGTGTTGCTAAGGAAAAAAAGCTTCTGTATACAACCATTGCATATTTAACTATAATTCTAGTTCCAATGCCTGTGGCTTTACCGGCCGTAAACGCATTCGGCTGTACCACAGGTGTTTTGCCGTCAGTATTTTTTGTATTAACGGTGGCGTGGATTTCAATCATGTTAATAATTCACTCTAGGAATGATGCATCGATAGATCGTAGCGGTGCAAGTAACTTGTGAAATTATAAGGTGGTTCTTCCCTCCCATTTCTAGGAGATGAATCTAAAATCTTTTTACTGTTTAAGTCAAGTGGCTGTGATAAATTCCGCTTTGTAAAATTTGAAACTCTCTACAGTGTATGAAAATTGTTGCGCGCACTGGAAATTTATCTATTTAAGTGGTCGCCACCATGATTCATTCGCTTTGTACCATTCAATAGTTTCACTCAATCCTTGACTAAACGAAACTGCAGGTTTATATCCAAGTTCAGATTCTGCTTTTGAGCAATCCACGGAATATCTCAAGTCATGCCCCTTGCGGTCTTCTACGCGTTCCACAACATCCCAATCGACTTTCATCGCATCTAGAATCAGTTGTGTCATTTGAACATTAGTTAATTCAGTTCCACCGCCAATGTTGTAGATTTCTCCGGGCTTACCTTTGGTCAATGCAAGATGGATTCCATTGCAGTGGTCATCGACATGTAACCAATCTCTGATGTTGGTCCCGCTTCCATAAAGAGGAACTTTTTTACCGTCAATTAAATTCGTAGCAAATAAGGGTATTAACTTCTCTGGAAATTGGTATGGGCCGTAGTTGTTCGAACAACGTGTAGTGACAGTATCAAGATGATGAGTTCTGAAAAATGAACGAACTAGTAAGTCCGAGCTAGCCTTGCTAGCTGCATAAGGTGAATTTGGAAGCAGGGGATCAGTTTCAGGCCAAGATCCAGATTCGATAGATCCGTAGACCTCGTCAGTGGAGACGTGGACAAATCGGCCAATCTTTTGTTCACGGCTTGCTTCAAGCAAGGTATGAGTTCCCAGAACATTGGTCCTTATGAATTCTGTAGATCCAGAAATAGAGCGGTCCACGTGACTTTCTGCTGCAAAGTGAACTACTGCGTCGTTGCCATTCAAAATCTCATTCATTTTTGTAGAATCACAAATATCTGATTCGATAAACGTATACCTAGGGTCTTGAGCAACCTCAGCTAGATTTGCAAGATTTCCCGCATAGGTCAAAGAATCAACGACAGTAATGTGTGTTATTCCCTTGCCGCGATCAGTATTTAGGAGTGACCTAACATATTGAGAGCCAATGAATCCAGCAGCACCGGTTACAACTAATCTCATGCGTCATCCTTTTCGAGATGCCTAGCCTTCATGGAAAGAGAATCAATCACCGTATGTAGGTAATCTTGACTGAATTTCCTCGGAATAAAAGTTAGGTGCTTGCCTATCTTTCTCAGACATTATCACTTGATCCGAATCAATTTCCCAGTCAACACCAAGATCTGCATCGAACGGATTGATCCCAAATTCGCTACCTGGAGAAAATTCATAGTCACAGAGATAGGTCACTACCGCAGTGTCGCTTTTAGCAACAAATCCGTGTCCTAGGCCGGCCGGAATGTATAAGGCTATGCGCGAGGTGCTGTCTAAATTAATTTTTTGCCATGTTAAAAACGTTGGCGAACCCTTCCGGAGATCAATGACAAAATCATCAACTTCTCCAGAACTGCACATTACGTATTTCGCCTGACCGGGCGGGACCTCAGCTGTATGGATACCCCGCAGCGTCTTGGCTTTCGACACCGAGGTATTGATCTGCGAAACTTCAAATTCAGCACCCGTAGCTTTTATAAAAAAATCTTGTTTGAAACTTTCGGTGAATGACCCTCTTTCGTCCTCAAAAATCCTTGGGGAGAATAAGTACGAGCCTGCAATGTCCATTTCCTTGAAATCCATTTTCTACTAAAGACCTTCTTGGACGAGAGAAAGCAAGTAATCCCCGTAGCCACTTTTGGTAAGTGGCTTAGCAAGTTCAACTAACTGATTGTCATCAATCCAGCGGTTTCGCCACGCCCACTCTTCAATGCAACCGACTTTGGTTCCTTGTCGTTCTTCCATTATTTTTACATAGGATCCAGCTTCGTGAAGTGTGTTGAAAGTTCCTGTATCCAGCCAGGCGGCGCCCCTATCAAGAACTGAGACATTGAGTAATTGGCGTTCTAAATATGCGTTGTTGACAGAGGTAATTTCTAACTCACCTCGCGCAGATGGCTTAATTTCTTCGGCAATTTTAATAACATCATTATCGTAAAAATATAATCCCGGAACCGCATAGTTGGATTTTGGATTGTTTGGTTTTTCTTCGATTGAAAGCGCCTTACCTGCATTATCAAATTCCACAATTCCATAAGCAGTAGGATCCGAAACCCGGTAGGCAAATATCTGCCCCCCATTAATGTCAGTAAATTTTTGAAGGCTGCTACCTAGGCCACTGCCATGGAATAGATTGTCGCCAAGAATCAAGGAAACCTTCTCAGATCCAATAAATTCTTTTCCCAAAATAAAAGCTTGGGCTAAGCCATCCGGTGAGGGCTGAATCTTGTAGGTGAATTCAACCCCAAGTTCTTCTCCAGTTCCAAGTAGTCTATGAAAAGCATCCTTATCTTCTGGAGTTGTAATCAACATAATTTCGCGTATGCCGGCCGCCATGAGGGTAGAAACTGGATAGTGAATCATTGGTTTGTCGTAAACTGGAAGTAGCTGCTTACTCACACCCCGAGTGATTGGCCATAATCGTGATCCTGTGCCGCCGGCGAGTACAATTCCCTTCATAGTTCGAAAGTCTATCGAACGCGATCCAAGCGAAAGGACCGTAGTGAAAGTCCTGATAGTTGGCGCAAATGGAATGCTTGGGCAGGCGGTTTCAGCCGAAGTGCTGTTGGCTGGAATCAGTTTTGAGTCTAAAAATTCGCAGGAACTGGATATCTGCAATGTAATCGAAACCAAGAATTTGGTCTCAGATGTTGGCGCAGATTTCGTAATCAACTGCGCAGCATTTACCCGGGTAGATGATGCAGAAGTTGAGGTAGATGCCGCTATAAGCGTCAATGCGCTGGGTGCTGAAAACTTAGCCAATGCCTGCAAGGCAGCTGGCTCAAAATTGATTCATATTTCTACCGATTATGTTTTCGAAGGAATAGATTCCGTTCCCTACAAAGAGTCTGATGTGACTAAGCCTTTAACGGTTTACGGGAAATCTAAACTGGACGGCGAAACCCGAATAATTGCCAGTGGAGTTGATTCCTACATCTTGAGAACCGCTTGGCTTTATGGTGCTGGTGGAAAGAATTTTGTTACAACCATGATCGACTTGGCTAATCGACAAGGTCGGATAAGTGTTGTCGATGATCAAATAGGTCAACCCACATCAACACAGCAATTAGCAAAGGGGATTCTTTCGGTACTTGAGGTAAAGCCAAGTTTTGGAATTTACAATGCCACTTGCAAAGGGCAAACTTCATGGTTTCATTTCGCAGAATACATTTTCCAAACACTAAATTTTTCAGACATTGACCTAGTTCCAGTGGGCTCAGACCAATTCGTGCGGCCTGCTGCTCGCCCGAGTTATTCGGTGCTGAGTTCAGAAAAGTGGATGGCAAACAATCTTCGACCATTTCTTGATTGGGAACTAGCTTTAACAGAATTTTTGAGGGACGGCTATGGGGTGGCAGAGTGAATTTTTGGGAGAAAAGTGAAGCACGCTACATTGCTGTGGGTATTTGGAATACTTTTTTTTCCATGGCAATTTTTGTGGTTATTCAGATTGCTTTTTCAGATGTTCTTACTGTTACTGAAAGTCTCAGCACGGCTTTTGTTTTTGGTGTGGTTCAGTCATTTGTCACGCAAAAGAAATACGTCTGGCGCTCAGCAGAAAAAGTTTCTGAAGAATTTCCAAAATTTCTCTTGATATCAAGTCTTCAATACCTAGCAAACGTGGTTCTACTGAGGATTTTCACAATGCGATTTAACATGAATCCGATACTGAGCCAAATTTTGATTGCGTCAGCACTAATCTTGATTACGTACGTCGTGTTGAAATTTTGGGTGTTTAAAGTGGAGAACTCGGATCCCGCCCCGGACCAAACTCACCCCGCGGCTAGAGAGTAGGGAAAAATGACTAAGCAGTTCTTGCACACCCTTTCGCTAGTAGTGCCTGTTTTTAAAGGTGAGCAAGTCCTCGAGCCTCTGATTAATGAAATCGTCAGTCTCTATGGCGATGTGGCCTTAGTACATGAGTCAGAGGCAGGGAACAAGTTTTCGCTAAAAGAAATTGTTCTTGTGCACGATAACGGTCCAGACGACTCAGCTTTGGTGATGCGGCAACTTCAGGCAAAATTCAAGAATATTAAGTGTGTCTGGCTTTCAAGAAACTACGGACAACATGCTGCGACTTTGGCAGGCATTTCAGAAACGGTAGGTGACTGGATTGTCACGCTGGACGAAGATGGGCAGCAAGACCCAAAGTACATCCCTAGATTTTTGGATCAGGCAATCAGAACTAATTCGCAAATTGTGTATGCTCGACCAACAAATAAGGCACCACATGGAATTGTGCGAAACGGTCTAAGTAGATTTGCAAAATGGGTGTCAAAGTTAATGCTCGCGAGTGCAAATTTTGAAAAATTCAACAGTTATAGGTTGATTCTTGGTGAACCGGCTAGAGCACTTTCGGAATATGGTGGAACAGAAATTTACCTTGATGCTGGCCTGATTTGGGTAACTTCATCAGCAACTACATGTGACGTCGAGCTGAGGAATGAAGATCGACCATCCGGGTATTCAATGGGTAGCCTGATGAGTCACTTTGGCAGACTCGTAGTTACTGCAGGAGCACGACCGCTAAGGGTCATAGCTCTACTTGGCGTATTCGTAGCGATGGCTGGGTTTGCATTGACGACCTATGTTATTTGGATGAAATTTGTCACAGGTGTTTCTGCCTCGGGCTGGACTTCGGTAATCGTTGCAGTGCTTGTAACAAGTGGATTAACTATGCTTTCACTCGGTGTGATTTCCGAGTTTCTCGGAGCTACCGTCAGATCCACAATGGGTAAACCATTGTTCTTGAAGGTTAATGATCCAATTGACGGTCCGCTTGGCAATGCAAGAGACATCAAGAACCATTCACTAAGCGATTAATTTTGGAAACCTTTGTAATTGGAAGTAGCGGCCTAATTGGTTCCGCCATTGTTAATAACTTAGAAAATGCAAAACCCTTTCCGATTAATATGCCTTGGGATAATCTCGAGCAATGCATTTCCAATTTTGAATCTTGGAGCGTAGCTAAACCAGACACTGGAATTGTGTGGGCGGCTGGTAATAGTGGAGTTTCGGCCACGAGGGAAATACTGGATGCGGAAATGATACTTTTTCGAGCCTTCCTGAATTCAGTGAAGAGAAATGAGGAGCAAATTAGTTATGTCCTTATGGTGAGTTCTGCAGGCGGGGTTTACGGCGAAGCATCAGACGAGGTAATAACTGAAAGCACAATTCCAAATCCAATCTCGGATTATGGAAAAGTAAAGTTACAGCAAGAAATTGAATTAACCGAACTAGCCAGCAGCGCTCGATTCAGAACTCTTATCGCCAGGGTCTCAAATGCGTATGGCCCTAGGCAAGATTTGAACAAAAAACAAGGTCTGATTTCGCATTTAGTTCAGGCCGCACTGAGTAATCAACCGATCACAATCTATGTTCCGATGGAAACAAAGAGGGATTACATTTTTGCTGATGATGTGGGCGCGAAAATTAGCAAATTCATTTCAATCTGTAAAGGCAAGGATTACAAGCCTGAAGTTAAAATCATTTCATCGGGAGTTAGTTCCTCAATATCTGAAGTGGTTTCTGAAATTGATCGGCTGTCAGGGATGATCACGCCAATCGTATTTGCCGAACAACGCGAAACAGGGTTGCAACCAACTTCCTTCGTGTTTGAAAGTTCAGTACTGCCCGCTATAGAAGATTATGCGTGCACAAGCTTGGCCGAAGGAATAGGTTTCATTATTGAAAGCCAGAAACGTGAAACGGGTCAGATGCCTAACCCAAAAACTTGAATATTGCTCTTCTGATGAAGCTCGACAATGTTGCTGAGAGCTTGCCTAACCATAAATCAAATCGATTGGCACGGACGTAATCTAAATTAAAAGCGAATTCAAGACACTTTATGGCTTCTTTTCGTTGCTGGGTGGCAAGTGTTGCACTCCATGATGTCGAAGAAATTCTAAACGATCCAAGGTTTTCAGTCACAGGAGATAGGTTTCCATGTTCCAAGATGTTCAAATAGGAAACAACATCAATTAAGTAACTCCAGCCATGGTTGAAACCTCCTACTTTTCTCAGTTCTTCAGTCCGGTAAAGTGCAAACGAAGGTTCGCCAAAGAAATTCGACCCACTGCGTAAAAATTTACGAATAACTACATCGTTAGTTATGGACTTTGTTTGTGAGTTAAGTCCACGATTTTTCATCAACGTTTTTCCGTGCGAATTGATGATACTTCGTCTTCCAGTGCACAGAACGGATTCTGGGTGATCTTCTAGCGTTTGCATTTGAATCTGCAATGTATCTGACATTAAAATATCATCCGCGCAAAGCAACTTGAAATACTTACCTTTCGCCATTCCTAATGTTTTATTCCAGTTACCGGCAGCACCTAATCGCACCTCATTCTTTATCAATGTGAAACGCAGGTCACCTGCAATAGCTGACCTTGCGGCGTCAATGGTTTCTTCAGACGTGGAATCATCTGTGACAAAACATTCCCAATCATGGAATGTTTGACTCTTAAGTGAATGAATTGTTTCACCGATTGTTTCTGAATTGTTGTAAGTTGGAAGACCAATTGTAATTTTGCATTCTTCACGGGATTCCAAACTATTACTCTTTTCTAATTCTGGAGGAAGAATTTCTTGATTCCTCGGAATTTTCAAACAATGTCACGTCAGTGTGGCTAAATTTAAGAATAGTGCTGGTGTATTACCCTTAAGGCATGAACCTCAAAGCGGAGATAGTTAAGAGAGTCCGCAGATTTTCTGATTCAAGCCATGATTCATATGAAATTTGCACCGTATGTGGGTCCAATACGAAATTTTCCTATAACTCATGGGCGATTGACCCGACTTTGCTACGTGGGTGGGAAGGTGCAACTATCGGGGCCGCTTACTTGTATAGAGAAAGCATGTTTTGTGCAGTGTGCCATTCGAGCTACAGAGTTCGAAGACTTGCAAAAGAGTTGATAAATGCCTTTTCTCCCGAATGTGTATCGTTAGAACAACTTGTTAAACAGCCCGTTTTTGCCAGTTTGAAGATTCTAGAGGTTAATGAGATAGGTTCCTTTGGATCATTTCATTCAATTTTAAAGAAGCATCCGCTTGTAACCACTACACGCTTTATTCCAGGAGGCCCTTTTGGAATCTATCGGAATGGCGCTTCAATTCAAGATTTGGAATCTTTGACATTTGAAGACAGCAGTTTTGATTTGATCCTTCATTCGGACGTGCTAGAGCACGTACCTCGTATTGAGCTTGCAATAAATGAGATGTACCGAGTGCTAAAACCGGGTGGAAGTTGCGTTTTTACAGTTCCTGTCAATTTAAATATCTCGAAGACGTTCACTAGAGCAGAGTTTTTAAACACAGGGAAGCGAATCGACTTGCATAAACCGCTTTTCCACGGGCGTGGTGGAGGACCATTTAGAGTTTTACCAGTTCGCGATGATTACCTAGAAATTACGTCGTTTGGAGCGGATGCAGCTAGCGTTTTATCAGCTAACAACATAGACTTCATGACGCTTTTCGACTCTAATGCAAAATTTGGCATTGGCGAAGATCTAGTTTTTTTGGCAATGCGATAGAGGGATTTAGTGGCTACGATACTTCATAATTTTTTATCTATACTTCTGCTGGTCATTTCTGGCCTAAGTCATACGCGCATCAAACTTGTACACCATAAGGACATGTTGCTTAACGGCATCCATACAAATTTTTTACTGTGTAAGATGAGGTCATGGTCGCATTAGGTCAAAGGACGTTCGCCAATGATGTCGTTGTAGTTGGTGGATGTGGACACGTTGGGCTACCTTTGGCTATCGCTTTTGCAGTTGTAGGTTAAGGTTTAATCGAGGAACACTTCGCAAAAATTTTTGCATAATTCTAAATGTGTTGTGTGCGCCGGAATCTTGCTTGCGCTCGTGGGAATTCTTTCATTTGCCTCGACAAACAATGCAATCCAATATTCTGTAAGAAATGAAACCCTTGTCCCTGGTCAGACCCTCGAGTTAAGGAATAACTATAAATACTCAAGCAGTAAGAACGTGCATGTTGTTCTGAGTTTCCCCCAGGACCAACCAAATTCGAAACTTCTTGGCATGAAGAGTGAGTCTATGGAACTGTCGGTCTTCTTAATCGATGGCGATGCCTTCCTTTTCTTTCAATCTCCAAACAAAGCTGGCAAGATCAAAGTGCTCAACCCAATTAGCGTTCCAGTAACTACTAAAAATGGGATTTCTAGATTTTCAGTCGAAGTCAATCAAAAACGTCAACTAATTGTTCTTGAATCTGAAGTGGTTTCACATAGCTGGACCCCGCCACAAGAGTCTCTAGATTTAAATCTCACTCAAATTCAAAGTGGAAATGCAGAAGAAATAGATTTAGTTATCAAAGAACAAAACAAGTTTGAAGTTAGATTCGTTATTTCGATCATATTCCTTGTCTTTGGTCAATTTATAGTTGTTGCAAATCGATCAAAGATGCGCTTGCGTGTCTCAGAGAGATTCAAATCGATCCATTTCGCCGTCCTTACTAGTACCAAAGTTCATCTTTGGATGTTGGGTCTGGGAGTTGCACTAATTGCATTACTTCCATCTTCGCCACCAGCTGGAAACCTAATCAAGACATCAGTGGATGCAGCGAAGATCGGCTCTTCAGACCAGCTTCTTATAAACAAGAAATTCAAAGGTGGGTGGCTATTTGCAAACCCGCCACAACTTGGACTGCTACCAGAGGATTACACAACAACTTTTGAATTTGATTTGAATTTGTTCTTGGATTCTGATGAGCCTTTTACTGAAATTTTTGCATTTGGAAAGCCTCAGGGTAGATCTGTTTCTCCGACATCTATAGATAACTTTGAACTTTCAATGAATGCAGAACAACTAATTTCATTCAATGTTCCAAGTCGTGATGGACGAAGTACTTGGTTTTCAAAATTTCTTAAACCTGGCGCTCACCGCGTGCAAGGAGAAGTCCGCAATGGTCGTGAATTAGAACTTTCGATCGATGGTACCCTCGTTTATGCGATGGCAACCGATACCCCACATTACTTATTGCAGCGACCCAATCTGTTTATTAGCGATTACCTCATCGACAATATTGAGTCAGGAAATTTTTCCTGGAGCATCGAGTCAGAATTTGCTGAACCATTTTGGTATGGAATCTATCGCTTACAGATGCTGTTAGGCTCGCTTCTTTTGCTCGCAGGATTTTCAGCACTTACGGTGAAAATTTTGACTCGATCCAAGAGTCCGACCCTTAGTGATGATGGTTCGCACAGAACATTAAAGGCTAGTTGTAAAACCTTTTTCCTACTGTGCGGTGTTGGAGTAGTTTTGTGGAGCATTGCGAGCCAACCTGCCACAGAATCAGGATGGCCAAGAAATACTCCGTTCTTTTTGAGTCGATATAGATTCTCTGATTTGACACAAGTTTTTCTTTCCTCGCAGTTTTCTGACCCTTATACGATTGCAAATATCACCTACCCACCTTTTGGAATGTTCCTTTTTAAAGTGTTTGGTTTTCTGTCAGCCAAGCAGGCAACTATTCTTTTGATTTGCGCATCCATTTCAGTGATCTTTTCTGTCTTCGTCCGAATCTTGCAACTTCGGCCTGACTTCAAGATGAACGAAAAAATCGCTACGATTTCAATGCTTGTGCTTTCCTTCCCACTTTTGTTTGCGATTGACAGGGGAAATCTTGATCTTGTAGTGACTGCGCTGCTGCTGCTTGCCGTTTTGGTCAACTTTAATGATAGACAGTCATACCGTGCTGGTTTATTGGTTGGTGTAGCCTCAGCGATAAAAATTTATCCTTTACTTTTGCTACCAATTTTTTATTACAACAAGCGTGACATTCGTTTGGTAGCCACAGCTGTTGCCTCATTTATTGCTTTTTCAATCTTCGGAGCATGGACGTTTAGCCTCGGCCCTGGAACGTTCTTTAAATATGTGATTGCTGGCTCTACAGACCAGAGTTTGCAAGGTGACAACGCCATTAGGTGGAACGGTTCGCTAGCCGGACTTGTTACCACTATCGCTCGAATTGTTGATTCAGAATTCGAAATGAAAGTCTGGAGTGTTGCGAGCAGTTCCGCTGTGACAGTATCTTTGCTGTTTGTGTCATTGATGATTCTTATCTACATGGCAAATGTAAAGATCGAGAAATCAAAATTTACACTGATCAGCGTTGCTTTGATTACGTTGATTTTTCCTTCCACTCCAGCCTATCGTTTCACAATCTTTCTAGTTGCCATTGCATTTTTGCTTTTACTTGGGATCAATGAGTCTAAGTACCTCCCGATAGTCGGGGTTCTGCTTGGGATAATTCTGAGTCCAGTTGTCTATTGGTACTTCGGGACAGGTGCAGCAAGCAGTTATTCAATAATCATTCCATTTGCAACGTTGAGCTTGTTGATCTACATACTTAAGCCAGTGCCAAGTTTACCTGGCGATATTAACGAAGTATCAGCCGGTGAATTGATTCGAAAATAGCACTATTCCTAGGCGGCCCTAGAACGACAATGTTTACCATGGAGAGTAAAAGACTCATGAGTTTGTTGCTCAGTAGACTTAAGCACCGGTTAAAGTCGAATTAGGAGTATCCGTGGTATCAGTCGTTGTATACGTCAAGTTAAAGCCTGAAATCCTTGACCCACAAGGCCGCGCAGTACTCGGCGCATTGGGTCGACTTGGACTCTCTGGTGTTGCTGATGTGCGACAGGGGAAGCAGTTCGTGCTGAACATTGACGGTGAAGTAGATGCCGCCAAGTTGGCCCAAATCCATGAGATCGCAGGAACTCTTTTAAGTAACCCCGTCATTGAAGACTTCACGGTAGAAGTTCGCCCATGACTTTTCGGGTTGGCGTGATCACCTTCCCTGGATCCCTTGACGATAAAGACGCTGCCAGAGCTGTTCGGTTAGCCGGCGGCGAATCCGTTTCACTTTGGCACGCAGACGCCAACCTGCACTCAGTTGATGCCGTTGTTTTGCCAGGTGGTTTTTCTTATGGCGATTACTTGCGTTGCGGGGCGATTGCAAAGTTTGCACCAGTTATGGAAAAACTTGTCGATGCCGGTAACGGTGGATTACCGATCCTAGGTATTTGTAATGGCTTTCAAGTTTTAACAGAATCCCATTTATTGCCTGGCGCACTAACTCGCAATGATCACTTGCACTTTATATGTAGAGATCAAAAACTTCGGATTGAAAACAATTCATCGGCATGGACAAGTGACTTTGAAGTGGGCGAAGAGATTTTAATTCCACTTAAGAACGGTGAAGGCGGCTACGTTGCTGACGAAAAAACTTTGGATGAACTTGAAGGTGAAGGTCGGGTAATCGCGCGTTATTTGGAAATCAATCCAAATGGATCCCGCCGAGACATCGCTGGCATTACTAATGCGCGCGGCAATGTAGTCGGCATCATGCCCCATCCTGAACATGCAGTTGAAAAACTAACTGGCCCAACGACAGACGGCCTTGGGTTTTTTACATCTTTACTTAAGTCACTTGTAAATGACGGAAAAGTGTCAGCATGAGTGTTGACAAAGTTTCTGACGCAATTTTCTCACCGAAGGCGCAACAGCCATTTGCTGAACTTGGGTTAAAGAAAGATGAATACAAATCCATTCGAGAAATCCTAGGACGACGTCCGACATCTTCTGAGTTAGCAATGTATTCAGTTATGTGGTCTGAGCACTGCAGCTACAAATCTTCCAAGGTTCACCTCCGCCAGTTCGGAACCAAGGTTCCAAAGAACGATTCGATGCTTGTTGGTATTGGCGAAAACGCTGGCGTTGTTGATATTGGTGATGGTTGGGCTGTGACATTCAAGGTTGAATCCCATAACCATCCGTCCTACGTTGAGCCTTATCAAGGCGCCGCTACTGGAATCGGTGGCATCGTGCGCGACATCATTTCCATGGGCGCTCGCCCGGTTGCGGTAATGGATCCGCTTCGCTTCGGTGATCCAGAGAATCCAGATACTCGGCGGGTATTGACTGGAATTGTTGCTGGAATTGGCGGTTACGGAAACTGTCTTGGACTTCCAAACATTGGTGGCGAAATTGTTTTTGATCCGAGCTACCAGGGCAATCCGCTTGTGAACGCACTTTGCGTTGGCACGATGAAGCACGAAGACATTCACTTAGCAAAAGCAAGCGGTGTTGGTAATGCAGTAATTCTTTATGGTGCGCGTACTGGTGGCGATGGCATTGGTGGCGTGAGCGTTTTGGCTTCCGAGACTTTTGATGCTGATGGTCCAGCTAAGCGACCAAGCGTTCAAGTTGGTGATCCATTCATGGAAAAGCTTTTGATCGAATGCACATTAGAAGTTCTGCATGCCGGTTTGGTTGAAGGCATTCAGGATCTGGGCGGCGCTGGAATTTCTTGTGCGACAAGTGAACTTGCCAGCAATGGTGAAGGCGGAATGCATGTTTGGCTAGATCGCGTTTTGCTGCGAGATAGCACGCTGT
>Ga0114968_10000759_pt1 | contig 24253 bp, 28 predicted proteins | sample M_130807_EF_Meta_FD_87020 | JGI IMG/M metagenome (GOLD analysis project Ga0114968, IMG submission 87020) | Freshwater microbial communities from Lake Montjoie, Canada to study carbon cycling - M_130807_EF_MetaG | ecosystem: Environmental > Aquatic > Freshwater > Lake | place: Lake Montjoie... | reverse complement strand
TCCAGGCGTCGTAAAACCAGGCGTCGTAAAACCAGGCGTCGTAAAACCAGGCGTCGTAAAACCAGGCGTCGTAAAACCAGGCGTCGTAAAACCAGGCGTTGTTTGACCAGGCGTTGTTTGACCAGGCGTTGTTTGACCAGGCGTTGTTTGACCAGGCGTTGTAAAACCAGGAGCGATCGGGTTTTCTATTATTACATTTGATATATTTGTACCTGTTATTTTGTAATCTATATAACCGTCTGTATCACTGGATTTATCATCATATGTAAAATTTAAAAAAGAACTAGTAGAAACAGATGTATTTATAATAATTCCATAATCAATTATATTTTTATAATTATACGAAGGTATAGATGAAGATATTATGTAAGTAACTGGTGCATAAAATTCATAAACATCTGTTGAACTTGTCGAACTAGAATAATTGTATGCAAATTTGATATTATAAAAATAACTATTGAATTTGCATTTAGAACCAGGAACTGGATTTGAAAAAACAAATGATTTAGTATTTACATTCGATATATTTGTTTGTAATGTGGTTCCTATATTTTGCCCATTTTTATAAACATTGATATATGTTGGAAGATTCATATTTGAAACAGTAATTGTCATTTGTGTATTCTGATTACTTGTAAAGAGAAAATTGAATCCTATTGGACATGTAACATTGATAGTACCATTACCTCCACTTACATTTATTTTTCCAATATATACACCAGGTGAAGATAATCTCGAAGATTGTGAAATTGGAAAATTTATAATTGACATTATATTTTACTTTATATATTTATTATTGATAAATTATATCCTTTGTTAAACCAACAGCAATATTATCAGTAGACGGTGGTTTTGTCATATCATTATGTTCTTTCCACCAATTATTATTTTTTTTCCAATTGTCCAATTGCATATTATCATCCGAATGTTTTTTATCAATTGATTCATTATTATCATCGGATTCATTATTAACAGCGGAAAAATCATAATGATATATTTGTTGTCCTATAATATTTCTAATTGGATTGCTCTGTGAACAACTACCATAACATTTGCCTTTGTAATAATAATAATCCCTATTTTTCACTAAAAAGTCATTATAATTCGATTGTTTACTAGGACCTCTACTATTTCCCGCAACGCATTTCGCGCCTCCAAATAAGACGCAACAATCAGTAGAAGCACATGTTTGATTATCTAAAGAATTACACTTTTTCTCAACATCATCTAAACTTTTATTTTTACAAAACCCTAGAGAACCTGAATCTTCTAATTCAACATTTTGGAAATAAGTTTCGTTTGTTAATTTACTCAAAAAAACAGTTTCTTCGTAATTCGGAACATAAGACGATGGACCAAATCTCGAATTTCCAGGTTGGTTATAAAGAGTTTTGCCTTTTATTTCTGAATAAGGAACTGTATCTACGTTACCATTATCATCAAGTTGTACAGTGTATCCAATCAAATCATCTTTAGCATTTGGTAATTTAGCAGGATCTTCATGATATTTAATATCTAGATTGTCTTTGTCAAATTTTGGTTCTTTATCTTTCTCTTTATTGGATACTGGGTTAGTAAATGATCGATAATCGGTGTCAAATTTTGTTTTATTATCTATTTTCTGCGCAAATCCTGTATTTGGATCTACATTATATCCTGGTTGTAAAATCGCTTTTACTGACCTTATATTGTCATCGTAATCATAAAATTTCACACTTACACATTCGGCACTATCATCATCTCCTGGATTACATATCTTGGTAATACCTTGTAATCTTTTGAATCTTTGATTATCGTATCCTTCGAGTGTTTTTTTTCTGTAAAATAATGTTAAATAAATAAGATACCCTAAATAACCTACAAACATTGATATTAAAAATACTATTAAAAACCAAATAATACTTTCTGCTTTTATTTTCATTTATTATATCTTGATAATATAAGTTTCATTAATGACTGGATTTACATTTTCATTTGTTGCAACTGTCTTTTTCATTTTGTATACGCCAAATATTGTTTTCAAATCTTTTGTAAAAAATAAATCGGTAAATTTGTTGATATGTTGTCTATTTTTCACAGTATCTATTTATTTAGTAAATTTTATTTTGAATCAAGGATTTATTGAAGGATTTGAAGAAGGGTTGACAACAGTAAGCGAGTCTTGTAATAGAGCACAAAATGCGTTTGGTAATACAAATACTAAACTAGATTATATAACAAACTCATCTTCGAATAACACATATTCCGGATTAGGAGGTGATAAAAGCATTAGTAAAGATATAGATGAATATAAAAAAGACTATGGAAACTATGTTAGCAAAACACTTTGTTCGGAAAATTCAAAAACAAAAAAAATGGATGCTACAATGCCACCAGATTTGGATAAAATTATAAAAGTTGATGCTAGTGCGAAAGATATTGTCGATGATGCATTGAAAAAACGATTAGATTGTTTTAAAAATAATATTTTAAATGGAAAGAAATTTGATCCAAAAAATTTTACATGTTCTAGTGCTCCTCCTGCTGTTGCCAAAACTACAACACCTCCTGCAGTGGCACAAGCAGCAGCAAAACCTGCAGTGGCACAAGCAGCAGCAAAACCTGCAGTGGCACAAGCAGCAGCAAAACCTTTAGCAAAAAAATAAAAGTACTTGATTATCCCGTAAAATGCTGTATGTTCTCATTTATCCATTTTTTAAATTCATTACAAATTAATGCTCTTTGCAAATCGGTTGCAATCAATTTCACACTTCTATGATTACGATCTTCAAAAAAAGACGTAAAATTTTGCAATATATTCACGGTAACTGCTTTCGAATATTTTGCGTCTAATTCTTCATAAGAAAATTGAGAATATCCCTTTCTTGAATTGACAGAATTATGAAAATCAAAAAGCATACGTTTCAGACTATCTTTACTCTGAATCGTATTAAAATTTATCGCATCTAAATATATTTTTGCGTGCATGGAACAATCAGGACAAGGTAAATTTGTGCAAATCGTATATATCCATTTCAACAATGGTTCTCTTATTTTACTAAAAGAATCGTCTTTTACTTTTTCTGCCATTGTATGTAATGCAAACCAAACAGCAGGACCCCATTTTACCTTTTTAACAATTGGTGGTGTAGCAACTGCTATTTGCGGAACAGATATTTTATTATTATTAATAGGAAATTGCATGCGAAAAGGTGATTGTTGTTGTATTTGATTTGGTTGATTATTACCGGCTAATGTTTTTAAACTCATAAAACGCATATTCATTACTTATATAATAGTGAAAAATAAAATTAGAAAAAGAGAACATGATAAAACAAAATAAAAAAATAATATCTAAAAGTCTAAATAGATATTATTATTAGAAATGTCGGAAGTAACAAAAGAACAATTAATGAAAGTTGTAAAAGAGTGGGTTAAATTGGATAATGAAATTCGGGTTCTCCAAAAAGAAATTACTAACAGAAAAAAAGATAAGAAAGATGTTTCGAGTCAACTTATGCAAATTATGAAATCGGAAGAAATTGGCGGTTTAGATATCAATGATGGGCAAATATTATATACAAAAAAAACAGTGAAAAAACCGATTACTAATAAGGTTCTCATGGACATTTTATCAAAATATTATGGAGGCGATTTTATGAAAGCGTCTGAAATGAATTCTTATATTATGGAGAACCGTGGCGAAACAATGAAGGAAAATATTGTTAGGAAAATCAAAGGATGAATATCGAATTAATTTTACACCTTTTCTCATTTAAAATGCCCATAATATATTAAAAACATTTTTTTGTATATAATATATATGGCGTATATTCAAATAATAAATAATTCAGAAAAATATATTGAAATGTTAAACCAAAAAGATAAAATTTATATTAAATATTCAGATATTAAACCATCCAATTATTTAGTTAATATATCTGATACATTAACGGGTTATTATGATGTTAATTCTTTTATAATAAATACAACTCAATTTAATCCTGATTATTTTTTTTTAAATTTTAAAGTAATTTGTGGTGATTTTTTTTGTGGAGAAGGGTTTCTTCAAAAGATTGATAAGACACTTCCTAATAAAGATTGGGCATTTTAAATGAGAAAAGGTGTAAAAAAAATACAATATATGTCATATGTGATATGTGATATGTGATATGTGATTATGTAAATATAAAGATTTTTTATGTTGGTAATACAATACACAAATGGAAAATATAATAGATAAACTAGCGAAAATAGAAGATACAAAATTGAATTGGGACAATTGGAGTTTAGAAGAAAAGAAAAAATTATTAGATATATATTTAATATTATCTAAAAAAGAAAATTATATTTTTGATTTGATATACAAATTTCATGGTTGTGATAGTTGGGAAGATATTTTTCGTGATTATGATACAAATTATTTGAACGACAAAACAACTGGTGTAGAAATTGCTATAAATGAAATAATGGAACAAATAAAAGAAATACAAACATAAATAGTAACACATAAATAGTAACATGATTAAACCAATTCTACAAAATCAATTCCATTTCGCTCTACAATTTTCCCAATTATAGCAGGATTCTGTTTTTCTACCAAGACATCCTCTGTTTTGTATACTCGATTGTTCTGATCTACATAATAAACAATGCCGCTGTATTCTTTTGCACTCACTTCAATGCTTTTCAAATTACACTCTCCTGTAGCATTCAATTGAATACAACCATTTGGCGTACCTTTGATATGTGTTCCGCAAAAATCGCTGTCCTTCTTTCTTCTGCGTGTACAACGTTCGTCATTTGCAAGTTTGCCAATGCATCTGTTGGCATTTGGAATTGCATTTTTGACACGTTTTCTCTTTACAACATCTTCTTTTTCTAACTGTAGTCGCTGGTATTCGTACACATATTCGACGAGTTCATTGATTTTCTTTTTTTCATCAAAGTTGATTTCTTTCACTTTCGAACGAATATCGTCTTTGAATTTAATGACATAATTCTCGATTTGTTTGTTTAAATGTTTTTCCATAATTTGTGGTGTGTTGTGCTGTGCTGTACGTGTGTATGAATTGAATTTTATTAAATCAATTCATTCAATTTTTTATTATTTATCCAATAACAGTACTTTTACTTGGGCTAGGAATGAATGACATTCCTTGTGTATTCGGATTCGAAAAATCAAAAAATGTATTATTGAAATTAAGATCAACTGGTTTTTCAAAATTATCATTGTTATAAATAGTAAGATTAGGATTAGAAGTGTATGATTGTAATTTACCTGGACTTGATGTATAATTTTGTCTAGGCATATAATTATAAGGAATTGAAGGAGTTCTAGGCATGGTTTGACCAATTATGTTTTGGTGAGGCAATCCTCCTTCACCTTGACCAGGCATCATGTTTTGACTAGATAAGCTTCCTTGACCACTTGTATTTGTATCATATATATTTGTATAAAGAGTGGCAAAAGGATTATCAGAACTATAAGATTGTATATCAGACATATTTAATATAATATATTATATTTTTTCACCAAAAATAAAAAAGTGCTAAAACTAATGCTTTCTATATTTCCTCTTTTTTGTAATTGATTTTTTACCTTTTTTGTAATATTTTCTAGATTTTCCGCCATCTTGTTGTGAAGAAGATTCACGTTCACGTAATGTTCCATGATCATTTTCAACTTTCCGCAAACCTAATTGAACTCTTTTTTCATTTATCTGGTCCAATACATTATCTTTGTGTCTGTTCCTCACCATGACTTGAATATTAAACCATGCATTAAGTCTAACCATATTTCTAGCACTATCTTCTGGTAAAATATGGCTTATAGGTGAACGATTTCTATTTGAAACACTGGGTGAACGAGAACGTGAATTTCTTTGACTTGACATTATAATATATAATAATACATTATACTATTCACTACAAATACAAAACAAATATCAAAACATTTTGCCTAAATTCTGGAATACTTCGGCAGCATCAAATGCTGCAATGTTCAAATGTTCTCTTATCTTACCTATTTCTACATTATCCTTGTAGGCAATTCTCAAAACGCTGTCATTATTATGTGGATGCAACTTCTTGAATCCACAATAACTAAATAAATTTTCACCGAAATAATACCTTTCATAAAGAATATATTCCAGGACTTTACCAACAGTATAATCTTCGCCTTCTAATGTAACATCGAAACAATGTTCCATCGTTGTTTCGCTTCTCAATATTTGGATTTGATTACTCTTCAAATCATTCGAGAAATCGACGAATTTGTTTTGCAAAATTTGACACCCTTTTTTTAAAATTGTCTCGTTTTTGATAGGTCCAATGGTTTTCAAAGCGAAATCAAAACTATTTTCTTTGAACTGGCGTTCTGCATCTAAAAGCATGAAATTCTTCGCCTGAAACGCAATTTCATCGGGTTTCAATCCTTCTTGCGCCCATTTTTGTTTAAGTACTTGCAATGTCGATTCGATTTTAGCTTCATCTACAGTGTTTCCATATGTGCATTTAGAAACGACATTGAACATGGAATTTGTTTTGGCACTACTAACAGAAAATTCGCATGTCAAATGAATTTCTTCGCCATCGATTGTGTCGCCGATTTTTGGCCGCAATCTTACGAAATCAATGTATGTACCTGTAATTGGATTCGGCGGAAATATTTCCTTTGTAGTTTGCTCATTCAGAAGATTGCCTGTTTCCTTATTTTTTATGCGAAAGTGTTCGGTAGTTACATACATTGTCGAGTCGGTGTCGTTTTTTACATGCACTTCCAAAACATATTTACTTACAAGGTCTTTATCTTCACTCCAAATAGGGATGCATGATAGACGTTGTTTTACAATTTCATTGTGCAAACGGCATGTATTTTTATGAATGGTGCATTTATTGTCTTGGTATGTTTCTGTATAAAAGACAATGGTCTCTATTTCGGATAAAATGATGCGGCGCAATGCATTTGCTAAACTGACGTGAATATCTGAAAGTGTGAAACGGTAAATATCGTTATCATCTGTATAAGGTTTCTTTGTAATAACTGGTTTGAGATTCATTATATAATATTGAAAGTATAATATTTAAATTATTATACTTTTACAATCAATTTTTTTCACGCTTTTTTTCACAAGTTGTTTTTCACAAGTTGTTTTTCCAAAGGTTCACGCTACGCTGTCTTATAATATATTAAAAGTAGTGATATGAAATGTAAGAGGACGGGTATCAATATAATTAGCCAAGCAACAGCGTTCGATACTTTACGACAAATAATATTGAGAAGCCATGTAGTTATTAAAATATAAAATAATTGAGTGAAAAAAATGGAATATACACTTTTCACATTACATGCTAAATTACCTAGACAATAAACAGATGATGTTCCAAAATTCTGAAAACACATCACTAATAAAGCTACAATTGAAATTATAAAATAAAATTCAGCAGGTGGACATAAATTTTTTAAACCAATAATAGACATATGTATTTTATATATTAATAAAAGGTATTTTATTTTTTATTTTATATTATTACCATAGTAATTTACTGTTTGTCCAGTATAATGAGATGTTCCAATTGGTTGAACGTATGCAGGTGAAGAATTGTAGTTTGAATTTGTATAAAAACTAGAAAAATTAGTAATTGGATTTACAAATTGCTTTGATGCAAATTCTAATAATCCATCTCCTCCTCCTTTTTGTCTTTTATTATTATTATTACGCATTCTCTTTTTACCGGATCCTTGTTGAAATACATTTCTCGCAGAAACTTGCATATAATTTGGGTCGACTTCATGAGTATTTAATGCATAATTGGGAATATTTGGACCTTCATTACCGCCTGTATATTTTCTGCAACTTTTTCTTTTATTTCTTTTCATAGTTTTTCTTATTCTTTTAGTATTTCTTTTTGTTATCTTTGTTATTTTTGGCATAATTGTACTTATATATTCTGTAAACATTTTATTCAATATCTACATGAGTAATCATATGACGTCTGCAGCACATATCAATAATTTTAAGGTCGTCCAATACTTGTCCTTCTGGTGTTTTATCCACGGTTGATTTGTCTAAATACATTATTTTTTTAGGATTATCACCCTTTGCCAATTTTATTTCGCGGGATTTTTGAATAAAATATCTGTATTTATCGGCCAAGACATTACCACATGTAAAACATTTGACAGGAATTATCATTATATATAAGTCTATAGAATGATATTTTCATGTAGTTTACCATCAATTTTTATTTTTCAACAGTTTTATTAATTTGGAACTACTGTAGGACACATTTCTTTTAATGAAGCGTTTGTTTGAGCTAAAGTCATGGCATTTTGATTGATTTGTAATAGATCTTCTAGTTTTGGCTCTGGACCTAAATTATTTACAGCACGTTTGATTGCATCATCTATTATTTTATTATTATAACCTGAACAATTATCAGCAGAATACTGCAGTGTACTAGGACCTGCATCTCCTGGTGCTCCTGGTGCTCCTGGTGCTCCTGGTGCTCCTGGTGCTCCTGGTGCTCCTGGTCCTGCTCCTGGTGCACCTGGTGCTCCTGGTGCTCCTGGGCCTGCTCCTGGTGCACCTGGTATTTGATTGACTGTACTATATGCACCAGCATAATTACTAGATGATAATTTACTTGCAGTCGCCATTTGACCATTTATATTATCTGTTGTGTATAGTTTATTTTGAATTGAATTGCTATAAATACTTGATAAATTATTAAAACCTTCTTTCATTGTTGTGAATGTATCGATATTGATTACTTTTATTTGTTGAAAACTTGTTTTTGTAATAGTATCAGAAAGTTTGGGTGTTACTTTAATTATTATAACGTTTTTGTTTGGCAATGATACCTTTTCTTTATCTACATCTTTATCTACATCTTTATCTGTTATTTTTGTTATTGTATACGATAAATTTCCTGGATCATCTGCACCAAAATTAAATTTATCATATAAATGAATATCACCTTGTCCTCCAGATAAAGTGATTGTCGATTCAGTTTTATCGATGTTACTGATATTCATATAAGAGTTTAATTTTTGAGAAAATGTGCATTTGAATAATTGTTTCGCAGGTCTTGAGCAAACTGTTTGGTCACTACCTACATTCAAATACAATAGATTCGGAATACCAATTGAATCAACAATAATACCCCATAAATATCCAAATCCTACACCAATTCCTAATGACGCAATGATTCCAAGTTTACTATAGCAATTGTTGGTAAAATTCCAAACAATATCGCCTGCAATCAAAACGCTGAATAATATAATTGTTGGTAAATTTGATTTGGTTATTCTATATTTTATCATAATGAATAATAAATAAAAGAATGTATATGCCAACATGATAATACCAATCGGAATTTTTGAAAATGATCCATTATTTCCAATTGTAATCATATTGCATATAGGTTGTCTATCCCCAGGCAAATCACCGAAAATAGAACCTACCATAATACCTACTAGACACGCAAACATTAGACCAGCTAAATAAATGAGACCTTTAATATCTTGATTGAATACTGAAGAAAGTGAAAAATAACATATAATTATAAAAGGTGCCAATCTAAAAAATAAATATGATAATGTAATAATATTGAGTCCTTCCATACGTAAATATTTATATTACCAACAGAAAAAATATAGAGATTTGAACTTTATTTATATATTATAAAATACATCAAAATACTAAATGGGCATTCCTAGTTACTTTTCGTATATTATCAAAAATTATCCAAATATTATACGAAAAAAAGATGAAAATTTTGATCATTTGTTCATGGATTGTAATTCGATTATATATGATTCTTATCATACATTGGAAAAAACAATCAGAGAGAGTGGTGAAATAATCGAGCCAAAAGATATTGAAAAGATGTTGATTCGTAATGTCATTGAACAAATCGGCGAATATTTGCGATTTATATCGCCTGCAAAAACTGCCTACATTGCATTCGACGGAGTGTCGCCATTTGCGAAAATGAATCAGCAACGTATTCGCCGTTATAAAACGCAATACATGGCAGAACTATCTATGAAAAAAAGCATATGGAATACTACTGCAATCACACCCGGTACTGATTTTTCGAATGCACTTAATAAAGCCATTTACAAAGAATTCAAGCACAATAAATGGGGATTGAATGAGCTGTTGGTATCTTGCTCGGATGAAGCGGGCGAAGGCGAACATAAATTATTCGAATTTTTGCGGAAAAATGATTTCAAGGCGGATTCTGTCGCCGTGTATGGCCTAGACAGTGATCTCATTATGTTGGCAATTTTTCACCACGGCAAATATTGCAAATCGATACAAGTATTTCGCGAGGCCCCCGAATTTCGCACTGTTTTGTCGGCGGACTTTGCGCCAAAAGAGCGGCTTTTCATGGATATTGGCACCCTTATTACCGCTATCTCTAAAGAGATGAATATTAGTAGGGTCGAATGTGTATATGATTACGTGTTTATGTGTTTTTTCTTGGGCAATGATTTCATGCCGCATTTCCCGGCATTCAATATAAGGACGCATGGAATACAAGTAATGACAGAGACATATAGTAAAATGAATGAGCAATTACTAGATATAGATATATCTGTTGGTACTAGTCAAAAAATTCAATGGAAAGTTGTGCATCAATTTGTCAAGGAATTAGCGAAAAACGAATATGATTATTTATTAACAGAATATAAATCACGTGATAAATTGGATCGCAGACAATGGACGGAAAATACTGAAGAAGAACGCGACCAAATATTGCATAATGCACCGATCATTTATCGCGCGGATGAGAAATATATATCGCCTAGTGAAGACGGATGGGAGACGAGGTATTATCGCGTTCTTTTTGGAATCGAAAATATAGGCGAAGACGATATTCGCAATATTTGTATGAATTATTTGGAGGGATTAGAATGGGTGTTTCGATATTACACGGATGAATGTGTGGATTGGAGATGGCATTATCGTTATTACTATCCACCACTTATGAAAGATTTGCAACGTTATGTGTTGGTATATGAAGAGTACAAATTGAATATGAAATGGTATAAAAGAGAACCTTACTCTATGGAGTTGCAATTGGCATATGTATTGCCGCGTGCCAAATTGGAATTGAGTAAAAATTCTGCGTTTTTATTGAAAAATTATCCTGAAAATTATCCGGAAAAGTATGAATATCAATGGGCATTCTGTAGGTACTTTTGGGAAGCGCATCCTCTATTACCCAAGATTGATCTAGAAAAAATAAGAATAAAATAACGAAAAAAAGGGCCCCGATTGGGACCACTTTTTTTTCGTTATTTGTGACTTTTTTTTGACTTTTTATTATTTCACTGTTTTTCGATTTTTTTGACTTTATTTTTTTTGAATTTTTATGTGAATTCTATCTAAAATCTATCTAAAATCTATCTAATATATAACGAATTTACCATCGACTAATTCGCCCACTTCTCCACCGTCAAACTGGTACAACTTTCCATCATTTGGGTTATGGAAATACTCAATACCTGTTTCTGAATCTGTAACAGGATCCATTTCGATTCCGTCTTCGTCGATGTCGTCGATGTCAACGTCGTCGTCGTTGTCAACAATCTCGTTGTCAGAATCTGGCTCTGGCTCTGGCTCTGGCTCTGGCTCTGGCTTTTTAGTCTTTTTCGCAGCAGCTGGCTTCTTCGACTTACTTGTTGTAGTTGCAGTTTCGATTTCCATTGCAGTATCTTCGACAAGTTCTTCTGTGGTATCTTTGATAATAGGTGTTTGATTACCTTCGGTCTTCTTCTTTCTACCTCCTCCAGTGGATACTTTGCTTGTAGGTGCTTTTATCGCAAGCTTTTCAGTTGCAGCGCATAGTTCGTCAATGTCAGTTGATGTTGACGATTCTGCTGCTTTTGGCTTGCGAACACCCTTCTTTTTAGGCTCTTCTGACTTGGCTTCCTCTTCTTCTGGCTTGGCTTCCTCTTCTGGCTTGGCTTCCTCTTGAGGTTTAGATTTCTTGGTCGCAGCAACAGGCTTGGTCGCAACAGGCTTGGTCGCAGCAGCAACAGGCTTGGTCGCAACAACCGGTTGCTTGGCCGCAGTAAGAATGGCTTCTTTAACTACGTCGGCAACTTCGTCGTCCTCGTCTTCTTCGGCATCCGTCTTCTTCGATATTTTTCTCGCCTTCACCGTAACCTTTGGTACCGTAACCTTTGGTACCGTAACCTTTGGCTGCTTGAGATACTCAACGTATTCGTCGTAAAGTTGGTCGTTTGAACCGACCAATTTCGACAATTCCGGAGATTTCATCATAAGCCAGGTAAGAATGAAATTGAAGTTTGTGTTAGAAATAGCTGCGGGCATTTTGATTTTGATTTTGCTTGTTGTACTTTGGAATATATATTTGACACAAGTAAAAAAAAGTCAATCAATTTTTTATTTTTACAATACAACAACCAAAATTATTTACTTATATAATGTTCCAGCCTAGATGCTTTTGGTACTAGTTTAGAATGGGAATGGGAATCGTCAACACAATCTTCATCTTTTACGGTGCAATCCATCGGACTATGTACAAGATTCCACCCATCATCGAATTCCATTCCCTTATATTGACCCGATTCAACGGACAAAATCTTGTAATTGCATTTCTTATAGAACCGTTTCCTCACTTGCCACTGATTTTGAAACAATTGATGCGAATCGACAATATCAACCACTATCGGGTTCGCATGCTTCACTCTCAATATTCTACCAACAGATTGTTCGATATCCTTTTTCGGCGAAGCCATAATCAATATAGACAGCGTTTTAATATCCAAAGCTTCAGCAGCCATCGAATACGTCGCCAAAACCACCTTCTTTTCCTCTGTATCTTTCAAATCCTTTTCTTTCATACCTCCCACATAAAATCCCACTGTGCATATTGCGTGATGCTGAATTGCCTTGTACAAATACGACAAAAGCGACCTATTGTGCGACAAAATCATCACCTGACCCTTGTCGCCATACAATTCAATCAAATCTGTTAGTACTTTCACAATGAAATCGCTGCGAGGCCCATAATCACATAATTTGCTAATCATTGTACTATATTTCGGTTGACCCTTGAAATCATATGCAGTTTCATTGAATTCGGTGTCTACCGTTTTATAATATATTCCGTGCACTGTGACTGCATCATCCTGATTCCGCTCCTCTGAATATATTTTTTTACCAATAAACATGTAAAGCACTTTCGTCAATTTGTCTTTTCGCTCAACAGTTGCCGAAATTCCGAGTACATATGGCGTCACTATTTTCAACAATGTCTTGGAAAACATTTCGCTTCCAATATGATGGACCTCGTCGATTATCAATAAGCCAAATGAATCGAATGTGTTGGCGGGAAAATCGCGAATAAAGAGTGTTTGAATCATTCCAATCACAATGTCTTTTCCTTCAATTTCCAACTTATTTGCTTGAATTTTACCTACACGTGCACTTGGCAGGAAATCGGCTATCCGCTCGATCCATTGATTCATCAAGAATTCTTTATGCACTAATATAATGGTTTTCTTTCCACTAACTTTTTTTTCAACGTTTTCATTATTTGTAATACGTGAACCAATTTCACTTATTATTTTCAGTCCCATAACAGTATTGTGTGTTACAGTAAAATCTCCTAATACAAATCTATGATTTCCATCAATTTCAAATCCATAATAATTGTCTTGACCTATTGCTTCAAGACAAAATTCATACTTGATAGGAAACATATTATTTTTTATACGATAACCAAGCCAACCATTATCGCGATATTTGAATAAATAATCTAAAACAGAAATATCCCAAATATCTCCGGAATATTTATTTTTCAATGATAAAATATGACTTTCATTTACTATATAATATCTGTCGGTACCTATTTCTGAAACACGATACATCATTTCACTACCTCTTGCTAATGTCAATACTTTTCTCGGTGTTGAATCATCGCCCATTATTGAATCCCCAACAACAATGTCTTGTACTAATTTTATCCCACCATCATACATCAATATCGCCGTATCTTTGCCCAAACATTTGCCGCGACCACAAGGAACTTCCAATATTCCGCCACCGCCCCTCTCTACCGAACCCACGCACATGGGCTTCTCCACATAATCCAAATAAGTGTTCACAATATTCTCTTGGTAATCGCGTAAATCACCGACAAATTCAATGTCAATATTGTCACCGCTCTGTATTTCCGAACGGTCCGGTAATCCATAACGCTCAATACCGTAAAACCGCGGCAAATATATTTTCGCATCATTTTCGCGATATACGTAAAATGCGCCGTCATCTTGCGGTTTGCCCATTACAACGGGTTTTACAAATAGCGCATTCTTCAAATATGAGTAATCTTCAGTCGACAATACTGATTTCGGAACAGTGTAACCTTTTTTCCCCAAATACGATGATGAACGTACACTCTCCAAATATTGTTCTGTAGGCACAAACAAAGAAGATGGTATCGCCGGTTTCATTATTTTATTTACTGTTGGTACTTTGCGAAAAAATCTTGGCGGCATATTTTATTTATTGTTCGATAAAATATTGTATATTTTTTATTCAATTTTTGACATGATACTTTTATCTATCATCATATTATATGAAAATTCCAACAAGTTTGTCTGCTTTTAAAAAACCAATGCAAAAAATTGAAATTGTCACTTTAGTAATTTTCATTGTTTTTATTCTTTTTCCCTTTCGTATTCCGTCGAATTTAGCCAAAATTATCAATCATCCTATTGGATTTTTAGTCATTTTCATCATCATTGTCTTTTTATTCTTGAAAGCGCATCCTATTCTCGCATTTGTGTATTTACTTGTAGCATACGAACTTGTTCGTAGAAGCGGCGATTCGGTTACTCCAAAAGGGGCTCCTAGTCAATCCTACTCATCGCAGTCTCATAAAACATCGAAATCAAAAGTTCAAATGAATCCTTTGAATGGAACCCCTGAATTAAACAATACCGATAAAAATTATGTCAATAATGTTGACAACAATATCAATTATGATTATAGTAGACCTTCATATACATCAAATCCAAATGATTTGTCTTACCAGATCAATTACGGTTCGATTGGAGTTAATTCTAACGAAGAAGAACGTAAAAAACAAATGGTCACTATCAATCCACAAGAATCTGTTGGTAATACTTTAGAAGAAGACATAATTCGTAACAGAGTTCCCGCAAATGGAATGCATCCAAGCAGTGTTGCAGAACAATCTTCGTATTCTCCTGTTTATGATAATGCGATTTATGGTTCGTCTATTTAATATAAAAAAGGTGTATAAAAATATAAAAAATATTGTATTATTTTTTATATTATGTCTGATGAATTTGTGAAAAATATTCAAAAATGGGTTGCGATTGATACACAATTGAGAGAACTCCATGAAAAAACCAAAAAATTCCGCGAAATGAAAAAAGAAGTAACGGATTCAATATATAAGCACGTTGACACAAATAATTTGCATAAAACAGTCATCAATATAAATGACGGAGATTTACGTTTTCATGACAAAAAAGAATATCAAGGATTGACGCTTTCATATGTTGAACAATGTTTAGAAAAGTGCCTACATGAACAACCACAAGAAATCGCAAAAATCATGCAAGAAATCAGGCAAAATCGCGCAATAAAAACAGTGAAGGATATTTCGCGAAATTACAAAAAATAAAATAAATAAAATGATATATGCAAAATCATCAAAAAATATTGGCATATTATTTTCCGCAATACCATAGTATCAATGAAAATGATATAGTTCATGGAAATGGTTTTACAGATTGGAATTTATTCAAAAATGAAAAAAGAGATTTATCTTTTTGTAAATATCCATTAGAACCACCGATTGGATTATCTTTCTACGATCCTACCGAAATAGATGTTCGTAAAAAACAAGCTATTTTGGCAAAAAAATACGGAATTGACGGATTTATTTATTATCATTATTGGTTGGAAAATCGAATTGTAATGGAAAAAGTTTTGAAAAAAATGTTGAACGATGATGAACCGGATTTGCCATTTTGTCTTTGTTTTGCAAATGAATCATGGAAACATTGTTACAATCCTATTGATGGAAAATACAAATCATTTTATCCAAATAGAATTACTTATAGACAGTTGTATAATGATCCAATAGAACATGCATATTTTTTACAAAAATTTTTTTCACACAAAAATTACATCAAAATTGACAATAAACCTATTTTGTTTATATATAGAAGTTATTCTGAAGTATATTCTTATTTGAATATTATTTGTAAAGAAATGAAGAAATATGGAATAGATGATTTATATTTGATTGCAAATACAAGTGATTATTGTTTGATGAATTATTCTAAAATTAATGAAAGGATACCAGATGCATATTCGCCATTTCCAGCACACCCTGCTATCAAATTACCGGATGAATTATGCAATTTACCGTGTGTGTACAGTGGAATTATCGGATGGGACTCAAGACCTAGGCATCAAAATAATAAAAGAATTATAAATCATGATCCAAAAACGACAACTATTAAAACATACCAAAACTTGCTCACAATGTATTACGATAAAAAATCACCTCAAATTTATTCTATTTTTGCTTGGAATGAATGGGCAGAAGGTGCCGTTATTGAACCAAATACATTTTACGGCGAAGATTTAGGTTATGCTATCAAAAAAGCGAGAGAAATCATTGAAATTGTAATAAACAAAAATATTGAGTTTTTTTATGGAAATAATAATATTTTCAAAAATATAACATTACAAGCTTTGAAATTGATTCATAATTTTCATGATAATTGGTATATTTATATTCCAAAATGTGATAATGTCCGTGATAATTTATTTGGAGATCCAATTATGGGTGTTCATAAAGTTATCAAAGTTATTTACAATAATAAAGAAGAAATTTATGATGAATTTAATGAAATAAAGATTTTGATTGTATAATGTAAAACCTCCTTCACGTAACTTTTATTTGCTTAAAACAGGTGTGTAAGATTTATTTGCAGGAATTCCGAATTTCTCTTCAATATCACCAGCCTTTTTCTCTAAACTACCGCTTGTTTTCGTCAAGTTTTTCACTTTGGTATCCATTTTTTTCATTTCTTTTTGCATTTTTTTACAAGGTTTCTCCAATTTTGCAAATTCTTTTTTTGTGACATTCATTTTATTAATTTTCATAGCGCATATATTCCATTTTACGCGTATTTTCTCTCTTTCATCATACAACTTTTCAGTTTCTTTGTATATTTTGTCGAGCTTTCTTAATGTAGTACCGCGTTTTTTCTTTGCAGCAGCAATTTGCTTTTTTGTTATTCCAGGCATTTTATATATATGTATGATATAATATTCGATATCGATATTATATCATATTTCCCCCCCCACCCTATTCAAATACCTAGACATCATAATAAGGATTATCGCGAATTTTCATCCCACAATACTCCTGCGTCTCTTTCTTATAATCTTTCGGATCATGGATCCCCGCCTCTTTCGCATTTTCCAACAAAAACTTGAAATTCTCCCAAAACTCGGTTTCATGCCCAATCGATTTCGTGGCAATATGACTCAATTCATGTATCGCTACAAATTCAAGCGTATGCTGATCGATCAAATCCGCATTATCTTTTTTCCGCTTATTCAAACAAAACGCCAACTTCTCCCCCTTGTTTTCACTGTACGCAGTATGTTCACTTGTAGGCAATGTCTCCATAAATTGTTTCGGATTGAACCCCCTTTTCAACCGTATCGCCCTATCATCGTCAGGATTATTCACATGAATATATTCCACCAACTCGCGACATTTGTCCGCCGTATTTGCCAACAAGTCCGCAGCATCATTCAATTGATCCCGATTTCGCACACAATATTTCTCACCATTTACATCCGAAATAATGCATTTCAAATCGAAATTATCGCGATTTTGCAAGTAAATCATGACACATACTGCCAAAATCCCGATGACTATTATATAAATAAGTAAATCAGTCAAATTCATTCTGTTGGTACTTTCTTATATATTTTATATATTTGTTTTTTTACAAAGAATTTATTTACGATTCAATCTATTTTACATATATTTTGAATCTTTTCTAAAGTCGGAAAATGAGAACCTCGTTCTCCAATTACAGATACATACATATTCGAAGCCTTCAAATATTTGTCAATTACCATATTCAAATCTTTCACCGTTAATCCGTTATAATATTTTTCATACATTTCGCCATAAGGGGTGAATGGTTCGTCGCCATATATCGCCATCTGTATTCCATTGTATTCCGCTTTATTATGCGCTTTTTCTTGTTGCAATAATAATTTGCCTTTATAGTTGCCTTTTGCAACCGTCAATTCTTCCACCTTTACACCATTACGTATCAAATCGCGTATCAATCCAACAATAAGAGGTAACACTCCTTTTTTATTACCATTATTAACATTTATTAATAATTTACTCGGGTCCAACACTGCAAATATAGTAAATTCGCCACCGACCTTTACATATTCAGTGGAACACGATGATTCGTATGTAAGACCATTATCTTCTCTCAATAAAATCGACATACGTGCACCCATCCCACCACCCACAATTTGACTCAATAAGTTCAATGCGAACCTGTCTGTATGCGAATGCGCGCATGTTTTGAACGCAATACACAAATGATATGATTTCATCCCGGGTTTTTCCAATATTCGGCACCAATTATTACCATTTTTCACAGTTTGTAACACACTTGAATGCGATGTTTGTAGTTTTTCATCATTTTTTGTCAGTTCTCTTTTTTCTTTTTTCATTTCTTTTGTAAAAAAAGTCTTTGAGAGAACCTCTTTTATTTTGGCAAAAGAAAAACTGGATACAATACTAACAACAATATTTTCATGTCTGTAATACTTGTGATAATAATCCAATGTTTCTTTGTATTCATACGGCGTTTTTTTACGATGATATTCAATTGCGTCAATCGGTTCAGAATATAGAGAACCTGCATACAAGAATCTGTCCATTTCTTCGAATAATTTCGTATTTGGATCGTCCTCGTTTCGAATCATTTCTTCCATCATGATTGGCGTCTCTGTCTTGTATTCTCGTTCTTCAAACACAGAATTCAAAATCATATCCGACATTATATTCAAACAATTCTGCATATACTCGTCGCCACATTGTACATAAAAACACGTATAATCTTTTTCCGTAAATGCATTGAATGACGCACCTATTTTATCATAAGATGTAAATAAATCCTTTGAATTTCGGATTTTTTTCGTACCTTTGAAGCACATGTGTTCGATGAAATGACTTGAACCGCGATTATGTGGATTTTCATTGATTGAACCAACACGCACGTATGCATATAAAGCGCAAACAGGCAATTTTTGCGTAGATTTTTCATAAACCAATGTAAGTCCATTTGGATATACATGCTTTTTCATTTTTAATTGACCTTTATATAATGTTATGTATTTTCTGTTAGTACTTTAACAGAAAATATTACACGGGTGGCGACATATCAAAGCAAAGATTTATCTTCCACCAATCTCAAGAGGAACACGTCCGTAATCAGCTTCAATTGTGCTCTGATTCCAAGGTCCAATATCAACTTTGGGGATGATAGGATCCGACCTATACTGGTAATTGGCATTGCGAAGAGTCTGGCCAATTGTATCGAGACCAATATGGTAACCAGCTTGAAGAAGATCGGGCATTGCGACATTACCACCATTAACAGGGTTCAACGCGGCCCATTGCGAATTTTGATCTAAAGGAAGTAAATCGGACGTATTTGTCATTGCTGTGCCTCCATTTACAGGTTTATCGTGCATTTCAACTGGCGCTTGTTGTTGTTGTAGTGATTCAACAATTGCCGGTTTGGAATCGGTATTTTTACTAAAATTGGCTTGAGCAGGAGCGGCAGCAACAAAATCGCCGGAAGTCATTGCATCATACCGAGTTCTCTTTGAACCAGAATACATGGATAAACCGAGAACAAGAACAAGAAAAACGACTAAAATAATTACTTTATCTTTTGTAAAAAAAGTGGCAAATCCTCTAAAAAACTCTTTGAACATTGTTATAATATATAAACGATGGATAAAATTTTATAGATTTCACTTGTTGATTTTACCAGTTTATAGCTTTGTTTATCATTAATTCCGTTTTCTGCCAAAATTCAGTTATTCCATTTCTTCCAAATCATCAATATCACTTTCATCACTACTATCTAAAATATCTTCCAGCATGTAAGTATTTTTTATCCGTCTTGCTTCTAAATAGGCCGAAAGTGCTAAATCCCTGGCTATTTTCGCTTTTCGGCGTGCCTCGGTGTACATTTCATAATACATGTCTTTCCGCTGTTTTATCGTAATCAAATCGTTTTCATCCATATCATTAATATCGAAATCGACTTCACATAATTCATCTTTTTCATCTTTTTCATCTTTTTCATCTTTTTCATCTTTTTCTTCTTTCTTTTCTTCCAATTCAATAACCGGTTCTCTGTCAACATAAATCGGTTCTGTTGGCACTACTGTCATTGGTTTTTCCTCCATTTCTTCTAAAGTTTTCTTTTCTTCCGTTTCCGAATTTTGTTTGATTCGAATGGAATCCGGTTTGCTTTTCAATATGCATTTCTCGAATAAATTAACCGGCTTCAAAACCATCATTTGTTTCACTAAAATATCAATCTGGAAACTGCTAGATGAACAACGGATACCTTGTACTTCTAAAACGCACATGATTTGCATTGTTTCATTTATGTCTTCGAATTGGATTTCCTTTTCATTCTCGTCATAAATTTTGAAACTTTGTTTTTCATTTTGTGATGTAGGCAAATTTGTCCTTAATAAGTAGTATTTGCCTGATCTGTAAATTTTGAGAGGAGACGTGAAATAGTTCTCGATATCTTCTTTTTCAAGTTCAGTTTCAAACCATTGTTCCTTGTTGGTATAAATCTTGTCTTGCGCCAATTTTTCTAAATTCTCTATCCACCGAATAAATTGATCATTTTCCTGCGAAAATATGAAATCACAATGCGTCTTTTTAGCACCTTTTGTCGCAGCTATTTTTATTGTACATTTAGGCGGATTTATATATAAAGGTAATTCTCCTATAGTGAATTTCAACATGAAATTACCACTTGAAATAGATATTGGTTTGGAAATATTTATTCTATCAAAGTTGAAATCGTCGTTTGTATCGTATATGTTGTCGCCCATATACGATAATGGAACAATCAAATAGAACATGTTTTACGCGTACAAAAAAATGATTAAAAATATGTCTACACATCAAATGAAATCGATAAAAGATACTTGTATCGAATTTTTCAAAAATGAAGATATTCGACGGGATGTGAAAGAAATGATGAAACCAATGTTTGGCCTTGTTTACAATGAAATTTATTTATACGTTTGGATAATTGCCATTTATAATGTATTCTTTTTTGTTGGTTTTTTGATTCTATTTTGGATTGTTCTCAAAATTAATTACCGGATTAATTATACTGATATAGGAATCGCGTAAAGATATCCACTTATTTAGGAATTAATTTATCCGAATTATATATAAAATGGCTAAATCGCATAAGAAATCCGCGCGAAGAAGAAGACGTAATTCTATAAAAGGAGGTAGTGCATGGCAATATGCCCAATCTGTATATGGCGATGCTGCCAGTCAACATGCTGTTGGTCCTTTACCTAATGGTGGAACTAACAATGTCATTGCAATGAACCATCAATCTGGTGGTAATGCAATGATGCCTGATAATGGAACACCGAATCCTATGATGATGGGAGATCCTATGATGCAACAATCCGGTGGTAACGACATGATGATGAATGGAACACCGAATCCTATGATGATGGGAGATGCTGCACAAATGGTTCCTCCAGTGCAAATGGGAGGACAACATGTGCTATCACCAGCTAATTATAGTGATAATGGAATTTCGAGCCAAGGAATGTCGGTTTTACCTGCTGCTAGTGCATCTTCAGCTACCAATATTCTTTCCATGAATGGTATGCGTGGTATGAGTGGCGGAAGAAGACGTCGTCGTGGCGGTAATGTTTTAGGCGAGATTGCCGTTCCTGCCACTCTTTTGATTGCCAACGAATTTGCCAAAAACATGAATAAATCCAGAAAAACGGGAAAATCGAACCGTCGCAAAATATTTTCCAATAAACACAGACGCCGTTAATCCAATTATATAATAAAAAAAATAAATTATTATATAATATAATGCAAGTTCTCAATAATATTTCAAATTTCAATAATATCAATGACTATCTCCCGATTATAACATCCGCGCTTATTGTCGATATGACTGTATTGATACTTATTATTACAGGTTATATAAATGTTAAATCGCTCAATAATTGGTACAATAAATTTGATCTGTTGGCAGTTGTCGCAGATGTTTTCAGCATTGTTATCGGAATTATTATTTCCAGATTTTTGTATCCCTATTTTTTCAAAGATTATTCTCTTTTCCAATTTTTATTTTTAGTATGTATTGTGCAAGTTAGTCACGATCTTTTATTTTCTGCGTTTTTCTACAGTGTTCCAAGAAACAAAAGTGCGATCCTGGACGTTTTCAAAGATTATGCAAATGAACTTGGAATAAAAATATTACTTGTGGATGCAATGATGATGGTTTCGACTGTTCTCTTGGCAAGTTATCTATCGACTTTTGATACAAATACTAATATAATTATTGCTATTGTTTCTTTTTATATTCTTCCCTATTTATTGTATTCTATAAAGTAATAATACTATAATACTAATCATTCATATTCATTAGTTTTCATTTTCTGTTTCTGAATCAGAATCAGAATCACTATCCGAATTATTATCCGATTCAACCGACTCCGAATTTTCCATGAAAGTAAGATTCAACCTTGTTTGATTATCTAAATCGTTGTCCGAATTGTTGTCCGAATTGTTGTCCGAATTGTTGTCCGAATTGTTGTCCGAATTGTTGTCGTCACTCGATACATAAAGACTTTGCCTCTGATTCGACAAAGGCATTGATGTCAATATTCGCCGCCTTTGATTCATTATGACATCATAATGAATCATCAAATAAGAAGTGTCTCTTATTTTCAAATCCAAATGATTGGTCATATATTCGGCCAATGATTCAACACAATTTTTTGGCATTTTGTCATCGTAATAAAATTTCAAATATGACTTATTTCCATTATTCGATACTGTTGGCACGTATTTTTTACGACCGAATCCAGGCGAATCATTTACCAAATCATGCAACATTCGGTGAAGTTTTACATACGAACTCGCCTTTTTCCATTTATTGATACTCATTTTATTGATATAATATAATTTCAAATAAGGCATCATTTTTTCTTTTAGCACAGATTTCGGAAAATCCCGGTGTATCCTGATACCGGTTATTTTATGTTCAATCAACATTTGTTTTATTGTTTTTAATAATACATCGGTTGTTATATTATTCGTATAATTGTCTACATAAAATTCGTGGATTATATCTTCCTTTTCATTCATGAATCGAGATAAAGAAAAATCGCATAAAAAGTATTCATGAATCAATCTCGGCATCAAATACGTGCTTTCTTTTATTGCGAAATAAATGTTGCATAAATCCGATTTACTGAAAAATTCGTTTGTATATGGATTCTTACATGACAATGGTTGTATAAACATATTGCACGAATTCGACAATTCTCGGTTGAAATTTCCAATCAATTCTTTCAAGTTGAATACATATTTCGTAGTATTTTTCATAATTGTAATTGTGTTTTTTTGACCTGGCGTAATCGGATTCATATACAAATCCTCGGTGTTGTATATTTTAGCACGTCTCCATTTCCATATTTTCGCTAGTTTATTGAATGCTCTCCACAAGTTGCCTATACAGCCGTTTATTATATACAAATCATTCAAATCTTTAGTCGTCATGAATGTATTCTCTACCAATTTATGAAAACCAATGATTCGACTTGTAATATTGCGACATTTCAACCAAAAATTCCAGAGTAAATGCGTAAATATATAACCCATATAATTAGGCGTATCTTTTGGTATTTTACCAACAGACTTGTTTTGATTTTGTTGCACATTGTCTTTGAATTTCGTTTCCAATATCGATAAATAAAGTATTTTTATATATTGATTTTGTTGCGTTAGTGTCACTTCGTTTTGTGTCACTTCGTTTTGTGTCACTTCGTTTTGTGTCACTTCGTTTTGTGTCACTTCGTTTTGTGTCACTTCGTTTTGTGTCACTCCG
>Ga0114968_10000757_pt1 | contig 24258 bp, 35 predicted proteins | sample M_130807_EF_Meta_FD_87020 | JGI IMG/M metagenome (GOLD analysis project Ga0114968, IMG submission 87020) | Freshwater microbial communities from Lake Montjoie, Canada to study carbon cycling - M_130807_EF_MetaG | ecosystem: Environmental > Aquatic > Freshwater > Lake | place: Lake Montjoie... | reverse complement strand
TATATTTTTTTATATTTTTATATTTAAATGGGAAACCCTATATTATCATCCCTTGATAAAATAGCCTCTATATTAGAGATAGAATACGACGCCCCTAAATTTAGAGAATCCGACCTGAAAACAAAGAATTTCGATAAAGCCAGATACATTTATATCTGGTATGCCTTTAACGAATATAACGCCCCAAGATCAATTATAAGGGATACGCTAATATGCTATAAATATAAAAAGACCATTTACCAAGTAATTAGAAGGATGTACCTTCGTAGAAAGAATCCAGAACTATTAGCGGATATTTACGCTGTAAAACAAATGCTAAAATAATATGGCCAAAATAAGTTTTGATTACGACGGGGTGCTTTCTACTGCTAAGGGTAAAAAATTAGCAAAAGAAAAGATTAGCGAAGGCGACCAAGTCTATATTATAACGGCAAGGCAACAGGAAAACAGCGAATCGGTATATTCTACTGCAAAAGATTTAGGCATTAATAGAGATAAGGTACATTTTACAAACGGCCAAGATAAATGGAAAACCATTAAAAGATTAAATATAACGGTTCATTACGATAATAATCCTGAGCAAATAGATAAAATAAATGAGTTAACTGATTGTTTAGGAATACTTTATAATCATTAAAGACGAATAAATTATTATGGCTTTAATAAAAATAAACCAAATCAAAAGCAATCCTAATAACCCAAGATTGATTAAGGATGACAAATTTTACAAGCTTGTTAAGTCACTTGAGGAAGACCCTGACTTCTGTAATGTGCGACCTGTTGTAGTAAATAAAGACATGATCGTTCTCGGTGGCAATATGCGACTAAAGGCTGCAAAGGAGTTAGGCTGGAAAGAGATACCATGCGAGATAGTCGATTGGTCAGAGGAGAAGCAAAGAGCTTTCACGATTAAAGATAACGTAGGTTACGGTGAGTGGGATTGGGATATGCTTGCCAACGAATGGGATGCTGAAAAGCTTAATGAATGGGGGTTGGATGTACCTGACTTTAAAGCGGAAGTACTTGAAGCAGAAGAAGATGATTATGAAGCTCCTGAAGGTGGAATTGAAACAGATATAGTGCTCGGTGACTTGTTCGAGATAGGTGAGCATCGTTTGCTTTGTGGGGATAGTACGGATAGCGATCAGGTCGCAAAGTTAATGAACGGACAAAAGGCGGATATGGTATTTACTGATCCTCCTTATGGTGTAAGTTATGAAGGAGGTCATAATAAAAAGAAGCGGAAAGGTATTGAGAATGATACATTGGAAGGCGATAATCTTACAGACCTTTTCTACGATTCTTTAGTAAATGCCGAATTATTTTCATGGGAACACGCAGCATTTTATATCTGGTATGCAAATGGAAAGGCTGTTGAAACATTTAAATCATTTGATCAGTTATCATTAAAGGTTAGGGCAGTTATATGTTGGTACAAGATTAAAAGTGGATTAGGGGCATTTATGAGCCAATACATTCCAAACTACGAACCTTGTATATATGCTTTTAAAGATGGTCATGCGCCGCAATGGTTTGGGCCAACTGATGAAAAGACTGTATGGGAGCTTAAAAAGGAAAATAAAAATGATTACCATCCTACACAAAAACCAGTAGAGTTACCAGAAAGAGCAATTAAAAATAGCAGTAAGATAAATCAAATAGTTGTGGATTTATTTACAGGCAGCGGATCAACAATGGTCGCTTCTCACCAACTGAAACGCAAGTGTTACGGTATGGAACTCGATCCTAAATACTGTCAGGTCATTATAGACAGGATGCTTAAACTTGATCCAACGCTGCAAATCAAAAGAAACGGAAAGCCTTATAAAACAACGAACTAACAACGAATGCCAAATCCTGAAAACATATTAAATCAAGGCTTTCATACTAACCCAGAACGTATAAATAAAGAAGGTAGACCGAAGGGAGTACGTAATAGAGCAACTATTGCAAAAGAATGGTTAGAAGTAGAACAATCATTTAGAAATCCTATTACAGGCAAAGAAGAGGTTTTGCAACAACAAGATATTATGACGCTGGCATTAATAAAAAAGGCCAGAGAGGGAGATGTAAATGCGTTTAAAGAACTTATGGATTCTGCATACGGCAAATTAACTCAGCCATTAATACATGAAGGTAACGAAGAAAAACCTTTATTATTTCTTAAACATGGAAGCAATCCCGATAATAGTAACAGAAATATTTGAGCGCAATTTTGAAGCATATAATGAAGGCTGGTCTATAATATGTAATGAGGGCGGAAGTAGAAGTTCTAAATCTTACAGTATTATTCAGCTTTTAATAGGTATTGCAGATTCAAAACCAAATATACGTATCTCCATAGTTAGCCATTCATTGCCTCATATTAAAAGAGGTGCTTTTAGGGATTTTAAACAAATATTACAAAAATGTGGCAAATGGCGAGAAGATAGGTGGAGAGCCACAGATTTTTATTATACATTCCCAAACGGTAGCTATATCGAACTTTTCGGACTTGAGGACGAAGGCAAAGCAAGAGGGCCGAGTCGTGACATCCTTTTTATCAATGAAGCTAACCTAATCAATAAAATACTATTTGACCAATTAGCCATGCGTACTACATGCACTATTTTTATGGACTGGAACCCTGCCGAATTTAGATCGTGGGTTTACGACATTGCAGACAATACCAAAAATAAAAAGATCCATTCTACCTATTTAGACAATATCTATAACCTATCCCAACAGCAAATAGATTACATAGAAAGCTACAAAGATTTGCCAGATGATTTTATGTGGAAAGTGTACGGGTTAGGGCAAAGGGGTGCATCTAAGGAACTGATATATACTGCATGGAAAATAGCGGATGAATTTCCAAACAAGGGGCAGACATTTTACGGCTTAGATTTTGGTTATACAGTACCCACAGCATTAGTAAAGGTAGAGCATTACGAATCGGCTAATTATGTAAAGGAATTGCTTTACAGCCCTAAGTTGACAATTTCGGACATCATAAGCAAATTAAAGGAATTAAATTTGTCAAGAAGTGAGGAAATCTTTTGTGATGCCGCAGAGCCTAAAACAATAGAGGAACTTACAAGGGCGGGTTTTAATTGTAAGCCAGCGAATAAAGATGTATGGGCGGGCATCATGAAAGTTAAATCATATCCTTTGCATATTGTACAAAATAGCAATAATCTGAAATCTGAATTGCAATCGTACAAATGGAAAACAGATAAAAACGGGGAAATAGCGGCGGATGAGTCACCGGTCAAAGAAAACGATCACTTATTAGATGCCATGCGTTACGCTATCTTTACAAAATTAACCACTAAATCGCCCAGTTGGGTAGCTTTCTAATGAGTTGGATTACGAAACTTTTAGGCATGGAAAAGATCAAAACTAAGGCAATGACTTTTCCCAGCGTTTACATTGGCCATCAAGCTAATTTTTTTAAATGGGATAAAGATTCAAACGCATACAGCAATAACGATACTATCTATACGGTAGTTAAGAAAATAGCAAAGAAAGCGTCGAATGTGCCTATTTATACCTATCTGCCAAAAAACGAAACAGCATTAAAAAGATACAAAAATTCACCACTAAATAACATATCTAAGTATCAGATTAATAAGATTAAGGCATTGGATGAAATGGCGGTTAATACGCCTTTATCAATGCTTATAAATAACCCTAACCCATCGCAGGGATCGGATAGTTTTTTTGAGGCTATATTTTCTTTTTATACACTTTATGGTGAGGTTTTTATATGGCTTAATCGTGGCGGGATAGAAAACGGCGAAGTGTTGGAAATGTATGTATTGCCGCCATCAAAGGTTGAGTTAGTGCCAGATCCTCAGGATTTATACGGCGTTACGGGATATCTGCTAAATATAGGCGGTAAGTTTATACCGATTAGCAAGTCAGAGATTATCCATTGGAAAACATTTAATCCAAACTTTGATGCGGTAGATCGTGAGCATTTACGTGGATTTAACCCATTGCTTCCCCTTAAACGTAGATTACAACAGGATAATGATGCAATGGAGGCGGCGGTAGCTATGTTTCAAAATGGCGGGGCAAAGGGCGTTATGTTTAACGAAACATTGGATAATTTAACCCCTGAGCAATCGGGTCAGCTAAAATCTGTTATTGATAATAAGATCAATAATACGGCAATGAAATCGGCTGTAGCTACTTTGCAGGGCAAATGGGGCTATTTAGATATTGGTAAGGATTCTGTAGATATGCAACTTTTAGATAGTCAGGATAAGACAATGGAGCGCATTGCAATGGCTTTCGGTGTAGATCCCGATATTTTAGTATCTGGTCAATCTTTTAGTAATAAGGAATGGGCGCAAAAGAAATTTGTTACCGACCTAATTATGCCTTTGTGCAATAGTCTAAGGGATGAACTTAACAGGCAATTAGTACCGTTTTTTAAGGGAAAGGAATATTTAGATTACGATTTTTCTGCCATACCTGAATTACAGGATGATTACAGTAAGATGTCAACAGTCTATAACGGCATGTTTGACAGAGGCGCAATTACAGGCAATGAATACAGGCAATTGTTAGGTTTTGAGCCTACAAATGAGGATATGCATAGTAAGTATTTAATTACTGGGCAATACAGTTTAATTGAGGATGTTGACGTACCTAATGAATCGGTGGCAGATGAACAAAGCGAGAAATATAACGATTATTTGGGCTAAGGATTACGGGTGGCAGTTTGTGAATGCAGATATATTTAAGGCTTTTATTAACGTGCCGGCAATAGAGTTTTACAAGTTTATAGAGTACAATGTCAGAAATAACAGAAATTAAAAAGTATTGTGACAGTATCGCCAAACGTAAGTATCCTGAAACAGAAAAAGAGAAAAACTGCATTAACGAATATGGCAAGATGGTAATTAAAAGAGGCCAATTTAGTAAGCAATTAATTAACTTTATTACAGAATATGACGGCAAGACAGAGGCGAATATATTGGAACAGGGAAAGGAATAAAGCCGTTAAATACATCACAAAGTATCAAAAGAGGTTTTACAATGCCTTACAGTCTGATATGTCAGATTTTAAAGATGCGTTAAGGGACGGCGAACAATCTGCCAGAAAGTTTACTAATAGTTTACTTTTTAGCGATAGGATAAGCCGTACATTAGATCAGCTAATACGTGAAATAGGGGTAAGGTATGCAAGGCAGAATTACGATACTTTACGCAAAGAAAAGCAGTTTAACACATCTGAGGAATGGGTGCAAATGATACTTGACTATTTAGGCACTAACTTTTACAATCAGGGGGTTTTGCAGATAGTAAAGACAAGTAGAAAAATGATGCTTGACATATTAGAGCGTGGCAATCGGGAAGGGTGGGGTTATATGGATTATGCAAAATACATTTCAGAGGCCGTACCTGAGTTAAATAGGAATAGGGCGGAAATGATCGCTCGTACTGAGGTAGGCAGGGCTATACATGCCGGCGCATACGTTGGGGCGGATAAGTCATTGTTTCAAAAGCAAAAGATTTGGATAGCCGCAAAGGATAATAGGACAAGGGGTAACCCTTTTAAGGGGCAAAAAGATAAAGCCGACCATTGGCATTTAGATGGGCAAACGGTAGATTTTAATGATAAGTTTATAGATAGCAAATCGGGTAGTGAGTTAGATCATCCACACGATCCACAAGCGCAAGCGGTAGATGTGATCCGATGCCGTTGTACTTTTGCCATTACAAATAAAAGGGATGCAAACGGAAGGTTAATGAGAAAAAATCCTATAGTTGACAGATTAAGATAAAAAATACAATATATCAATTCAATTTTGTTAATATGCCAAGTCCGAGAGCAAGCGAAAATAGAGATCAGTTTTTAGAGCGTTGTATGGGGGATAATGAAATGGTGGGAGAATATGGCGAAAACGATCAAAGGTATGCCGTTTGCATTTCTTATTGGCAGAATAAGAAAAGTATGAATACGATACAGCACAAAGTATACGATCTGAAAGCATTGGATGTTGACACATCTAATCGTAGCGTAAAGGTTGCCATTGCTGAAATGGAAAGCGTAGATAGAGACGGTGATGTATTCGAAAAATCTGCATTTGATAAAACAATAGCAGAGCGTGGCCCTAATGGATCTAATGAGATATGGCATCTAGTAAACCATGAGCGCAAACTTGAATCTTCATTAGGTAAATTTCAAAAGCTATATAAAGAGGGGAAATATATCGTAGGTGAAAACAGTTATAGGGATATGTTCCTATGGAAAGAGGTTGCATGGCCTTTATATGAACGTGGCGATATTACACAACATAGCGTTGGGTTCTCTGTTCTCAATCAGCAAAAAGGCGTTAATCACAATGTTATTACTCAGGTGGCTTTATGGGAAGGTAGCGCAGTTCTATGGGGTGCTAATCCTAATACGCCGACATTTGAAGTAGTTAAATCCTTTTTAGAGCAAAAGAAAGAAACAGCCGTAGATTATATGGCATGGGTTATTAAAAAGCTAAAAGAGGGTAAATACACAGGCGAAAACGAATCTTTACTTATAAACGAATTGCAAGAAGTTTCGGCTTTATTTGTGCCGCAAGAAATTGCACACGAAGAGGTCAAGCCGCAGGAAACTGCACAAGACTTGAAACAGCTAAAATCTGCAATAGATATATTAACATTAAAATTTTACAAATAACACAAAATGGCAAATGAAATTTTAGATGCCTTGAATCCCCTTGTGGATGGCATCAAATCTGAAATTAAATCTGTAGATGCTAAATTAGCCGCAGATATCGCTCAACTCAATGAAGATGCGCAAAAGAAAAATGAATCAATCGGCGAACTGTCAGCAAAAGTAAAAGAAATGTCTGCATCCGCTAACCGTTTGAAGTCTGGACTTGAAAGTTCTGCAAAAAAAGACTGGTCTAATTCCGACAAATTCAAATCTGCTATTTATGATATCGTAGCTGAGAATTTCGATAAAATTAAGAATGAAACATCTTTTCAATCTACTAAGGTAGTAGGTGACATGACATTGGGTAACAACCTTACAGGAAGTTCACAAATTAGTTATGTTCCTTCTAACTTACTTCGTTCTTTCTATAATCCTCACCTTTACGATGTTTTCCGCATCATCCCTACTGCTACAGGAAGCGTAACTTTCCCTCGTGGAAATAACCCTGTAGGTGAAGGATCTTTCGGGGCGCAAACAGAAGGCCAAAGTAAAGCACAAGTAGATTACGATGTAACAATGGTAAACGTTGCTGTTCCTTTTATCGCTGGTTTTGCTAAGGTTAGCCGTCAAATGCTACAGGATCTACCTTTCTTACAGGCCTATCTTTCTCAGTCACTTGTTGAAGACTGGAACAGAGCGGTTAATACACGTTTCCTGAACACTATCGCTTCTGGTTCTACTGCACTTTCATCTTCTGCTACTGTTAATGCTGAGAAAATGATCGATGGCGTTGCACAGCACATGGCATTAGGTTTGGGTATGCCTAATCTTATTCTTACTACCCATGCTTCATGGGCTAATCTGATGAAAACTAAGCCTGCTGATTACAGCGTGCCGGGTGGTGTAACTATCGGTGCAAACGGTGAAACACGTATCGTTGGTATCCCTGTAGTTCCTCATGCTCAGGTAACCCCTTCACGTTTCTATGTTATCAATACAGAAGCATTCGGAATCGCTCAAGCGTCTGCACTTAGCGTACGTAGCACAGAATTTGATGATACAGATTTCCAAAAGAATCTTATCACTTATCGTGCTGAAGCCCGTATCGAACTGCTTAGCTTCCAGCCAACTGCCGCCGTTTACGGTACAAGCGGAACAGCATAATATCCTGTTTGTTTTGTTAGGTTGCAATTAGAGGCCCTCCATTTTTGGGGGGCTTTTTTGTATATTTGAAATATGAAAGCCATTTGCCTAAGCCTTGCAAGCCGAAACGATAGATGGGAACTTGCACAAAAGCAATTTAAAGAACAGAATTTAGAAGTAGATAGATTTTTAGCGATTAAGCATGAAGATCGTTTTACATCTTTTAATTTATCGCAAAAGGCTATTTTAAAATCAATAACAGAAAATACATTGGTATTTGAAGATGATGTATTGTTTGTAAATAATATGCTTAAATACGTATTAGAAACAGCCCCAGATGATTACGATATATTGTATTTATCGGGTCACGTATTAGCCCCATTAAAACATATTCAAGATCATTGGTGGAGGTGTAAACAAACGCACACGACACATTCTGTTATTTATACCGAAAAGGCGGCACAGTATATTTACGATAGATACGATCCATATAAAGACGGGATTTATGATGATTATCTTTTGCGCAAAATACAGCCTGAATTAAAGTGTTATATTTGTAAGCCTTTCATTACTACTCAAAGGGCGGGGTATAGTGATTTATGGCAGACGGATACCGATTACGGGATATTGCATACACAAAGTAAGTTAATATGAATATTACCCATATCACATTTAGCGACCAAAATATGTCACAAAGCGGAATTGTATGCCGCAATAGTGCGTTAAATAACGGGGCGGACATATCTATTATGTATAATCAATCATGCTATTCTGAGGAATTTAAACGGATGAATCATGATGTGTTAAGCAAAGAAAGGGGTGCGGGTTATTGGCTATGGAAGCCGTACATTATAGAAAGGAAATTAAGCGAACTACCTGAAAATGACATATTTGTTTATAGCGATGCGGGGGTGGAGTTTGTAAATAGTCTAAAACTGATAATAGAGCGGATGGATTCTGATGTATGGCTATTCGGTAATAACTACAGGCATTTAGATTGGTGTAAAATGGATGTAATGGATTTTATTTTACCGAATTGGGAACTTTCGTACGACATGGAGGCAAGGCAAGTGCAGGCATCTGTTATTATAATTAAAAACACTTTACAGGCAAGAATGTTTGTTAGGGAATGGCTTAAATTATGCCAAGTAAACGGGTTTATAGATGACAGTCAAAGCAATACACAAAATTATTTACATTTTATAGAGCATAGGCATGATCAGGCTATCTTAACCTGTTTGGCTTATAAATACGCAATTAAATTACATTGGTGGGCGGCGCATTATAACGGCGGTCAATTTATTTATGATAAGCATCCGCAATTTGCTGAAGATAATTACCCTGTAATATTTAATCATCATAGAAAACGTAATAACGAATGGTAACGGCTTTAAGCATAGGAAACGGCGGGTTAGGTAGGTTTGGAAATCAGTTATGGACAATTGCAGGCGTTATAGGTATTGCAAAGCGTAATAATACATCATTTGCCTTTCCTAAATGGGTGAATAGAGATAACGCCTTGTTTGGGGATTTTGCAGATACTATGGATAGGTTTTTTGTAAATAAGTTACCTATTTTGCCAGACGGCAGACATATAAATAGTTACGGGTATTTTTGGGGATATAAAGATGTCGATCTGTCAAATTGTGATTGGAATATAGATGCCCATCTACAAAGCCCTAAATTCTTTGAACATTGCATGGATGAAATAAGGCATTATTTTACTATGGTAAATGAGCCTAAGCAAAATAACTTTTGTGCTATTCATGTTAGGGCGGGTGATTATTTAGACGATCCAAATGCTTATCATCCCAGATGCTCAGAGGAATATTACAAAGAGGCATTTAAATTAATGCCGGCAGATACACAGTATATCGTTTTTTCAGATGATTTAGAGTTTGCAAAAAAGAGGGTAGGGATTGAGGCTTTATACTTATCTGGTAATTACATAGACGATTTTAGGCTAATGAAACGATGCAAACATTTTATAATAGCAAATAGTAGCTTTTCGGCAATGGCGGCTATATTAGCAGATCATCCCGATAAGAAAGTAATTGCCCCATCTAAATGGTTTGGGCCTCATGTAGATATTTCAGCAAAAGACATTTATCACCAAAATTGGATAGTTATATGAAAATTCTATGGTCTATACATTTGTACTTCCCAAAACATGGAAGTGGGGCGGAGGCAATGGCACGCAATATTAATAGGCATTTAATAAGTCAAGGCCATGAAGTTAAAATATTGCTTCATCAAGCTAATCAGTATAAAATTACTGAGATGTACACATATGAGGGGGTAGATGTATTCCCCCCAGATGAATACATTATAGATAAACTATTTACATGGGCGGATGTCGTTATTTCACATTTAGATTACAATAAATGGACTACCCATACTTGCCAAAAGTATAATAAACCATTTGTTCATATAGTACATAACGATACATCCTACCCAAGTGTAAAAGATTCGCCTATTCCTGTTAATGTTATTTATAATTCTGAATGGTGCAAATTATCATTGGGCTATAAATGGCCTTCTATTGTTTTTCCACCTCCGATTGATGAATGGGTCAAAACAGATGATAAGGAAAGGAAATATATTACTTTGATTAATTTAAACCAAAACAAGGGCTCAAGATATTTTTATGCAATGGCAAAAAGGTTGCCACAATTTCAATTTTTAGGGGTAAGGGGTAGTTATGATGGCCAGCATATTGAAAATCTGCCAAACGTTAAAATATTACCAAATACGCCAGATATTCGTGAAATATATAAAGTGACAAAGGTGTTATTAGTGCCAAGCCATTACGAATCTTGGGGCATGGTTGCAGGTGAAGGGATGATAAACGGCATCCCTGTAATATATAATCCTACAGCGGGATTACTTGAAAACGTAGGGGATGCGGGTATTTGTATAAATAGAAAAGATACCGAAAAATGGGCATCTGAAATAAATAAGTTAATGACGGATGATGTCTATTATAAAAAATGGAGCAAAAAGGGATTAAAGCGGGCAGATCAGTTAAAACCTAAGTTTAAGGAATTAGAAGATTTTATCTGTAAATAAAAAACCCGCCTGTAGAAACAAGCGGGGAACATAAAACCTAAACTATATGAGAAAGCCAAAATTAGAAAAATGTTAGTTGACAAACTATATTTTTTAGCCTTATTGTAAGATTAATTTTGATAAAATGAATAATATTTACGAAATAAAGGTATCGGACGGTGCAGAGCCTGTTAATCTTGCAACTGCAAAAGACTGGTTAAGGGTTAGCACAGAAGATGATGATACAATAATAACGGATCTTATTACGGTAGCCCGTAAAAGAATAGAAGCATATACTTTGCGTTCCTTAGTCGCTAAATCTATAACCTTAACAGGATATGTTGACACTGCTTTTATGCTACCTTATGCGCCTATTTCTGCGCTATCTGCGGTCAAATATCTGGACGGGCAAACGGTAGACACAGGCGTTAATGAATGGGAGACATTAGATCCAGATGAATATCAGGTTATAGGATACAATGACAGGCAATTTAGGCCGCATTTTGCCGCTATTTATGAAATTACCTATACAACTACTGCAAATGCAGATTCAGGGCTTAAAACGGACTTAAAACGAATTTTGTTATGGTTGTACGAAAATAGAGGGGATGATAGCGATAATATGCCAGACGAATTAATGAGCAATGCCAAAACATTAAAAGTACTGACATGGGTATAGGTGTTGCCAGAAAGGTGAAAATTGTTGTAGTGGGTCAAACTGAGGGGGTAGACGGCCCAGATGTGACATCGGACGAAGTAGCTAACCTATGGGCGCAAATTAATACCATTAGTCAGTCAAGGGGATTTGATGCCGGCAAAGCTAACTTTAAAACATCTTATGAATTTTTAATAAGGTACGATTCTGCCATAGAAATATCTATCCGCTGTATGATTGAATACAGCAATAGATTTTATTCTATACAAAGCATTGACAGGGTAGATAGGGTAAGGGCGGAGGATAAATTTGCAAGCCAATTGCAAAATAATCCTGAAGGTAGATATTGGCGAATTATTGCCACATCCCAAGATATAGCCTAATGTCTAAGTTTACTTTTGAAATACAAGGTTTGGATAAGCTACAGGCAAAAATCAAAACTTTGCCAAAAGATGTACAGGAAGAGGTTGTAGGGGAAATACAAGCATGGGGTTATGAGGTAAACGGCCAACAACTTGCATTAATAAGCCAGCAAAAGATACAGGATTTAGGGGCATTACAACAGAACACAAAGGCAATGCCAACAAAGGACGGGGTAGAACTTATTAGCAATGTTTATTATGCCCCATTCATAGAGTTTGGTACGGGTGCAAAGGTTAAAATACCTTCTGAGGTTACGGCTTATGCGGCGCAATTTAGAGGTAAAAAACAAGGTACCTTTAAGGAGTTTGTGGCTAAAATGAGGGCATGGCTTAAACGGAACGGATATAATGAGAAATTAGCATTTATTGCGGCATTAAATAAGATTAAAAATGGATCAGAGCCAAGACCGTACTTTTTCGATCCTTACCTAAAAAATAGAAAGAAATTAATAGAACGCATTAACAAGGTAATATCTGATTTATGAAAGATCCAATTAAGTTTATTAAAGACGCATATTTTAACGCCTTAAATGGGGCTGTAACGTACAATGGTAGCGAAGTGTACGTATATGACGAAGAGGCGGACGAAACGGGCGGGGATTACTATATTTTAATTTCTACCATTACAGATGCGGATGCCCCTAATAAGGCTAAGTTTATGAATGATGTGCAAGTGCTGATTGATGTGGTTAGCCAAAACAATTTTAGGGTAGATCTGGTAAAAAAGATAGTTGACAGCATAACGGAAAAGGTTTTAAATGTGATTATACCTTCGGTAGGTAATAGTTCCTTGTCAGATAATACGGATTTTCAGATTATAGATGTAAGGAAAAGCGGAAGTCAGCACGTGCCGATTATTGATACAGGAACTAAAAAGATAGTTAGGAGATTAACAACATTCACACAATTAATAATAGAAAAATAAAATGGCAACAATTCAAGGTACATCGGTCACTTTACAATTAAGAGAAAGCGGAACTACAGGCGCATATTTAAACGTAGTTTGTGAAACAACAAGTAGCCTGTCAGGATCTGCTTCTGTAACTACAGCGGTAACAAAATGTAACACAATCACATCTGTAGCCGCCCCAACGATCACTTTTGCGATTGATGGTGTAGCTGAAACAGCCCCAAGTGCAGGGCAAGTTAGTGTTGAAAATATGCTTTCATGGTTTAAGGGAAACAGTTTGTTAGATATTAAATATGAAGATCCTGAAGGTTCAGGAACAAATTTTTATGTTCAAGGTAGTGGATATATTACTGAGTTTGGTATAACTTCGCCTGCGGAAGGTGCTGTAACTTTTACTGCTTCTTTCCAATTAACAGGAACAGTAGATATAACCCCATAATATGAAGATAAACGATAAACAAATAAGCCTCCGTTTTGGGATGCTTTCAGTTGAGATTTTTTTAGGAGAGGCCGCTAAAGATAACGGCCTTTCTTATTATAGTTCTTTGCAAATGGCACGAATTATTTATGCCGGCATGGTCAATTATTACGAAGTCAAACAGCAAAAGTACCCGATCACTTTTGAAGAGATTTACGATTTTGTAGAAAGCCGAATGATGTCAAGTGAAGATAATAGTGAGTTGATTGAGGTAATTAATGATTTTAATAACTGTCAAGCCATACAGAAAAAAAAGGATGCTTTAATAGAGGCAAATGAAGAGGTAGAAGAGATAAAAAAAAAGCAGATTGGCATAATACAAGAATCACAGCCTATGCAGCCGGATTAAGGCCTGAAGAGTATATGTGGATGAAGCCCAGCGATTTTTATCAATTTATCGAAGGGTATAATAAAAGGCTCATAGATCAACATGAAATAGCAAGGCGGCAAGCGTATTTTACAATCGCCCCTCACCTTAGCAAACAGTTGAATATGAGCCAATTTTATAAAAACTATTGGCCATTGCCTGATGATAAGATAGAGGAAAACAGCAGGGAAAAAAGATTAATGGATAAGTTAAAAAGGTTAAAAGAAAATGGCGGCGGAAGGATTACAAATTAAAATATCTGCTGACGTACAGCAAGCGATTACTAACATAAATAAATTCAATAGTGAATTAATTAATGCAAGTAATGCCACAGAAACATTAGGGTTAAAGAGCATTAATATTTTAAATAACCAACTGGAAAGGTTACAAAGGTTAGCCGCAAACCCAAATTTATCTACAGAACAATATCAGAGATTAGGGTCGTTAATTAGTAAGACATCAAAAGAAGTAAATGTCTTAAATAATTCATTATTAATATTAAACAGAAATAATAGTAATACAACACAAGGCACAAACCAAGCTACTGTAGCCTTAACAAATTTTAGTAGGGTTGCATCGGATGCGCCTTTTGGATTAATAGGTATTGCCAATAACATAGATCCGTTAGTACAATCATTTATAGCATTAAGAAAAGAAACAGGATCTGGTAAAGCGGCATTATCTGCATTAACAGCATCATTAACAGGTGGGGGAGGTTTAATAATTGCCGTTTCGTTAATTACATCTGCTTTGCAATTTGCACAATTAGGTTTTAGTAGATGGGGTGCAAGTGCGCAAAAAGTTAAAGAAGATCAAGATAAATTAAAACAGGGGACAGATCAGTTAGTTACTACAATAACTAAGCAAAGGGTAGAATTTGAGGCATTAGTAAATATTGCAAAAAGTGCTAATAATACCGAAAATGAAAGGGCGCAGGCATTAGAAAGACTTAACAAAATACTTCCCGATACCATTGGTAAATTAACGGCTCAAAATATAGCCACACAGGAAGGCGCACGCATTACAAGGGAATACATTAAAGCGATAGAGGGAAGGGCTACAGCGGAGTTACTTATAAATAGAATTGCGGAAAATAACGTAAAGCTATTTGATAATAGAAATAATGCCCTGCAAAAGTCTTCAGAAATAGAAAATAAGTTAGTAGAACTTAGGGCTAAGTATAATAAGGCATTAACGGCTACAATTCCTAACTACCAAGTTATTGAAGCATTTTCCGCAGAAATAGAAAATAATGAAAGCAGAAGGAATCAGATACAAAAAGAGGGTAGGGATATAGCATCTCAGATTTTAGCAGATAATCAAAAGTTAAGAGCCGAATATGAAAGGCAATTGCCAGCTACAAATGCCTTAGCGTTGGGTAATGAAAAGGCGCAAAAGTCTGCTTCAAAAGCCACAAATGAAATTGTTGATTTATTAAAGCAATATAATGAGCAATTAAAAGGCATTAATTGGGATGAGCAAAACAGGCAAATAGACGGAACAAAGAAAAGATTAGAGTTAGCGGGCGAAACATTAAAAACCCTTTATTTAGCTGGAGTAAAAGAAACAAGTGCCGCATGGATAAGAGTTAAAGCCGATTTTGATCAGTTCCAAAGTGCATTTGATAAGTTTGTAAGAGATAAAAGATTAGCCGAAATAAATGCAGGCGTACAGGAATATACTAACAATATCGGAAGCTATACAGAAAAAGCATTAGGCGAAACACAAAAGAAAGTAATAAAGGCTCTTAATGAAACAGGCAAGCTATTTTTAGAAAACTACAAAGCGCAACAAAAGGCTTTATCTGATTTGCAGAAAAAAAATGAAGAGTTAGCAAATACTATATCTGGATTTTTAAGTCCTGCATTGGAAAGCGTATTTGAAGCGGTAGTCAAAGGCGAAGATCCTTTTGAGGTATTGCAAAATAGCGTAAAACAATTAGTTATAGAATTAGGAAAAGCCGTAATAAAATCCTTAATTTTAAAGGCGGTTACATCTGCAATAGGTGGCCCAGCGGCAGGGGCAGCGGTAAGCGGTACGGGTCTTGCAACTATGCGTGGTGATGTATTTTCTTTTTTACTAAGTAGGGGTAGATAATGGCATATAACACAAAATATAGAATAGAGTTTGATACTGTAAAGGGTAGATCTATTAAAATAGATATAGAAGAAGATGCCTTTGCCGGTAGCATAACTAACCTAACAGCATCGGGTGATATGCCGTTGGAAATATCCTACCCAGACGGGGAATTTGACAAAATGTGTGGTATCAGAGAAAGCAGGCTAAGGATAAAGGTTATATCTAATAATATCAATACGGACGATTTACTGATTACATCCGATACACAATACAAGGTAAAAGTGTATGTAAATAATAATGTTGAGTGGGTAGGGTGGCTGGATAATGATTATATTACTGAGCAATTTTTAGATACTACAAACGAAATAGAATTATCCGCATCGGATGGCTTATCTCTTATCAAATCCATAGAATTAGCGGATTTATCAGGTAATGAGGTATGGGGCATTTATAGGGTTAAGGATTTTATAGCTTATGCCTTAGATAAAACAGAATTGGGGTTAGATTATTGGAGTTATATCAATATGTACCCTGCTAGCGCATCTCAGAGGGCTACAAACGGCGATTTTGACGCTTTCTATTATTCTCATGTAACTTCACATACATTCATTCGTGGCCCACGTGAATTTGACGACTGCTATACCGTATTGTCAAAGATCATGCAGGCATATGGATGTACTTTGTTTCAGGCAAGGGGGGCATGGTATATTTTACAGACTAATGACAGAATAGCGGCGGATCTTGACGGAAATAGGCGTAATTCATCAGGAACATTTCAGCAAACGGTCACAAATCAGGATTTCAGCATAGATATTGGTTTGGATAAGGTTACTAAGCTAATAAATGCGGATGCCTTAACAAGTTGGGAAAAGGAATTTAAAGAAACTGTAATAAAGTATAGTTTTAAAATGCCTCCCATATTTTTTAGGAATTGGGATTTATTAGACGGTACATTTAGCAGTCCTTTGTCTGGAAACATTACAAGGTTTATAATAGTTAATAATGTAATTACAGCCATAACACTACAAAGGCAAGTTTATAGCATTTTATATTGGCAAAACGGAGAAAATCCAACATCCACAGGAAGTACAGCATATGTAGGAGTAGAGGTAGATAATACAACTAATGCAGAGCTAACAAGGTATCTATTGTTTTATGAAGATACTAACCCAAATAATGATAATGCAAAACAAACTACAGAATATTGGGTAAATGCAAATGATGTATTAAATTTATCTTATTCTACAAGGGAGAAAAATACAGGCTTTGTTAATACAAATCAGTTTGTATATGTCAAATTAGAATTGGCAGACGGTAATTTTTATACTTTATCTTCTACAGGAACATGGTCGTATAATTTGTGGCGTAGGGTAGGGGTTGCATGGTCAAGTGCTGAAGATCGTAGGTTTTGGAAAGACTATGAAATACAGGCACAGCCTTTCCCAGAAAATGGTAAATTAACAATTGAGTTTACAAGTATAGGGCATAGCAGAACGGCTAATAATGAAGTGCATTATAAAGATATGTCTATAGATATTAGGACATATTTTAACGAAATGCTTGAGGTTGACGGGTACGAATATAAAAATAGTCAGGTTAGCGAATTAAAAAACTTATACGATAATGAGATATTTTTAAGCAAATCAGATAATATAGGCACACAGGGCGCAATACTTGCAAGCAATTATACGCAATTAAATAACTGGAAATATTACAGCGCAAACGACAATACAGCCGTAAACTTTGCTAAGTATAATGCAAGGGGATATTGGCGGGCGATGTATCGTAATTTTCAAAGAATGGAGGGTAGATTATATGATTTATATCAGGGAAGTAGATTAATTTCACCGTTAAATACAGTTGAGTTTTCTGCTATTTCAGATAAAGAGTTTATGATTACTACATTAAATATTGATGTACGAAATGAATCGGCAGAATTTACAATGGTTGAACTTAGAAACACATCTAATAATAACGATTTTACCCAATTAGGAAATGAAGCATTTAGATATTTAAATGTAAAGGCGCAAAATTATGATGATGTGATTAAAGAGCCACGAACGCCAATAGACTGGAAATATGGCACTATGGGTATTATAATGAGTTTATTAAAAAGAAACAAAAGGAGAAGATTTAATAATTATTCGTAATGCAAGTAGTTAAAATTATAAGGACTGTAGATATTACGGAATTAACCGAAACAGAAGATCAGTTTATAGTTCGTGATCTTGTGGACGGAAAATATTACATAGGTGATGGTAGCAACTTACTTGTTGAAATAACTACAGACAAATCCAATAAATGGGCAAAAATATTTTTCTATGGAGGTGATTAAAGTTTTAGGTAAGGTTTCGCCAAGTGCAACCATATTAACCACTTTGTACACAGTACCTACAGATAAAGGGACGGTAGTATCTTTTTTAAATATTTGCAATAGAGATACATTAGACGCTACCATTAGAATAGCAATTTATCGTACTGAAACGCCTGCAACTGCTGATTATTTAGAATATAACATGACAGTTTATGGTAACTGTTCGGCTCAAAGGTTGAAAGGGGTTACAATGGCTCAGGGGGATATTGTTAGCATTTACGCATCTTCTCAATATATTTCTTTTCAATTATTCGGTAGTGAATTTGATCAATCATTTGAATATCCATAATTATGGCAAATCTTAACGGAAACGAACTTGTTTTATACGCTTATGAAAATTTATATCCAATAGGATGTGAGGAAACATTTACCCTTAATCTGACGTCTAATGAGATAATAACTACAACAAAGGGAAGCGGCAGGGCTACAAATAGGGAATATGGCAGTTATGACTGGAAAATACAGGCAAGCGGGGTTATTACAGTTGACGAAGCTACAAAGGTCAATCCATTGCATTTTAACGATAATCTGATAAAAGGTAAAAAGGTAGCGGTTAAAGCAGTTTACGGATCTGATTTTTATTTCGGTATTGGCATCGTTTCAAGTGCAACTAATACCGGCACATCGGGGGAGTTGGCTAAATATGATATTACGATAAATGCAGATGGGCCGTTGTATAGCACAAACGACCTAAAAAATACAGAAAATGAGCCGACATATTTAGAGTATAGCACTACTAATTTTTCCATAACATATTCATCTGCAAGCCTTTTAAACGCTACTATTTTAATGGTATTTGTTGACGGTGAATATTACGCCCCAGATACTTATGAATTTATACCAAACAATGGGTATGGATTAGGGGTTATTACTTTCGATTCAGCATTTGCATCTGGGAAAACTGTTAAAATATATTATATTCCTTAGAGTTGACATTTAAAAAAATAAGCCCTATTTTGGGCATTAATTTTGAAATATGAAGCATTTTTTAATAATTATCTTTGTTTTATTAGCTTTCACATCATTTGCACAAAATAGATTCCCGTCTGTAGATTCTGCTAAAAATTACGTTTTAAGATACGTAAAAAATAGTGCGGTTGAATCATTTACTAATTATAGGATGCAGAATACTGTTTATGGGACATTACAGTTATTAGATAGCATTGCGGTAGATGGGGCATTGGACAGTATTTATATTCAATCTGATACCTTAAAATATAGCAAAGGCGCAAGTGTTTATGTAGTGGGTGCAATTGGTGGCGGTAGCGATACGGCAACAGTAGTAACGGCTTATGTAACAAATGCAGAGGCATTTACGATTACAAAAGGTCAGGTGGTTTATATTTTTGGCGCGCAGGGTGACAGGGCATCGGTAAAATTAGCAAAAAATACATCTGATACTTTTAGTTCTAAAACATTGGGTATAGTAAGGGCAAATATTGCGGCGGGTCAAAAGGGATGGATTACAACGCAGGGTCAGGTTAGCGGTATAAATTTAAGCGCATATACAGCGGGGGATATTCTATGGTTAGATAGTGTTGCTGGAGGCTTTACTAAAAATAAGCCACAAGCCCCTTACCATAGTGTATTTGTAGGTGTTGTAGAAAGAGCAAACGCAGGTAATGGATTAATATATGTAAAGCCACAAAACGGGGTAGAATTAGATGAGTTACATAATGTCAAGATAACATCTGAAACAAATAATCAAATATTAGCTTATACGGCATCTTCTCAAGTTTGGGAAAATAAAAGTGTAGCGACTGCGTTGGGTTATACTCCATTAAATGTAATTGATACATCTGCTATGTTAAGTCCTTATTTGCGATCAAATATAGCAACTGCTACTTATGCTACTATTTCTCAGAATAATGCAAAGGTGAATATCAGTGATACAGCGACTATGCTTAGTCCTTATTTGAGGTCTAATGTCGCAAATGCTACTTATCAGCTTCAGCTCGATACTGTTCCTATCGCTGTTTTTGGTGCGGGTAGCGGTGCGGCAGGGGATACACTTGCATTTAGCACATCGGCTGTGTATGGTAGCTTTTACAATGCAGGGAGCGATACTTTGATAATAACGCAAATGAGGGCTGGTGTGTTAGGTACTTCGCCAAGCATTACAACAGAGGTTTATTGGAACGATAGTTTAAATATTACAGCCGGTGCTACTATTTTGGTGAGTGGCGGTACAAGTGTGACAGGAACCATAGGTGCTACAAACGTAACATCGTTTACTAATAATAAAATTCCGCCGAATGTATGGGTATTTGTTCGCACATCAGCGGTGGCAACAAAGCCAACTTATTTTACTTTGACATTATTAGGTTATAAAAAAAGAATATGAGATTTACTTTTGTAATATTACTTTTTTTCAGTTTACGTGCGGATGCTCAAATGATTATAAAGGCGCATCCTAATTACCGGCCTTTTCCCGTTGCTACTAATTTATTGTTAGATACTTACACAGGAGCGGTGGCCGCTTATTCTTTGCGTAAACTTAGAACTGCATACACAGGAAGCGCAATAAGAGTAAGGAGGTCAAACGATAATAGCGAACAGGATATTGGTTTTACTTCAAGCGGTGATTTAGATACTGCTTCGTTAAAAACTTTTGTTGGTGTTAATAATGGGAGAGTGACAATTTGGTATGATCAATCAGGAAATGGTAGAAATAAATCAAACGCAACGGCGGCAACACAGCCAGAAATAGTATTTAATGGTACAGTAAAAAGAACTAACGGTAAACCTTGTGTAAATTTTCAAAGTGTGAATGTTTTAACTTCTGCTTCAACATATACCATAACACATCACGTAATGGTAGCAAAAGTAAATGTTCAGCAAACAATTAATTATAGTTATGCAAATGCAAATAATGGATTTTTTTGGAACGGTAGCTTTGCAGGGGTTAATGGGTTAGGAGGATTTGACGGAACAAATGTAAGAAGCATTACAGGCGAAGATTTAAATCAGCATTTAGGGTGGTTTTCACAAAGAAGCAGTAGTTTATTTGTAGCTAAGGATGGCAGTTCGGAAACAAATACCGGTGCTTTTGCTTCGTCTATAACAGTAGATAGATTAGGCGGCAGACAAAATGCGTCCGCAATTGATTTTCAGGGCGAAGTTCAGGAGGTTGTCGCATGGAATTCAGATCAATCATCAAACCGAAATGGAATACAAACAAACATAAATTCTTATTATGTCATTTATTAAAGTGCTTCCGCAGGGAGGATTAACAAGCGCCCAAAGGGCTGAGGCTATAAGTTACGAATTATGGGCAATTAGCAGGCCGCCAGCAATCCGTAACCCGAATGATGTTACGGCTTATATGTTTGGATGGGTGAAGCACCCTACACAAGACCCCGCTTATGCGGAGTTAGTAGATACGGCTTTGCGTGTGCAATTAGATTATAACATAATTGTACATCCCGAAAATAATCTTACTAATCTTATCGCTTTGTTTCCTGAGTTATCTCAAGCGGAAAAAGACGGACTTACAGCGTTTATTGAATCACAACAAAGTTTTCCGTTTCAGTATATAATACCACAGGATACTACTGTATTTACTTACCAACAAATGAAAGATGCAGGATGGTTTCCTGATATAGAATTGATATGAGAGGATTTATATTACTATTAATTGCTTTGTGTCTGTCAATAATTTTATTGCCTGTAGGCTTCGCATTTCAGTTAATAGTTACATCATCCCGATCACTTAACAGCTACCTTTTCACCATTGCAAAGTCAATTGATCAATTAGGCAATGTCATTTGCGCAGATCTGTTTAATTACACAATGATTAAAAAGAACGGTTACAAGTTTGGTAATGAAGACGTGACAATCTCTCACGTTTTGGGCGTTAATAAACGGTTTAACAATTTGACTTATACAGGCAAAGCATTAGCATGGTTATTAAATACAATAGAAAAAGATCACGTAGAAAAAGCAATAGAATATGAGCGCAAAGATTGAACCGTTAATGATGTCATTGCTGAGCATTATGGCATTTATAACAAAAAATGATATAGTTTTTATTTTTACTATTACTGGTTATTCGGTTTGGATTTTGCGCAATTTGCCAGCCGCCATTAAAGTAATTAAATCAATTAAAAAGAAGTAATATGCCAGAATGGTTAAAACGATTAACGAAGACAGATATTAGAAACAGCCTTGCTATTATCATTGTTTTAGGTTGTTTTGGCTTAGTGTACCTTTTGCAAGTGAGCCCTATTCCTGAACAGAATCACGATATAGTTAACATCGTTGCAGGGTTTATATATGGTGGTGCGCTTGCTGGTGTGGTAGGCTTTTATTTTGGAAGTACAAAACAGGATAAAAACCATAAAAATGAAGATTAACTATATTTTTATATTTGCGGTATTATTTCAGTCATGCTTATTTCCTAAAAAGTTGGATAAATTTTTTGATAAAAAGCCTGTTTTAGTGGCTCAAAAGTGTGCTGAAAAGTTTCCTATTAAAGAAACTATTGATACGATTATAGTGGTCGATTCAGCTACTTTGCAGGCATATGAATTAGAGTTTGTGCATCTTTATTTAATGCTCGATTCTTTGTTAGGTCATCAGGTATCGGATTCAGTAAAGCGTGAGATAATTACAGTATTTCAGGAGAACAAAGTGCCGGTCATTAAATATAAGTACATCACGAGGACTGTTGAGAATACTGCCAAAATTCAGGTTGTAAAGGATTCCTTGACTGCTCAAATCAATGATCTGAATGACAATTACTCAAAGATTACAGATGAATACCTGAAGGAAAAAGCGATAGCAGAGAAGTACAAAAAGCAAAGGAATATCAATTTTTGGTGGATAGTCATGTTAGTAGTATTTATTTTCAGAAAGCCTATTCTTAAAATCATAACTAAGCATATTAAAAGATAATGCCAATAGTCAACATAAAATACGATATATCAGATAGAGATGATCGTATGTCATTTCAGCGTGCCATGTACTCATTAGACATGGCTTCTTTCATTTTTGAGGTTATCTATAATGGCAGAAAGAAGTGCGAGTCTATTTATGGCGAAGAACCTACTATAGAGCAGATATGGGAATACATACACAAACAACTCGAAAACCATAACATAAACATTGACAACATCATCGAATGAAAGCACAAATCGCAAGGGAATACAGGAAGAAACATGGTATGGAAATGCCGACAAGACAGCTTGCCAGGATCATGTACGAAGAGAACAAATCTGCATTTCAAGATTATGAAGATGCAAGGAAGTCACTTAGATATATTGAGGGTAAAATGGGATCAACAAGGAGATACAAATCTGTAAAATCGAGCGAGTTCTACAAAGAGGAACACAGACCTATGAATCCTTACAAGCTACCTGAATCAGAGGAAAGCAAATATCTGCCATTTGTAATAAAAGCTAAGCGGTTGGCTGTGCTGTCTGACATCCATGTACCTTACCATTCAATAGAGGCACTTACAGCGGCTTTTGATATGATTAGCAAAGAGAAGCCAGATGCAATCCTTTTAAACGGCGATACAATCGATTTCTACGGCCTTTCTCGGTTTATGAAAGATCCACGTAAAAGATCGGTTGCACACGAACTACAGGCCTGTAATGAGTTATTAGACGTATTGTCGCAATTCGGAGCAAAGATTTACTATAAGTTAGGGAATCATGATGAGCGGTACGAACACTACCTTATGCACAAAGCCCCTGAACTTTTAGGCATTCCGGATTTTAAATTTGAGAATTTGCTAAAAGCAAATGATAGGGGAATGGAAGTGATCGGTGAAAAGCGCATAATAAAGGCTAATAAGCTCAACATTATTCACGGTCACGAATATCCTTCAGTCTTCAGTCCAGTAAACATTGCAAGAGGTCTTTACATGAAGGGTAAAGTTTCTGCCATGCAAGGCCATAATCATCAGACTTCAGAACACACTGAGACAGATATGAATGGTGAGATAGTGACTACGTGGTCATTAGGATGCTTGTGTGAGTTAAATCCGGCTTATATGCCTTTAAATAAATGGTCACATGGCTTCGCAATAGTTGACTTATCAGACAACTTAAAAGACTTTCATGTCCGTAATTACAGAATCTATAAAGGTAAAGTCCTATGAGTGAAGAAATGCAGATATCTGAATTTCCTG
>Ga0114968_10000756_pt1 | contig 24263 bp, 22 predicted proteins | sample M_130807_EF_Meta_FD_87020 | JGI IMG/M metagenome (GOLD analysis project Ga0114968, IMG submission 87020) | Freshwater microbial communities from Lake Montjoie, Canada to study carbon cycling - M_130807_EF_MetaG | ecosystem: Environmental > Aquatic > Freshwater > Lake | place: Lake Montjoie... | reverse complement strand
GCCGCCCTACGATCATGACGTTTCCGGCCTGATCAACGTATTTTCCAAGATCACCCGTTCTGAACCAGTCGTCATCGGTAAACAGTTCTTTGTTGGCATTAGGATTATTGAAGTAGCCCAAATGTACCGAAGGGCCATAGGCGGCGATTTCGCCTTCTGAGCCATACGGCACATCTTTACCTTCCTCATCAATGATGCGTAACTCCATTTGCCCAACAATGCGACCAATGGTGCCGTTCACTTTCTCGGGGTCATCTTCAAAGCGTGTAAAGGTGTGAAAGCCAGTTTCAAGCATACCGTACAGTTCGAGCAGATGGCCTTTCATATACTTTTGATAGTCGCGGATGGTTTCAATTGCAGCAGAGGCTCCGCCCGTGACGACAACACGTAACGACGAGCAATCGAATTTTTGAAAGTCTGGTACGTTCATGATGGCGAGCAACGAGGCAGGCGCAGTCGGTATAAAGGTGGCGCGGTGTTTTTCAATGAGTTCAAGTGCGCGCGTGGCTTGGAATTTTTCCATTAAGACCGCGCGTGCGCCCAACATCACTGTTTGTAATAAGCTGAGATAGCCCCAGTTCAGGCCGACCGGTAACCAGATGAGCAAGACTTCATCCTTTGTCACATGCATGTCGCTGTTGATCACTTCAGCTGCGTACAGCGTGGTGTTAAAGCTATGCATGACACCTTTGGGGTCACCTGTGGTGCCTGAGGTAAAGGCCATGCGCATCACCGCATCTGGGCTCATGTGAATACGCTCGGCTGCACGAAGTGGTGCTGCAGCGGTTAGCCCCTGCTCGAGTGAATGCACATTCTTCACAACCGTGTCGCCTGACACCACCACCGTTGTTAAATTAGGTAGTGCTGGGCGCAGTTCATCGATCATGGCCGCGTAATCAAACCCTTTAAAGTTTGAGGCGCACACAAAGGCTTTGCTATTCGAAAATCTTAAAATATATTCGACTTCACGCCGTCTAAAATCTGGGCTGATCTTATTGGCGATTGCGCCGATCAGTTCAAGTGAAAAAAACACGATTGGAAACTCGACACGATTCGGAAACTGCATCGTCACGACATCGCCTGGCCCAATGCCGATACTCTTTAAAAAGGCCGCACAACGATCAACCTGATCTTTGAGTTCACCATAAGTGAGGCTACGCGTTTCATCGATAAACACCACACGATCCGGATGCTCGTGCGCACGCTTTTCAATGAAGTCATAAAAAGTCACGTCATGCCAGCCCTTGCTGCCAATGTAGCGGGCGCGTAAAGCGTCAGTCAGCCTAGTCTTGTATTGCGGCGTCGTCATGAGTTTGACGCCTGAGGGGTGAGTCGTCGAGATGGTCATTTTGGATTACCTTAAGGCGCGTAGTAAGCCGCCATCGACGGGAATGGTGCAGCCGGTGATATACGAGCCTGCGGGCGAAACCAGCAGGGCGACGAGATTGGCGATATCAGCCGGTGTCCCAATGCGACCCATCGGGATTTCAGTGATTAATTTTGCACGCACGCTCTCTGGGCTTTCAGTGCCAGCCGCAAACACCTTTTGTAAGCGATCGGTATCGATATAGCCAGGGCATATCGTGTTCACATTAATGCCGTGCTGCGCAATTTCAAGAGAAAGGGTTTTTGCATATCCCATCAAGCCAGCCCAGGTTGCAACAGACAGTGCAAAGCCTGCAATGGGTTGTATGGCAGAGATCGCAGAAATATTCAGGATGCTGCCCGAACCACTGGCTTTTAGATGAGGCAGGGCAGAGCGCACCATACGAATGACGCTGAACAAGTTTTGTTCGATCGCTTTTTGCCAGGCCACATCATCAAACGAGTCAATCGGCCCGAGCGGTGGCGCGCCGTCGTTATTCACCAAGATATCAAGCTTGCCAAAATGATCAAGTGCTGTCTGCACGATACGTCCGCTTTCATCTTGATTGCGGATATCGGCAGAGACGGGTACAACGCGCACGCCATGCTTAGCAGACAGCTCAGCGGCGACGGCTTCGAGTTTAGGGATACGTCTTGCAAAGATCACCAGATCTGCGCCCTCGGCGGCCAAACGGTTTGCGATGCCATACCCAATGCCCATGCTCCCGCCACCAACGATTGCGACTTTTCCTTTCAGTTCGAGATCCATTAACGTTCTACTCCACTCAAGAAGGCTTCAGCATTTTTATAAAAGACTTTGTCTAGCACCGCGTCAGAATATCCCTCTGCTTTCCATTCGGTGGTAAGTCGCTCGTAGGTGTACAGGGGATAATCACCGCCAAACATGATGCGGTCTTGTAGGCGCCGCGCGATATCGTGCTTGAGATCTGGGGTGAAATACTTTGGCGACCAGCCATGCAATTCGTACCAGATGTTGCGCTTGTGCATGAGAACCGCAATCGTTTCGGCTTGCCAGGGCCAGCCAGGCCGTGCCGCCACAATGCGAAGTAAAGGGTTCTGCGCCGCCACCATATCCAGATGACGTGGGTGACAGCTATCGAGCAAGATGCCATTGCCGCCAGGCAGCCCTGCACCCAGACCTGTTGTCCCCACAAAGATCAGTACGGGGATGCTGGCTTCGATACACAGCTTGTAAAAGGGGGCGTAAGTCGGATCGCTCGCAGGCACCGAACCCGAGCCATTGACCGCAAGGCCGATAAAACCTGCTTTGGCGTCGATACACCGCCGCAGCTCTTTGAGACCTTCGTCTTTGCCGTGAAACGTTGGGTCGATATGGAGCCAGTTACCCAAAATCGCATCGGGACACTTACGTTGCATGTCAAAAGAATAGTCATGCAGGGGGCTGATGTCTTGGATCGGTGCAAATTTAGTGAATCCTAAATCCAAGATCACTTGTGCGTTGCTCGCTCTGAAATAAGCCACCATCTCGTCCTCTGTCACGTATTTGGTCTCAGAGTTCCAGGTCTTTTTTTGCTGGGCAAGCTCGGCCGCGGTGCGCAGCACGTAGCCTCGTTGAGTGCCCCAGTGTGAGTGCATATCGATAAGTTTCATAGTGCTTCCTGAAGTTGCTGACTGGTGCTGCTAGACATTTTGTTGACAAACCGTAATAGGCGCCGCGGATGCCTTCAGCACCTAAACGCCAGAATTGTCATGCTTGTCTCTGCATGAGAGGTTGCTCTTAGGTAAAAAAATACCAACCCCGGAGGGTTGATATTTGCGGTATTGGTGAAGCTTAGGTCGTGTTAATTCAGCTCTAGTTTGAGCGACTTAGCTACGTCTCCCCACTTTGCCGATTCTACCTCTAAGAATTTCGCGAATGCAGCGGGGAACTGGGGATCGGGTTGAACGCCCAACTTCTCAAACCGCGCAACGACCTCTGGCTCGCGTAAAGCGTCAGTGACGGCCTTGTTTAAGGTCTCTAGAATTTTTGGAGGAAGATTTGCTGGCCCAAATAATCCAAACCAACCTTGCGCACTAAAGCCTGGAAATCCAGACTCGGCAACCGTCGGGACATCGGGCACGACCGCTGAGCGCTTAGCTCCCGTAATTGCCAAGACTTTTAAGCGTCCGGCTGTGACGTTATTTAATGAGGTCCCGACCGAGCTCTCGAAGGATAAATTAATTTGATTGGCGAGCAGGTCTTGCAGCGCCGGGCCAGTGCCTTTGTAAGGTACATGCAGCAAACTCACACCTGCACGTTGCGCAAACATTTCAGCCGTTAAATGCGGGATTGAGCCGTTTCCGACGCTCGCATAACTCACTTTGCCGGGGTTCGCTTTTGCATAGGCTACAAACTCCTGGACTGTGCTGAATGGCGTCGCGGCGTTGGCCACGATTGCGCCCTCTGTGATAATGACATTCGTAATTGGAGTGAAATCTTTACTGGGATTGAAGCCCAAGTTTTTAGTGACATGCGGTGCAATGGACATGGCGCTGACCGTCAATAACCCCAGGGTATAGCCGTCAGGTTTACTGGCTGCTAAGTACTGCGTGCCGATGTTTCCGCCAGCCCCGGCTTTGTTTTCTACTACCACGGCCTGATTCAAATATTTCGTCAGATTTCTAGCGACCTCGCGGCCCGCAATATCCGTTACCCCACCCGGTGGAAACGGCACAACGAGGGTGATGGGTTTACTGGGATAGTCTGCTTGCGCCAGGGCAGGCAAGGGCGCGCAGCAGACCGCAGCGATTGCCAAAATCGATTGGTAGTTGAATCTCATGTTGTCTCCAGATTATTTTTATTGGCGGCTACCCGAACACCCAACAACGCCGTAAGGGATATGAGGCTCGCCACAAGATAACGCATTCATCGTTAGATAGGCAACAAAAGATGTTGTGAGTGGCTATTAAACATGCCTTTCACAGCCCATCGATTGATGGCCAAAAAATACCAACTACTAAAGGTTGGTATTTTGTTGCAGCTCCCATCAGATTTTTACTCTCGGCTCGCCTTTGCGACATATTCAGATAATATTTTCATCTGTTCGGGCGTCAAGCTTGTGTAAGCAGGCATTTGGCCAATGCCGTTTTTAAGGGCGTTCAAAACGCGCGCAGCGTCGGGTTGAAGCTCGTTCATTGATGGCCCCACCGCACCTGCGGCCCCGGCTGCCTCAAGGGTATGACAGATTGCACAGGCTGGCGCAGCACCTTTTAAGAATAAAAGCTTACCTGCCTCATCATTTGCCGAGGAAACTGGGGTGAAGGCTGTTGCACATACAAGTACAACTGCAGCGATGGCTCCAGCAAAAGGAATGGGAATTATTTTTTTCATTGAATTGAAAAGGCTCTGTTGAAGGTACTGTCGGTGTGTGGCTTAACTTGGTTGAATCTAAGGCGTACAAAGCCTCCCAGTAGGCGGGGGAGGCGTGCGTACAACGATTAAGCCACGGTAATTTTTACCGTGTGTGACATCCAACCACTATTCAAGTAGCCCGCCGCATTTTCAGTCGATTGCGCCACTTGCTCAACGCCTGATTTTGTCGTGACACGGGTTGAAACATCATACTGGCCGGCTTTCAGGGTTGTGGCCAACACAAACTGGCGCCAAGCGTACTTGCCTAAATCTGGGCCTACCAAGCGCGCGACCTGCCATGTTTTACCGCCATCCAGCGATACATCAACCTTGGCGATGTCTTCTAGGGCACCCATGGCCACGCCAGTGATTTGTACTGCACCCGCTTTGATCGGGCCATTATCAGGTGAGGGCGACGTTACCCAAGATTTAGCATCCATGGTCCAAACCGCAGGCTGACTAGGATCGCCCTTTTGACCGACCGGTGACATGCGGTATCCGGTTTTTTGAATGGCGGCTTGCGTCTGCTCTTTTGTGAACGCCAAGCGCTTGATGTACTTAATGTTGTTCACACCGCTATAGCCAGGAACAATCAAGCGCAGAGGGCCACCGTGCGCTAAAGGCATCGGTTCGCCATTCATTTCCCAGGCTAGCATGGCATCTTGCATTGCAGCAACAGGGACCGAGCGCTCGACAACCACGGCATTTGGATCAATGCCGTCGGGAAGCTTTTCACCACCTGTGCCTGTCATGTAGACCATTCCGACAGAAACGCCGCCCAGTGCTTGAATCACTTCGCGAACAGGTACGCCCGCCCACATGACACAGCCCGCTGCACCCGTCTGCCATCTTGTGCCACTTGGTTTGCCTGGAAACAGACCGCGACCGTTGCCTGAACATTGCAACACCGTCGCCATCGTTTCAAACCCCATCTGCTTGAGATCAGCGATTGAAAGGGTCTGGGGTTTTCCAACGCCTTCGACAGCGACTTGCCAGGCATTGACATCGCCAATGTCGGCCGCTGAGGGTGCAGGTAGATTGTTACGGATGAACAGGCGATCGCTCGGCGTGATAATGCTTGAGCCGATTGCTGAACGTTTGGTTTCAATCGTTGTCGGGGTATGGATGATCATGCTGTCAGCGTGTTTCCAGCTGACATAGTTTGGTAACGGCTTTGCTGTGGGTGCTGCAGGGGCAGCGGCGACAGGGCTAGCAACAGGCGTAGCGGCTTGTGCATTGGCCGACCTTGGATTGAGCCCAGCGGCAGCCACTAAACCCACGGTAGCACCTAGCAGATTTCTGCGTGTGATTTTGATCGAATTTGTCATGATGACCTCTTGGGATGTGAGCGCGGTAGTCGTTATCGGAGGGAAAGCAAAACTTGGGGCGCGTGGCGCAAACGAACCAGCTACCCACTAGATTTCTTGGAGAGACATTTTAACGAATTTCACGTTTTGTGAAGCAATCAGAGCGTTTTAACGGAGGAGATACTTAGAAAAGCGCTAATGCCTGGGCAATCTCAACGTAAATTCACACCCTTTTTCTGGTAAGTTCTCGACACTTAAACTGCCGTTAAGAACCTCGGTCGCAATCTGCCTGCTGATGTAAAGACCCAAACCCGTTCCTCCTTTAGCACGACTTGTTGTGTAAAAAGGGGTGAACAGGTTGGGCAGCACACTCGCTGAAATACCATTGCCGTTGTCAGTAATTTTCAAAAAGACATATTGCTGGGTTTGGCTACCAGAAATCTTAAGCTGGCGATCCTTTAGTCCGTCAAATGCATGAATGGTTGAATTAAGTACAAGATTAGTGAGAAGCTGCCCAAGTGAGCCAGAATTGACGTGCAAGGAAATGCTTGGATCAACCTCTAAGCTTAAGGCGCATTTTGCTTTTTTCAATACCGGTGTGAGAGATTGCTCAATGGACTGAAGATAGACTTTAAGATTGATTTCCTTTTTTTCATCCAAGGATCGATCTCGAGCCACATCCTTAAAGCCTCGAATCAGATCACTTGCACGCTTCAGGTTATCAAAAATAAGCTGGAAGGCAATTTCTTCATCTTCAAGAAAGTCTGTCAGTGCCGAGCCCGTCAGGTTAGAGGCATTTTTTCTGACCGTCGCGGCGGTTTGACTCACGTGCGTGGTTGCTGTGATTGCAATGCCGATGGGATTATTAATTTCATGGGCAAGTCCTGCCACCAGTATTCCTAAGGACTGTAGGCGCTGATTTTCTTGCGCCTCTTGTAAAAGGGTTTCGCGCTCGGCACTCACTTTCTTTAACGCGCTAATATCTTCTTCAAAAATGACATAGTATCTGGGCTCATTTTCTTCGATGATCACGGGAAAAATGCTAAGGCGGTTCCAAAAATCCTCTCCATTCCGGTGTCTGTCTAAGAATTCAACGGTGCAGGCCAATTTATTCTCTAACGTGAAGTGAATTTGCTTCATCGCTTCAGGGTCAGTGATTCCATCCTGAAAAACGCGAGATGTTGTGCCAAGCACTTCCCCTGCGCTGAACCCAGTTATTCTTGTAAAAGCTGGATTCACATAAATGAGTGGTGTTCCAGGGAGTCTTAGATCCGCAATTGAAATGCTGAAGTATGAATTGTCTACGACAGCACCAACAAGCATCAGTTGTTCAACCTTTTGTACTAATTCATCCCTGGCAAATTGCAGAGACTTCGTTCGCTCGCTCACTCTAGTTTCTAACTCAGCGTTCAGAAGAGATAAGCCATTAATTTGTTTGGCAATTTCGTTGGACATTGATTTAAAGGCATGTTGCAGTAAACCAATTTCATCGTTCCGTTTGACAAGCTCGGGAAATATAAAATTGCCCTTAGAAATATTCTCTGCAATCGCTGCAAGCTCTGATATTGGCCGAGTCACATAACGGCTAAGCACCAGCGCTAATAGATAAAAAATAAATAAAGTGACGATGACGATAAGTGCCGAATACAACAAAAAGTTGAATCGAGTTTCAACTAACCTATCCCTAGAAATAGTGAGCGTTGCTTTGCCAAGATTGACGCCATCCGCCTGAATGAGGAAATCAACAACCAGAGGCGAAATGTTTAGTTTATTTTTTTGATTTGCCTCAGGAGGTTCACGCGCAATGAGGTTACCGTTGCGATCCCGAATGATAATTTCTTGGATGTTACCTGAAGTCACCAGTTCCTTAAGAATCGCGATGACACTTGCGTAATCGCGCTGAATTAACGGAGTCACGACAGCCGAGCTAAGTACTGGTTTGATTTGCTCAGACTGATAAACAATGTCTGTTTCCATCGAGTCTGTTGTGAGTTTGACCAACAGAAAAGCAGTCGTGACAGTAACGATGATCTGAACAGTCAGCCATATAAAAATAAGTTTTTTTCGAAAACTCCATGAAGTGAGCATGCTTATTTAGCCTGGCTCAGACCTTGGCGCGTTGATTCCGTAAATGAATCTAAAAATTTGAGTTGATCATCGGTGGGTGGTTGAAGGCCAGTGAAGCCAGTTGACGAGAAAAACTGTTTGGCTTGCTCTGACTTTGGAAAGTCTAAGATCAAGGATTTCATTTTTTGTTGTTCGCTGCTTGTCGCCTTGGCATTTATCATGATGAAAAAGCCGGGCAACTTAACAAACGTATTGACAGGAGTCAAAGTCTTCTTGAGTTCAACATCTTTTGCATTGAATTCACCCTGACTCATCAACGCAAAGGCCGCCTCGCCTGTTTTTAAACTGACACCAAGGCTGTCATCGTTTGCAATCCGTAAGATCTCATAATCCCTGTTGTTCACAAGGCCTTGCGAACTTAACCAGTCAATACCAGCCAAGGCTACGAGAGACTGAGGGTTTGCAACCGCTAATTTCTTTCCTCGCAAAATCTCCAGATTGTTTTGCCGACCCGTCATCCCCACCAAAAGTCCCGGAATACTAGGCTCGAACACCGCAACGGCCTCCCAATTGCCATCCGCTTGCGAGACCCTCGCTAAATTTGGAGCAGTCACCATGATCTGAAACTCATTGGTGAGCGCGCGCTGATAAAAATTTGGAAAATTGGTACCTGTCGTCACTGCAACCTTGCGACCAAGACCTTTTTCAAAATAATCTGCCATTGGTTGATAGTTGGTACTAATGATTCGCGCACTCATGTTCGGCACAACGCCAATCATGACGTCGGAGTTTGCAGTCTGCCCAAAGGCAGTGAAAGAGAAAAAGCTTAGGGTGACGGCTAGAATGAATACTCGCATCGCGAAACTCCTTAGGTATTCAATGATTACGCGTAATCAGGATTTTGCTCAAATATTGCACTGAATTGATCTTTGTGTTTAACCAACAAATCAATCAGCGCAGGGTCAAAAGCCTGACCAGATAAATCGGACATGATTTGAATGGTTTTATCTATTGGAAAAGGCTCTTTGTAGACCCTTCTCGACATCAAGGCATCGAAGACATCTGCCACATTGACGATTCTGCCGAATAACGGGATGTCATTACCCTTGAGCCCATTTGGGTAGCCCGTTCCATCCCAGCGTTCATGGTGGGTTAAGGCCACTTCGGCACCGGTCATCAACATTTTGCTGTTTGATCGACCCAATAAATCAAAGCCACTTTGCGCGTGGGTGCGCATCGTATCCATTTCATCCGCTGTCAGGCGGCCAGGTTTATTGAGGATAGAGTCTGGGATTGCTACCTTGCCAATATCGTGTAACGGAGCCGCCGCTTCAATTAGATTTAGCTGATCGCTAGGTAGGCCGTATAGCTGAGCTAATAGCTTGGAATAGGCGGCCATGCGATGGATATGCATACCCGTTTCTTTTGAGCGCATCTCAACAGCTTCGCACAACGTATTGAGTGCTTGACGTTGCGCCTCTAAAATCTCATTGCGCAAATGTTTTTGTACCAAGTTAGAGTTAAAGCGCTCGAGCAGAATGTGTATTAAGTATGTCACGTGAGGTGGCAAGATTCCTTCGCTGGCGATCCATAGCGCAAGATATTGCTGATCGGGCAAGGTCATGCCAAGTAAGACACCTCTTGCTCCGAGGTAACTTGCTTTAGCGCTAACGTGACTTTCGAGCAAATGACGCAGCTCCTCATCCGTAATATGGTCAAGCGCACGGCCCGCTAGCTCAGCGTAGGTACCGGTTGACATAGCAATGAGCGGCTCAGTCGGCGTCGAGTAGATACCCATCACATCACCCAAACGCAAAGGGCAATCAGAGATGACGTTAACCTCTTGTAGATTTTTCAAAAGCGCAACACATAGTGCGGAATGATCGTTTTGATCTTCAAGCACCGCGCCAGTTGAGAGAATAATCTGCTCAAGGCCGCGGGATGTTTCATCAATAGTTTTGAGTGCGTGATATGAGCGAAGCGCTGTATACACTACGGCAAATAAACGATCTGCCGTGAGGTCGGTTTTATCGCGATAGTCATCAATTTCAAAATGCTGGATGACCTCTCGCTCAGGCGCCATGCCCGGGTTGCCGGTACGCAAGATAATCCTAACTTGTTTCATGCCGTATTGATTGCGAATAATTTTCACAAGATCTAAGCCAGCCTGATCATGTTCCATGACGACATCAATAATCGCAACCGCAATGTTTGGCGTGACCTTGATGATGTCTTCAGCCTCTTGGGCTGAATAAGCGCTGATAAGCTCAATCGCTTGGCCTGCATATTGCATCTTGCGCAACACCAAATGCGTGACAGTATGCAGCCCTTTTTCATCGTCGACGACAAGGATTTTCCAAGGTTGCTGCTTACTGAGTGCCATGTTTAGACCTTGTTAGTTACTTTGAAAGGTTAAATTCTGCTGCTCACCTAGTTGGCGTCATACGGATGAAGGTCAGTGATCACTCTACCCAAATCTTTTGCTGGGTTGGTTAGCGTTTCGCTCGCCAGTTTGCGTAAAGCTAACCAAAACGAAACGGGAAGAAGCGCTAAAGTCAAGGGAGTGGCGATAGCAAAGAGCATTAGCTGCTAGCTGTCACTAGCTATTATCCATATTTAGGTGGTTCAATAAGCGCAAAGCGCGGTAGAAGTTGGCAAAACTTCAACGAAAATTCCTACTGGTTATTTTTTAAAGCGGGCTTTAGGTCAGGGGTCAGTAAAAAATTAAAACGCCATACGCAAGCCAACGCTACCACCGTAAAGCGCCTGTCCTGACCGAGCTTCGCCCGACACACTCGCATAGGCATAAGCGTTGTCAGAAATTTTGACCGTGCCATACAACCCCACCCGCACAAAGGCAGAGCCTGCCGTCGCAGTGGTAACGCTGCTTGAATAACCACCAAGCGTGGTGTTCAGCGTTGGGTTCAACAAGCCTGAAGTGTCAGCACCCACCGCAACGTTGGCACGATAGGTGTACTCATCTTTAAGCGGGTCTTTGTTCAACGAACCTGCTGCCACACCAATCATGCCACGCAGCGCACTGCCGCTAAAGCGAGCGATGTTCAGCGCTGCAGCGCCGCTGCCTTCGTCGTATGAATTTTGACCAACGTACTGATAGCTCAGTCGTGCATAAGGTGTCACACGCAAGTCGTTGTACTCGAACGCTCGGCTCAGGCCCACGCTTATCAGCGCATCGTTACCTAGCACCGCTTTGCTGCTAAAGCCGCCTGTGTAGCCCGTTGGATCGTTGCGCGACAAGTTAGTTGAACTCAAGCCCACGCTTGCCATGCCATCAAGCACATAGTCTTGCAGCACCGGCAATTTGCCGTAGACAAACAGCGAGCCTTGCTGGATTGTGCTGTTACCACCATTGGCTGAGACGGTGGTGTTGGATAACGCGATACCGCCACCCAGCTTTAAGCCTAGCTCTGCGTTTGAATACGCATCCACACCCGTGACGATTTGGTACAGGTTGCTGTTGTAGCCGTTACCAGCGCTGTTGCTTGCGCGCTCAGCGCGTTGATACGCAATCTCGCCCCACGCTCTGCCATCTGCTACCGCAGCGCTAGTGACACTCACCGCATTCGGGTTGACTGCTGGGTTGGTGCTCATGTTTGCAGTCGGCAACCCTGAGGGGTTAGTCGCACTGATACCGCCCGTCAACAACGCATTGTTAAGCGCAGGATTAAGCTGACTAGGCGCCATCGGATAATCACCCAAGCGCGCCAAGACAGATTGCTGCACGCGTTGCGTGGTTTGGGGCAGGGTGGCGACAGAGGCTGCGTGAATCTCCCCCGAGAGCGCCTGCGCAAAGGTAGGCAGGTTTGCTGCATTTTGGCCGGCCACTGCGTACATCAACTGATCTTGTGTTGCGCTCGACGTGCCCGTTTTGTTGACACCTAACAATTGATCCAACACACCGACCACAGCCTTCGCGTTGGTGGTGCTTGACGCCAAGGTCGTGCTGTATGAAGTTGGCACCGTCGCCAGCTCAAGGCTCTTGCTATCGTTGACGTTATAAAACGCAATCAGTTGCGTGCCGCTACTTAACTCTGCAGGCTGGGTGAGGGTGGTGAAGCGCCCTGTGATACCGCCTTCGGCGGTGATAATACTAAACCTGTCGCCTAACACTGGCACATAAATGCTGCTGCCATAGCCCACCTCGCTTGCGTTAAACAGGTTGGATAAGCGTGGCGTTAACGTTGCGCTCGAGTGAATCACCAACTGATTGCCAACGCTGACAAACGCGTAATAGCCCGAAGCACCCACCGTTGAAGCACTGCTTGCCTGAACGGTGCCAGCGATATCTTGTTGATACATTGACCCAGAATTCAGCGTCAAGTTTTGAGTGAAAGACAAATAGCCGGGCGAGTTACCGGGCTTAAGCACACCACTCACAATACTATTACCCGCAATCGTGCCCGTGCCCATCAACGTACCGGCAGGCGCCACGAATACATCGCCCGTGCCGGTGGGCGAAGGGCCCGCCACCACCAAGGTGCCACCCGACACTGTCGTGCCACCAGCGTAGGTGTTGGCGCCGCTCATGGTCGTGCTGCCGGTGCCGATAAAGGTTAAACCACCTGCGCCAGAAAACACACCAGAGAGCGTGGCAGAGCCTATGGTTGGGTTCTGAATCGTACCGCCTGCGTTAGTGATTGCGATTGAAACACTTGAATTGTCACGATTGTTAAGCACCAAGGTGCCGCCGGCAAGAACTGCGTTGACTGTGACGCCGAGGCTGGCTAAGCCGACACTGCTGCCAGGCCCAATGTTGGACAGAGTTACCCCACTGCCATTACCACCGCTGCTACTCAACACACCCACACAAATGCTACAGGACGTGACTGTTAAATCCCAATTGCCCGGAGTCCCAGCTTCGAGTTGATAAGAAAAACTATCAGACGAGTATGTATAGACAGAGGTCTGGCCCACTTGCGTTAAGCCAGTCACAGCTGACAAGGTATTTCCAAACCCTTGCAACACGCTCGTCAGCCGCGTGTTCAAGATCGAACTGCCGGGGGTTGATAAGGCCGAAATACCAAACGCCATCTGACCAGAGCTCAGTAACGGGACGCTGAGTTGTCCGTAGTTGCTTGGACCGACAATAACGACCTTGTAATTAGTGGGCAGAACGCCTGCGTAGATTAACGGGTTGTTTCCTGATTTACCTTGCTGATTGGTCAGGGTCGTAATCGTACCGTTATTTAAAATGCCATAGGCGTCATTGCCGGAAGTCGAAATCGAGCCGGTGTTATTGAGTGTTGTGATGGTGCCGTTGTTTCGGATGCCATAGGCGTCATTACCGGAAGTCGAAATCGAGCCGGTGTTATTGAGTGTTGTGATGGTGCCAAAGTTTTCGATAGCATAGGCGTCATAACCGGAAGTCGAAATCGAGCCGGTGTTATTGAGTGTTGTGATGTTGTTTTGGGTGTAGATGGGAGAGGCGTGATCACCGGAAGTCGAAATCGAGCCGGTGTTATTGAGTGTTGTGATGGTGCCGGAGTTTTGGATACCAGACGAAAAGCCACTGGGATTCGAAATCGAGCCGGTGTTATCGAGTGTTGTGATGGTGCCTTGGTTGTAGATAAAGGAGTTACCAGAGGCCAAAGTCGAGCCGGTGTTATTGAGTGTTGTGATGGTGCCGAAGTTTTGGATACCCTCGCCATAAGAAGACGAAATCGAGCCGGTATTATTGAGTGTTGTGATGGTGCCGGCGTTGGCGACAAAGTAACCGGAAGTCGAAATCGAGCCGTTATTATTTAATGTGGTGATGACGCCGCCGAACTTATTCCAGATGGCAACTGATTGATCACCGGAGGTCGAAATCGAGCCGTTATTATTTAATGTGGTGATGACACCGCCGAGCTTATTGAGGATGGCAATTGAATAAAGACCGGAAGTTGAAATTGAGCCGGTGTTATTGAGTGTTGTGATATTGCCTTGGTTTGTGATGCTGCCTTGGTTGAAAATACCAAGGGTACCAATACCAGAATTCGAAATCGAGCCGGTGTTATTGAGTGTTGTGATAGAGCCGGAGTTGAAAATAGCATAGGCGTCATTACCGGAAGTCGAAATCGAGCCGGTATTATTGAGTGTTGCGATGGTGCCTTGGTTGACGACACCAAAGCCTTCATTGCTAGACGCTGAAATCGAGCCATTATTAGTTAATGTGGTGATGACGCCGCCGAGATTATTGAAGATGGCAGCTGAATAAAGACCGGAACTTGAAATTGAGCCCGTGTTAGTGAAGGTTGTGATAGCGCCATCATTTTGAAGACTGTTACCGGCAGTCGCAATCGAACCGTTACTGTCAACAGTCAAGCTACATAACGAAGCGTTGTTCGATTGTTGCGTATAGATGCTCGTGCTGATCACGGTGTTACCGCTACAAACAGCCCAAGCACTAAAATTTACTAGGCAAAAACCGACACCCAACGTAACGGCTAAAAATAACGCTAAAAATTTAGACTGCCGTCTCTGGGTAACCTTAATCTTCGAAAAGATTTCGCTGCCACAACAGTCGATCCATTTGCTGAGCGCGGGGGATGTAGGGCTGGTCACAGTTTGATCAACGATTGTAAGTGGGCACATATCTTTTGGCGTTTGGCTAAGTTGCGCTTGTCCGTGTAACTGGCGCTGTACGATCAGTTCAAGTGGCGTGGGGGTCGCAATGTTTGAATAAAAAGTCATCTGTGGTTGCTCTGATCGTTGATGTGCGTTCATTTGCGATATCAGTTGACCCCGAAGCGTACAAAGCACTGATTGAAGTAAGGTCAAGCTAACTAAACTGCAACGGGAAGAAGCGCTAAAGGCAATGAAATGGCGATAGCCCGGAACAGTGTATGTCTGCACGCACCCTCAGTATCCATATTTAGGTGAGGCAATTCGTGCAAAGTGCAGTTGAAGTTTGCAAAACGTCGACGAAAATCTCTCCTAATTATTTTCCAAGCGTGCTTTGGGTCAGCAGGACACCTTGTAAATCAATACCGAGTGATTTTTGTGAGGAATCCGTGCGAATGTATAGACCGTTGTGTATCTGTTTAGACAGGGTACAAAAGAAAAACCGCTGTGCCTTCGAGGGGCTATAGCGGTTAATGGCAGTTTGTGAGGATAGAGGCAAAGAGTCGGGGATTAAAACGCCATACGCAAGCCAACGCTACCACCGTAAAGCGCCTGTCCTGACCGAGCTTCGCCCGACACACCCGCATAGGCATACGCGTTGTCAGAGATTTTGACCGTGCCATACAAGCCCACTTGCACGAAGGCAGAACCTGCCGTTGCAGTGGTGACGCTGCTTGAATAACCACCAAGCGTCGTGTTCAGCGTGGGGTTCAACAAGCCTGAAGTGTTAGCACCCACCGCAACGTTGGCACGATAGGTGTACTCATCTTTAAGCGGGTCTTTGTTCAACGAACCTGCTGCCACACCAATCACGCCACGCAGCGCACTGCCGCTAAAGCGAGCGATGTTCAGTGCTGCAGCGCCGCTGCCTTCGTCGTATGAATTTTGACCAACGTACTAATGTGTCAGTCGTGCGTAGGGTGTGACGCGCAAGTCGTTGTACTCGAACGCTCGGCTCAGGCCTACGCTTATCAGCGCATCGTTACCTAGCACCGCTTTGCTATTAAAGCCACCCGTGTCACCCGTTGAGTCATGCAACGAGTCTTGCGCCGATGATGCCATGCCAGCTTTATTCACACCCAACAACTGATCCAAAACATTAGCCACAGACTTTGCGTTGGTGGTGCTTGAGGACAAGGTCACAAAAACTAATACCTAATTTTCAAACACGCGTGTGTGGAGCACGAAATCTCAAAATCGTCGTTTACTTAACAACGGGCGTTAAATCCTCAGCCACCATCTCGCGTGACATTGCGACATATTGGATGACTTTTCCAGAGAAATTCATCTTGTTTAAATTTATCTGACGAATGTTGAGGTTTCCGTATGTACGAAAGTAAGCTATCTTGTTTTTGATGTCATACACTGTCACCCATTGTGTTTGCTCATAGGCTAACGCGTCTTTGGTACCGTCCTTACCCGGGACTCTTTCAGCGACGACTCCAATAGGAATATCGACAGCGTTCAAAATATGAAAAGCTAAATTGGAAGCCTCTTTTGCTGTAGGCACCGGTTGGCTGGCAAAGGCCAACGCCGTCGCACGCAAAAACCTTGAGGGCGGCGTGTAATCACCGGGTATTCCTAACAACCCTGTGCCTTGGCCTAAAGGTTTTAAGGTTGTTTTGCCAAGCGTTAAACCATCTACGTTGATATTCGTCAGATTGATATGGTTGCGTAGATTATTGATGTGCCAGTCAAAAGTAGGCGCATTCGTCAGCACGCCGATCGGATTCTCGTAAACCATCAGCTGTTTATTGACATATTCAATGACGATTGAGCCACCTTTTGCGTCTCTAAATGCCCAGTGCAGTGGTTGAACCCCAATCTGCGGTATGTCGAGTCCGTAGACCGTGATGTTCTTTAAAGCCTCGCTTACTTCGTCAACAGTTTCGAACTGGCTCAACGCCCAATTCACAAGATCGGTATTCGCGATCGTGTTTTTGCTCTCGGCAACGTAGGTCTGATATTCAAAAAATCCAGGGATATACAACGCATGTGCGGTTAAGCCAACCTCGTTCATCCCGTCTGTTGCAACATTCAAGTCAAAGGTATTGATCCCCAGAAAACCGTATTTAGCACTCCAGCCCAGTCCGGCTGTCATACCTGGCTGCATCGCTGTCAACGCAAACTGGCGAGGTACCAGCATGACATTACTTTTGAGATCTAGACCAAGCTCCATTGAACGGCCTGGGATCCAGGCTCCGTCTTGAGACTGCAGCCGAAAAGTTGTGCAGGCGAGTGCCGGGGTAGCAACGAATATTGACAAGCTCAGGCATAACAACCTGGCGAACATACGTTTGAGATTGTGACTTAGCATAGAGCTACCCGATTAAAAAAACTTATGTCAGAGGGACAGCAGTTCACACCCTCGAAAGGATGGTCTTCTGCGGCAAAACAAACAACCTATGCTCCATTACTTAAGTTCATACCAAACACCGCGCCCAGCGCCTTGCTGATTCAAATGACTATGTTCAACGAGTCTGCGGAAATGTTGCTTCAGCGTGTTGCGACTAACGCCAGTCAATTTGATGGCCTCCCCAATCGTGATGCGGCCGTGCTCTCGAACAAATTCAACGATCTGTAAGGATAAATCGGGTAAGGCCGCCAACACTATTTTTTCGCGTTCGATTTTCTTTTCTAAGCGCCTGACCTGCTCAGCTAGCGAGCGCAGAAAAAATATCAACCAGGGTTGCCAGTTCTGCGCATCTGTTCGGATTGAGCCTTGCGTCTGTCGCAAGGCCAGGTAGTAGGCTTCCTTGTTGAGCTCGATCACACTTTCTAGTGAGCTGTATGGCACATAGGTATATCCCGACTGGATCAGCAGCAAGGTCGTCAGCACTCGGCTGAGTCTGCCATTGCCATCCTGGAATGGATGAATCTCCAAGAAAACAACCACGAAAATGGCAACGATTAGCAGTGGGTGCAATTGCGCTTTGTCGCGCTCATCATTGACCCAGGTGATTAATTCGGCCATCAGGCGGGGAGTATCGAATGGAGTTGCCGTTTCAAATACGATACCTATCTGATCGCCGTTTTCGTCAAACGCAGCCACACTGTTTGAATGGGTCTTGTACTGCCCGCGGTGGCGTGCGTCCTTCTTACTTTGGCTTAACAGGATCTGGTGCAGCTGTTTGACGTGGTTCTCGTTGAAGGGGATATCCCTCCAGGAGTTGAACACCAAGTCCATCAACTCGGCGTAGCCGGCCACCTCCTGTTCGTCGCGGGTTTCAAAAGTCTGTATCGCAAGGTTGGACAACAGCTTTTTTACCTCCCGATCGGTCATTTTGCTGCCCTCGATTCGGGTGGATGAGCCAATGCTTTCTATGGTGGCTACCCGGCGTAGCGCCGTCAGACGGTCGGGTGCGAGGGTCCCAAGGGCACGCCAGGCGCCCTTGAACTCGTCGATGCGAGCGATCAAGCGCAAAATCTCAGGCGAGATGAGTATGGTATCGGTGCAGAACATAAAACCAATAATACAACCAATTACAGCCAATTAAAAATGGCCCATCTGTTTTTACCCTTGAAAAACGGGTGTAAACGGGTGTTTTATTGGGTTGCCAGCCTTTGGGATAGTGTGGGGCGTGACCGGTCTATAAACTTAGTTTCAGACGAGGTTAAGGTTGTTAATGGCACCGTAGGAGTCATGCTGTCTGACGAGGTTTATTTGAGACACCACGAATGGCCACTTTATTGTTTAAAAAATGAATTTTCTGCACACGTTAAGCATCTCATGTATAGAAAACTGTATTTTTCTATACATATTAAATATATAATGTATAAAAAATCGCATTTTCTATACCGTTTTTAGCAAAAGACTTGTCTATGCCTCAGATTGCCCCGCTTGAACAGTTAAATCCTTCGCGTTTTGAGACGCCCGCCATCCTTAAAAAGCTGGCCAGTAGCAGCCGCAAACTCGCAGAGCTGAAGGGCATTGCGGCGTCGATACCTAACCAGAGTGTTCTCATCAACACGCTAGGTCTTCAAGAGGCCAAAGACAGCTCTGAGATTGAAAATATTGTCACGACCCATGACGAGTTGTTCAAAGATGAGGTGTTGCCCGCGACCTTTGCTAACCCAGCGGCCAAAGAAGTGCTGCGGTACCGGCAGGCTTTGCGGGTGGGGTTTGAGCAGGTACGTGCCGATGGCCTGCTCACCGCCCGCCACATCATCGAAATTCAGTGCGAACTTGAGCGCAACAACGCCGGGTTTCGTAAGCTTCCTGGCACCGCTTTAAAAGATGGTGCCGGACAAACAATCTACACGCCTCCTCAAAACCCGGATGAAATTGTCGCAATGATGAGCGATCTTGAGCGATTTATCAACGAGCATAGCCTGTTTGATGCAGATCCGTTGATCAAGATGGCGTTGATTCACCATCAGTTTGAGAGCATCCACCCGTTTTACGATGGCAATGGTCGCACTGGGCGTATTGTAAATGTGCTGTATCTAGTAAAGGAAGGTTTGCTCGATATTCCGGTGCTGTACCTCAGCAACCATATCGTGCGTACCAAGTACACTTACTATCGCTTGCTGCAAACCGTACGTGAAGACGACACTTGGGAAGACTGGGTGCTCTACCTGTTGGAGGCGGTAGAGCAAACCGCTGGCCAAACCATCGAAACCATTCATGCGATCAAGTCGGCGCTGTTTGACTACAAGCAGCGCATACGTGCTGACTACAAGTTTTACAGCCAGGACTTGATCAACAACCTTTTTATGCACCCTTACACCAAGATTGAGTTTGTGCAGCGTGATTTGCAAGTGTCTCGTCTGACAGCGACTAAATACTTGGACGCATTAGCGGTCGGGGGGTTTTTGCAAAAACAAAAGATTGGACGCGGGAACTACTATGTCAATCTGGCGTTGAGTGCGGCGCTGCAGGGTTAGTATTTGCGTTACTAAGGTTATCAAGGCTATTTTGGACGATGCGCTGTCCGCTTACCTGACCTTGTTCGATATTGCGTTGGATTCGCCGCTAGTTTGGAACGAGTAGCGGCTGATATTGACTTGAAATCCAACGCTCGACAAGGTAACGAGAGCTAGGATATACTGTTTATTTATACAGTATATATATGCACTCAAGCCATCCCGCCTGTACGACCGCACCCACACTCCACCAGACCCCACTCAGTCTCTTGCAGGATATGCCCGCCTACGGTTTCCGGTTGCTCTCCCACAGGATGAGCGCCGGATTCCCATCTCCGGCTGGCGACTATACCGAAGAAGCGCTAGACCTCAACACCTATTTGGTGCGAAACAAGCCCGCCACCTTCATGTTTTCCGTCAAGGGCGACTCGATGGTTGGCGCCAGTATTGAGGATGGCGACAAGGTCGTCGTTGATCGCGCACTGAACCCTAAACACAACGACATCGTTGTTGCCGTGCTCAACGGCGAATACACCATTAAGCGTTTATTCAAACACATGGGCTGTGTTGAACTGCGCCCCGAGAATCCGGCTTACCAGCCCATCACGTTCAAGGATGGCTCTGAGCTTCAGGTGTGGGGCGTTGTCGTTGGCGTTGTGCGCCGTTACTCCTCCAAAAGTTAGCGTATGGCTAGCGCGCCGATGTTTGCGCTGGTAGACGTCAATAACTTTTATGTATCTTGCGAGCGCGTTTTCCAACCTCAGCTTGAACAGGTACCGATGGTGGTGCTGTCTAACAACGATGGCTGTGCGGTGGCCCGATCGGCCCAAGTAAAAGCTTTGGGCGTGAAGATGGGAACACCATGGTTCAAGATGAAAGAGCTCGCCAAAGAACATGGCATCTTGGCCCTCTCTTCGAACTACACCCTTTACGGCGATATGAGCAACCGGGCCACTGCTGTGCTACGCGACTTCTCGCCTGATATCGAGGTCTACAGCGTTGATGAGTCGTTTCTGCGGGTGGAATCGGTTGCGCACCTTTACGGTGGAGTGACGGCCATGGGCCAGCAGATTCGCCAGCGCGTCAAGCAGTGGACGGGGTTGCCGGTTTGTGTAGGCTGCGGGCCAACAAAAACGCTGGCGAAGATTGCCAACCACCTGGCCAAAAAAAATCCTGAATTCGAGGGCGTTTGCGATTTGCACGCCATCCCGCGCCCCGAGCGCCTGCAGTGGATGTCGCAACTGGAAGTCGGTGAGGTCTGGGGTGTTGGCAAACGCATTGCCAAACGGCTGAACGCGATGGGAGTCGAGACGGTTCTTGACCTGCGTAACAGCTCTATCAAAGAAATCAGAGCCCAGTTTGGCGTGGTGATGGAGCGTACCTGCAATGAGCTTCGCGGGATTTCCTGTCTTGAGTTAGAAGACGTTGCACCAGCCAAACAGCAAATCATGTCCTCACGCAGCTTTGGCTCGCCCGTGACAACTCTGGCTGAACTGCGCGAAGCCGTCGCTAGCTACGTGTCGCGTGCAGCCGAAAAGCTACGGGCCCAAGGCTCGGTTGCGGCTGCGGTTCAGGTCTATATTCAAACCAACCGTTTTAAAGAAAGTGACTTGCAGTACAGCGAAGGGCTACTAGTGCCGCTGCCAGACCCAACCGACGACACGCGACTGCTGGCCAGTGCAGCCACTCTCGGTCTGGGCCTGATCTTTAAACCGGGTTATCAATACAAAAAGGCGGGAATCATGCTGACGCTGATTTCTGACAAGGCTAAGCGTCAACAGACGCTGTTTGATGATCCCTTGCAACGTGCGCAATCCGCAAAACTGATGGCTGCCATGGATGCGATCAATGCGGAGTTCGGCCGAGACACGGTGAGAACTGGTGCAAATGGTACTGAGAAGCGCTGGGCGATGCGTTCAGAAAATCGTTCGCCTCGGTTCACGACGCGCTGGGACGAGCTACCGTTTGCGAAGTGATTCAGGGCACTAACCAATCCAATACGCCCTCGGGCTTGAGCCTGGCTCGGCGATGCCCATCTTGCCTCAATGCCAGCCAGTCCATTGAGTGCACTTGAAAGTTCAAAATTGCCAAATGATGCCCAAAGGGCGAGTCTCTGGGGGTTTCCGCGGCTGGTTCGCCAAAGGGTTGAATGTGACCGGGTGGCAGAAGACCTAAGTAGTCGGCAGAAGCACGTGATTGCCTAATACGCTCCCAAGCGGCTTTGACTTGTTCGCTGTCAAAGTCAACTATGGCCAAAGCTGACACACGCAACTGCCAATTGAGTCGCTTGCTCCAAAAGGTCAATTGCGCCAAGGGTTGTGCCACAAGCTCAGCGCATTTAGAAGAACGCGCATCCGTATAGACACGTAAGCGCCATGCGCTTGCATCAGCTTGCCTCAGTACAACAGTCCGTGCCTGGGGGCCGCTTTGACCCATGCCCTGCGTCGCCAAAATAGGCGTGCGCCAGTCGTGGTGTCGGTCATGCGGTGCACGCGTCAGTTCTTGCCACAAACGGGTCGGCAAATGATCGGGCGATATTTCTAAGTTCTCGTGTGTCATAAAAATTTAAGCTGAGGCTAACGGCGCTGCACAGAAGACAATTTTCTCGAAAGCTAAAGCTGCCCTTTTTTGCGACTGCGTCTTGTCGGGGGATTGAAGTCACTGGGTTTGTCTTGCACCCAGTCGATGAAACGTTTCACTTCAGGATGCTCACGCAGCGCCTGTGGGGTAGGGTAGTGTCGTGCTAACTCGGTCTCTGTGAATAAAGCATGCACTTGCTTGTGGCACGCACGGTGCATGAAAACTGTGACACCACCACCGCGTGATTTGGGGATCAAGTGATGTGCGTCTTTTAAAGCTGGCGGAATAGATCGATCACACAACGCACAGATTGCTTGTTCTTCAGCTTTGAGTACTTGAACTTGTAACTGAGCTGCAGACTGCAGCCTCTTGATACGACCTTGCGCCATGGAACTCGAGTGATTGTCTTCTAAGTTATAGGCCATTTAGCTTCGTTGCTAGTAGCCGATGAGCCTAACTAAGATTACATTTATTTGTTTGGTTTATCGGCTTAACCTTACGCCACAACTCGAAGGTCTATTGCGATTAATTTGATTCGCTGCGCGCGCAAAGTTTTAGACGTACAAGCGAAAAAAATTGCTTTAATTTGTTTAACTGTTAGCATTGATTGCGGTTCGCGTTGAGAACAGCTTAGCTATCATGCTAAGAGCTTCATCAGCGATGAATACAGTGAGGTCACACGCATGTTCGGTATCTTTAAGTTTTTTCATTTTCTGTTTCAAAATGTGCGCCAGCTTCTAGATCCAAATCTCAATCCTCTGCGCCACGCACCTGTATATGTTCGTTACATCGCCAGCATTCTGTTGTTCTGTTTTTGGTGTTTAGCTTTCGGGCTTTATATGGGCGATCCACTCTCCATCCCATACAACATGCTTGGGCATATAGCGGTGATCAGCATGGCATTCATCACGTGGGCTGTATTTAAGCAATCTACTAGAATCTATGGCCCCAGAGCCGGCACACAAGACTGGCTGCGCAGTCCAGATCGAAGCAGTCGTTGCGATGAAATGACTGATGAGCAAAGAGACGCAAGGGCTAAAGAGCTAAATAAGTAATTTGCCGGTCAAAAAATAGTCAGCTAATGTCGTTTTGATTATTGCTAGAAAAATTTGTGCTTGTATAGCGAATAATAAAGATAGCGATCGCTATCGCTAGGGTTGTGGCGCCGACCGCTAGCATCTCGTTGATGTTGATGGGAACGTGACTCATGATATCGACCATGTGTCGGGTGAGTGCAGTGATGGCGATGTACAACAAGAATCTAACGGGCATGTGGTTTGTCTTGAAATAAATCCCAACCATCGCGCCAATTTCTAAATATATAAACAACAGCAAAAGATCTTGAATTGAGGCATGATGTTTTTGAAAAAGTTCAAAAAATGTCCACCCAGCTGCCCACATTGTGGCGGCTCCGATGCCGAAAAGTGCAATTCTATGGAATATACCAACGCAAACATTTCCTAATTGGTCTAGATCTTTTAGTTGCTTGTTCACTGTGTTTATCCTTCGTGAGGGTTATCTTGATGTAGACCGTTAAACGCGATTGAGTTCAGTTCTGTCCATGCATAGCCTCACCCCAAGGGCCCCAAAGCCGTTGAGAGCTGGTTGTTTTCTCAGGCTGATTTCTAGCGATTGGATTTCGGCATATGCAGCACAGGCTTTGACGATACGTGTGATGAGCCGCTCTTGCGTTTCGTAATGTTTATCAGCAGCAAGTCGTTGAATTTCAAGTAAGAGAGGATCGTAGTCAAATACCTTTTGCATTGAGTCTTCGTCGATCAGAACAAGTGTTGAATCGATACAGAGTGCGAGGCATAGTCGGTGCTCATTGGGCGCCGCCGCGCTCGGTGCATAGGTTCCAATCCTTGTATCTATTTTGATGTCATGCAGTTCAATGAATGCTTGTCGCGTCATTGCTAAGTGATCCGGTTCGCTAACTAGTGACGGTAGATAGCCAAACGGGCTCATCCAACCCAAAATTGGGTGCAGGTCTTGCCCACTTCGGCGTTGTCTCTGACATTTTTAAAACTGGGCCCAGGGTCAGCATTTGGCCATGATTTGTTGTATTGGTTTTTACATAT
>Ga0114968_10000755_pt1 | contig 24265 bp, 25 predicted proteins | sample M_130807_EF_Meta_FD_87020 | JGI IMG/M metagenome (GOLD analysis project Ga0114968, IMG submission 87020) | Freshwater microbial communities from Lake Montjoie, Canada to study carbon cycling - M_130807_EF_MetaG | ecosystem: Environmental > Aquatic > Freshwater > Lake | place: Lake Montjoie... | reverse complement strand
TAAATAAATAAATAAAAAAAATGAAATATTATTTCTATTATTTAAAAATTTCTTAAAATAAAAAATAAAAAAAATAAGATGGTAATAAAAATAAAAATATAAACTAATTATCAAACCTTCGTTTTTAATAGAAGGTAAAATTCCCAAAAAAAGAATTGAAAAAAAATAATAGTCCCAATTTTTATTAAATAATAAAAAACTAAAAAAGAAAAAAACGGACAAATATAAAAAAATAAATACAAAAATATCTACGTACCCCGTAGCCAAATACCTCCATTCATAGTTTGAAAATCCTGAAAAAAATAAATAAGTCACAGATAATAAAAAAAAATAAAAAAATTTTATTGGTTTTTTCTTTTCATGCATCAGATCATCAAAAAAAATAATAAAAATTCCAATGAAAAAAAAGAAGGCTAGAATTAATCTACCGAATATTTCGATATCTTCAAAAAAATTAGCGGAATAAGACCAAATAATTGAAATAAAATTAGGGTAATCTGGAACTGGTAAATACTTAATATCAAGATTATATGAAAAAAATTTAGCTTTAATAAACCAATAAGCAAGAGAGTCTCCTATGGGTAAAGAAAGATATGTTATAAATAAGAATAATTCAGTGTTAATAAAAATAATAAGATAAAAATAATTAATTTTGAATTTTATATTTTTTAGATTTAATATTAACTTTATTACACTTAGCGCACATACTAAAATAATAAATTTATTAATTATGTCATTTTTTATTTCCAAAAAGTAAAATAAAGTAAAAAAATAATACATAATAATGTTGCCTAAAAATATTTTAAAAAGAAAAGAGTACTTATTTGAAAATAAATAAAAAAATAGAGCAGGTGAGAAAAGCATTAATGTTATTGAAAAAAGATTCATTTTTATCATTTATAATTAATTAAATATTTTTTAATTGAAGATAAATCTTCTCCTAGTTCTAAATATTTTTTTTTAGAAACCGCAAAATATTGATTTTCACTAGTATAATTTTTCTCGATTATTACATAGGGAAGTGTTTTTTTTTTATTTCCTATTAAATTGAAATTCAATACAGATTTAGATTTTATTGTAATTAAATTAGAGACAGCATCAAGAGTCTCAATTAAACCTTGGGTATTGTAAAAATATAGTAAATAGCAATTTTGATCATTATTTGAATTTTTATTAATTAAGTTACTGTCACATTTTTTTAGACTCTTATCATTTAATATTATTTTTTTTTCATCTTTAGCGATAATTGTTATTTCAATATTTTCACTTAATTCTATGTCGTTAACTAATAGTTCTATAAAATTATAACTTGCATCATAAATCATTTCATAATTTGAATTATTGTTACTTTTATTAATAACTAATGGTTTAATAATTTTATCTACATTTATAAAAATATAAAAATTATCAATTTCGAAAATTTTTATATTTCTAAAACCTTTAACTAAAGATAAAACACCGTTACCAACACCATCAAATATGACTGTCGGGTGTATCAAGATATTTTTTTTATCAAAGTATTTATTTATGATATGATTTATAAATTTATAACCATCTAAAGTGTATTGTTCTAAAACTGTGATATTATTTTTTTTAAAATAATTTTTTCTTTGATCAATAATTTTATAAAGTGCAATTAGTACGCAAAAAAAATAAAAGAAATTTTTATAATAATTAAATCTATTTTTCAAAGAAAAATTGTGTAGGAATATGATATTTAGCTTATATATTAAATTTAAGAAAAACATAAATTATTATTCCCTAATAGCAAAATAAATAATTCTTTTGTAATATATATTGTGGTTTAATTTACTTATTAAGTTTAATTAATTATGACCTTAACAATATTTTCAAACTTTAAAATAGACAGTAAAGAAAGGCTAATTAGAATGAAAGATTCATTTCATTCTTTTAAAAATCATAAAATTAATCAGTGGGTAATTAATGTTAGAGGAAAGTACAAGCTATCTGCTATTAAATTTTTAGATGAACAATTGGATAAAAAGCTTCATGCGTCTTCAATAGAGACTGGAAATGGGTGGTTTTTTGACACAAAAATTATATCAAAAAAGATTTCTAATGATTATATTTTATATTGGGTAGAAGATCATATTTGTATATGTGGAAAGAAAGAATTCAATAATATTATTGATGAAATAAAAAAATTTAACGTTGAATATCTTCCATACACATTTTTTGGAAATGGTTTACTACTAAATCAATTTAAAAATATTAAAAAAAACGAAACGGAATACTTATTTTTTTTTAAACATAGTAAATTAACTTATAAAATTCAATGTAAAAACACAAAGCCAATTATTGGTGTTAACCCACATATCTTAGGACTTGTTGGTATATTTAAAAAAGAAAAATTTCTTGAAATCTTGAATTCGAATAAATTTTTTTTAAGAAGATACCCTAAAGACACCCCTTTTGACTTTGAAAAATCATCAAGTGATACCTGGGTACTTCCTTTTAAAATTGGTATACCTAAATTTGAAATGTTCTCATCTATTGATGATGATAATAGATATTATGGAAGCTCTTTAATTTCAAGAAAGCTATATCCTAAAAGAGTAGCAAGATTTCAACTAATTAAAAAAGAGTCGCAAAAATTAAAATTCACCCATAATGTATTTAAAAAAATAGTTAAAAAAATTTTGTTTTTCTCATGGTTGCAAAATTTAGTCAAACGTATCTCGTACCACTTTTGATGATTATATTTTTTGCCATTAATGCTGATTTTTTAAAAAAAATCTTTGATTAGAAGTAACTTGTCCATCAAATTATAATAAATCATTATTAATTATGTTTCTAACCTTAATATCTGAAGTTCGCGGCAATATGGCAATGTCGTTTCTTACTCTTGCTCTACCCGATCTTTGTCATGGTTGTTTCAGGTATTGTTATGAAGTATAGGTTAAAAAAAAAATTAGTTCGTCAAATTAAAATGAAAATACGCAATATTGTAACTGGATGCGCTGGTTTCATTGGTAGCAATTTAGTAGATAGGCTGCTGGAAGACCCAAAAAACTACGTCGTTGGTATAGATAATTATTCTACTGGAAATAGTAAATTTATTATGAAAGCTAAAAAATCAAAAAACTTCAAATTTTTTGAAATTGACTTATTAAATTTAAATGAATTAAAAAATTCATTTAAGGGTGGTGATATCGTGTTTCATTTTGCTGCAAATGCCGATATTCGTTTTGGCGTTAATAATCCAAGAAAAGACCTTGAACAAAATACTATAGCAACTCAAAATGTATTAGATGCAATGCAATTCAATAACGTCAAGAAAATTGTGTTTTCTTCAACTGGTTCAGTATATGGTGAGGCAAAAATAATCCCAACTCCTGAGGACAGTCCGTTTCCAATACAAACGTCTTTTTATGGAGCATCTAAAGTTGCATGCGAAGGTTTAATTTCTGCTTATTGTGAGGGTTTTAATATGCAGGGATATATTTTTAGATTTGTTTCAATTCTTGGAGAAAGATATACTCATGGTCATGTATTTGATTTTTATAAAAAACTAAAAAAAAATCCTAAAAAATTAGTAGTTCTTGGCAATGGCAAACAACGCAAATCCTACCTTTATGTACAAGATTGTATTGATGGAATATTTTTGTCATTAAAGAAATCAAAAGAAAAATTAAATATCTTCAATCTAGGCGTAAATGACTATTGTGAAGTAAATGAGTCAATTAAATGGATTTGTGATGAATTAGGTTTGAAACCTCAATTAAGATATACTGGTGGCGAAAAAGGATGGGTGGGTGATAATCCATTTATATTCTTAGAAACAAAAAAAATTTCTAACCTTGGTTGGCAACCAAAAAACAGTATAAAAAAAAGTATTATTAAAACCTTAAAATATCTAAAAAAAAATGAATGGGTATTTGATTCCAGATTATAATTATGAGAGTTTGTGTATTGGGTCTTTGGCATTTAGGTTCTGTTATTTCTGCTTGTATTGCTTCCAAAGGTCATAAGGTAGTAGGAATTGACAAAGATATAAGAACTATAAAAAATTTAAACAATAATAAGGCACCAATATTAGAACCTAATTTAAATAAATTAATTAAAAAGGGGTTAAGCTCTGGAAATTTAATTTTTACAAATGAAAAAAAAAAGGCAGTTGATTCAGAAATTCTTTGGGTAACGATTGACACGCCTGTAGATGAAAATGACAATGCAGATATTAGTTTTGTAGAAGAACAAGTTAAAGAAATGCTACCTAATTTGAAAGAAAATGTAGTTATTTTGTTTTCATCTCAATTACCAGTTGGAAGCATAAAAAGAATAAAATATTTTTCGGAAAAAAAATTTCCGAGAAAAAAATTCAAGTTTGCATGCTCACCAGAAAATCTGAGGCTTGGCAATGCTTTGGAAGGTTTTTTAAATCCTGATAGAGTTGTAATTGGTACAGATCACAAAAAAGTACGATCTATATTAAGTCTATTATTTAAGCCTATAACTAATAAAATTGAATGGATGAAAATTGAGTCAGCAGAAATGACAAAGCATGCTATTAACTCTTTTTTGGCTACTTCAATTATATTTGCCAATGAAATCGCGTCTATTTGTGAAAAAGTTGGTGCTGATACTTTGGAAGTAGAGAGAGGTTTAAAAACTGATAATCGAATTGGTAAAAAAGCGTACTTATCAGCAGGAAAACCAATTGCAGGCGGAACTCTTTTAAGAGATGTAAATTTTTTGAATCAAGAAAAAAAAAAATTTAATTTACTATCTCCATTATTATCATCAATAATTTTAAGCAATAATGAACATAAAAATTGGATATCAAAAAAACTTCTAGAAAAATTTGACAAAATATCAAATCTCTCCATAACTGTTTGGGGATTAACTTACAAACCTTATACAGATTCATTGAGAAGATCTCTATCAGTTGAGTTATGTAATTGGCTAATAAAACAAGGGGCAAAAATTCATGTTTACGATCCTGTAGTAAAAAATCTTCCAGAGTGTTGGAATAAAAAAGTAAAAATGTATAACAAACCACTTGAGTCTCTTAAAAATTCAGATGTATTAATAATTGGAACTTATTGGCCGCAATTTAAAAAATTTACTAACAAAATATATAATGCATCGAAAAAAAAGATTTTTATTATAGATCCAAATAATAATCTTAAAATCAAAACATTGAAGTCCAATTTTAGATATATTACATTTGGTCGTTAACAAGTAAAATATTTTATATTTAATGGATAAAATTTTAAGTGGAAAAAAAGCAATCATTACAGGGGCAAATCAAGGTCTTGGTTTGGAAATTGCTCGTAAATTTATAATTTGCGGTGCAGACTTAATGATTTGCGCTCGTGATAAAAATAAGCTCGAAAATGCAAAAGATCATTTGTTAAAACTTGCTTCAAATAAACAAAAAGTCTTATCTCAAGTTGCGGATGTTTCTCTAGAGGAGGATGTTGAATTAATTGTTTCAAATACTATAAATAAATTAGGTGGTTGCCATATTTTAGTTAACAACGCTGGAATTTATGGACCAAAAAATAATATTGAATTAATAAATTGGAAAGAGTGGATCAAGACAATTGAGATTAATTTATATGGTTCAATTCTTATGTGTCGATCGCTAATTAAACATTTTAAAAAACAAAGTTATGGAAAAATTATTCAACTTTCAGGTGGTGGAGCAACAAACCCATTGCCAAATCTAAGTGCATATGCAGTATCCAAGGCGGCAATTGTTAGATTCTGCGAAACACTTGCGGAAGAGGTAAGAGGAACTGGAATTGATGTTAATGCAATCGCACCTGGCGCACTAAATACTCGTATGCTAGATGAAATTATAGAAGCAGGTCCTCTAAAAGTAGGTCAGTCTTTTTATGAACGCTCTTTAAAGCAAAAAAAAAATGGAGGTACATCCTTGGAAAAAGGCTCTGATCTTGCAGTGTTTTTAGCTTCCTCTAAAAGCGATGGAATTACTGCAAAATTAATTAGTGCGGTTTGGGACAAATGGAAAGAATGGCCATTACATTTAGAAGAGCTTAACAATACTGATGCTTACACTCTTAGAAGAATTACCGGTAAAGATCGAAATTTTAAATGGGGTGACATATGAAAAAAATTTTCAATGTTGGAATAGTTGGTTGTGGTTTGATTGGTAAAAAAAGAGCAAAAGCGCTTGGTTTAAATGGGGTGCTAACTGCCTGCTCAGATATCGATATTCTTCAAGCTCAGTCATTATCAAAAGATACTGGTGCTAAAGTTTATTCTAATTGGCGTGAACTTGTTTGCTCAAAAGAGGTTGAGATTGTCATTATTGCTACAAAACATGACAGCCTAGCAGAGATAACAAAAGTTGCTGCCGAGCATGGTAAGCATATTTTAGTTGAAAAACCTGGAGCAAAGAATGTTTCAGAAATAGAATCGATTATTTCAGTTGCTAAAAAAAATTTAGTTAAAATTCATGTTGGATTTAATCATAGATTTCATCATTCTTTACGTAAAGCTCGTGAAATAGTCGACTCTGGTGAATTGGGAGATTTAATGTTCGTAAGAGGAAGATACGGTCATGGTGGTCGTATAGGTTATGAAAATGAATGGAGGGCAGATCCAAAATTATCAGGTGGTGGAGAGCTTATTGATCAAGGCACTCACTTAATTGATCTTTCACGATGGTTTCTTGGTGAGATATCTGATGTACAAGGATTTGCCTGTAATTATTTTTGGAATATGCCGGTTGAAGATAATGGTTTTATGATACTTAAAACTTCAGAAAATAAAGTAGCTTTTTTGCAAGTTTCTTGCACGGAATGGAAAAATCTTTTCTCTTTAGAAATTTACGGTAAACTCGGTAAACTTGATCTGTCTGGTTTGGGAGGTAGTTACGGTTTAGAAAAAATAACCTTATATAAAATGCTACCTGAAATGGGTCCGCCAAAAACTATTTCATGGGAATATCCTATGGTCGATAACTCTTGGGAACTAGAAATAAGTGATTTTTTTGAAAATATTCGTTTAAATAAAAATCCAACAACAAGTTTAACCGATGCTCGTGCGGTACTTTTAACTATTGAGTCTATATATAAAAACTCAGGTTATGATTATAACGCGTAGTCCATTAAGAATTACTTTAGGAGGTGGTGGCACAGACCTGCCATCTTATTATAATAAAAATGAAGGATTTGTATTATCTGCAGCCATAGATAAATATGTTTATGTTTCTGTAATGAAGCCTTTTACTAAAGGAATCTTCTTAAAATATTCTAAAATTGAGATAGTTAAAAATATTCTTGAAGTAGAACATCCAATAATAAGAGAGGCTTTAAAGTTACTTAATTTCGAACCTCAAGTTGAAATTACAACCTTGGCTGATATTCCTGCTGGAACAGGATTGGGATCCTCGGGAAGTTTTACAACTGCTCTATTAAAAGCTTTGTACACAGTTTTAAACAAAAATCCTCGAAATGTAGAAATAGCAAAGCTCGCTTGTCATATTGAAATTGAACGTTTAGGAGAACCCATAGGAAAACAAGATCAATACATTTCAGCAATTGGAGGGATAAATGCATTCACCTTTCATAAAGAAAATGATAGCAAAGAAAAAGTTACATACGAGCCTTTAAATATTCAAAAAAAAACAATTTTAGATCTCGAAGAGAATTTATTATTATTTTTTACTGGCTTCTCAAGAAGCGCAAGTAGAATTCTTGAAGATCAAAATAATAGATCAAAATCAAATGATAACTCAATGATTAATAATTTGCACCTTACCAAAAACTTAGGCTTAAAAACTAAAGAAGCTTTAGAAAAAAATAATATTGAGTTATTTGGAAAATTAATGCATGAGCACTGGGAGCACAAAAAAAAAAGATCCAAAGGCATGACTAACCCTAAAATTGATGAATGGTATGATCTAGGTATTAAAAATGGTGCCATTGGAGGTAAAGTAGTTGGTGCAGGTGGAGGCGGTTTTTTAATGTTTTTATCCAGCGATAAAGCAAAACTAAGAAAAACTTTAGCGAAAAACGGTCTAAAAGAAGTAAAGTTTAAATTTGATTTTGAAGGAACAAAACTAATTACACCTTAAAAAATGTTAACAGTTGCAATACTAGCAGGAGGAAAAGGTACACGCCTTCTTTCTATTGCAAAAACTCAACCAAAAGCTCTAATTAAAGTATTAGGCAAACCATTTATTTTTTATCAACTGTACTATTTGCAAAAACAAGGGATAAAAAAAGTTGTAATTTGCACAGGGCATATGGGTGAAATGATACGATCTGCTGTTGGTGACGGTTCTAAATTTAATCTTAAAATATCATACTCTTCAGACGGGTCTAAATTATTAGGTACCGGAGGTGCTATAAAAAAAGCTTTACCAAAGTTAGGTGATGAATTTTTTATACTATACGGAGATACTTTTTTACCAATAAACTTTAATCTTGTTCAAGAAGTATACTTTTTAGATAAGTATCCTTTATTAATGACAGTATTAAAAAATAATGGTCAGTGGGATAGAAGCAATGTTCTTTTGAAAGAAAATAATTTAGTTGATTACAATAAAGAAAAACCGACTGATGGCATGCAATACATTGATTATGGTCTAAGCATAATATCAGCAGATATTTTTAAAAATTATGATCAAAATTCATACATAGATTTATCAGAAATATATGAAGAGTTGTCAAAATATAATAAAATTAAAGCTTTAGAAGTCTTTGAAAGATTTTATGAGATTGGTACGCCAAAATCTCTTCTTGAGACCGAGGGGTATTTTTTAAAATTAAATAAAAATTAAAAAAACTTCTAAACTGATTTCTTTATTTTAATTAAATTATTATAAATTTTATAAAAATTTTTAACAAAAAATATATGGCCAGAAATTATACCATGTATAATATAATAATTATAAATAGCTTTAAATTTGTCACCTTTCAAAATACTAATAATATATCTCAAAGTACAAGAAAAAATAATTTTATATATAGATAAAATCCAAAAAATCTTTGGAAATAAAAAATTAGAACGATAAATTACTAATCTATAAATTTCTAAAACTGGAATTGATCTGCATACGCCTCTTACATTTTCTAAGAAATATTTTTTTGTCAATCTTTTTTGTTCAAACTTATGAATAAATTTTAAATTTTTTACAAATTTTACTTTATAACCAAGCATATAAACTGCTAAAGATAATTCAGTATCCTCTCCACCAATTTCTATTGGTTGAGCATGATTAATTCGCTTAGGATTTAATTGTATTTCGAATTTATTTGATCTCAATTTTTTCCACACTTTCATATTAATTATACTGCACGCTCCCCATACCCAATCTTTTGCCTCTAATGGTATGCCTACCGCATAATGTCCTTTGTATTCATTAAACCAAGTTGGTAAAATTAGATTTTTATCTACATTTCCTTGAGATCCTAAGCATCCCCACTTGAAGTCTGTTAATAATTTTTTAGCTTCTTGAATAAAATTATGATCTAAAACATTATCATCATCAACAATTACTGAATAGTTACCGTTTGCAGAATCTAGCCCCATTTGTAATGCAGTAGTTTTTCCAGGCTGCCTACAATGAATATGATTAAGTTTTATTTGATATTTTTTCGAAATAACTTTTACTATCTCAATAGTTTGATCTGACGACTCATAGTCAGCTAAAATAATTTCAATTAATTTATGATCAATTTTTTGAGATGCAATACTTTCTATGACCTCTGCTAATACCCTCTCACTATTTCTTGTACATAAAATAAAAGAAAATTTCATTCTCTATAATTTAAACCCAGCATCAACAGCGTCATTGTAAAACATTTTTACAGTATCGAGGGAATATTGATTTAAATCATAATCAATTAACGATAATTTTTTCAAAATATCATTTGTTACGGTAATAATCTGACAGCCAATGCTGTCAGCTTGAAAAATATTTAATAGTTCCCGTGGACTAGCCCAAATTAACTCGGAGGCCGGCAGAGATTTTAAAATTTTTACAGCTTCAGCCATCATTGGCACAGGATCTATCCCTGTATCTGCTATGCGCCCAGCAAAAATAGAAACATAACTTGGAACGTTTGGTTGAAGAACTGATACAATTTCTTTAACTTGATTCAAAGTCATTAATGCAGTTATATTTAATTTAACATTATTTTTAGATAATTTTTTAATAGTTTGATAACAAGTTTGTTTTTTTGTATTTGTAATTGGTATTTTTACATATACGTTATCAGCCCAACTTGCTATTTCTAAGGCTTGTCTTTCCATTTCATTAAAGTCATCAGAAAAAACTTCAAATGAAATTGGTTTATCTTTAATTAATTTTAGTATATCTATACAAAAATTCTTATAGTTTCTTATTCCTTCTTTCTTCATCAGACTAGGATTGGTCGTCAAACCTTTTACAAAATTTTTTGAATACATTTCCAACATTTTTTTTTTATTAGCACCGTCAGCAAAAATTTTTACTTTTAAGGTGTCCAGTCTATTCATTTTTTAATATTATATTAGCAGCTTCATTTAGGGACTTAACTCTATAATTGAATTTTAATGGTTTTTTTTCTTTATAATTATAATCTATAAAAATTGTTTTACAACCAGCCTTGTTTCCAGCTTCGATATCGCTCCATCTATCACCAACCATATAACTATTTTTTAAAATAATATTATTTTTCTTTGAAGCCGCAACTAACATCCCTGGCTTTGGTTTTCTACAATCACAAAAGTCATCTTTGTCATGATAGCATGTGTAAATTTCATTAAATTCTAAAGTTGATTTTAAATAACTATTAATTTTTTCAACATTTTCTTTAGATGTTATATTACGAGCTACATCAGGTTGGTTAGTTATTACAATGACCAGCCAATTTGCTTCTTGAAAGGCAGTTATAAAGTTTTTTGCTCCTTCCAATATCTCTAAGCTATCTAAATTAATAGGAGGGTAAGGTTTTCCATTTTTTATAATCGCACGATTTAATACGCCATCTCGATCTAAAAAAACTGCTTTTTTCATACTCAAAATATTTATTTTATTTTTAAAATACTTAACTTCTTAAACTTTCCCACTTAGTTTGTTTAGATTTTAATTTAGGATGAGAGACTAACAAATGCCAAATAACTGATTGAAAAGCTTCGGAGTGTGGAGTTACAGTTTTTTGATTAACTGTCGGAATAACCAAACATGCATCCGAAACTTTAGCTGTATACCCTCCATCTCTACCAACAATGCCAACAATTTTAGATCCAACGCGCTTACCATATTTTAATGCTTCTACTAAATTTATACTTACATTTTTTTTTAAATTTCCTCCGCCAACAGAAAAAATAAATAACAAATCGTTATCAGATAATTTGCTAATTTTTAGCCACTCCGAAAAAATTGTAGACCAGCCCTCGTCATTTGTGCGTGCCGTTAATTCAGAAACATTATCGGTTGGAGCATAACATTCAATTCCAACTATTTTACGGAAATCATTAACAGCATGTGAGCAATTACCAGCACTGCCTCCAACGCCTAAAAAAAAAATTCTGCCTCCTCTAGATTTGATCTCTGCTAATAAACTGACAATATTTTCAATTATTTTGTTGTCGAGTTTTTTAATAATTTGACTTGTTTCTTTTAAGTGTTTTTTGGTATAGGTCATTTTTAATTAATAAATTATTGCTCTGCTCTAAATATTTATACAAATATACTACAATACATAAGTTTTAAAAAAATATTTATAATCTTTTCTATTAAACAATCGATAACTAGTAAAAAAATTAAAAAAAACATTTATAGTAATAAATAAAGAAGATGTTACTAAAATTTTCATAATTAAAATTAATTTAAATTTTATTAGTTAAAAAATCCTCATAAGTTTTTTTTAATCCATCTCTGAGGGAATAATAAGGTTTCCATCCGAAACTGAGTATTTTCTTATTATTTAAAAGTTTTTTTTTCATGCCATCCGGTTTGCTAATATCAAATACTATTTTTCCTCTGTATTGAGTAATTTCTTTAATAAGATTTGCTAATGCTTTAATTGATAGATCTGAACCAAAGCCAACATTGATGTGACTATTCATAAAATCTGTGTTTTTATAATATATTTGTTTTTCTAAATTCATTACTCTAATACTTGCTTCAGCAAGATCATCAACATAAAGAAATTCTCTTTTTTGGCTACCAGATCCCCAGACCAAAACTTTAGACAATTTTTTAATTTTTGCTTCATGAAACTTTCTAATTAAAGCTGGGATTACATGGCAGTTTTTTAAATCATAGTTATCGCCGGGTCCATAAAGATTCGTTGGCATTATAGACCTATAGTCAATTCCATATTTTTCTCCATACTGTCGATTATAACTTTCACATAATTTTATTCCTACTATTTTTGCAATTGCATAAGGCTCATTAGTAGGCTCTAAAACACCTGTTAATAATTCTTTTTCCTTAATTGGTTGATTAGAAAATTTTGGATAAATACAACTTGAACCAAAAAATAATAAACGTTTTATGCCACTCTCAAAAGCAGCGTTAATAATATTTACTTGGATCATTAAATTTTCATAAATAAAGTTTGCTGGATAGGTATTATTTGCAAAAATGCCACCTACTTTTGCTGCAGCTAAATATATTTGATCTATTTTTTCTCTTTTAAAAAAATTTTTAACTAACTCCTGGTTTATGAGATTCAATTTATTCCTATCTTTTGTAATTATATGAGACTTTTTATTTTTCTTTAATAAACAACGAACGATTGCAGAGCCTACCATTCCGTTATGGCCAGCTACAAATATTTTTTTTGACATACAATTATTAGTGTAAAAAATAATTTTTATATTTTCTTTTAAAGTAAATTATTTTCTTTTTTTTCTCGATCCATATCTTTGCTTACCATCTCTTTAACAAGTTCTTCAAAAGAAATTTTTGGTTTCCATTTTAATTTTTTTCTTGCTTTTTTTGCATCCCCCAATAAAGAATCTACTTCTGTCGGTCTTAAATACCTTGGGTCAATTTTTATAATTTCTTTGCCATTAATGAATCCAGTTTCTTTTAAACCTATGCCTCTCCATTGAATTTTTAAATCTAAAAATTTTGAGGCTACGTTTACAAACTCTTTTACTGAATATTGCTTTCCTGTTGCAATTACAAAATCCTCGGGGTGTTTTTGTTGCAACATAAGCCATTGTGCCTTTACAAAATCTTTAGCATGTCCCCAATCACGTTTTGCATTTAAATTACCAAGTAATAACTCTTTCTCTAAACCTAACTTAATCCTAACTAAGCCCTTCGTTATCTTTCTAGTTACAAATGTTTCGCCTCTTACAGGAGATTCGTGGTTAAATAAAATTCCGTTACATGCAAAGATGTTATACGCCTCCCTATAATTTACTGTAATCCAATGAGCATAAAGCTTAGCAACACCATATGGACTTCTGGGGTAAAAAGGTGTTTTTTCATTTTGCGGTGTTTCTTTTGTCCTGCCATATAATTCAGAAGTTGAAGCTTGATAGTACTTTGTTCTTTTTTGAAGTTTTAGAATACGAATAGCCTCTAATATTCTAAGAGCACCCAAGGCGTCAGAATTTGCGGTATATTCTGGCTGTTCAAAAGATACCGCAACATGACTTTGCGCGGCTAAATTATAAATCTCATCAGGTTTAACTTCTTGAATAACTCTAATTAAAGAAGTTGAGTCTGTCATGTCTCCATGATGTAAAAAAAACTTTCTATTTTTTTTATGAGGTCCTTCATACAGATGATCAATTCTATCGGTATTAATAAGTGAAGTTCTTCTTTTTATACCATGGACTTGATATTTTTTTTTAAGTAAAAATTCAGCAAGATAAGATCCGTCTTGGCCTGTAATTCCAGTTATAAGTGCTTTTTTCATCTATAATTAAATTATCAATAATTTTATTCTAACAAAATTGAATTAAATTACAGTAATAATAAAATTTATAATTAATTTTTTTTATTAGAGTTTACCCAATTTAAAATATTTATGCTACTAAGATAAAATTAAACTTAGATAACATTATATTTGAATTCAATTAATAAATGAGTAAAAGCTATAAAAATCAAATTTCACTTATCATAACGACAATTAACAAGTCTAATAAATTTATTAATAAATATTTAGATATAACAAAAAAAATAGCTAACAACGCACAAATACAAAATTTGAGAAATGGTAAATATTTGTTAATGGGTCTTTTGGGTCTCTTTTGATCCAACCATCATAAATTAATTGATAGCAATCGTAATTGGGCAATTTTTCAGAAAAATAAAGTAAGGAAGTGTTCCTAAATAAATGATGCCAATTAAATTCTATTTGAATAAATTTAGGTTGAATTTTATTAAAAACTACACCCCCCCTCAAAAACTTCTGGCTCAAACCCTTCTACATCTATCTTAATAAAATCAATTATTTTTATTGATTTTTCAGCACAATAGCTGTCAAGGGTAACAACTTCGACTTCTGTTTTCATTTCATTTTTAATATAACTAACTTTTTTAACATCTTCGGAAAAGGATGCGTGGGTTGGTTTGGTAGGATTAAAATGTAGAGTTAGAGTTTTGTTTTTGGCGCCTATACCTTTATTTTCTGCTACAAACCTATCACCATATACAGAAAGCTTTTTTAATAACTCATACTGAGTTGGCAGAGGTTCAAAAGAATAAATTTTGGCATCAGTTTTTTGCAATAACTCATTTGAATAATTTCCTACATTTGCACCAATATCAAAAATTATTTTTGGATTAGTTGGCGCTAAAATATTTCTGATAAAAAAAGACTCACCGCTTTCTTTATTATTATTAAAATTATTATAACCACGTGCACGAAGGCATGCGTTTAATAATAAATTATTAATTTTTAACAAAATGCCTTTGGAAAAAAAAATGTGTAAAGTTTGTTTATCAATTTATTTCTTATTGTTAGTTGTTTAAGATTTTATAGCTATCTTGAAAAAACCTAAATTTTTTAGATTTAAAAAAATAAATAATATTTATTATTAAAATATTGTAATTTGCATCAAAATCTTTCCACAAATTTTGTAAAATTAACAATACAGAAATTTCATCAATAGAAGTTTTGCGCTTTTTTAGGTGCATGTTTTTAAGTTTTTCAATTTTACTATATTTTATGGCTTTAATAAACAAGAATACAATTCCTAAACTAATAAGATTTTTCAAATATTTTTCTTTTAATAAATTTATATAAATTTTTTTGGTTAAATAAATATCCTTTAATTTTAGCTCTTTTGGCAAATTCCATATCTGTTTTTTGATCACCTATCATAAAGGAATTTTTTTTATCTATTTTCCATTTTCTTTGTGCCAAACGAAACATTCCTATATTTGGCTTTCTTAATAAGCTGTCTTTTTTAAATCTTTTTATAATTCCATCTTTATGAAAAGGACAAAAATAAAATCCATCAATTTTAGCATCATTTTCATTAAGTTTTTTTTGAATATAAGAATGTATTTTTTTAACATCTTTAATTGTAAAAAAACCTCTAGCAACTCCTGACTGATTGGTAACAACAACTACTTTATAATTTTTTTTATTTAAATATTTTATAGCTTTAATAGCTCCTTTTACCCATCTAAAATGTTTTAATAACCCAACGTAGCCATTATTAAGATGCCTTGAATTGATAACTCCGTCTCTATCTAGAAATGCAATGTTTTTTTTTTTCATAGAAGAAGAATAGAATTTTAAATAGCTGATTACAAATTATTATATTTACCAAAACTTAACGCTTGGATTAATATTCTCTAAAATATCTTTTTTAATTTCATTATTATATAATCCGGCCTTTAAAATTATATTAACCTCTCCTAATCCTTTTAAAACTTATTGAGAGGAGACGATAAAATCTGTTCCATAAAATCCTCTATTTTTCTTAAGTTTTGAATTGTCTAAAATTCCTGCTAAATGTATATCTAAGCCAAAAAATAGACTGGTTTATTGGTATTTTTTATTTTTAAATTATATATTTTTGGAAATTTATTATAGTTAGTATTAATTTCTTCATCAAAAGTCATATTTTTTAACGTTCTTTTCAACCTTGATTATTATAATATTTAAAAACTTTATTTTTGTTCATACTTTATGTTCTGCTAATCATTCCACAAACAAATCCATAATATAAACCTTTCAATATGCCAAAAATAAGTAATTCTAAATCATATCATGAGTTAAAAGCTGAAATAGAAAAAATTCAGCGCCAAATAGTTGCTGTAAAAAAAAGTAAAAAGTGCTAATGTATTACTCGAATGCTTAAAGTTTCCTTAGCTAAACAAAAATAATTAAATCTAAGTATGTTTCCAATCACAGTGCGCGTGAAAGTTCCAAGTATAAACCCGCTCAACGGAAAAAATGTATACTACGTTATAAATAAAAAAACATTGCAACCCACCTACCCCCCCCTGCCCAGTCTTAATCTTCTTAAGAACAAATTTAAGAATATGGCTAAGAGAATTTTAAAAAGAGGAGTTATCACTCCGAACCTTTTTTATGATCGTGAAATGCATTTTGCTTTTTTTCCTAGACAAAATGATGCGTGGCTAAATGATTATTATAAAAAGCAAGGACAAGTAGACTCAAAACAGATCGAGCAAAGGCTTAGTTTTTTTAATTCTCCAACACTCAATAACTCGGCTGCTATTATGTTAAACTTTGCAGGATTTAAACATAGTAGCGGGATTTTATGTGATTATGGAGCTGGAACAGGTTGGCTAGCTAAAGCTATGCAAGAGCGTACATCACTTAATGTTTATGCAGTTGATATCTCCGTAGATGCTATGATCCATCTTAAGGAACATAGTAAAAACATTCGAGTTTTAACACTCGATGAGTTTTTTTCATCAGCAAAACTAAAATATGATTTTCTTGCTTGCACGGACACTTTTGAACACTTGAATGATCCCTTGAGTGCGCTCAAAAAACTTCATGGTAAAGCTAATGACGGCGCATCAGTTTTTTTGTCAGTTCCAAACTTTGATTCATATTTTTCCAGGATATATTTTGGTATACATCCTTACTATGCTTTTCCAGCGCATCTAAACTATTTTACTGGGCCGTCTTTAAAAGCTCTAGCTGAATTAGCTGGCTTCAAAGTAATAAAGCAATCAGTTGTAACTTTACCTTGGGAAGTGGAATACATAAGTAAGCCATATAATAAAAAATTAGCACCTATTAGCGGCTGGCCTCTCGGGGATATACTAAATAACGGAAAAGATGGTGAACGATTATTTATTCTTTTGAAAAAGTGAGAATATTACAAAAATACAAAAAATCTAAGAGAGCTTTATTCTGCTTTTATTAAAAATTATCATAAATAAATATATCTCGGCCATATACTAAATATGCATAACGAGACTAGTTTATTAGAACTTCGCAATACTAAATTTTCTATAAATTTTTTATATAAAAATTGTCTTATGATTAATTTTATTTAATATTTGTTTTTTTATTTCCAAATTATACTCTCCAGCTCTCAAAATAACGCTTGGGGTAGGAAATTGTTTAAGTATTTCTGGAGAAAAAACTTTCAATTTTGTGCCGTATAAGTACTCTCCTTGTTTGTCTTCATCATTGTCTAAAATGCCTATAATATTTTTTATATTCAAACCTGTTTTAATTAAATTTTGAGAAAAAATATGAGCTCCAAAGATAAATATTTTTTTAGCGGTGTATTTTTTTATTTTTTTATTAATCTGCAAAACATCTAATTTCCATTTGTTGTGAAGCTTTTTAAATAATAAATAGTTTTTTTTGAATATATTTTTAACTTTTACAGTATCTATTTTTGAAACCTTTACAGTTTTAAAAAAAATTGAATGATGCTTTCCGTAATATTTTTTTTCTAATATTCTAAATCCAGTTTTTTTTAAAAGTACCCGTATAGTATATTCATTTAAAAAAAATGGATGTTCAAAATTCATTGCACTTGCTATTCCTTTTTTTATCATTGGCTCCATATTTGGAACTGCAAAAAAATGCAGTCCATTATCCTTTAATGAGCTATGTATTGAGTTGAGAAAGTTTTCAGGTTCATAAATATGCTCAAATAAATGAGAGTGCACAACAACATCAAATTTTTTATATAATTTATATTTAGAAATAGATTGATTTGAAAAAAATTCTTTATACAGTTTATTTATATTGCTTATTTTTTTTCCATTAGGATCAAAAGAAAATATTTTGATATTTTTTTTTAACGACTTTAACGATATTGAATTATGTCCGCCGCCAATTTCTAATATTGTGTTTTTATTTTTAAGTTTTAAAAAATTAAAAAAAACTTTGTGATGTTTTTGCCAAGTGGCACCAACTTTTCCCGAGCCATGCGATTTAAAGTATAAATTACTTAAATCAACCCTTGGAAAAATTTGAACTGTTCCGGAGCTTTTATTTATATAAAAATTCATATTTTCACACATTATTTTTTTTTTTTTATGGACGGTGCCCATATAAATAGGAAATGAATTAATCGTAAAAATTTTTTTAAATTTTTTATTATGAGTTAATGGGCAAGTTAAAGTTCTATGATCTTCAAAAAAATTGTTTTTTATCACGTCTAAATTTTTACCCCAACTTTATTTAAAACTTTTTTTGACAATTTTATATTATTGTAAATCTCAAATTGTCTTATACCCTGAAGATAGCTTGAATAAATGCCTGAAATATATTTTATTTTATGTTTTTTACATAATTTGTGTAGCAGATTAATTTTTGGATTCACTGGTAAATCATAAACTAATTTATTTTTCCTTAAGAAAGCTTCGCTTACAGGGCATTTCTTCTGTTGCTTCCCAAACATTCCTAATGGCGTAGCATTTATTAATATTTCAGAATCTATTTTTTTTTTATTTTTCCATTCACAAAAAGAAAAATTTTTACAAAAGTTTAATTTATTAAAATTTCTTTTATTTCTGGCTGAAACAACAACATTTTTAAATTTTAAATCTTTTAGTGCTTTCAAAACTGCTTTTGCTGCTCCGCCAAAGCCCAATAATAATACTTTGCTATTCTTAGATAGTTTTGTTTTTTTTAAAATTTCTTTCGCAGCAAAGTAATCTGTATTAAAACCGATTAACTTATTTTTTTTTCTAATAATTGTGTTTATTGTTTTAATTTGAAGAGCACTATTATCTAATTGATCTATAATTGACACCAAGCTTTCTTTAAATGGCATAGATAAAGAACATCCTTCAAAATTTAAATTTCTTATCAGTTTCTTTGCAATTGTATTATTCTTTACTTTCAAAGGTAAATAAATTTTATTCATTTTTAGTACTTTGAATAAAGAGTTATGCAGTTTTGATCCCGTGTTACCGGGGTTAATAGCCAAAGAAAAAAATAATTTTGTATCTTTATTTGGCCAAATTGATTTTTGCATTTATTAATTTTGCTATACTTTTTGAATCAAAACCATAATGTCTTTCAAGATCCTCTGGCGATCCGCTCTCCGAAAATTTTTCATCTAAATTTAATGAAAAAACTTTTATTTTTTTGTTATACTTAATAACTGTTTCATAAACTAAACTTGTCAAACCACCATGTGATACATGATCCTCAACCACAAAGATATTATCTTTTGTTTTAATTAGTTCGAACAATTCTTTATAATTAAAGGGTTTATAAGAATTTATATTTATTAATCCGACAATAATTTTTTTTTTGTTTAATATTTTTATTGCTTCAATACAATTAAATATAATAGGTCCTGATGAAATAATTACTGTTTTTTTTCCCTTAATATATTCTATAGGTTTGCCGGGAATAAACTTAAAATCTTTTTTATAGATCTCGCCAACTTCATTTCTACATATTCTTAAGTAGGATGGTTTTTTTGATTTTACTATATAATTTAATATTTTTTTAGTTTCTATCGGAGTACAGGGTTGAAATACTTCAAAATTTGGCAAGGACAACATGAGCGCAATATCTTGAGTACCAGATTGTGTTGCCCCATCTTTACCAATAAAACCACCATGCGTTCCAACAATTTTAACAGGGGCATTATTATATGAAACAGAAGTTCTGATTTCTAAAAATTTACCTGTTATGAAAGCACCAAAACTTGAAATAATTGGTACAAATCCTTTTAGAGCTAACCCTGTAGCTATACCGATTCCATTTGCTTCAGCTATTCCTACCTCGATTGATTTTTTTGGAAAAAATTTAAAAAAAACAGACGTCTTCGTAGCCGATTTTAAGTCACAACTTATTACTACAATCTTATCGTTTTTTTTTCCTAGCTTTAACAACTGTTCACCAAAAACATTCCTTAAAGCTTGTTTCATAATCTAAATTAACTCTTTTATGGCTAATAAATAATTTTTTTTATCTAAAACTTTAGAATGCCAATCTGCAGAATTTTCCATAAATGAAATACCCTTACCTTTGACTGTATTTGCAATAATCATTGTTGGTTTGTTTTTTTCTTTTTCAAACTTTTCAAAAGCATTATTTATATCTTTAAATGAGTGACCATCGATATCATGCACTCTCCAATTAAATGACTCCCATTTATCTTTTATTGGAAGCACATTTAGTGTTTTTCTAGTTAAGGTCTCATTTTGCATTTTATTATTATCCAATACAACACAAAGATTATTAAGTTTATTTGCTCCAGCATACATTGCGGCCTCCCAAATTTGACCTTCCTGCATTTCACCATCGCCAATGATGCAATAAGATTTTTTTTTATTTTTAAGTAAATTATTAGCTATAGAAAAACCGATAGATACGGACAGACCTTGACCTAAAGCGCCAGTTCCAAGCTCGACATATTTAAGCTTCGTTCTATCAGGATGCCCTTGTAATTTAGTCCCAATTTCTCGAAATGACGTCATATCTTTCTTTGAGATATAATTTAAATTAAATAAAATTGAGTAAAGAGCTGGAACTGCATGTCCTTTTGATAATACAAAGTTATGCCTCTGTGAAAAATCCCTATATATTTTTTTTGAAAAGAATAAATAAACGAGTATTTCAACTATGCTTAAGGATGGACCAGAATGTCCTGATTGAGCATTATATAAAATTTGAATTATATCTTTCCTTATCTTTTTAGAAATTTTTTCTAAGTGAATATGGATTTTATTTTTCGACATATTCCTTTAAAAGACCAACGAAAATGTGAGAAACAGAATTTTGTATATCTTCTATATGAAAGTTATTGTCATTTTTTCCAGTTTGACCAGGAAATTTTGATGAACCCGGTATTATAAGTGAAAGATCACAAATTTTTGAAGCTTTTCCACCCCCCCTACCTGAAATGCAGAATGTTTTTACCCCAAACTTCTTTGCAAAATTAATAGCGTTTAAAATATTTAAGGAATTTCCCGATCCAGAAAATGCAATTAGAATATCATTTTTATTTTTAGACTTAGTTCTCAAATAATTTTTTAATTGCTCAACAAAAACATGTTCAAAGCCTAAATCATTTGATACCCCGGTTAAACACCCGCTTGACTCAGTTAAACACTGAACCTTAATTCTTTTTATGTTAGTTGTCTTTGATTTGTCTCCGCTTACAAAAGGATGTGTTCTCAAATCTACAGCAAAACCTTCTACAGTTGCAGTGGATCCGCCATTTGCCATTAAGTAAACATTTCCATCTTTATTATAGGTATTTTTAAGTAGTGAAAAAGCTTTAATGATTACATTTAAATCTAATTGCTTATATATTTTAGACTTTTCTTTAAAATATAAATTTATTTTTGGCTTAATCATCATATCTGTATATTTTATTCCGTTAATAAATAAAGTTGATATTTACCGTGGTAAAAAAGCATTTCGCTGTAAGGATATTCATAAAATTTTGAAATATTAAGATAGATTAAGGATGTAAGAATTTTAACTTTATTTAAATCAAAATTATTATCCTTAATAAACTTATATAAAATTTTTTGAAAGCTAATTAATAACTTTCTTTTTTCAAAAGAATATGTGATTTCATTATTATTTTTATATTGTACTTTTATTTTACCTTCTGTAACTTTTTTTGTATTAATAGTTAACATGTGATTTAATTTAGAAAACTCATAATAAATATCACCATACTCCAGGCCTGAAAAATCTGTTCTCCAGTCTATAAACTTAAAATCGCCATTTCTAGTTACTATTATATTTTCAGGCTGCAAATCACCGTGAAAGTTTGTGGGATATCCGTTGTATAAAGATTTCCAATCTACTTTTGATAATAATTTGTAAATGCTTGGTATTTTTTTTCCATTTATTATGCCTATATTATCAATATTCGGGTTTTGTTTAATTGCTAAAGAAACTCTTTCGTAAGTTTTGTCCTCATAAAATTTCTTACATTTTTCTTTAAAAATTTTATTATCAACTTTTAATCTTATCCAGAATTTACTTTTGAGTTTTTTTAAAAATTTTAGAAATATCTTTTTATTTGTTTCGGTTAAATGTTTGCCTTCTATATATTTATAAGTTAAAAAATTATCAGATGATTTAATAATTTTTGGTACAAATTTTTTAAGTTTAGCTGATCTTCGTTTAAGTTTTTTACATTTATTTTTATCAATAAAAAATTTTACAACTCTTTTATTTGTTATATAAACTACTTCATCTGGTTTTCTTTGAGTTTTATCTTTAAAAAAATCAACTGTTTTAATATAACTTTCGTTAGTCCCTGTATCTAACCATCTAAAAGATTTTAATTTAATTTTATTGCTTAAAAAATGAAGACCATTAGAAAACTGTAGCTCATTATCAATTAACTGGTTATTTGCCTTAAAGCCCTTCCAGAATAACTGGTAATCATAAATGTTGGCTAGACCAATAAATGCTTCAAAACTTTTTTTAGTTTTTGAAATTTCAAAACATCTTTTTTTATTAAAGAAACTATAACCTGAATGCTTTGACTTTTTTTCAAAAATTAAAAATCTTTCAGTTAGTTTTGTTTTCGAAACTCCTACCCAATTATATTTTTCAAACTTTGGATTTTCTAGAGTTAAAGTATCACATGCAGTATAAATAAATGGACATTGAAGATATTTTTTACACTTATTTAAAGTGTATCCCGGACCAGATCCTTGGCCTGTATATTTATCTATTTTAACAAAAATAAATTTCCTTTTGGGATGGGTAATTTTAATAAACTCTCTAACTAAATTACCGTAATGACCAATTGCAATAACTGTAACTATACTTGGGTCAAATTTATTTAAAATTCTGCTTATAATTGCTTTATAATTAATTGGCAGCATACTTTTATTAGGAACTGCACTTAAACCCGCTACTCTACTACCTATTCCGGCTGAAGAAATAAATAGTCTTTTCATCGTCAATTATTTATGTTCCTCAATAATTAATCCTGAAGGTCTATTTTTGTCATCTTGGACTCGCACAACGTCATCTAGTTCTGGCGTTGATACCTCATAAGCTACGTAATCTGCTTCTGAATAAACTCTGTGCACTTCGCCAGGTACATTAGTAAATACATATGGCGCTTTATGAATAGATGAATAGTCTTTTATTAAATCTGTTGATAAAATTTTTTGAAAGGTTTTTTCTCTTTCTTCTTTTAGATCTATATACAAACCCTTAATGATTTTTGCTTTGCCTGATACTAAAAAATTAGTCTCATACTTTGCATTATGATATTGCAAACTACATTTATTTCCTTTTTTCATAAAGATTTTTTTTAGAACATGATAATCCTTTAACCATGCATACCAAACTTCATAACCCCATGGTTTTTCAACTTTTTTATGAATATTAAAAATTCTGTAATCACTGATAATATTTTCAGACCTCACGCCCTCGTTGTCTTCAACTAATAGGGTTTGTTTGTTTTTTTGTTTTGAAAAAATTTCCAAAACTTTTGAATTTATATCTAAGTTAAAATTTTTTGCTTTATCTAAACCAGATATAATTATCACATTATCTTTTAGAACTTTGTGTTGTTTTTCTTTAAAAAAGAAATTTAGGGTTCCCTCTAGTATGTAATAAGATATAATTAGATTTTTATTATGCGAAACATTACTGATAAGATCTTCGCTCTTATCTACCAAACTGTAAGTATAATGTGGGTTTTTTTCACTTAATTGTTGGCTCATAAATTTTGATATATCTGTTAAATATTAAAACAGAAAAATACCTAAAATTAATTTTACCTTAAAAATTAGTTTTTTAACATTGTAATTTGTATCAATAAAAATTTTTTCAGTGCATAAATCAAGCCAATTGAGCTATTAGTAACGGTAAGCTTAACGTGTTACCACGCTTCCACACCCGTCCTATCAACGTCG
>Ga0114968_10000750_pt1 | contig 24320 bp, 24 predicted proteins | sample M_130807_EF_Meta_FD_87020 | JGI IMG/M metagenome (GOLD analysis project Ga0114968, IMG submission 87020) | Freshwater microbial communities from Lake Montjoie, Canada to study carbon cycling - M_130807_EF_MetaG | ecosystem: Environmental > Aquatic > Freshwater > Lake | place: Lake Montjoie... | reverse complement strand
TTTTTGAAATACCACTATATTTGATACTAAGAGTAGATTATTAAAGGAGTTTTTATGAATCAGCAGCGACGCAGTTTATTGAAATATTCAGCCGTTTTCGGCTTAATGGCTTCTGCGGGTCTTATCAGCGTAGCCCAAGCGCAGGAGTGGAACAAAGCCGCTTTTGAGGGCAAGAGCTTGGATGATGTATTTAAGATCTTGGGCGCAGGTAGTCCAGACAAGTCTGGCGCCGTCACATTAAACGCTCCTGATATTGCAGAAAACGGTGCAGTAGTTCCTGTTGGAATTACAACCACTCTCAAAGCAGAGCAAATGGCAATCTTGGTTGAGAAAAACCCAAGCGCCTTGGCTGCTCAATTCTTTATTCCTGCTGGCACAGAGCCATTTGTTACTACTCGTATCAAGATGGGTCAAACCTCTAACGTCTACGCTTTGGTAAAGGCGGATGGCAAGTGGAGTATGTCTGTTAAGGAAGTAAAAGTTACATTAGGTGGTTGCGGCGGTTAATCCCCTCAATCAAACTAAAACCATTAATTAATTACTAGATTACAAGAGGAAAACATGGCTGATCCAATGCGCGTTAGAGCTGCTGAGAACGGTGGAATTGTGGATGTAAAGATTTTGATGAAACACGATATGGAATCAGGTCAGCGTAAAGACGCTGCTGGTAAAACCATCCCTGCATGGTTCATTAGCACTATTAATGTCAAAGCAAATGGCAAAGATGTATTGAATGGTCAGTTTGGACCTGCAGTTTCCAAGGACCCATTCTTGAACTTCAAATACAAGGGCGCTAAAGGCGACAAGATTGTTGTTAGTTGGGTTGATAGTAAAGGCGACAAGCGCACAGACGAGGCGACTGCTTCTTAATATGCTGACGTATCAATAAATCTTTACCATCTCATGGGTTTTGAAAGGGTTGCAAATGCAGCATAAATTTACTTTAGGGTTAGCCTCAGGAATGATGGCTGCTTTATTAATAGTCTCGTCGCCTGTTTCAGCGCAAAAGAGCGCTACAGACGACATTGCAAAATATCGCGAGATGATTGCTGACGGCAACCCTTCAGAACTCTATGAGGCAGCTGGTGAAGAATTATGGAAAAAGCCTGCTGGACCCAAGAATGCAACTTTGGAAAAGTGTGACTTAGGCTTGGGGCCTGGTGTTGTGAAGGGCGCAGCTGCACAATTGCCACGCTACTTCAAAGATACTAATAAAGTACAAGACCTAGAGTCCCGTTTGATGACTTGTATGCAAGTATTGCAAGGTCGCGACCCACAAGAAATGATTGATGCCCCGTTTCAGAAGGGCCCTAAAAAGGACATGGAAGCGATTGTTGCTTATGTAGTGACCTTGTCTAAGGGCGACAAGATTAAAGTCAGCACAGCGCATCCCAAAGAGAAGGAAATGTATGAACTTGGTAAGCGTGCGTTCTTCTTCCAGGGTGGCCCAATGGATTTCTCCTGTGCCTCTTGCCATGCTGAAAACGGCAAGCGTATTCGTCTGCAAGACTTACCTAATCTGACGGAGCAAAAGGGCGCCGCAATGGGCTGGGGCTACTGGCCTGCTTATCGCGTATCCAGCGGACAGTTCTGGACAATGCAGCAACGCTTAAACGATTGCTATCGTCAGCAACGTTTCCCATTCCCTATCTATGGATCTGATGTCACGATTGCTTTGTCTATGTATATGGCCAAGACCGCGAACGGTGGAACAGTTGAAACTCCTGGATTAAAGCGTTAAGAGATAAGAGATAGAGATCATGAAAATTACCCACATCAAAAAACTCTTAACAGTTACTGGATTCATCCTAGCCACATGCCTAATGCAGAACACAGCAATGGCACAGCAAAAGAATGATCCCAAGTTCAACAAAATGATGGCCGACAGCTTTAAGGCTGATGGAATTGCAGGATTGGATCGTATTCAGCAGGATGAAACACAAAAGTTTTGCTCTGACCCGGTATTTGCTAGCAGCAAGCAGGGTGAAAAAATGTGGGACAAGATTCAAAAGATCAATATGGATTCCATCAAGCAACCTTCTGATGGCAAATATATTGGCGACTGGAAGAAGGGTGAAGCAATTGCCCAAAGTGGTCGTGGCGCTACCTGGACTAACAAGGCAGATACCGTCATTGGTGGTGGTTGCTACAACTTTCATCAGATCGAACCAAAAGAAATCTCCTATGGAAATATCGGCCCATCATTAACAGGTTATGCAAAGTTGCGCGGCTATTCTCAAGAAATGGTTACCTATACTTGGAATCGTATTAACAACTCCAAGGCTTATAACGCATGTAGTAATATGCCGCGTTTTGCGCACTTCAAACTCCTAAACGAGCAGCAGATCCAGGATGTTATGGCGTTACTTTTAGATCCTGCCTCACCAGTAAATCAGTAAGTAAAAAATAACAAATAACAGGCCGACAGGCCTGTTTTCCTAAAGGGTAAGTTATGTCCTTAAGTCGTCGCGATTTTTTGCAGGCCTTGGCTATTGCATCGGCAGGCGGAATGAGTTTGCAGTCAAATTTTGTGAATGCGCAAACTACGGCGCAAAAGTTTTATGACATGCCAAAGTTTGGCAATGTGCATTTCCTTCATTTCACGGACTGCCATGCTCAATTGCTGCCAATCTACTTCCGTGAACCTAATGTGAATCTCGGTATTGGCGCTCAAGAGGGTAAGACTCCTCACTTGGTGGGTGAGTATTTCTTAAGAGCTAATGGTATTGCTACAGGCACTCGTGATGCTCATGCGTTTACTTACCTAGATTATGTAGCGGCTGCGCAAAACTACGGCAAGATGGGCGGCTTTGCTCACATGGCCACCTTGATTAAGCAGATGAAAGCCAATCGTCCTGGCGCTTTATTGCTCGATGGTGGCGATACCTGGCAAGGTTCTGGCACAGCGCTTTGGACCAATGGTCAAGATATGGTTGATGCCGCTCTCGCGCTAGGTGTTGATGTAATGACGCCGCACTGGGAAATGACGCTTGGTGAAAAGCGCGTTATGGAAATTGTCAATGGCGACTTTAAAGGCAAAGTTTCTTTTATTGCTCAAAATATTAAGACGGCTGACTTTGGCGATATGGTCTTTAACCCATACGTTATGAAAGTGCAGAATGGCATTCAGATTGCCATCATTGGTCAAGCCTTCCCATACACGCCGATTGCAAACCCACGTTACTTCACACCGGATTGGACTTTTGGTATTCAAGAAGAGAATATGCAAAAGACCATTGATGAAGTGAGATCCAAGGGTGCTAAGGTAGTTGTGTTGCTATCTCACAATGGTATGGATGTGGATTTAAAAATGGCATCCCGTGTACGCGGTTTGGATGCCATCTTAGGTGGTCACACGCATGATGGCGTTCCAATTCCAGTAAAGGTGAAGAATGCAGGAGGCATAACTCTTGTTACCAATGCTGGTTCTAATAGCAAGTTCTTGGGTGTGCTTGACTTTGATGTGAAGGGCGGTAAGCCGGTAGATTTCCGCTACAAGTTATTGCCGATCTTCTCTAATATGATTCCGGCTGATCCAACGATGAATAAGCTCATCACTAAGGTCAGGGCACCATATGAAGCAAAGCTCAATGAAAAGCTAGCAACTACTGAAGGCCTCTTATATCGCCGCGGCAACTTTAACGGCAGCTTTGATCAGTTGATATTAGATGGTTTGATGGCGCAGAAAAATGCGGAGATCGCTTTTTCTCCAGGCTTCCGCTGGGGAACCAGTCTTTTGCCGGGTCAGGCGATTACTCGCGAAAACCTCTTAGATCAAACAGCGATTACTTACCCTTACACAACCGTTACCAATATGAGTGGAGAGACAATCAAAACTATTCTGGAAGACGTGGCAGATAACTTGTTTAATCCTGACCCTTACTACCAACAGGGTGGTGACATGGTGCGCGTAGGTGGAATGCAGTACACGATTGATCCTGCCGAGACTGCTGGTAAGCGCATTACCGATATGCGTTTGAATGGCAAGCCGATTGAGGCTGGCAAGACTTATAAGGTTGCAGGTTGGGCCCCAGTGAGTGAAGAGGCAAAAAATGCTGGTGGCGAACCAATTTGGGATGTGATCGAGCGACACTTGCGCGATGTCAAAGTGGTAAAGGCAGTGAAGTTGAACGAGCCCACCATTAAAGGCGTTGCTAATAATCCTGGCATGGCTCCTATTTAATTAGCCATCCATCTAACTATACGAGATCTCAGCATGAAAAAATTACTTTCGATTATTGTTACGTTCGCATTGATATTGGGCTTTAGCTCTTTTGCCTCGGCTCAATCTACTGGCTCTACTGGTAATACCAAAGTGGTTTATCACATTGATGATGCTGAAACTCAGGGATTGAAAGGTCTGCGCAACATTCGCAATCATCTTGATGTAGCCCCGCAAACAACCATTATTGTTGTTACCCATGCCAATGGTGTCGACATCATGATGGAAGGGGCAAAAGATAAAAAGAATAATGTGGAGTACGCGCCTTTAGTTGGCGCTTTAAAGTCTCGTGGTGTGAAGTTTGAGGTTTGTGAGATTACCCTGAAGAATCGTAATCTCAAAAAGGATCAGTTCACTTTAGATGCTGATTTCACGCCATCGGGTGTGGTTCGTGTTGCAGATCTCCAATATAAAGATGGTTTTGCTTACATCAAGCCTTAAGCAATCCCACATGAATGGCTTTAAGAATCTTGCAGGGATCCTTTTGGGGTCCCTCATCTTTTTGAGCTCAGCATTTGGACAGGGAAACCCTGTCGATACCGTTCAACTTAAACCTATTCAGGTTGCACCCCATACTTACTTTGTGCAGGGCTTTCCAGAGATGGGCAGCAGTGCGAACCAAAATTTTATTTCTAACGCTGGGTTTGTAGTAACCCCCGGTGGGGTAGTAGTGATAGATGCCTTAGGTTCACCCATCCTTGCACAAAAACTAATCGCTGAAATCAAAAAAATTACACCGCAAAAAATCGTAGCTCTCATAGTGAGTCACTACCACGCTGATCACGTGTATGGTTTGCAGGAGTTTAAAAAAATCGGTGCAAAAATTTATGCGCAAGGTGAGGGGAGAAATTATCTTTCTTCTGAAACAGCAAAGCAACGCCTGATTGCCTCCAGAATTGATTTTTCTCCTTGGGTAAATACAGACACCAGATTAATTTCTGCCGATGTATGGATTGACCAAAAAACAACATTAACGATTGGTGGTATCGAATTCTTGGTGAGTAGGGTGGGTCCCGCTCATGCACCTGAAGATCTGATGGTGTATGTGCCGTCAGAAAAAGTACTGTTTGCAGGAGATCTCGTCTTTCGAGGGCGCATTCCTTTTGTGGGGAGTGCGGATAGCAAAGGGTGGTTGGTGGCACTAGATGAAATTGAGAAACTCAATCCCAATATTGTGATTCCGGGGCATGGGAATTACTCAGTAAAGCCCGCTGAAGATATTGCCTTTACAAGAAATTACCTGAAATACTTGCGTGAATCCATGTCCCAAGCTGCTATCAATATGGATCCATTTGAGGATGCCTATAAGCAGGCTGATTGGTCGGAATATGAGGGAATGCCGCTGTTTAGGGCTGCCAACCGCATGAATGCCTACAACGTTTACCTGTCGATACAGGCTGAGTAGGGCAAATTTGGCCAATGGGCCTTAAAATAGTGGATTAATGCTAAATCCTTGATTTGTAATGAAAATGATCTTTATTCGATTCATGTCTGTAGTCACATTCGGTACGCTCATTGCAGCGTCCGTAAATGCTGCTCCGGATTTGGCAAATGGAAAGGCCATTGATCAGCAAAAGTGCTATGCCTGTCATGCCAAGAAAAGTGGTTTTGGCAACGGGGACATGATTTACACCCGCTCTGATGGCAAGGTGAAATCCCTCGCTAATTTGAAGAAGATGGTCTCTCTCTGTAATACCGAGCTGCGCCTAGATTTGTTCCCAGAAGATGAGGCTGACGTGATCACTTTTCTCAATCAACAGTTTTATAAATTTAAACCTTAATTTTTTAAATATAGTCGCTATGGATGTCGTAGATATCAACTCTTTAAGTAAGTCAGTTCTTTGGGCAACGTTTGCCATCACATTTTTTCTCGGCGCAGTCATGCAGAAGACTGGGTTCTGCAGCATGGGTGCCGTTTCTGACATCTTCATTATGTCTAGCTGGGATCGTTTAAAGCAATGGTTCTTGGCAATTGGTGTTGCCATTATTGGCTTTACTTTAATGTCTTACCTTGGTTTGATTGATCCCTTAAAGAGTATGTATACCGGCAATAAATTGCTGTGGCTTTCAACAATGGTAGGCAGTATTTTGTTTGGTCTAGGTATGGTTTTAGCATCGGGTTGTGGTAGCAAGACCTTGGTGCGTATTGGTGGCGGCAATCTTAAGTCAGTCATTGTATTTATGGTTCTTGGACTCACGGCTTACATGACAATGCGGGGCTTCTTGGGTGTGATTCGGATTAATACGCTCGACACGATTTTCATCGCTTTCAACACCCCGCAAGATTTGCCTAGCCTGTTAAGTGCCCCGCTTGGTATTGCACGTCCTATTCTTCACTTGGCGCTAGGCTTAATCATTGGTGCAGCCTTTATTGCTTATGCATTGGCTAGCAAAGCATTTTGGACTACTGAAAATTTGTTTGCGGGTATTGCTGTTGGGTTGGCAATCTGCGCAGTATGGTGGGTGTCTGGTAATTTAGGTTTTGTTGCTGAAGACCCAAATACTCTGGAAGAGGTCTTTATAGCAACGAACTCAGGACGCATGGAAAGCTTATCTTTTGTTGCTCCCTATGCGTATTCCTTAGACTGGTTAATGATGTATAGCGATACATCTAAAGTCTTAACGGTTGGAATTATGGCTGTCTTGGGTATGATTTCAGGATCTGCGGCTATCTCGCTTGCAACCAAATCATTTCGTTGGGAATCATTTCGTAATACAGAAGATACAGCCAATCATTTGGTTGGCGCTGCGCTGATGGGGTTTGGCGGCGTGACTGCTTTAGGTTGTACGGTAGGTCAGGGCTTAAGCGGCATCTCTACGCTCGCGCTAGGATCGCTTTTGGCATTGCCAGGATTTATTTTTGGGGCTTACTTAGGCTTGCGTTATTTGCAACTACGACTTGCACCCAATCCTTGCAGTTAATCCTGTAACTTCGGACATCAATAATGCAAATTGACTGGTTTTCCTTCGCTCCAATCCCCGCTCTTCTTGGTGGGATGATTTTGGGGGTTGCTGCATCTCTTTATGTTTTGCTACATGGACGCATTCTTGGTATCAGCGGAATTATTTCTGGGCTATTGCATCCCAGTCTGAGCGATTCAGCATGGCGAGTCAGTCTAGTTTTGGGATTAATGTTTGCTCCATTTTTAGCCGCTTTGTTTTTCGGCATCTTTCCTATAGTCGATATTGATGCTGGCTGGCCTGCAATTATTGTTGCCGGACTCTTGGTGGGTTTTGGTGCTCAGTATGGTTCGGGCTGCACTAGTGGTCACGGCGTGTGCGGACTCTCTCGTTTGTCGCCCCGATCCCTCGTAGCAACGCTATCTTTCATGAGTGCCGGGTTCATCATGGTATTCGTCCTCCGTCATGTGATTGGGGTATGAGATGAAAAAACACTTCGGCCTATTTAGTCAGTTTGCCATTGGGGTCCTTTTTGGTTGGGGCTTAATTGTTTCAGGCATGAGTAATCCACAGAAGATCTTGGGCTTTTTAGATTTGGCGGGTAATTGGGATCCATCCCTGGCATTTGTCATGCTCGGAGCAGTTCTGGTTGGTCTTGGTGGCTTTTATATTGTCAGCAAAAGGTCAGAGGCTTTTTTTGGTGGCGTTCTTCACATCCCTACTAGACGGGACATCACTAGGCCGTTGATCATTGGAAGCCTCATTTTTGGGGCTGGCTGGGGAATTGCGGGCTTTTGCCCTGGTCCAGCGCTTGTTGCTATGGGTGCAGGTCACCTCAAAGCCCTGGTGTTTGTGGTGGCCATGCTTGTCGGTATGGAGATCTGTGAGCGCTTTTTTCAGGGTCATAAAAATAAGCCTGCTCAGAATTAAACAAGCCTGATTTAAAATCAACCCTATTGCATATTTATTGAATGTAGAGGGTTTTATGAGTCTTCCTATTGCTTGCCACAACCCACAGTTTGGCACTCTTGGTCAAATCGATGCTAGCCATTTGGCTGAAATAGCTCAGCAGGGCTATAAAAGCGTTATCAATAATCGTCCTGACGGAGAGGGTGGCCCCGATCAACCGACTAATGCATCTATTCAAGCAGAAGCAGAGAAGCTAGGCTTGAATTATGTTTACCTACCAGTAGTTCCTGGTGCGTTCACTCCTGCTCAAGTTCAAGAGATGGCACGCCTTCTCAAAACCTTACCTGGCCCAGTATTGGCTTTTTGTCGTTCGGGTGCTCGCTCAACCAACTTGTATCAACTAGCTTTACAGCTCGGTTAATCAAAAGAGTCATTGCTTCAGCATGCGCATCGCCATTCCCGAAGATAGAAAGCTTGTTCATGAAATGATCATGCCGATTCGGTGGGGTGATATGGATGCCTACGGACATGTAAACAATACGGTTTATTTTCGTTATATGGAGCAAGCCAGATGTGAGTGGATTACATCACTAGGTTATGACGTTGCCCCAGGCCGGGAATCGATGTTGATGATTAATGGCTTTTGTAACTTTCATCAGCAACTCAGTTTTCCTGGAGATTTGATTCTAAAGACATCTATAGGCACTGTCGGAAGAACGAGCTTGGATGTCTATACCAGCATGGCCTTGACTACATCTCCTGACGTTGAGGCGGCTCTTGGAGGGGCCACGATGGTATGGGTTGATCTCACCACCAATAAGTCCACTCCCTGGCCTGAGCATGTTTTGCAAAAGTTGCGCTAGCCCATCGTGCAACCTAGTAATCCTCATATTCTACGAACCGATCAATTTTTATCTGAGTTAGATCAGTTCGATCTAGTCATTGATGTGCGCTCCCCAGCAGAGTTCGCTCTTGATCACATTCCTGGTGCTGTCAATTACCCTGTACTGAATAATGATGAGCGCGCCACAATCGGCACGCTCTATAAACAAGAGTCTCCCTTTGCTGCCAAAAAACTCGGCGCCGCATTGGTTTCTAAAAACATTGCAGCGCATTTAGAGAATCATTTCTTAGATCTACCACGTGAATGGCGTCCATTAATTTATTGCTGGCGTGGCGGCGAGAGAAGCGGGGCGTTTACCCATATCCTCAATCGCATCGGTTGGAAAGCAAAGCAACTTGAAGGTGGCTATCAAGGATTTAGAAGAACTGTCATTGATGGTCTTGATCAAGCAGCTCCACAATTCTCATTTCAGGTGATTTGCGGAATGACGGGCAGCGGTAAAACCAGAGTACTTCAAGAAATAGCTGCTTTAGGTGTACAGATTTTGGATTTAGAGGGCTTGGCTGTACATCGTGGCTCTGTCCTGGGTAATGAACCCAATATTGAGCAGCCTTCGCAAAAAGGATTTGAGACTGCCTTATGGAATGCATTGCGAAAGCTTGATCCCAGCCAGCCAGTATTTGTAGAGTCTGAGAGCAAGAAGGTGGGCGGCTTGCATGTGCCCGATGCCTTGATGGAGAAAATCCGCAAAGGGTCATGTATTGAGTTGAGATCTAGTGCTCAAACAAGAGTCTCATGGTTGATTCGTGAGTACCACCATTTCTTGACTGATACCGATAACTTTAAGCAGAAGCTAGGTTTGCTTACTGCCCATTATGGGAAAGTGCAAATTGCCAAATGGAATGAGGCTATTGATGCAGGAAATTTTCCGGAGCTAGTTGAAGAGTTACTAGTAAAACATTACGACCCCTCTTATCAATCCTCAATCGTACGAAATTTCCCCCAATACAAAATTGAAAATTACGTACAACTTGAGAATGATAGTGATGAGGCCTTTGCAAGAGCAGCAAAGGCCATCACGGTACATCCGGCTATTAACTAAAAGCCTGAATACCTGTTTGTGCGCGACCTAGAATGAGCGCATGAATGTCATGTGTGCCTTCGTAGGTATTGACTACCTCTAGATTGAGCATGTGACGTACCACACCATACTCATCAGAGATGCCGTTACCGCCATGCATATCACGCGCCATGCGAGCAATATCCAAAGACTTGCCGCAAGAATTGCGTTTCATGATGGAGGTAATTTCTGGAGCTGCAATGCCTTCATCTTTCATGCGACCCAAACGCAGACAGCCTTGCAAGGCTAAAGTCACATCAGTTTGCATATCAGCTAATTTTTTCTGGATCAACTGATTAGCAGCGAGAGGTTTACCAAATTGTTTGCGATCCATGGTGTATTGACGTGCTGCATGCCAGCACCACTCAGCTGCACCAAGAACCCCCCACGCAATACCGTAGCGCGCTGAGTTCAAGCAGGTGAAGGGGCCTTTGAGACCTTCAATTTCTGGGAATTCATTTTCATCCGGCACAAATACTTCATCCATCACGATTTCGCCGGTGATAGAGGCTCTCAAACCCATCTTGCCAGTAATTTTTGGAGCACTTAAGCCCTTCATCCCTTTTTCTAAAATATAGCCACGAATGATGCCTTCATCATTTTTCGCCCAAACTACAAATACATCTGCAATTGGGGAGTTGGAGATCCACATCTTGGAGCCTGTTAAAGAAAAGCCGCCTGGAACTTTCTTGGCGCGGGTAATCATGCCACCAGCATCGGATCCATAATTTGGTTCCGTTAAACCAAAGCAACCAATCCATTCGCCGCTAGCCAATTTGGGAAGGTATTTTTGTTTTTGTGCTTCGGTACCAAATTCGTTAATGGGCACCATTACTAAAGAGGACTGAACGCTCATCATAGAGCGATAACCGGAATCAACACGTTCAATTTCGCGTGCAATTAAACCGTAAGACACATAGTTCAGATCAGCACCACCATATTGCTCGGGAATGGTGATTCCCAAAAGTCCCAGCTCACCCATTTCTCGGAAGATGGATGCATCCGTAGTTTCATTGCGATATGCATCATGAATGCGGGGCATAAGACGCCCTTGAGCATATTCAGCAGCTGCATCACGAATCATGCGTTCATCTTCAGTTAGTTGGGTATCCAGAAGAAGGGGGTCTGCCCAATTAAAGCTAGCTTTGCTCATTGATTTGTCGTCCTATTGTCAGTTTTATTGGCTATTGATTCCTCCTATTATCCATTTTTCTGGCTTCTGGGATGGTGGACTTGTGCAATGTCGCTTCCATGGATTGAGCCTATTTACCCGCTAGTTCTTCAGCTTACAAATGACTAGGGAAAGGCGGGATTTCAGGGGTATTTCAAGAAAATTTAGCTTATTTGGGGCCAATCTCACATATGGTCCGTTAGCTTCCTGCCATGAATGTCGCCTAAGCCGTTAAAATAACGATCTTTGCCCTCAGCCGAGGGTAACTATCGAATTGAATTTCAGAAAGCTAGAAAACATCCGTGCTGTCAGCATCTAATATCACTATGCAGTTTGGGGCAAAGCCTCTGTTTGAAAATATTTCTGTGAAGTTTGGCGGGGGTAATCGTTATGGCCTGATCGGTGCTAATGGTTGCGGAAAATCCACCTTCATGAAGATTTTGGGTGGAGAGCTCGAGCCGACTAGCGGTAATGTGAGCTTAGATCCCGGAATTCGTTTGGGTAAATTGCGTCAAGATCAGTTTGCGTATGAAGACGTGCGCGTGCTAGATGTGGTGATGATGGGTCATGAAGAGATGTGGAAGGCTGCGGCTGAACGCGATGCTATCTACGCCAACCCCGATGCTACTGATGAAGATTACATGAAGGCAGCTGAGCTCGAAGGTAAGTATGCCGAGTACGGCGGCTACACCGCAGAAGCAAAAGCAGGGGAGTTGTTACTAGGTATTGGTATTCCTATTGAGCAGCACACTGGACCAATGAGCAATGTGGCTCCAGGCTGGAAGTTGCGTGTCTTGTTGGCACAAGCGCTGTTCTCGGATCCAGACGTGTTGCTCCTTGATGAGCCAACCAATAACTTGGATATTCATTCCATTCACTGGCTTGAAGATATCCTCAATCAAATTAAGAGCACGATTGTCATCATTTCCCATGATCGCCACTTCCTCAATGAAGTCTGTACGCATATGGCGGACATGGACTATGGAACACTGAAGGTGTATCCAGGAAACTATGACTCCTACATGCTGGCATCCGTTCAGGCTCGCACACAACAACTGAGCAACAACGTTAAGGCCAAGGAAAAAATTGCTGAATTAGCGGCTTTCGTAGCCCGATTCTCTGCCAATGCTTCGAAGGCACGCCAAGCGACTTCACGTCAAAGGCAGTTAGAGAAAATTGAGATTGTTGAAGTCAAGCCTTCTTCACGTCAGAATCCATTCATTCGTTTTGACACTGAGAAAAAACTTCATAATATGGCGGTTGAGTGCAATGCACTTACTAAGGCCTACGACCGTACCATTTTCAAAAACTTTAAGCTGGGTGTACGCGCTGGTGAGAAGATTGCCATCATCGGTCAAAACGGCGCAGGTAAGACAACGCTGCTAAAAACTATCTTAAGCAAACGCTTTGACGGAATTGCTGCTGATAGCGGTGATGTGAAGTGGGCAGAAAATGCTAACGTAGGCGTGATGCCTCAAGACAATACGGAGATGTTCGCCAAAGACGAATTGCTGATGGATTGGATGAATAACTGGCGCAACACAGGCGACGATGATCAAGTGATCCGTGGCACCCTGGGTCGCTTGCTATTCTCGGGTGATGACATTGGCAAGTCAGTCAAAGTATTGTCTGGTGGAGAGAAGGGCAGAATGATTTGGGGCAAATTGATGCTTCAAAAATATAACGTCCTTGCCATGGATGAGCCAACCAACCACATGGATATGGAATCCATTGAGAGTTTGCAGATTGCGCTCGAGAAATTCGACGGCACCTTAATTTTTGTTTCGCATGACCGTGAATTTGTATCTGCTTTAGCTAACCGCATCTTGGAAGTGAAGATGGATGGCACGGTAGTGGATTACTCAGGAACCTACGAAGAGTATTTGCGTAGTCAAGCTTTGGCTGGCTAAGCTATGTGCTCGTTATAAAAAAGCCCACTTAGGTGGGCTTTTTCTCTTTTAGCTGACGCTGAAAACGCATCGCTGTCCCGTCTTCACGAATTCGCTTCCAGACAAGATCTTTCTCTTCCTGAGAAAAAAACACCCAATTACTGACTTCGCCTAAGGTACGGCCACAGCCTTGGCAGATCTCATCGTAGAGCGTTGTGCATACACCAATACAAGGCGAGTCAGAGTCGGCATCTCCTGTTGAGAGGGAGTGAGAGCCATCTTGCGCTATAGGTTTGGTGTTGTCGCTTCCAGAATTCATGGCTGTACTTTAGTCGATTTCAATGGACTGTGCTCGGCAAGCTCATCTACATAGGCGCCAATGCCCTGGTGCTCGCGATCTAAAAAGTGTTTTACCGCATTACCAAATCGCTGATCGGCGATGAAGTGCGCAGATTGTATGGTCGTTGGCAAAAATCCTCGGGCCATTTTGTGCTCACCCTGAGCGCCACCTTCAAAGGTTTGGATTTGATGTTGGATGCAGTATTCAATCGCCTGGTAATAAGCAGTTTCAAAGTGCAGACAAGGTATATGTTCGATTGCGCCCCAGTATCTGCCGTAAGCCTTAGATGTATCTGGGTCAACAACCAACAGGGATGCTGCAATCGGCGTTTGATCTCGCTCAGCAATGATCATATGTAGATGTTTTGGCATGCGCTGTGCCCATAACTTGAAGAATGCTTCACTCAAGTAAGGGGATGAGCGATGCTCTAAATAGGTATTCTCATAACAACGATAAAAGAACTCCCAATCTACATCGGTGGAATCCGCCCCTGGGATATGTCTAAATGAAATTCGCTCTCTGGTAACTTGCTCGCGCTCACGTCGAATATTTTTACGCCGCTTCATAGTAAGGGCGGCTAAAAAATGCTCAAAGTTTTGAAAGCCTTGGTTATGCCAATGAAACTGCACTGAATCGCGCAGCATAAAACCTTGTTCTTTTAACTCTTCCGCCTCAGAAGCATATGGAAACAAGACATGGGCTGATGACAGATTGTTTTGTATTACTAGAGTCTTGAGGCCTGCAATGATTTTTTGAGATACATATTCTTTATTGGCCTCAGGTGCGTATAAGATGCGTGAGCCTTGAACGGGGGTAAAAGGGATCGCGCAAAGCGCTTTAGGGAAGTACTGCATTCCTTGTTGTTCATAGGCTTGCGCCCAGGACCAATCAAAAACAAATTCTCCATAAGAATGTTGTTTCAAATAGAGGGGCATAGCGCCCACTAAATGATGTTGATTTCGCAGTAGCAGGTGAGCGACTTGCCATCCCGTATTGCCGCCAACGCAATGTGTTTCTTCTAATGCGCTGAGAAGCTCATATCGCAGAAATGGTCCCGCATCTTTAGGAAGAAGCGCATTCCATGCGTCGGATGAAATATCACTAAGGCTATCTAGGATTTCTAAGTGATATTGCTCAGAATCAGCCACTGTTATCGCTGGATAAGTTCTATTTTGTAGCCATCAGGATCGGTCACAAAAGCGATGATGGTGTCACCACCTGCCACTGGACCAGCTTCTCTGGTGACATTGCCGCCTGTAGCCTTGATCTTGGCGCAAGCTGCATAAGCATCGGGGACGCCAATAGCAATATGGCCATACGCAGTACCCATCTCGTAACTTTGAACTCCATAGTTATAGGTGAGCTCGATTTCTGCCTGTCCATCAGCATTGCCTTTGCCAAAACCCACAAATGCGAGAGAGTATTTTTGCTCTGGGCGCTCTGTAGTGCGCAGTAAATTCATACCCAAAACCTGGGTATAAAAATCAATGGAGCGATTAAGGTCGCCAACTCTCAGCATGGTGTGAAGGATCATCATGAGTTAAATATAACGCTATTTAATGAATCGTGTTTTGGATGAAAAACCCCGACATGAAGTCGGGGTAGGGATGATTTACATTGAAGCGTAGTTTGGTCCGCCACCACCTTCTGGAGTAATCCAGATGATATTTTGAGTGGGATCTTTAATATCACAAGTTTTGCAATGCACGCAGTTTTGTGAATTAATTTGCAGGCGCGGCTTGCCATCGGTCTCTACATACTCATACACTCCGGCTGGACAATAGCGCTGCTCAGGACCAGCATAGGTTTTGAGATTAATGTCCACCGGCACCGAATCATTTTTTAGGGTTAAGTGAACGGGTTGATTCTCGGCATGGTTAGTATTGGAAATAAATACAGATGAGAGGCGGTCAAAAGTAATTTTGCCGTCTGGCTTCGGATAATCAATCGGCTTGTGTTGTGCTGCTGGCTCTAAGCACTCATGATCAGCATGTTTTAGATGCACTGTCCACGGAACATTTCCACCTAAAAGCTTTTGCTCTAATCCCACCATCAAGGTTCCCAAGTAAAGTCCTTTAGACATCCATGGTTTGAAATTACGCGCTTGATTCAGCTCGGTATGTAGCCAGCTATTTTGAAACGCACTTGGGTAAGCAGTCAGTTCATCTGCAGAACGATTTTCATGGATTGCTGCAACTGCAGCTTCAGCAGCGAGCATGCCGGTTTTGATCGCCGCGTGACTGCCTTTGATACGTGAAGCATTTAAGAAGCCAGCATCACAACCAATCAGTGCGCCACCTGGGAAAACAGTTTTAGGCAGGCTATTTAAGCCACCCGCAGTCAGTGCACGTGCGCCATAGGCAATACGTTTGCCACCCTCAAAAGTTTCACGAATCTTCGGATGCAACTTATAGCGTTGGAATTCTTCAAATGGTGAGAGGTAGGGATTCTTGTATGACAGCCCAACCACGAGGCCAACGGCAACCTTGTTATCACCTAAGTGATACAGAAATGATCCACCATAGGTATCGTTCTCTAAGGGCCAGCCAGCGGTATGAACCACTAGGCCAGGCTTGCTTTTGGAAGGCTCTACTTCCCATAGCTCTTTGATGCCAATGCCATAGCTCTGTGGGTCTGCATCTTTATCTAAGCTAAATTTAGAGATGAGTTCTTTGCCAAGGTGTCCACGCGAACCTTCCGCAAAGAGTGTGTATTTGCCGCGCAACTCCATGCCAAGCTGAAACTGATCGGTAGGATTACCTTCTTTGTCAAGGCCCATTGAGCCAGTAATGACGCCGCACACTGCGCCTGCATCGTTGTACAGAATTTCTGCAGCGGGAAAGCCAGGGAATATCTCAACACCCAGATTTTCTGCTTGTTGACCAAGCCAGCGAGTGACGTTTGCCAAACTCACTATGTAATTGCCTTCATTTTTAAAGCAGTGGGGGAGCATCCAGTTAGGAACTTCGTATGAGCTGGTATCGGTTAAGAATAAAAATTGATCTTGGGTAACCGGGGTATCGAGTGGCGCGCCTAATTCCTTCCAGTCAGGGAAGAGTTCGGTGAGTGCTTTAGGATCCATCACAGCCCCAGAAAGAATATGCGCCCCGATTTCTGAGCCTTTTTCTAGAACGCAAACGCTGATTTCTTTGCCTGATGTATTGGCAATCTGCTTGGCCTTAATTGCTGCAGACAGTCCAGCAGGGCCACCGCCTACGATGACTAGGTCGTAGTCCATCGACTCTCTGGGTCCAAACTGATCAAGCAATTCCTGGGCGTTCATTCAATCTCTCCAAAACATCTTAAAAAAGGCTATTAAGCCCCATTAGTTTAGTTCTAACCGCCAAAATCACTTTTAGTGCCAAACCCGTCTAGGCTGGGGGTCTAAAGCGTTATGATTGGTTTTTACCCATTTTGGCAATATTAGGACAAAAGTAATGAATAAAACTTACCCATCGGCTGTTGACGCCCTCAGGGATATCTTAAAAGACGGACAAAAATTGGCTGTTGGCGGTTTTGGTCTTTGTGGCATTCCAGAAGCCTTGATTCAGGCGGTTAAAGATTTAGGTGCTCAGAACTTAACAGCTATTGCCAATAATGCTGGAGTAGATGGTTTTGGTTTAGGCATATTGCTGAACTCCAGGCAAGTTAAAAAAATGGTTGCCTCTTATGTGGGTGAGAACAAAGAATTTGAGCGCCAATATTTAGCTGGTGAATTGGAGTTGGAATTTACACCGCAAGGAACCTTGGCTGAAAAACTACGTGCTGGTGGTTGCGGTATTCCAGCGTTCTACACCAAAACTGGTGTCGGTACTTTAGTTGCCGAAGGCAAAGAAGAAAAAGAATTCGATGGCGAGAAATACATCATGGAACGGGCAATCGTTTCTGATATTTCATTAGTGAAAGCTTGGAAGGCGGACAAATCAGGCAACTTGATCTATCGCTATACCGCTCGCAACTTCAATCCTGTAGTGGCAATGGCTGGAAAAATCACTGTTGCAGAAGTAGAAGAGATTGTTGAGAACGGTCAGCTAGATCCTGATCAAATACATACGCCTGGTATATACGTGCATCGTTTGGTACTAAATCAACACCCAGAGAAGCGGATTGAGCAACGCACATTGTCTGCAGAAGCTTAATTGCACGAATCATCAAGCGATAAACACATCATTTAGGAAGATCGATATGCCTTGGAATAGAGATGAGATGGCAGCACGTGCTGCAAAAGAATTACAAGATGGTTACTACGTAAACCTCGGTATTGGTATGCCCACTTTGGTAGCTAACCATGTGCCAAAAGAGATGGAGGTATGGCTTCAGTCTGAGAACGGGCTATTAGGTATTGGTCCATTTCCTACAGAGAAGACGATTGATGCAGATTTAATTAATGCTGGCAAGCAAACGGTAACTACTTTGCCCGGCTCATCCATTTTTTCTTCTGCCGATTCTTTTGGCATGATTCGTGGCGGAAAAATTAATATCGCCATTTTGGGTGCTATGCAAGTAAGCGAGCATGGCGACTTAGCCAACTGGATGATTCCCGGAAAGATGGTTAAGGGCATGGGCGGTGCGATGGACCTGGTTGCAGGTGTTAAACATGTCGTCGTATTGATGGAGCACGTTGCGACGAAAAAAGATGGCACACAGGATCTCAAAATTTTGCCTAAATGCACCTTACCTTTGACAGGAGTAGGGGTGATTAGCCGCATCATTACTGACTTATGCGTTTTGGATATCACACCAAAAGGCTTGAAGCTGGTTGAGTTGGCCCCTGGTGTGACCAAAGAAGAGGTGATTGCTAAAACAGGTGCCCCTGTTGACACAACAGGTTTCTGAGCAATTTCCTACAATGAGTGAAATAATGGGATCACTATGTCAGGATCCCATTCTCATTCAAAACCCTCTGCACCTCGGATGAGTACTGAAGCTGATCCTTCTTTGCATGCCCACAAGAAGGGTGATGCGCAGCATTCACATAGCAAACAGGTCTCTAATCAGAATTTACTGTTAATTGCACTCGTTCTCACCCTGGGCTTTTCGGGTGTTGAGGGAGCCGCAGCCTACTTTGCCAACTCCTTGGCTTTGATTTCAGATGCTGGCCACATGGTTACCGATGCGGCGGCCTTGGGACTAGCCTTATTGGCGCAAATTATTTCTCGTCGCCCACCATCGCCTAAACATTCTTTTGGTTTCGGTCGCGCTGAGGCATTAGCAGCATTCGTCAATAGTATTGCAATGTTGGCATTGGTTGTCTGGATTGTCTACGAGGCAATTACGCGTTTTTATGATCCACATAAAGTCGATGGCTTAACGGTTACCGTTGTTGCTGCCATTGGTTTAGGCATGAATCTGATAGTGGCTTGGGTGTTGTCGCGCGATAAGAAGAGCGTCAATACTCGCGCCGCATTAGTTCATGTTATGGGGGATTTATTGGGTTCGATCGCCGCCTTGATTTCTGGTGTTGTCATTCAGCTCACTGGTTGGATGCCGATCGATGCCATCCTCTCTATTTTGGTCTCTTTGCTTATTCTCAAATCAACGATTTCTATTTTGAAAGAGTCTTACCACTTCTTAATGGAGGGCGTCCCTCTTCATATTGACTATTTAAAGGTAGGTACTGATTTAAGAAATACTCCGGGCGTACTAGCGGTGCATGATTTGCATGTATGGGAAATGACGCCAAGTTTTCCTGCATTGATTGGACATATTGAGATCGCCAAGATGCAAGAGTGGCCTCAGATTATGGCTCGTATCAATCAGATGCTTCTGGATAAACATGGAATTGATCACGTGACATTACAGCCAGAAGAAGTGGGCGAAGATCACGATCACGAGCATGATCATGCAAGCCATGAGGTTCACAACGAAGCTCAGGTGACAAATGTGTTTCATGATGGTGAAACTTTTTATGTAAATTGCTCTAGTGGTGATGAAAAACACCGCATGGCATATCACGCGTGGGGAAATCCAGATAATAAAGTATTGCTCTGTGTGCACGGCCTCACAAGAAGGGGTAGTGACTTTAAATCACTGGCGCAAGCGATGTGTAAGGACTATTACGTTGTTTGTCCCGATGTCGTGGGTAGGGGCGACTCAGATCGCTTAAGCAATCCAATGCTGTATGCCGTTCCACAGTATGTTGCAGATATTGCTACGCTGATCAAGCAGTTAGGCGTTTCTCAGGTGGATTGGTTTGGTACTTCTATGGGTGGCTTGATTGGTATGGTGTACGCAGCAATGCCGAACTCACCTATTCGCAGAATGCTAATTAACGATGTAGGTCCAAAGATTGAGCCTGAAGCGATAAAGCGTTTAGGTTCCTATGTAGGGCAACCCTTTTCATTCAGTAGTCGCACAGATGCACTACAGCGTCTCAATGAAATCTGCGCTACGTTTGGCGAGCACACTCCGCAAGAGTGGGAGATTTATAACGGCCCAATGTTGATTCAGAAGGAAGGTAAATGGATCATGCATTACGACCCAGATATCTCAGTGCCATTCACATCAGTGAATCCAATCATGGCCAAGGCTGGTGAGCTAGCGATGTGGCACGCATTTAAGAAAATTCATATTCCGATGTTGATTGTGCGTGGCGGTGATTCTGATTTACTATCAGCAGCAACTGTTGCTGAAATGTGTAAAGTGAACCCGCATGCTCGGAGCATTGAGATTCCAAACGTAGGCCATGCTCCTGCTTTTGTAAAGCCAGAACAAATTGCTTTGGCTAAAGAATTCTTTGGTTAATTATTTGTAAATCATGTTTGGTTGCCAATGGCAAACGATCCCACTAAATCCGAAAAAGTAGCCATCTTTCAGGATGCCTGGTATGGCGAGCCAGCAGAGCTTCACGCAACTGGCGTGCTTCATGTTTTGCAATCGCTTAATTTAGATGAAGCCACTTTAACTGCCTCAAGCAATATTGCGCGTACTCACAGTAAAGATGCCCTCATCAAGCTGATTGGCGAAGAGCCAGCAAAGTTATTAATTGGATATCGTGGTTTGCGTCAAGCACAAGCAAAGCTAGTGCGGGACGATGGTGGCTTGAGTGTTACTGGCCAAGAAGAGATGCTCCGTAAAATGCTCTTGGCATTTGGCGATGATCTACGGGTAGTCTTAATTTATCTAGCCTCTCGCTTGCAAACCTTGCGATGGGTTACGCAAGAAAAAATGGCGATGCCAAGTGCCTGGGCTCAAGAGATCCTCAATATTGATGCATCTCTAGCCAATCGTTTAGGTATCTGGCAAATGAAGTGGGAGATGGAAGATCTAGCTTTTAGAGCGCTCTCACCAGATATCTATCGTGATATTGCCAATATGCTGGACGCGAAACGCATTGAGCGTCAAGAGTTTATTGATCAAATTGTGCTGCAACTCCAAGTTGAACTAAAAGCGGCGCTTATCGATGGCGAAGTACTTGGTAGGCCGAAGCATATTTATAGCATTTGGAAGAAGATGCAAGGCAAGTCACTCGACTTTGCCAATCTTTATGACGTCCGAGCATTTCGTGTGCTGGTTGATGACGTCAAATCTTGTTACGCTGTATTGGGTATTGTGCATAACGTGTGGCAGCCCGTTCCTCGTGAGTTTGATGATTACATTGCCCGACCAAAGCCAAACGGCTATCAATCTTTGCACACTGTGGTGATGAATGATGATGGCACTGCATTTGAGATTCAGGTGCGCACCCATGAAATGCATCAGCAAGCTGAATATGGTTTAGCAGCACATTGGCGTTACAAAGAGGGCGCTTATATCGGCATGGCTACGCCGCCCAATCAAACAAAAGCCAATAAACCTAGCGTCAATCATCAAGCAGGTACGCACAGCGCTGAGGTTGCTTACGAAAGACAGATCGCTTGGGCAAGGCAGCTCATCTCTTGGAAGGAGGATGCTTGGGAGCAACTGAAGCACCATGAGATAGATGATCACATCTATGTACTCACTCCTTTGGGTAAAGTGATTTCCTTGGAAAAAGGTTCTACGCCGATCGACTTTGCCTATGCGGTGCATACCAATCTAGGTCATCGATGCAGAGGCGCGCGAGTGGATGGCGCTATGGTGCCGTTGGAGACTTCTTTACAAAATGGTCAAACAGTAGAAATTATTGCTGTTAAACATGGTGGTCCATCGCGTGACTGGATTAGTCCGGATAAAAACTATCTGCGCTCTCAAAGGGCCCGACAAAGAGTGCGCGCCTGGTTCAATGCGCTTGATGATGAAGAGACTGGGCAAAAATCTACCGACAGCAAAACTGAAGCGCCTGCAGAAACGAAAACGAGTTCACCCACTCCAGAAATAGTTTTACGTCACAGCAGTCATAAACCAGGGCGGGGTGGCGATGTCTTGGTAGTTGGGGTGGATTCATTGCTGACTCAACTAGCGCGTTGTTGCAGACCCGTGCCTCCAGATGCGATTGCTGGATTTGTGACACAGGGAAGGGGTGTTTCAATACATCGTCGATCTTGTAAAACATTTAGAGGATTATTAGAAAGAGCACCAGAGCGCGTTATTCAGACGGCTTGGACTCATGACGCCGCCCATTCCTCGGAAAATTCAGAGCAAAAGCGAGTCTTTCCAGCTGATTTGGCAGTGACTGGATTGGATCGACCAGAGTTAATGCGTGAGCTCTTTGAGATTCTCACAAGGCAAGGCGTCCATGTCATCGACTTGCGTAAATCTGCCAAAAAAGGCCTGGCACAGATCCTTTTAACAATAGAGGTGAAGGATTCTGAAGTCTTGCGATTGGTCCAAAATAGCCTGGAAGAGGTTAAAGGGGTCACCCAAGTACGGCGCCGGTGATAAACTATATGGCTGTATAGGCTCGTAGCTCAGCTGGTTAGAGCACCACCTTGACATGGTGGGGGTCGTTGGTTCGAGTCCAATCGAGCCTACCAACGAATAAGACCCAAAAAGGAATTCCATGAGGGATTCCAAAGAGGCGCGGATGCCCAAAAGCTACCGCGCTTTCTTTTTGGGAAAGATGTCTGTAATGAAGCTTAGTAAATAAGCTCAGTAAATAAGATGGGGTCATCATGCTTGTAGTTACTCTGCCCGATGGATCAAAACGTGAGTTTGAGGCACCAGTTCGCGTAGCGGACGTTGCTCAAAGTATCGGTAGCGGTCTTGCAAAAGCAGCTCTTGGCGGTATTGTCGATGGCAAGATGGTGGATACCAGTTTTGTCATTGATAAAGACAGTCAATTGGCAATCATTACTGATAAGAGTCCAGAGGCTCTAGAGATTGTTCGTCATTCAACTGCACACTTACTCGCATACGCTGTAAAAGAATTATTTCCTGAAGCACAAGTCACCATTGGTCCAGTGATCGAGAATGGTTTTTACTATGACTTTTCTTATCACCGTCCGTTTACTCCGGATGACTTGCTTGCTCTAGAAAAGAAAATGGCTGAGCTCGCTAAAAAAGATGAGCCAGTGACTCGCACCGTGATGCCGCGCGATGACGCTGTTGAGTTTTTTAAGAATCAGGGCGAAAACTACAAAGCTGAATTGATTGCTAGCATCCCGCAAGGTGAAGATGTATCCCTATATGCCGAAGGCAAGTTCACTGACTTGTGCCGCGGCCCGCACGTGCCATCCACAGGTAAGCTGAAGGTATTTAAGCTAATGAAGCTTGCTGGCGCTTACTGGCGTGGCGATAGTAAGAATGAGATGTTGCAGCGTATTTACGGTACAGCATGGCTTCGTAAAGAAGATCAAGATGCTTACTTGCATATGCTTGAAGAGTCAGAGAAGCGTGATCATCGTCGCCTCGGTAAGCAACTTGATTTATTCCATTTTCAGGAAGAGGCACCAGGTTTAATTTTCTGGCATCCAAAGGGCTGGTCAATCTGGCAAGAAGTTGAACAATACATGCGTCGCGTGTATCAACAAGAAGGCTACCAAGAAGTAAAAGCCCCGCAGATTTTGGATCGCGGCCTTTGGGAAAAATCTGGCCATTGGGAAAACTACAAAGAAAATATGTTCACGACGGAGTCGGAGAATCGTGCTTATGCATTAAAGCCGATGAACTGCCCTGGCCACGTACAAATTTATAACTCTGGTTTGCATAGTTATCGTGAGTTGCCATTGCGTTTTGGTGAGTTCGGCCAATGTCATCGCAATGAACCATCGGGTGCATTGCATGGTTTGATGCGTGTGCGTGGTTTCACACAAGATGATTGTCATATTTTCTGTACTGAAGATCAAATTCAATCAGAGGTTGCTGCATTTGATAAAGCGGTCCGTGCTGTCTACCAAGATTTCGGCTTTACTGAGGTCGCTGTGAAGTTGGCTTTACGTCCAGCTAAGCGTGTTGGTGACGACGCAATCTGGGATAAAGCAGAAGAAGCGCTTCGGGGCGCATTGAAGGCCTCAGGTCAAGAATGGGAAGAATTGCCAGGTGAAGGTGCTTTTTATGGTCCCAAGATCGAATATCACCTCAAGGACTCGATTGGACGTACTTGGCAGTGCGGCACGATTCAGGTGGATTTCTCCATGCCAGCTCGTTTAGGTGCTGAGTACGTAGCGGAAGACAACAGCCGTAAGACCCCTGTGATGCTCCATAGGGCAATTGTGGGCTCTTTAGAGCGTTTTATTGGCATTTTGATCGAAAATCACGCTGGAAACATGCCGGTTTGGCTTGCTCCAACCCAGGCCGTAGTCCTCAATATCTCCGGAAATTCTGCTGCATATGCACAACAAGTGCAGCAATTGCTGAAAAAACAAGGGTTTAGAGTGGAAGCGGATTTGCGGAACGAGAAAATTACGTATAAAATACGCGAGCACGCATTACAGAAGATCCCATTTTTGCTTGTTGTAGGGGATAAGGAATCAGAAAGTAATACGGTGGCCGTTCGTGCCCGTGGCGGAGTGGATTTAGGTGTAATGCCTCTTGATGCCTTCGTTGCCCGACTCCAGCAGGATAT
>Ga0114968_10000748_pt1 | contig 24351 bp, 17 predicted proteins | sample M_130807_EF_Meta_FD_87020 | JGI IMG/M metagenome (GOLD analysis project Ga0114968, IMG submission 87020) | Freshwater microbial communities from Lake Montjoie, Canada to study carbon cycling - M_130807_EF_MetaG | ecosystem: Environmental > Aquatic > Freshwater > Lake | place: Lake Montjoie... | reverse complement strand
TTCCGATATATTACTCACCCGTTCGCCACTCGCCACCAGGATTGCTCCCGTGCTGCCGTTCGACTTGCATGTGTAAGGCATGCCGCCAGCGTTCAATCTGAGCCAGGATCAAACTCTATAGTTCGATCTTGAATTTTTTGCGCCTTTCGACGCCACTCATAAATTGGAATCGACGTGAATTTCATCTCTGATTTCCACATCTATTACTTCATGAGCGTTTGTTAGCTAATTAAAGCTAAGTTCCAAAGAACTTGGCAATCGCCTTCAAACGCCCACGCTTATCGGCTGTAAGTTTTTAATGAACTAAAAGCTTCTGCTTTTTTTGCTTTGCTGCGATCAGCGAAGCCCTCTACTGTAGCACAGCTTTTCTAGCTGTCCCGCTATTTTGAAATTTATTTTCAATCTGCTTGCCCGTTTGGGCTTGCTTTAGCGACTTAGGTCTCAGGACCGAAGCCCTCGATTATGACACTATTTTTGCCTTCGCTCCAATATTTCTGAAAAAATTTTGTCTGGAAGCTTGATAGCCCTGCGCCTTCGTGGCGGAGATGCAGGGAACTGTCTCCCCTTAGACAAAGGCGCCCAGTCAATTGAGATCCAATGGGGCTATGGGACAAATCTATCTTGTGAGACACGGCCAAGCGTCGTTCGGGCAGGCTGACTATGACAACCTGAGCGCGCTTGGCGCCCAACAAGGGGAGCGTCTAGGGGCCTATTTTCAGCGCAAGGGCATTCGATTCAGTGCGGCGCTTCGGGGCACTTTGCGGCGTCACGAGCAAACGCTTAGTGCAATCAAGCGAGGCGCAGGGACGGAGCACAAGGCCTTGGCGTGGCCCGGGTTGAATGAATACGATAGCCATGCGCTCATTGACTCAATTCACCCGGCGCCCTTGCCCGCGCCCGACACGCCCGAGTTGTACCGCCACCACTTTCGCCTGTTGCGCGAGGCCTTGCACCACTGGATCCAGGGTAAGTCAGCGCCCAAGGGAATGCCCGCTTACCCGGACTTCGTAGCGGGTGTTATGGGGGCCATGGACCACATTCGCAGTCAGTGTGAGGGCAATGTCTTGGTGGTAAGCAGCGGTGGGCCGATATCGACCATCGTCAGCACGCTCCTGGGCGCGCCGGCGCAAACCTCGGTAGAGCTCAACTTCCGAATCCGCAACACCTCTGTCACCGAGCTGGACTTCAACCCCAAACGCTTGGCCTTGCTCACCTACAACACCCTGCCGCACCTGGACGAGGCAGACTTACAGTCTTGGATTACGTACGCCTAATGGGTTGATTTGCAACCTTGGCCCGCAGCTAATCGACGAGCGTGCTCAAGGGCAGGGCCTGCATCTCGGCCAGCAGTTGGGCCAGCGCGCGGCCCGCCGCATCCAAAAGTTGGCGGCCCTTGTCAGCCGTCGCCGCACTGGCGTCCCCCACGGCTCCGCTGGGGTTGTAGTCCTGGATCTGCCAGGCCATCTTGGCGGAGCGGCCATTGCCCAGTATCTCAAAGCTTTTGGCCCGCTCTTGGCCAGTGGACGGGAAATTGGCCACGGCGCCACGGTCTACGCGCTGCCCGTCCAAGGCCAGCATGAGAGAGGTTTCGACAGCCCCCGCGTGCACCCCAAAGCGCTGCTCCTGGGGCGAAAACAGGGCATTTAGATCCTCGCCCTGGGGCGATTCCAGCGGCAGCCCATACCAATTGGCGGTGTAGACCAGCATACGGTGGCGCGCGCGCAGGTCGCGCGCCACGATGTCCATGAAGTTGGCCTGCCCGCCATGCGCGTTAAAAATCAGCATCTTGCGCACCCCGGTGGCGGCGATGCTGTCGCCAATATCGGTCCACAGGCGCAGGACGGTCTCGGCTTTGAGCGTTAAGGTGCCGGCAAACCGTGCGTGTTCGGGGCTAAAACCCACCGCCTGGGTGGGCAAAAACAGGGCTTGTGACAAGGGCGTCCGATAGGTCAGCGCAGCGGCGATGACGCCGTCCACGATGGAGGTGTCCACTTTCAGGGGTAAGTGCGGGCCGTGTTGCTCAGTTGCCGCCACCGGCAGCACCGCTATGACATCGGCAATCGCACCGCGGTCGCGCAAGCTTTGGAAGTGCGTGGTGCCGCAGTCGGCCCAAAACGGGGAAGGATGCACTGGGTGAACGCTCATGGTCGTCGCTTTCAGGAAGTGTTGTCGTCGGGCAAGCCCGCCGCATGTCTTTGCTGGCGCTGGCTATGGCCAGCCGCAACCGGCTGGTGGGCATGCGCGGCCCGCTGGGCGCGGCTGAGCAGCGCCTTGAGCGCTTGGGGCCGGGCCCGCGCGCCACTGGCCAGATAATCTGCCAGCAGCAGGGCCTGCGCGCGCTCGGGCGGCACCTGCTTTTGCCTGCAGAGGTAGTCGTAGAGCGCATCGACCAGGGCCTCGGGCGTGATGCCACTCGTTTGGCCGGTGTGGGCCCAGAGCCAGTCAGCGAACTGCGCAAAGGCGGCAAAGGCCGACGGCCCTTCCAGCAAACAGGGCAAGGTCTTGGCAAAACGGCCCGAATTGGCCACCAAATCCCAATAACGCGCCAGCCGGACAAAGCGCCGAACTTGCGCGCCGTCTAATGCGTCCGTGCTGTCAATGGCGTATGGCGGCTCGGGCGCAAACACCATGTTCGGGCCGGCGGTCAACGCCAGGGGCGTGCCGCGCAGGCGTTTGAGCACGCCAAGCTGAATTTCATGCGGGCCCCAGGACCACAAAGTGTCAAAGCCTTGGGCAAAACTCTCCCAACTCTCGCCGGGAAGGCCAAAAATCAGGTCGGTGTGCAGATGCGCGGCGCTGTGCGCCACCAGCCACTGCACATGGGCCCGGGTGCGCACGCTGTCTTGGCGGCGGGAAATGGCTTTTTGCACCTCGGGGTTGAGGCTTTGGATGCCAATCTCAAACTGCAGCGTACCGGGGGCAAAGAGGGCGATACAGGCCTTCAATGCGTCGGGCAAATGGTCCGGGATCAGCTCAAAATGCACAAACACCGGGTCTTGCGGCGCCTTTTCCAAGCATTGGAGAAAAAACTCCAGGATACGCACCGAGGCCTCGACTTTGAGGTTGAAAGTCCTGTCCACAAATTTGAAGGTGCGTGCGCCTCGGGCATACAAGCTGGCTAATTCGGCCAGAAAAAGGTCTACATCGAAAGCCCAAGCCGTTTTGTCTAAAGCACTCAGGCAAAACGCGCACTTGAACGGGCAGCCGCGCGAGGCCTCCACATACAAGATGCGGTGCGCCAAATCATCGTCGGTGTAGAACCCGTAAGGCAAATCCAGCGCGTCCAGAGGCGGCTGCTCTCCGGCGATGACCTTCATCAAGGGCTGCGGGCCATGCACTAAGGCGCGACACAGGCGAGGGAAGCTGACATCGCCCCAGCCGGTAATCAGGTAATCGGCCAGCCCGACGATGGCCTGGGACTGCCATTCATGGCTGACTTCGGGCCCGCCAAGCACCACGCGGATGTCGGGCCGCTGGGCCTTGAGTTGACGCACCACTTCGGTGGTTTGCACTACGTTCCAGATGTAGATTCCCAGCCCCACGATGGCTACCTGGCCCGCCTGGGCAGGCCCACAGGCTTGGACCAAGGTGTGCACGACCTGCTCTGGCGGGGTGTGGATCGTGAACTCATGCAGTGCGGTGACGGCGTGCAAATCGGGCCCGCCATGGCGCAGCATATTGGCCTGCAGGTAGCGTAACCCCAGCGAAGCGTGGCTGTATTTGGCGTTGAGCGTGGCCAGAAGAATGCAATGGGGCATGGCCTTATTATGGAAGCATGGACCACGGGGCCGACAATTCCTTCTTCCGCTGGGATGGCGACACGCTGGTAGTCAACATCCTGGGAAAGCCCGCTGCGGCCAAAGACGCGGTGGGCAAGCCCAAAGGGCCGCAGCTCAAGGTCAGCGTCACTGCGCAGCCGCTCAACGGGCGCGCCACCGACCACATGGTGCGCTTTTTGGCACCACTGTTTGGCGTGGCGGTGCGTGATATCGAGGTGGTTTTTGGCCGCGAGAGCATCCACAAACAACTGCGCATCCGCACGCCTACGCGCTGGCCTCCGGTTTTCGGGCCCTGGAGCGGGCCAGGCGCCTAAAGTAGGACAATTGGCGTGCCAGCGCGCCCTCCCCCCTCTTTGGATTGATGCCCGTGACCCTTTTCGCCCCCCTGCGCGCCCTAGCGCCTATTGCCACCTTGCATTGGCGCTACGTTCTGCGCGCCGCACTGTGCGCCCTGGCCTTGGCCTGTGGAGCCAGCGTCTTTGCCAAGCTGAACCTGCAAAGCGCCGCCGTTGTCGACAACCCGCAAGTGCGCGCCGAACTGGTGGCCGACGCCCCCACAGGCATCAGCCCCGCAAAAGCGCTGACCGTGGGCCTGTTGCTTACGCACCAGCCCCACTGGCACACCTACTGGATCAATCCGGGCGACTCGGGCTTGGCCACCCGGCTGGAGTGGAAACTGCCGCCCGGCGTCACGGCCAGCCAGACCCAATGGCCCATCCCGCGCAAAATTGCCATCGGCAACCTGGCCAACCTCGGCTATGAAGCGCAGGCTTTGCTGCGCAGCACACTGACCGTGTCGCCCGAGTTCAAGCCTCAGGGCAACACGCTACCCGTTCGCCTGCACGCCTCCTGGCTGGTGTGTAATCAGGAATGCATCCCCCAGGAAGGTGACTTTGCCTTGGAGCTTCCATTGCAAGGCGGGTACAGCACCCACGGCGCCTTGTTCGCACAATCTACCCCCATCGGCGCACTCGCCAGCACCCTGGAGGCGCATTTTGAAGACGGACAGCTGCGAATTTCTACCGCCGGGTTGCCTGAGGCCTGGCGCGGCAAAGACGTGGCTGTATTCCCTGAAACAGCCTCCGTGTTCGCGGCCAGCGCGCTGCCCTCGCCCCAGGCGCAGCCGGCCCCCGGAGCCCAGCGCTGGGACGGCGAGAAATGGAGCGGTGTGCTGGCCCTGTCGCCCCAAAGAAATACCAGCCCCTCCACCATTGGCGTGCTCTTTGCCCTGGGCGACCGTGCGGTACGCGGCGAGGCGAAGGTCCAGGGGCCTTGGCCCGCGCCAGCCCCTGCCCTGGCAGATTCGGCGCCGCAGCCGCTGCCCGACGCCCCGCAAGACCTGGGCGCCTATCTTTTGGCCTTGGGCGCCGCCTTTCTAGGCGGGCTATTGCTCAATTTGATGCCTTGCGTGTTTCCGGTGCTGGCCATTAAAGCGCTGGGCTTGGCGCAATCGAAGGGCAGCCGCAGGCAACGCATCGGCGAAGGCCTGGCCTATATGGCGGGTGTCGTCCTGAGCATGGCTGCGCTGGGCGCCTTGCTGTTGGCGTTGCGCTCGGCCGGCCAGCAACTGGGCTGGGGTTTTCATTTGCAATCGCCCCTCATGATTTCGGCCTTGGCGTTGCTCTTTACTTTGATCGCGCTCAATCTGGCGGGCTTGCTGGAGTTCAATTTGCTGCCCGGCCGACTGGGCACGATGCAGCTGCGCAACCGCATGGCCGATTCGGCGCTCTCGGGTGCCTTGGCGGTGGTGGTGGCTTCCCCTTGCACGGCCCCGTTTATGGGGGCCTCGCTGGGCCTGGCCCTGACGCTGCCTGCGCCCATGGCCATGGGCGTGTTCTTGGCGCTCGGTCTGGGCTTGGCGCTGCCCTTTGCACTGCTCAGTACCTTGGAGAGCCTAAGCCGGCTGCTGCCGCGTCCTGGCGTGTGGATGGAGCAATTGCGCCAGTTCATGGTTTTTCCGATGGCGGCAACGGTGCTGTGGTTGCTTTGGGTGCTGGCCAGCATGGGCGGCGTCAACGCGGCCCTGGCGATGGCGGCCTTGCTGCTCGTGCTTGCCATGTGCATCTGGGCCGCTGGCCTGCAGGGCACGAGCCGGCGCGGCTTTGTGATGCTGTCGCTGCTGATCGCCGTGCCGGTGGCTTGGATTGCCATTCCTCTGGTGTGGGAAGCGACCCAAGACCCGGCCTCAGCCGGGACGGCACAAGTGCAGGCAGGCCATGCCCAGTGGCAGCCCTGGTCGCAAGCGGGCGTGGAACAAGCGGTGGCTGCGGGCCAGCCCGTGTTTGTGGATTTCACGGCAGCCTGGTGCATCACCTGCCAGTTCAACAAGCAACACACCTTAGCGCGTGCGGATGTATTGGCCGCCTTTGCCGCCAAAGACGTGCAGTTGTTGCGCGCCGACTGGACGCAGCGCGACCCAGCCATCACCCAGGCCCTGGCGGTGCTAGGCCGCAGCGGCGTGCCGGTTTATGTGATTTACCAGCCAGGCAAGGCGCCACAGGTGCTCTCGGAAATCTTGCGCGCCGAGGATGTGTTGGCCGCGCTGGGTGCCATTTAAACCGCCGCTGGCGCGTGGTAGGAGCGGATCAGCGCCATCAGCTCTTTTTCGGAATAGGGTTTGCCAAAGTAGTGCTGCACGCCCAGGCTTTGCACATGGTCGCGATGCTTTTGGGCGGTGCGCGAGCTGATCATCACCATGGGCAAATCGAAATACTCCGGGTGCTCGCGGATGTTGCGCGCCAAGGTGAATCCATCCATGCGCGGCATCTCGATGTCCGAGATCACCAGCAAGGGCCGCTCCTCCTGCAAAAGCTGCAGCGCCTGTTCGCCATCATTGGCCAGGGCTACCCGGTAGCCAGCGCGCAACAAGGTGCGCTGAATCACGCGGCGCACGGTGATGGCGTCATCGACGACCAAAATCAAAGGCGCCTGAGGGCCGCTTGGAACGGGGGCGGCCAAGGGACGCAACAGGACGCCCGACATATCGACCTGCCCCGGCAGCCCACGCTCAATCGCCCGGGCGCTTGAGCCATAGACCGCCGCCAAGGCAATCGGGTTGTAAATGAGGACCGTGGCGCCCGAGGGTAAGAGGGTCATGCCCGCCAATCCGGGCAAGCGAGCCAATTGGCGCCCGAGGTTTTTGACCACCACCTCGCGGTTGCGCAGTACCTCTTGCACATGGCAGGCCAAGTATTGGCCGGCACTGCGCAAATGCAGCACCGCGTGGTGCTCCTCGTCCATGATTTCGGGGGGCGCCGAAAGATGCAAAAGTGCACCCATCCAGAAAAATGCCGCTTTTTGCCCGTCGGGGCCTTGGAATTGCCCTGCGGCGTAGGCGGCCCGGAGTTCGGCGGCGGGCAAGCGCTGAACATTGGCCACCATATTGGAGGGAATCCCAAACGTGAAGTCGCCAATACGCACCATGACCAATTGGGTCACGGCGGTGGTGAGCGGCAAAACCAACCTGAAAGTGGTTCCCTGCCCGGTCTTGGTGGCGACCTCGATGCGTCCGCCCAGCGCCTGCACTTCGGACAGAACCACGTCAAGCCCAATGCCACGCCCGGCCAGCTGCGAGAGGCCGTCAAAGGTGCTAAAGCCGGGCATGAACATGTATTTCGCGAGATCGTCCTCGCCCAACTCCTGGTGCGCTTGCAGCAATCCGCTTTCTACCGCTTTGTCACGGATGCTCTTGAGATTGAGGCCGGCGCCGTCATCCACCAAGGTCAAAAGCACATCGTTGGCATCTTGGACCAGGCTGATGCGCAAGGTTCCCGCTGAGCCTTTGGCCGAACGCTTGCGCTGCGCGGCGCTTTCGATACCGTGAACCACCGCATTGCGCAGCAAATGTTCCAGGCAGGGAACCATGCGCTCAAGCACACCACGGTCCAATTCGAGGCGCCCGCCTTCGATGACCAAAGTGGCCGACTTATCGCATTCTTTGGCCACCTGGCGCACCAGGCCGTGTAGCCGCTCGGAGACTTGCTCGAAAGGCACCAAACGCGTGCGCAGCAAATCTCGCTGCAATTCGCGCACACGGCGTGATTGCTCCAGCAATTCATCACGGGCGCCCTGCAAATTGACCAAGAGGCCTTTGTGCAAAACCTCGACATCGGCGACCGACTCGGCCATCAAACGGCTGATTTCTTGCACGCGCGTAAACCGGTCGAGCTCCAGAGGATCAAACGCGGGCGCGGCGCCGCTTGTGCGCGTCGGGCGCGATTGCATTTGCAGGTCCGATTGCAACTCCAGCTCCCGCAGCTGCACGCGCATCCGGTCCACCGTCAGGCCCAGGTCGGCGCTGGCGGCAAGCATCTGCTTGGCCCGCGCGGCCAATTGGGATCGGGTCATCATGATCTCGCCCACCTGGTCAAGTGCGCTTTCGAGCACGCCGATGCGCACACGGACGGTTTTGGTAACCGCGCCGGCCTGGGCTTTGGCCGTTTTGGTCAGCATCGTTGGCGCAGGCACTGCGGCCGTAGCCGGCGATGTAGCCGGTGGCGCCGTTAACAAAGGCCGGGGCCCTGCGACCGGCACTGGCGCACCTGCCCTGTTGGTCCAGGTCCGCACCAAGGCGGCAAACTCCTGGTCGATCCGGTCAAACTGCCCCAAGACGGCCTCCAGGCGCGCGGCGTCTAGCGCATCGAGACTTTCGAGCTGCGACTCCATCGCGTGGCTGAGCGCACCGAGTTGCATGGCACCGGCCAATCGGGCGCTGCCCTTTAAGGTGTGCAATGTGCGTAAGACCTCGGTCTTGGCCTCGGGCTCGCCCAGGGCTGCCTGCATGCGCCGCAGCCCTGCGCCCAAGGTTTGGACCAATTCGGCACCTTCTTCCTGGAAAACAGGCCATAAATCGGCGTCGATGTGGTCCTGCGCCTGGACAGGCGCGGCTTCGTCGGCGTGGCCTTGCGCTGCGACTTGCGCCTGCGCCGGTGGCGGTGCACTTTGCGTGATTTGAATCAGGTTTTGCAGCAATTCTGCGTCCGGCTGGGGCATGCCGCCTTGGCCAATCACCCCCAGGCCCTCGGCCAAGGCGCTCGCAGCCTGTGCCAGCAGGTTGGCGTGGTGCGCCGGGTCATGGTGGCTTACTTGGAGGTAATCCAAAGCCTGCTCGATGGCCTGCGCTAAATCGGCCAGCACGCTATAGCCTGCAGTAGCAGCGTTGCCGCGGATGGAATGGGCCAAGGCCTTAGCCTCCAAGCTGCTGGCGCCAAGCCCCTGGCTAGGCCACAGTTGCGCTATCGAATGGAGACGCTCGGTCCATTGCCCTGTTTCGGTTAAAAATATATCCAAAAACTGTGGGGAATGCGCTTGGCTCACCCTTGCAAAAGCATCCTGGGCCGAACCAGGCACATGCTTTTGGGGCGCAGGCATGGCCTGCGTTTCGCTGGCCGCAGGTGGCGCGGCGAGTGCCTGCAAAGGCAGGGCACGGTCCTGCAAACGCATGGCGTCAGCCGCAGCTTTAAAGCTGCCCGGCTCCCAAGTGAGCTGCGCACCCTGCGCTAGCTGGTCGATCCACTGCCCCAGGTTGCGCAAAGCCTGGTCCAAAAGCTGAACAAAAGCCTTTTTGGCAGGGCGCTTTTGGGCGAGCCACACATTGAGTAACTGCTCAAAAGCCCAGGCGGCATCGCTTAAACCCGGCAACGCGACCATGCGGGCGCTGCCTTTTATCGTATGAAAAACCCGGCGCAATTGCACTAAATTGGCAGCGTCATGTGAAGACGGACTCAGCGCGGGGAGAACCTCTAGCACCTGTGTAATCGATTGGGCCGCTTCTGCCAAAAACACCTGGAGCAGCTCAGGCGGTACCTCGTCGCTCGCTTGGAATTCCTCGGCAATGGGCGGCGGCAGGCTGCGCGTACTTTCCTTGGGGCCTACGGCCCATACCAGCGCCTGGCCCGAGCCGCCTGGGCGGTAGCGCAGTTCCTGCGCATCGCTGTCATAGACAAACAAGGCTTTTACCAAGTCGATTTGGTAGGCCAGCATGTCGATTAACAGGCTCATAACCCCAAAACTGTTTGCGATTTTTTCGAGCAATGCACCCGGGATGGCGTTGGACTTGTGGCCGGCCACCAGGTACTCCGTCAGACTGCTGCGAATGCGCGAGGCTGCCAAGGCAGGTTGGTCTAAGCCCAAAATCGAGAAAACGCCGTGCATCCGCGACAGGGAACCGGGCACGCCATTGAGCGCGATCAGGTCGGTCGGGTTGCGAGCGTAGGTTTGCAAAGCATCTTCCAGTGAATCTTGGAGGATGCGCAACTCCGAAGTAACGTTACTGATGCTTTGGCGCTCGTTGTTGCGGCGGTACAAATGGGCGATCCAGTCGTTGATCGGCGCGGCCGCCTGCCCTGCACAGACCTGATGGAGCCGACCCGCCAGCACATTAAAGCGCTCAAGCATGGTGCTTTGCTCCAGGTCCAGGGTGTCATAGGCGGCTTCGACAAACAAGACGGCAGTGGCTACCTCCATCGCCAAGTCGGCTGGCGGCGCAATCGCGCTTTGGGTAACCTGGCTGGCCGCCTGCAGCAGGGCTTGGGGCAGTGCCGTGCTTGCGGGTTGTAAAGCGCGCAAAGACTCTGCCACCATGGCCATTTGCAGGTTCACCGAGGAGAGCCGCGACACGTCCCCGCCCGACAAGGCCGACCAGGACTCGGCCAGCGTCGCAGTGCGCTTTCGCAAGAGTTCGATCTGCTGCGGCTCGAAATTCCCGTACTGCGCATCGTCGTAGCGCAGCGGAAATGCCTTGACCAGTGGGTACGCACTTTGGACAAGACGCAGATACACGGCCGCGTCCGTCGGCCCAGGCCGTGCAAAACAACAAAAAAAGGCCACTTCCTTGCCTAAGGTCATGACCAGCTGGCTCTGATCCGAAGGCGACTTGCCCAGGTATTGCAATATCTGCGCTGCGGTGCGCTTGACATACACATCCTGCGGCAGAAGCCCGCAAGAAAGGGCGTCAAAAAATCCGGCCGCCAAAGCCATAAAGGCCTTGCCCTGGGGTCGGTCCTGGGCCTTGGTCAAACTGGCGCATGACTGCGCCAACTGCGCAGCGGCCAACGGTTCGACCTCGTGCAGCAAGCGCAAAAGGGCTTGTTCCATGTGCCGGCGCATTGCCTTTTGTTGCTCCGGATCCGGGACAGTGGCTGGCAGATCGAGCTCCACCCACTCCCAAGACAGCTCCCAAAGGTCTGCGGGATGGATACGCGTAACGCCCAAAAGCTCTTGCAATGCCCGGTATTGCGCAAACAGTGCCACAGGCGAGGCCAGTGCGCCCCGCAAGGTCACATCCAGCATATTGAGCGTGGCGGCGCCGGCCTGGTCCATCGCCCTGAGGGCCTCGTCGGTACAACTAAGGGGGCGTTGCAAAAACTGGTCTGCCAACGCGTCAATAAGCGTAAACATCTTGGCCGACACCCCAAAGCCCAGCATCGACAGACTCACCTGCCCCTGTTTGAGGCGCTTACGCGCATCGTCAATCTGACGAAGAATCAGCGGATCAAACTGGGAATCACCGCCGGTTGGCCGCTCCAGCGCACAACGGCGAACAGCGCTCTGAACCAGTTGCAGGGATTTGCGCAGGTCAGGTAGAACCCACGAAAGTGGCGCCAAATCAGGCGGCAGGCCCTTGGCTTGGCGGGGCTTACTGTGCCGATCCATGGAATACGTAAGGCTTCAAAAATGGAACTTGCGCCTGCCCGCACTGCGTCATTGCACGCGAAAGCGCGCCACCGATTGGCGCAACTCTTGGGCCACCTGCGCCATCTGGTTCACTTGTTTGGCCGCGGCCAACATGCCTTTCTCGGTCTGCTCGGTGACCACAAAAATATGCTGGATCCTTTTGGCAACGCCGTTGGCCAGTTCGGCCTCGCGCGAGGCGGAGCTCGAAATTTCCTCCACCTCATGCGCGACCTGACGCGAGGCGGTGTCGATATCTGCCAAGGCCGCGCCTGCGTTGTCCGACAGATTGGCCCCCGCAACCACGCCCTGGGCCGACTTCTCCATGGCACCGATCGCATCGAAGGTGTCGTTTTGAATGAGTTCCACCAATGCAGATATTTGCTGCGTCGCCTCGGCCGAACGAACCGCAAGCCGCTGCACCTCTTCAGCGACCACCGCAAAGCCACGACCGGCCTCGCCCGCCGACGCCGCTTGGATGGCGGCATTGAGCGCCAGCACGTTGGTTTGTTCGGTGATTTCCGAAATGATGGCGGTAATTTCGCCAATTTCCTGCGAGGACTCGCCCAAACGCTTAATGCGCTTGGAAGTCTCTTGAATCTGGTCACGCAGGCTGTTCATGCCGTCCATGGTGTTTTGGACCGCAGAGAGCCCCGAGCTGGCCGCTTGCAGCGATTGGCGGGCGACCTCGGCCGAGCCCTGCGCACGGGTGGAGACCTGGTTGATGCGGGCGGCCATTTCCAGAACCGCACGGCCCGTCTGGCGGATTTCTTGCAGTTGCAGTCCGGATTGCTGCAGCAGTGCGGTCGAGGCCGTACCTACCGCGCCGGTGGTCTGCATCACGCGGTCAGCCGTAGTTTGCACATTGCCTACCAGGGCACGCAACTGCTCCACGGTGTAGTTGACCGAGTCAGCAATCGCGCCGGTAATGTCTTCGCTGACCGTGGCCTCGCGGGTCAGGTCGCCCTCGGAGACTGCCTGCAGCTCATTCATGAGTCGCAAAATCGCCGCCTGGATGGCGTCATTTTCGGCGCGGGCACGGCGCTCTAGGTCCTCTGCCTTCTGCCGTCGCTCCTCGGCCCGGACCTGACGCGCCCTGCCGGTCAATAATTGCGCATACACCAGCCCCACAGCACATGCCAAAGACGCAGCAGCAGCCATGATTACGCTGGCCATCGAGCCGCCACCACCCTGCGCATCCTCGATCAATGCCGGGCCCAATTCGCTCAGCCCCACGCGAAGTGGCTCGCTGCCTTTGACGATTTCTATTTGCGCCTCCCGCGCGCGGGCCAGTTGGGCTAAGTTATCGGTGATGACCGCAGCTTGGGTGCGCATCACTTCAAATGCGTTCAACATTTCCTGCAACTGGGCTTTTTCTTCGGTGTCCCGGGCGGGGCTCAGACGCAAAGCAACGTTGCCGTTTATCAGCTGTTGTGCCAACTCAAAAAAGGCACTTAAGTCCTTGCGTAGCAAAAAAACAGACTGGGGATTGACGGTCTCGGCGTAAATAAACTCATTGGCCGAGCGGGCAATTCTTTGGCTGTAAGCGCCCAAATCGCCCAATGCCGAGATTTCCGAACCCGGCGCCGATCGCTTTTGGCGTGCAGTCGACAATACCTGTATTCGGTCTAGCAAATCGTCGGTTTGCCGATTGATCGCCTTGAGGGCCGTGTGCACGCGAATTAACACCTCTTTTTCTCTGAGCAGGTCTTTTGCGCGCTTATCCGCATTGGTCACCATGGGGGTCAAGCTTTGCATACGGGCCAGAAAATCGGCGGAGGGAGTGCTCGCACCTAGCCAGGAATCGGACGCTTGCAGCGTGGCATGCGCCCGCGACAGTTCTTGCATGGATTGCGCCAACTCCACAAAGGCGGGCGCGACGCCGGCCATAGCCTGGTTTGCGGTTTTTGCCAAGCGCTGCGCTTGCATCAGCGAATCGCCGATAGCCTTAACTTTGACTGCCAAATTATCCGAACGCTCTTGGTTGCGCAGGACCAAGGCAAAAGTCAGTAGCAAGGTCAGTCCAAGGATAAAGGCCAACACACGCTGAACGTTGGCCAGCCTGATTGGACCCAGCAGCGGGATATGGGCGGTGGGTGCATCCTCGTTCCACGGCGCCGCGGCGGCTCCTGCCAATGGCGGCGCCGGTTTTGGCGCAACCATGGGCTTTCCGTCATTTGCAAAGAAGGCCAATACCGACTCCTGAAACTCCGAAACATCGCCCGCCTGGCCCTCGCGCCCCACCGGCTGGAGGTTTGAATTAGATGATCGCATGGGCAATGGCCTCCTTTTTTACGCCAATGTCGAGAAACACGTCGGTCTCACCCAAGGCTTCCAGGTCTACTTCCTGCCAGATACCCGCTTTGTCATCCATCCATCGCGTCTTAAACACCTCTTGGGCCGTATCCAGAAATTGGGCAGCACCTTCGAAGTCTGCCAATGATTTCAACCCCAAGACCGCATCGATTCGAAGCGCGCAGTTGAGCTCTAAAACAGGATTGAAAGCCACCATCAGCCATTCAGACGGTAGCGGCCGGGTGAGGGGCGGGGCGTCATTCGTTGCCCATAATCCAAGCGCCTCGACAAAATATTGAAAGTCGCTAACACCCAAAATTTTGCCTCGGCTATTGATAACCCCTCCAAACCATACCCGGGTGTGCGGCACCTCCTGGGGTCGGGGTGCGTTAAAGACATCGCCCACCTGCACCAAGGGGAGCAAATAATTGATTTGTCCACACCGCACAGCAAGCCAGCGCGCCACGGTGCTGACCGAGTTGGCTTGCTGCAGTCTTTGCGCCAGGCGCGACTGAAACTGGGCCAGACTTTCGCGTTCGTGGACCATTTAAGCCGCTTGCAGAGATTTAATTTTTCCCAATAACAAGGCGGGATTCAGCGGCTTGGTCAAATAATCTCGCGCACCTTGGCGCAAACCCCAGAATTTGTCAGATTCCTTGTCCTTGCCACTGCAAATGAAAATGGGAATTCCACCGTAGTCACGGTGGTGATGCAACTCTCGGGTCAGCTGAAAGCCATTTTTCCCCGGCATCACGACGTCCATCAATATCAGATCCGGACGGTCCGATTTAAGGCGCTCAAGCGCCTGGTCGGAATTTTCGGCACTGCTTACCGCATAACCCTGCCCAGCCAAGACTTCGGTCAAATAATAAGTTTCAGTTTTCGAGTCGTCCACTATTAAGATTTTTTTGATTGATGTCATTCTGAAACTCCCTGCTCAGCAGAAAATTGCTGAATTACTTCTAATAACTGCATCTTTGTAAATGGTTTGGTTAAATAATGATCAGAGCCCACGGCCCGGCCTCTGGCGCGGTCAAAGATTCCATCCTTGGACGACAACATAATCACCGGCACGTCCGCATACAAACTGTTTCTTTTGATAATTGCGCAGGTTTGGTACCCGTCGAGACGGGGCATGGCAATATCGCAAAATATCAAATCGGGCGACTCGGCATTGATTTGGGTCAAGGCATCAAACCCGTCTTCAGCCAAGACCACATGGAAACTGCTTTGCTCCAAAAACAAGGCGGCGCTGCGGCGGATAGTGTTGCTATCGTCAACGACCATTATTTTTTTGAACACCTGATCGCTTTTCATTATTTGCACACCCTTGTTAAGAACTTTCACCCCTGGGTACCCGGCACTTCAGTCCACGACGGTCCGATGGCATCCACCATTGTTTAGCCTGATCGTACAACTTTACCGCATGATTCTATTTTTGACAATTGAATTTTAAATTCTTGGGATTTCTTGGGATTTCTTGGGCTCTTTGCGCACCTTTTCCGGCTTGGGGCACAATGGTGAAATTCGCAAAGTGCCCATCCCTCCATGACCGCAACACACACTACTTTTGACCGAAATGCGCTGGATCTGACGTTTTCGGGCTTGGAAAATTCCCAGTTTCTGCGCGCTTGTCTGCGCCAGTCCACCGCATACACCCCCCTTTGGCTGATGCGACAAGCCGGGCGCTACCTACCCGAGTACCGCGCTACACGCGAGCGCGCCGGAAGTTTCATGGGCTTGGCCACCAACCGCGATTTCGCCACCGAAGTCACGCTGCAGCCGCTGGAGCGCTACCCACTAGACGCTGCAATTCTTTTCAGCGACATCCTGACCGTGCCCGATGCCATGGGCTTGGGTCTGAGCTTTGCCCAAGGCGAGGGCCCGCGTTTTGCCCACCGTATGGACTCGGAGGCCGCCGTGGACGGCTTGGAGGTGCCCGACATGGAGCGCCTGCGCTACGTCTTTGATGCCGTCAGCAGCATTCGCGCGGCGCTCAAACAGCCGGACGGCCGCGCGCGGGTGCCGCTGATTGGCTTCTCGGGCAGTCCCTGGACGCTGGCGTGCTACATGGTGGAGGGTGCCGGTTCGGACGACTACCGCTTGGTCAAAACCATGATGTACGCCCGCCCCGATCTGATGCACCGCATCCTGGCGGTCAATGCGCAGGCCGTTGTTGCTTACCTGAACGCCCAAATTGACGCAGGCGCACAAGCGGTGATGCTTTTTGACAGCTGGGGGGGCGTGCTGGCCGACCAGGCTTTTCAGACCTTCAGCCTTGCCTATATGGCCCAGGTGCTGGCGGGGCTAAAGCGTACCGGACCCGGTGGCGAAATCATTCCGCGCATTGTTTTCACCAAGGGCGGCGGCCTGTGGCTGCAAGACTTGGCCGCACTGGACTGCGAGGTGCTAGGCCTGGACTGGACAGTCAACCTGGGCGTCGCCCGGCGTGCCGTCGGCGGCGCAGCCGGGGGACCCGGCAAAGCGCTGCAAGGCAATATTGACCCCAATGTCCTGTTTGCGCCTCCTGCACAGATTGCCCAGGAAGTGGAGCGGGTGCTCCAAAGCTTTGGCCCGCCGCACCAAGGGCCAGGTAGCGGGCCCACGCATATATTTAATTTGGGCCACGGCATCAGCCAATTTACGCCGCCTGATCATGTCGCGGCGCTGGTCGAGGCGGTCCACAGCCAATCGCGCGCGATGCGCAACTAACGTCGGCCGGGCCGATTCACGTGCGTGCTGACGCTTTATTGCCACTGGGCGTGCAGGTGCTCGAACGCGGCTGGCTGTCGTCCAACAATGTAGTGCTCACCGGCGGCGACGATGGCGCCGCACTGGTTGACAGCGGCTACTACCTGCACAGTGAACAGACGGTAGCTTTAGTGGCGCAGGCGCTGCAGGGCCAACACCTTCGTTTTTTGCTCAACACCCACCTGCACAGCGACCATTGCGGCGGGAACGCGGCACTACAGGCCGCCTATCCGAGCCTGCATACTGCCATTGCGCCCGGTCAGGCTGCAGCCGTGCGCGATTGGTGTCCGCAAACGCTGAGCTATACGCCCACAGGCCAGCACTGCCCACCTTTTCGTTTCGAGGCTCTGCTCGAGCCGGGCCAGGAAGTGCGCCTAGGCCACCAGAGATGGCAGATCCACGCCGCGCCCGGCCACGATACCCACGCGGTGCTGCTTTTTGACCCGGCGCACCGGTTGCTGATATCGGCCGACGCCTTGTGGGAGAACGGCTTTGGCGTGGTTTTCCCGGAGCTCGATGGCCAGGACGCCTTTGACAGTGTGGCCGCCACCTTAGACCTGATCGCCTCGCTGCAGCCCGCCGTGGTGATTCCAGGACACGGCAAGGTGTTTACGGATGTGCCGCAAGCCATCGTGCGGGCGCGCAAGCGGCTCGATTATTTCGTGCAGCAACCGGCGCGGCACCGCAATTACGCCGGCAAAGTGCTCCTGAAATTTCGGCTCTTGGAGTTGCAGCAAGTCTCCATCGAAGCGCTGCTCGCCTGGGCGTGCGCCACGCCCTATGTACATTCGCTGTGGCAGCGCTTCCACGCGGATCAGCCCATACAGACCTATGTCCTGGACTTGCTAGAGCAACTGGTCCAGGCCGGCGCCGCAGCGCGCCAGGGAGAGCGTTTGCTCAACCGGGACTGAACGTCTTTTCAGCCACTCTGGCGCTTGCTTCGGCTGGCGTCAACGCCCAATTGCTTGAGCTTGCGGTACAAGTGGGTCCGCTCTAAACCGGTTTTATCGGCAACCCGGGTCATGGAGCCTGACTCTTTGGTCAAATGGAATTGAAAGTAGGCCCGCTCAAAATCATCACGCGCATCGCGCAAGGGGCGATCCAGGTCAAATTGCTGGTTGGCGGTCACCGCGCTGCTCGCCAAGGCCGCTTCAGGCGTCGGCGCAAGGGTGGCGCTCGCGGCGGTCTGCACCCGTGGATCGTGTTTTTGGATGCTGTTGCGCGTCAAACCTTGCTCAACGGCCTTGAGCAGCTTTTGCAAAGTGACCGGTTTTTCCAGAAAAGCCAAGGCACCGATGCGGGTCGCTTCAACTGCTGTTTCGATCGTGGCGTGACCACTCATCATGATGACCGGCATGGTCAGCAGGCCACTTGCAGCCCATTCCTTGAGCAAGGTGACGCCGTCGGTATCGGGCATCCAAATATCCAGCAGCACCAGATCGGGGCGCTCTTTGAGCCGGGAGGCGCGCGCCTGGGCCGCGTTTTCGGCTAGCTCGACGGTGTGGCCCTCATCGTTGAGGATTTCTGAAAGCAGCTCACGGATGCCGTGCTCATCATCGACGACCAAAATATTTGCCATGGTTTATGCGTGGTCCGAAAAAATAGTTATCAAAGGTGAGATGGTTTCCGTGCAAGCCAATGATAACGAGACTTGCGCCCCGACCACGGTGGCACCCGCCATGCGGTTGGTAATTTCGATGCGCGAACCGTGGTCGTCCGCAATTTTCTTGACCACCGCCAAACCCAGCCCAGTGCCACTGCGCTTGGTGGTGACGTAGGGCTCAAAGGCCCGCTTCAAAATATGGTCGGCAAATCCGCTGCCTTGGTCCAGGACCTGCAAACGCGCACGATTAGAGTGTGTCATCCATTGGGTCTTAAGTACGATGTCGGCGATCGCCAGTGGCGCGGCGCCCTTGGCGAGGGCGTCCAGGCGTGCTTGCTCGGTGGCGTCCTGGGCGTTTTGTACAAGATTGTGCAGGACCTGGCGTAGTTGCTGCGGGTCCCCCAGCACCTGCGGCAGGTCCGGGTCCAGCTCCAGGCGCAGGGCCACGGCCGAGGATTCGTAGAGGTGCGAAACGTCCTCCACCAAGGCGTTGAGGTCCAAGGGTCCGAGCAGCGCTGAGGGCAGGCGCGCGTAATCCCGAAAGTCGTTGACCAAGCGCTTCATAGCGTCCACCTGGTCGACGATGGTTTTCACCGACTTGGTCAGGACGGCCTGGTCGGGTGCGTCTAACTTGCCGTCAAGCTTGCGCTCCAGGCGCTCGGCCGAGAGCTGGATCGGCGTGAGCGGATTCTTGATCTCGTGGGCCAAGCGGCGCGCTACCTCACCCCAGGCGCGGGCGCGCTGGGCCGAGATGATCTCGGAAATATCATCAAACACCACCAGCCGGGTTAGGTCGGGCAACAGCGCACCGCGCGCCACCAGCGTCACCGACTGGTTGGCTGTGGCGCCGGCCAGTTCGGGCGCCACCCCCAACTCAAACGATTGTTGCCAATGGTCTGCCTCGGGCGCCTGGCCGCCGCCTTCGAACTGGCGAAATTGCTGTTCGATACCCTCGCCCAGCACCTGCAAGCCGGGTAATTCGGCCAGCCGGGCGTCGCTCAGGTCGGCCAAAGGCAGCTGCAAAATGCGCGCCGCACCCGGGTTGGCCGAACGCACCCGTCCATCGGCATTGAATACCAGCACGCCAGCGGTCAGGTTGTCCAAAATGGTTTGCAAGTGCGCGCGTGCCGCGTCCAACTGCGACATGCTGTTTTGCACCGTGTGGCGGGCGTCGGCCAGTTGCTGGGTCATGGAGGCAAAGGCGCGGGTCAGTCCGCCCAGCTCGTCACGGGTTTGCAAGGCCAGCTTGGGCCGCAAATCGCCGGCAGCCACCTGGCTCACGCCCTCGGTCAGGACCAGGAGCGGGCGGGCAATCTGGTTGCCCAGCACGATGGCCAGCAATATCGCACCAAACACCGCCAAAAACAGGCTCAGCGTCAGCGTGCCGATGTACATGCGCTTGAGCCCCTCGCGCCCGAGCGCGCGTTCCTGGTATTCGCGGTTGGCGCTGACCACCGCATTGGCGTTCGCCACGAAATTGGCCGGCAGGCTGCGCTGCACCAGCAAAAAGCGCTGCTCGGTGGCCAGCCCCAAGCTGCTGCTCGACAGGGGCGCCAGTGCTTTGATCATGGCTTTGCCGGGTTTGCCGGAGGCGCCGTCCTCCAAGCCTTCAACCCAGGCGTAGGCGTGCTCTGTGCGTGCGGCGCGCATCTGGCTGCTGCTGGGTTTGTCCGGACTGAGCTGAATACCGCCGCCGCCTACCGTGGAAATCAAGTTGCCGCTGGCACTCCAAACGGCCACTTCACTGGCGCCTAGTTGCTCCATCACACGGCTCAAGGCGGCCTCAGCCTCTTCGTTCGGTGTTTCGGACAGTTGCGCGGCAGCGACGCGGGATTTACTGGCCAGATCGTTGGACAAGGTGTCCAGCGTCACCCGGCCCAGGCTCAGGCCTGCGTCCAGAGCGCCTTCGACTTTCACGTCAAACCAAGACTCAATCGAGCGGGATACAAACTGGTAGGACACCACATAAATCAGCAAACCCGGGGCTACGCCCACCAGTGCAAATATCGCTGCAATCTTCACCAACAAGCGGCTGCCAAAACTCCCTTGGCGCATCCGCGTGTACAGGCGCACGCCCACCCAGACAATGGCCAGCACCAAAATGCCGGCCACCACCACGTTGACGGTAACGAGCTGGGCATAGTTTTGCTCGTACATCTGGTTGTTGGTCGCTTGGGTGAGCAGGTACAAGAGCAGGAGCCCGATCAGCACCATGACCACCGCGCCCAGACCCACCAGGCGCGACGGGCTTGGCCGGGGCGGCGTGCTGGGAGGCTCCAGCGCTACAGAGGGGACCTGGGTCATCGCAGGCCCTCGGTACGCAGCGGGGTGCGGGCGCTGGCGTTGATGTCCCATTCCGACTGGCCTATGGCACCAATCTGAAATGGCCGTGGCAACTGCGAGAGATCGAGCCGAAAACGAAACTCAGTCTTGATTTTGGCGGTCAGGTCCGACTCACCCAGATCGGCCACTTTCCATTGCGAAATCTGTTTCACACCGGCCATCGCCTGCGCCAGGGTTTCAAAGCTTTGGTTCAGCGCCAAGCCTTGGGCGCTGTCGCTGCCCATGCCCGAGCCGATGTTGACGCGCCAGCGCCGCGTCAAGGGCTGGTAGGCCAGGCGCACCTGGCGCTGTGCGCTGGAGATGCGCTTGTCATACCAATACCAGCGGTCGTAGTACAGCTCAGCTTCGGCCAAAAAGTAAACCGGCACGCCTTTGAGCAAGGCCTCCTCCACCGCATTAGGCAACTCGAAGGCGACCGTAGCCGATACAAAAACATCGTTGCCCGCGCGCTCGGCGCGCAACTGGCTGACTTCGGCACTGGTTTGGGCCTGTGCAGCCGCACCCAACCAGCCCAGCCCGACCCAGGCCATCGCCACGGCGCTGCGCAGCAGCTTAGCGATGGCGCTTTTCCAGCAAGGCATAGAAAAAGCTGTCATGGTCCTCATTGGGCGTTGATCGGTTTCCAAAAGGAGTCTGCACCGGGCCTGGCAGCATATGTCCGGGCGCGGGCAGCGCGTGGGCGTCATTATGGCGGCCTAAAAACCGGCTGATTTGTCCGCTGCCTTCGGCGGCAAACAAGGAGCACGTGCAATACACCAAACGCCCACCGGGTGCCAGCAAGGGCCACAGGGCCTCAAGCAAGCGCTGCTGCTGCGCCGCTAACTGGGCGATATCGGTGGCGCGGCGCAACCAGCGCACATCGGGGTGGCGGCGCACAATGCCCGAGGCGGTGCAAGGAGCGTCCAACAAAATGCCGTCAAACAATTGCCCGTTCCACCACTGGGCCGGCTCGGCAGCGTCGCCCTGGCGCAGCTCGGCCTGCAAGCCCATGCGCTCCAGGTTTTCGCGCACCCGCAGCAAGCGCTGAGGGTCTGTATCTAGCGCAAGCAATTGCGCATCTGCCAGATCGAGTAAGTGCGCGGTCTTGCCCCCGGGCGCGGCGCAGGCATCCAAAATGCGGGGACGCGGGCCCAATCCCTCCAACAGCAAGGGGGCCGCCAGCTGCGCCGCAGCATCCTGCACAGCCACCCACCCTTGCGCGAAGTGGGGCAACTGATTCACCGGCACAGCGCGGACGAGGTAAATCGCTGCGCCAGCCCCGGCGAGGGCCTCGATACCGGCCTGGAGCAGCTGCTCCAGGTACTGGGCCACAGTGCACTTGCGCAGGTTGACGCGCAGCGTCATGGGCGCGCGCCCGTTGGCCGCGTGCAGCAGGTCTTGCCAATGCCCAGGGTATTGGGACTGTAGCAATTCGATCCACCAGACGGGGTGGTTCCACAGGGCCTGCAGATTGCTGTTGGTAGCAGCAACTAGCGCCTCCTGCTCGCGCAAGAAGCGGCGCAGGCAGGCATTGATAAAACTGGCATGGGCGCGCCCGGATGCGCCTTGCTTAAGCGCCTGAACGGCTTGGTTCACCAAGGTATGGGCGTCATACGGCGCGGCCTGCGGATCCCACAGCAGTGCCAGGGCGGTGCACAAGAGCGCATCGGTGGCCGGCGGCGGGCGGCGCTCGACCAGCGCGTCGCGCAAGGCCTGCGCCCGGCCCAGGTTACGCCAGACCTGAAAGGCCAAAGCCTGCGCGCCAGGACGCTGCGCCGGGCCCAGGGCCTCCAGCGCTGCGGTGCCGGACTGCCCGCGCTGAACGGCTAGCACTACGCCTGCGGTGGCTTGCAGTTGCTGCCACAAAGGCTGGGCGGCGCCGCGCACGTGCATGGCGCGCCTACAAGGCCAAAGCCGGGTGAAAGCCCAGCACCGGCGCAACCCAGGATGCGGGAGCTTGCTCCAATGCCTGGCTGTAGTCGGCCACGGTCTGCGCCAGCGTGGCGCGGGCGAACAGGGCCTGGTTGCGCGCTTCCTCGGCGCGTTGGCGCAAAAGCTGCATGGCCTCCTCGGGCAGCAACTGCGCGCTGTGCACCAAAAACTCGGCCCACCCCGCTTCGAATGCGTCCCACTGTCCGGCCACGGCCAATGACTGACCCGGCTTAGCAGGCATGAGCTTGGCGCTGTTCATGTCTTTGAGTGCCAGCGAAAGCTGCATCGCTGCGATATTGAGTTTTTCATGGCCCTCAGACAGTGGCTGGGGCTGCTCTAGTGCATCTTTGGCGACTACCAGCAGTAGTTGCAGGGCGCGGTCCAGCTGGCCCACCGCGTCCCAACACGCGGCGCGCAGGCGTGTCAGGCGGTTGTGAACACCCAAGAGCCAGCACAGCCCCAGGGAGCCCAGCAGCCACAGCAGTAGAGGCACATTCATGCGTCACAGTCCTCAACAAAAATGCCCCACGCCTTTGCGAACAAAGGCTTGGGGCATGGGGCAATGCGCAGAATTTACTCCGCTGGATTGCCTTGGGCGGCCTCCGCCTCAGCGTCGGCCGTTTCCTCGGTCGCACCAGCCAGTTCGGCAGCATCTGCCTCAGCGATAGCGCGGCGCTCGGAGTCATCCATTTGTTCGCGTACCAGACGCGCTTCATGGTAGGCCAATCCGGTACCTGCAGGGATCAAGCGACCCACGATGACGTTTTCCTTCAAGCCACGCAGCTCGTCGCGCTTGCCCATGATGGCCGCTTCGGGCAGCACGCGCGTGGTTTCCTGGAAGGACGCGGCGCTGATAAAGCTGTCGGTGGACAAGGACGCCTTGGTAATACCCAACAGCAAATTGGTGAAGGCTGCGGGAATCTTGCCCTCGGCGCGCAAGGCGTCGTTGGTATTGAGCATTTCCGAGCGCTCGACCTGCTCGCCGTTGATGTAATTCGAATCGCCCGCGGCCTCGACCACCACGCGACGCAGCATTTGACGAACAATGACCTCGATGTGCTTGTCATTGATCTTCACTCCTTGCAAGCGATAGACGTCTTGCACTTCGTCCACGATGTAACGGGCCAACTCTTCGGAGCCCAACAGGCGCAAGATGTCTTGCGGATCGGCCGGGCCGTCCACCACAGACTCGCCCTTATTGACCACCTGGCCTTCGTGCACCAGAATGTTTTTCTCCTTGGGCACAAGCTCTTCCCAGACCTTGCCTTCGGGGTCGGTAATCTGCAAGCGCACTTTGCCCTTGGTTTCCTTTCCGAAAGAAATGGTTCCGGTTGCTTCGGCCAACACGCCTTTGTCTTTGGGCGAGCGCGCTTCGAACAACTCGGCCACACGCGGCAGACCGCCGGTAATGTCGCGGGTTTTCTGGCCTTCGATGGGGATACGGGCCAGCACTTCGCCAGGGCCCACGTCCATGCCGTCTCGCACCTGCACCAGCGCGCCAACCGGAAAGCCGATCGTTACCGCGTGGTCGGTGCCCGGAATCTTGACTTCCTTGCCCGATGCGTCGATCAGTTTGACCTGCGGACGCACGATTTTTGCGGAACCACGGCGCTTGGGGTCGATCACCACCAGCGTCGACAGACCGGTTACCTCGTCTACCTGGCGGGCCACGGTCAGGCCCTCTTCCACGTTTTCGAAATGGGCGCGACCAGCAAACTCGGTAATGATGGGGCGGGTCAGCGGGTCCCAGTTCGCCAAAATGACGCCGGCCTTGATGGCCTGGTCCGCCTTGACGCTCAGGACAGCACCATAAGGCACTTTGTGGCGCTCACGCTCACGGCCATGCTCGTCCTGAATGACGATCTCGCCCGAACGGGAAATCACCACCAACTCGCCTTTGCTGTTGGTCACGTAACGCATGGTGGCATTAAAACCAATATTACCGGCCGATTTGGCTTCCACGCTGGAGGCAATGGCAGCGCGGGAGGCGGCGCCACC
>Ga0114968_10000747_pt1 | contig 24364 bp, 19 predicted proteins | sample M_130807_EF_Meta_FD_87020 | JGI IMG/M metagenome (GOLD analysis project Ga0114968, IMG submission 87020) | Freshwater microbial communities from Lake Montjoie, Canada to study carbon cycling - M_130807_EF_MetaG | ecosystem: Environmental > Aquatic > Freshwater > Lake | place: Lake Montjoie... | reverse complement strand
TGCAACACCTTTCTAGTCACCGTTAAATCGTAAACATCATGGCCGTCAGGATGAAATCCAGCGCCAACACTGCCAAGGACGCCACCACCACCGTACGCGTCGTGGCGCTGGCGACGCCCTCCGGCGTGGGCTGCGCCTCAAAACCTTGAAGCAGGGCCACAAAAGTGACCGTAAATCCAAACACCACGCTTTTTATGATGCCGTTGCCGACATCGCGCCAAACGTCCACGCCGCCTTGAATCTGGCTCCAGAAGGAACCGGAATCAACGCCAATCATCAGCACGCCCACCACCCAACCGCCAATGATGCCCATCGCGCTGAACACGGCAGCCAACAATGGCATGGTGATCACGCCAGCCCAAAAACGGGGCGCCAACACCCGCAACACGGGGTCTACGGCCATCATTTCCATCACACTGATTTGCTCGCCCGCTTTCATCAGGCCGATCTCGGCGGTGAGTGAAGTTCCGGCGCGCCCTGCAAACAACAATGCCGTAACCACGGGGCCGAGTTCTCGCACCAAACTCAGGGTCACTAACAAGCCGAGCGCCTCTGAAGAGCCATAGCGCTGCAGGGTGTAGTAACCCTGCAAGCCAAAGACGAAACCGACAAACAGGCCCGACACCGCGATGATCACCAGCGAATAGTTGCCCAAGAAGTGGATTTGGTCACGAATCAGTCCAAATCGACGCAAGGTCTGGGACAAGGTGGCCAGGAGGCGAAAAAACAGGCGCGCGCCGTGACCGAGACCCGCCAGTTGGCGGCGGGCCGCAAAGCCCACATCGCGGGGGTTGATCCAACTCATGCGACACGCTCCGGTCCAAAATCCTGTTCAACGCTGACGCTAGGGTAGTGAAAGCGCACCGGGCCATCGGTCAACGCGTGAACATACTGGTAGACCAGCGGATCGGTGCTGTGGCGCACCTCGTCGGGTGTGCCTTGGGTCGCTACTTTTCCATTGGCCAGAATGATCACGTGGTCGGCGATCGCAAAGGTTTGCTCGAGTTCGTGCGAGACAAAGATACTGGTCAGCCCCATGGAGTCATTGAGCTGGCGTATCAGATGGGCTGAGGTGCCCAAAGAAATCGGATCCAAACCCGAGAAAGGCTCGTCGTACATCACGAGCTCTGGGTCAAGCGCAATTGCACGGGCCAGGGCAATACGCCGGGCCATGCCGCCGGACACTTCGCTGGGCATCAGGTCACGTGCACCCCGCAGTCCCACGGCATTGAGCTTCATCAGCACGATGTCGCGAATCAGCGCCTCAGACAAGTCGGTGTGCTCGCGCAGCGGAAACGCGACGTTCTCAAACACTGACAAGTCGGCAAACAGCGCGCCAAATTGAAACAGCATTCCCATCCGCCGGCGTGCGGCATAGAGCTCTTTCTGGTGCATCGGCGTAATGTCCTGCCCATCAAACAGCAGTGTTCCGGACTGGGCCCGGTTTTGTCCACCAATGAGCCGCAATATGGTCGTTTTTCCGCCACCCGAGGCGCCCATCAAGGCGGTCACTTTGCCCCGAGGCACCTGCAAGGAAACGTTGTCAAGAATGACGCGCTCACCGTACCCAAAGGTCAGGTTCTTGAGTTCAACGAGTGCTGGGGGGAAGGTTTGCATGTTGACAAGGAAATTCAGGCCGGATCATACGGGATTACCCGAATGATCCGGCTACTGCCACCGCCGGTTCACCACAGATTTACCCACGCATCTCTGCGCCAAACCGCTTTTGGTTAACCTCACCGTGGCAGGTCACTGCTTCCCATCAAAAAGGCGTCCACGGCCCGCGCCGCCTGCCGCCCTTCGCGGATGGCCCAGACCACCAGCGACTGCCCCCGGCGCATATCACCAGCGGCAAATACTTTGTTGACGTTCGTGACGTAGCCGCCGCGCTCATCGGTCGTCGCCTTTGCGTTGGCACGGCTGTCCTTTTCCACGCCAAATGCGTCTAACACCGTCGACACCGGATTGACAAAACCCATGGCCAATAAAACCAGGTCCGCCTGATGGTGCTTCTCGGTGCCAGGAATCTCGACCAGCTTGCCGTCCTTGAACTCGACATGCACAGTGGTCAGTCCGGTGACTTTGCCGTGGTCGCCTGTAAATGCCTTGGTGGACACCGAGAACTCGCGTACACAGCCCTCTTCGTGGCTGGAACTGGTGCGCAGTTTCAAGGGCCAGTAAGGCCAGGTCAGCGGGCGGTTTTCCACTTCGGGAGGCTGGGGCATGACCTCGAACTGGGTGACACTGGATGCGCCGTGGCGGTTGCTGGTGCCCACGCAGTCGCTTCCTGTGTCGCCACCGCCAATCACGATGACGTGCTTGCCATCCGCGCGCAACTGGCCTTTTAGTTTGTCACCGGCATTAACCTTGTTTTGCTGCGGCAAAAATTCCATGGCGAAATGGATGCCCTCCAACTCGCGACCCGGCACAGGCAAATCACGCGACTGCTCGGAACCGCCCGCAAGCAGTACCGCATCAAAGTCGGCCTGCAACTGGGCTGCAGAGATGGTTTCTTTGGCCCAATTCGTCACCTTGGAGGCGGCGCCGGTTTTTGGTAGGTCACCCACCAGAACGCCGGTGCGGATGGTGACGCCCTCGGCCTGCAGCTGAGCGGCGCGCCGGTCGATGTGCGACTTTTCCATCTTGAAGTCGGGGATGCCGTAGCGCAATAGGCCACCGATGCGGTCGTTTTTCTCGAACAAGGTCACATCGTGACCGACGCGCGCGAGTTGTTGCGCTGCGGCCATGCCGGCGGGGCCGGACCCGACCACCGCCACTTTCTTACCCGTCTTCGCGCTGGGTGGCTGGGGCGTGACCCAACCCTCGGACCAAGCGCGGTCGATGATCGCGTGCTCGATCGACTTGATGCCCACGGCGTCGTCGTTCACGTTCAGGGTGCAAGCCGCCTCACACGGCGCCGGGCAAATGCGTCCGGTGAACTCAGGGAAGTTGTTGGTGCTGTGCAGCACGTCAATCGCATTTTTCCAGTCGCCCTGGAACACCAGGTCGTTGAAATCGGGAATGATGTTGTTGACCGGGCAACCGTTGTTGCAAAAAGGCGTGCCGCAGTCCATGCAACGCGCGCTTTGCTTTTTGGCATGTGCATCGTCCAGGCCAATGACGAACTCTTTGTAGTTTTTGAGCCGCTCGGGGACCGGCTTGTAGCCTTCTTCGATACGCTCAAACTCCATGAAACCAGTGATTTTTCCCATGATGGTGTTCCTTGATTGGTCTTAAACGCGCGCTTACAGCACCGCGGGGGCCAGAGTCTTGGCAGCGGCGGCCTGCTTCTTGGCATAAATCTCGGCCAAAGCACGTTTGTATTCGGCGGGGAAAACTTTCACGAACTTGGTGCGAGCCAGGTCCCAGTGGTCCAGCAGTTCGCGCGCGCGCTTGCTTCCGGTCCAACGGTTGTGGTCTTCAAGCAGCTTTTTGAGTTGCGCCTCGTCGGTCTCGCCGCGGTGCCAGACCGCCCTGTCGATTTGCTCCGTCTGTTCTTTGGCCGTCAGCACACGCTCCAAGCTCACCATGCTGGTGTTGCAGCGGCTGGCGAACTGACCGTCTTCGTCGTAGACGTAGGCAATGCCGCCACTCATGCCGGCGGCGAAATTGCGTCCGGTTTTGCCGAGAACGGCCACCGTGCCGCCCGTCATGTACTCGCAGCCATGGTCGCCCGTACCCTCAATCACGGCGGTCGCACCCGACAGCCGAACCGCAAAGCGCTCCCCGCCCACGCCACTGAAAAACGCCTCGCCAGTGGTCGCGCCATACATCACGGTGTTGCCGACGATGGTGTTGCGCACCGCTTCGCCCCGGAAATCAATGCTCGGACGCACCACCACACGGCCGCCCGAGAGGCCCTTACCGGTGTAATCGTTGGCGTCTCCAATCAAATACAAGGTAATACCGTTGCACAGGAAAGCACCAAAGGACTGACCGCCGGTGCCCTCAAGCTGGATGCGGATAGAGTCGTCCGGCAGCCCCTCCGGATGCACTTTGGTCACCGCGCCGGACAACATGGCGCCGACCGAGCGGTTGACATTGCGCGCGACTTCCATGAACTGCACGCGCTCGCCCTTGTCGATGGCCGCGCGGCTCTTGGCAATCAGCACATTGTCGAGGGCCTTTTCCAGACCGTGCTCCTGCTCTTCGGTTTGGAAGCGCGGCACATCGGCACCCACTTGGGGCTGCGCAAACAGGCGGCTGAAATCCAGGCCGCTGGCTTTCCAGTGTTCGATGCCCTTGCGCATGTCCAGCAGGTCGGCACGGCCGATCAGGTCGTCAAACTTGCGGATGCCCAACTGGGCCATGATGTGGCGCACTTCCTCGGCAATGAAGAAGAAGTAGTTCACCACATGCTCAGGCTTGCCGGAGAACTTCTTGCGAAGCGTGGGGTCTTGCGTTGCGACGCCGACCGGACAGGTATTCAGGTGGCATTTGCGCATCATGATGCAGCCCTCAACCACCAAAGGCGCGGTCGCAAAGCCAAACTCATCGGCGCCCAACAAGGCACCGATCGCCACGTCGCGGCCGGTCTTCATCTGGCCATCGGCCTGAACACGGATACGGCTGCGCAGGCGGTTCAACACCAGGGTCTGCTGGGTTTCGGCCAAACCGATTTCCCACGGGCTGCCCGCGTGCTTGATCGAGGACCACGGGGAAGCTCCGGTGCCCCCGTCGTGCCCGGAAATCACGACATGGTCGGCCTTGCATTTGGCCACGCCCGCGGCAATCGTGCCCACACCGATCTCGGACACCAGCTTGACGCTGATGTCGGAATGCGGCGCCACGTTTTTCAGGTCGTGAATGAGTTGGGCCAAATCTTCAATCGAATAAATGTCATGGTGCGGTGGCGGAGAAATCAAGCCCACGCCGGGCACCGAGTGCCGCAGTTTGCCGATGTACTCGGACACCTTGCTGCCGGGCAATTGCCCGCCCTCGCCCGGCTTGGCGCCCTGGGCCATCTTGATCTGGATTTGGTCAGCGCTGCTCAGGTATTCAGCGGTGACGCCAAAACGGCCGGAAGCGACTTGCTTGATCTTGGACCGCATGGAGTCGCCCCCGTTGAGGGCGTAATCCACCTCAAAGATCTCCTTGCCCAGGAGGTCCGACATGGTCTGGCCTTGCTGGATCGGGATGCCCTTGAGCTCGTTGCGGTAACGCAGCGGGTCTTCGCCGCCTTCGCCGGTGTTGCTCTTGCCGCCGATGCGGTTCATGGCGATGGCCAGCGTCGCGTGCGCCTCGGTGGAGATCGACCCAAGCGACATGGCGCCGGTGGCAAAACGCTTGACGATTTCTTTGGCGGGTTCAACTTCGTCAACGGAAATGGCTTTGGCCGGGTCGATCTTGAACTCAAACAGGCCGCGCAATGTCAGGTGGCGGCGGCTTTGGTCGTTGATGAGCTCGGCGTACTCTTTGTAAGTGCTCCAGTTGTTGGCACGCGTGCTGTGCTGCAGCTTGGCGATCGCATCCGGCGTCCACATATGCTCTTCACCCCGAGCGCGCCAGGCGTATTCGCCGCCCGCGTCCAAGGCGTTGGCCAGCACCGGGTCGGCGCCGAAGGCTGCCTTGTGGGTGCGGATCGCTTCTTCTGCAATCTCGAAAACGCCGATACCCTCAACGCGGCTGGGCGTGCCGGTGAAGTACTTCGACACCGTCTCGCTCGACAATCCAATCGCCTCAAACAACTGCGCGCCGCAGTAGCTCATGTAGGTGCTCACGCCCATTTTGGACATGATCTTGGACAGGCCCTTGCCCACCGCCTTGACGTAGTTGTAGATCGCTTTATCCGCACTCAGAGCGCCGGGTAAGCCCGTGCTCATGGCGGTCAACGTTTCCATGGCCAGGTAAGGATGGACGGCCTCGGCGCCGTATCCTGCCAATACTGCGAAATGGTGCACTTCGCGCGCAGTGCCGGTTTCGACCACCAGGCCCGCCGTGGTGCGCAGACCGCCCAGCACCAGATGCTGGTGAATCGCCGACAAGGCCAGCAATGCCGGAATGGCGACTTGCGTGGCGTTCATGGCACGGTCGCTGATGATCAGGATGTTGTTGCCGCTCTTGATCGCGTCCACCGCTTCAGCGCACAGCGAGGCCAGCTTGGCTTCGACGCCGTCGTGGCCCCAGGCCAGCGGGTAGGTGATGTCTAGCGTGTAGCTGCGGAACTTGCCGTTGGTGTGGCGCTCAATATTGCGCAGCTTGGCCATATCGGCAAAGTCCAGCACGGGCTGGGCTACTTCGAGGCGCATCGGCGGATTGACCTGATTGATGTCCAATAGGTTGGGCTTAGGACCAACAAACGACACCAGGCTCATGACAATGGCCTCGCGGATGGGGTCGATCGGCGGGTTGGTCACTTGCGCAAACAGCTGCTTGAAGTAGTTGTAGAGCGGCTTGTTTTTGTCCGACAGCACGGCCAACGGGCTATCGTTGCCCATCGAGCCCAGCGCTTCTTCACCGTTGGCGGCCATGGGGGCCATCAGGAACTTCACATCCTCTTGCGTGAAGCCAAACGCCTGCTGCCGATCGAGCAGGCTCAGTTCTGCCACGGCAGGAGCGGCGGCGAGGGCCTCGTCACTGATGACATCATCGAGTTTGATGCGGAGGTTCTCGATCCACTGCTTGTAGGGCTTGCTGTTGGCAAGACCCGATTTCAGTTCTTCGTCGTCAATCATGCGGCCCTGTTCCAAGTCGATCAGGAACATCTTGCCGGGCTGCAGGCGCCATTTGCGCACGATCTTGTTCTCGGGCACGGGCAGCACGCCAGACTCCGATCCCATGATCACCAAGTCATCGTCGGTGATGCAGTAGCGCGACGGCCGCAATCCATTGCGGTCCAGCGTGGCACCGATCTGGCGGCCATCGGTAAAGACGATGGAAGCCGGGCCGTCCCAGGGCTCCAACATCGCGGCGTGGTATTCATAAAAAGCCTTACGACGCTCGTCCATGGTGCTGTGGTTTTCCCAGGGTTCGGGAATCATCATCATCATCGCCTGGCTGATCGGATAGCCCGCCATCGTCAGCAGCTCTAAGCAATTGTCAAAGGTCGCCGTGTCGGACTGGTCGGCAAAGCTGATGGGGTAGAGTTTTTGCAGGTCGGCGGCCAGCACGGGCGAGGACATGACGCCTTCGCGCGCCTTCATCCAGTTGTAGTTGCCCTTGACGGTGTTGATCTCGCCGTTGTGTGCCACGTAGCGGTAAGGATGGGCCAATGGCCACTCGGGGAAGGTATTGGTCGAGAACCGCTGGTGCACCAAGCCTAGCGCGGACACACAGCGCGGGTCTTGCAGGTCATAAAAGTAGGTGCCGACCTGGTCTGCCAACAGCAAGCCCTTGTAAATCACTGTGCGGCTGGACATGCTGGGAACGTAATATTCCTTGCTGTGCTTCAGGTTGAGGTGCTGAATGGCAGCACTGGCGGTTTTGCGGATCACATACAGCTTGCGTTCCAGCGCGTCTTGCACGATCACATCGTTGCCACGCCCAATGAACACCTGGCGGATGACGGGCTCCTTTTCGCGAACCGTAGGCGACATCGGCATGTTCATATTGACCGGCACATCGCGCCATCCCAACAAGACCTGGCCCTCTGCCTTGATGGCACGCTCCATCTCTTGTTCGCAGGCAAGGCGCGAGGCGTGCTCCTTGGGCAAAAAGATCATGCCCACGCCGTATTCGCCGGCGGCTGGCAACTGCACGCCTTGCAAGGCCATTTGTTCGCGATACAGCGCGTCGGGCAACTGAATCAGGATCCCCGCGCCATCGCCCATCAGCTTGTCAGCGCCCACCGCACCCCGGTGGTCCAGATTTTCGAGAATTTTGAGCGCGTTGGCTACGATGCTGTGGCTCTTCTCGCCCCGAATATGAGCCACAAATCCGACGCCGCAGGCATCGTGCTCTTGGCTGGATGCATACAACCCGTGGTCCTGAAGGTGCTTGATTTCGGCTGCCGTAGACATGGCGCACTCCTGAAAAATTACAAAGGAAAGAGAGGATACCGCGCTGCAACAAAAGTGCCAAGCAAATTAATTGGGGTCAGATTCCAATTAAATCCGACGAATCATTGGGTCAACGAAATGGGGGACAGGTTGAAACGTTAAAAGCAAAGCGGCAAAGCCCTTCATTGCCCCCGGGAACTTTGTTATTTTCCAGTCAAAGGGGGCCGGCCCGCCGTGGTTTTGCTGACGCGGCGCGGCGTCTGCTTTTGTAAATTTGCAACAAAATCGGAATCGCCCAAGGCCCAGCCACGCAAGGTCGCATCGGTCAGGGCCGTTTGCTGCACCGAAGCGATGCCTCCTTGCACCAAATTGGCATACGCAATCTCCCGTGCAAACGGCGTGTTTCCTAACTCCCAGTACAAAGGATGGTGCGTGAGCCAAGGCTCTGGCCGCTGCCCCGTATGGTGCGCGAAGCTAGACCAAGGGAAGTCACCCGGTTGCGCCACCATCCCCGCACGCACCGGGTTGAGGTCGATATAGGCCATGCAAGCCAACAAATAACGTTCGCTTTGAATCAAACTCGACTTGAAACGCCCCTCCCAGAGGGTGCCCGTGCGCTTTTGCCGGTCGTTGAAATAACGTACATAGCGTCGTCCCACCGCCTGCATCATTTGCGCCAATCCCTGACTGGTGGTGGGCGTAACCAACAGGTGGAAATGGTTGTCCATCAGCACATAAGCATGCACCGCGACCTCACACTGCTTTGCGTGCTCGGTCAGCAAATCCAGCAAAAACCTCCGGTCAGCGTCATTGGCGAAAATAGCTTGGCGGTTGTTGCCGCGCTGAATCAGGTGGTGGGCGAAGCCCGGAACAGTGAGGCGGGGAAGGCGAGCCATCGGTACTTTAACGCTGTGCTCGCCAGTTTAATTGGAATCTGACCCCCATTAAATCTTCAGTTGGGGGCGCGCGATACACGGACTTTGCCGCCGCTGGTCACCAAAATCACTTTATCGCCAGCCAACAGGGTTTCACCGCCTCTGGCTTGCACAATGGCGCGGCGGTCGCCGTTTTTAAGTTGCACGATGATTTCTACCGCCTCTTCTTTGGTGCCGATCCGTTCCATCGCGTTGCCAGCCGCAGCACCCGCCACCGCACCGAGCAATCCGAGTACGTTTTGTTCGCGCTGCACGCTGCTCCCTGCCGAACCGGCAATCGCCCCGACAACACCGCCCACCACGCCACCCACGCCGCTTTGGCTGCCCTCGACGGTCACAGGACGCACCGACAGCACCACGCCATCTTGGACCTGGGACATGGTTTGGGTGTCACTGCGACGAATCGTGTCGGGGCTGCTGCTGGCACAGGCCGCCAGGGTGGCAATGGCCGCGGTGACGAGGGTCAGCGAGATCAGTTTTTTCATGGAAGTTCCTCCGTGGGGTACAAATTGAATACACATCCGCAACGTGTCAGACGCCGTTTTGGTTGTCGCCTGAATTGTCGCGCGGCAATGTAAACCGCGTGTCAAGCAGGGCTTCCAGGCCGAATTCCCTCAGCACCGCTCGAAGTCGCTCTGCAGCGGCTCGCTTTTTGTGCCCGGTAAAGCGCGCCAAGATGAGCTCGTTCTTCATGCTGTGCTCCCAGCCCACCAGCTCAGTCACCGTGACCTGGTAGCCCATGGCCTCCAAATACAAGCATCGCAATACGTTAGTGAGTTGACTGCCCAGTTCGCGGGCGTGCAAAGGGTGGCGCCACAGCTCGGCCAAGGGCGTGCGCGACAGCATGAGCGCGCGACTGCCCCCCAAATGGCGGGCAACTTCGGCCTGGCAGCAAGGCACCAGCGCAAAGGCGCGGGCCTGTTTGGCCAGGCCAAAGGCAATCGCATCGTCCGTTGCAGTATCACAGGCGTGCAGCGCCGTCACAAGATCAATCTGCGCAGGCAATTCTGTCGACCCCGTAGATTCCGCCACGCTCAAGTTCAAAAACGTCATGCGATCAAAACCCAAGGCCTGCGCGAGTTGCTGCGACTTATCGACCAACTCAGCGCGGGTTTCGATGCCGAAAATGTGGCCGCTGCCCAAGGGCTTGAAAAATAGGTCGTACAGGATGAAGCCCAGATAGGATTTTCCGGCTCCGTGATCGGCCACGGTGAGACCGGCCGGCACACCGTCCGCCCCGCCGCGCAACGGCAGCTCAAGCAACAGCTTTTCAATAAATTGGTTCAGGTGATAAACCTGCTTGAGCTTGCGCCGGGAGTCTTGGTTCAGCCGACCGTCCGCGGTCAATATGTGCAACTCCTGCAAGAGCGCCACCGACTGACCGGGGCGAATGGCATTGCGCACCTCTTCACTCAATACGCCGTCGCGCGCGGCCGGGGCTGGGTTGCGCCGCTTGCTGCCAGCAGGCGGAGCCACTGGGTAACGTGGGTTCATACCGCAGTATCGCCCGCCTCAGGACCTGTGGGGCAGCGCTCAGGTGGGCCGACATCAAGCGCCTGCCATCCCGCCGGGCCCAAGGCACGCAAGGTGTTCATATTTTTCTCGTAGATATGGGCGGCGTCTGAATAAGCCGCCACCGCCCGGTCGATGCTTTCCTCGCGCAGCAGGTGCAGGATGGGATAGGGCGCGCGGTTGGTGTAATGGCTGATGTCTCCGGGATCGGCATCGGCAAATTGGAACTGGGGGTGGAAACTGGCAATCTGAAAATCACCCTCCAGCCGCAGCTTGCGCAGCAGCCGGTCAGCGCGGTCCAAGAAGTCGTTGAAGTCCAAAAAATCAGGAAACGCTTGCGGGGCAATCAACAGCGTCGTGTCGCGCCGCGCCGGGTCGCTGAACTGCAACTCCTGCAACTGCTTTTTGAGGTCCGCGAGCAGCGCCGAAGCCTCGTCCGCCAGACTCACCGCATAGTGCACCTGCCCCTTGGCCTGCACCCCCTTGGCAAAGGGACACAGATTCAAGCCGATGACAGCACGCTCGACCCAACGGCGGGTGGATGCCATGACGGCTTCGGGGGTGGCGGGGGCGATGGTCATGCGAGCAGGCGCAAACCCGTCAGGCGCTCATGTTCGCGCGCGGCAAATCGATCGGTCATACCGGCAATGTAGTCGGCGACACGGCGCGGCGAGTCCGCGGCGTTTTGGTGAACCCGACTCAGAGAGCCCGCGCCTTGCATGGCCTGGGCGTCGTTGAGGTACGCAGCGAACAGGTCGCGCACAATTTGTTTGGCGTGGTCCATGGTTTCCACGACTTGCGGATGGCGATAGAGTGAGGCCAACAAAAACGCCTTGAGCTCCAGGGTACCGGCCCGCATTTCGGGGCTAAAGCGGAGAAGCTCAGGACATAAGCGAACCGCCTGCACACTGTCGGGCCGGTGTTCGGCCAGCGCTACCTGGGTGGCGTCAATCACGTCATAAACTTGAGCGCTGAGCATCCGTCGAATCGTCTCGTACAGCCAGCGCCGCGCATTTTCGGATGCCGACAAATGCGGGTGGTCCTCGAGCGCCTGGGCCGCAAAATTGGCAAACAGGGGCAGGTCTTGCACTTGGGAAAAACGAATCAACCCGGAGCGCACGCCGTCGTCAATATCGTGCGCGTTGTAGGCGATTTCATCGGCCAAATTACACAACTGCGCCTCTAGACTGGGCTGTTGACGCAACAAAAATCGGGCGCCCACGCCACCCTGTCCGTCGGCGAACGAGGGTTCGGTTTGCTCCAGCGCTTCGGCGTTACGGCGCGAACAGTGCTTCAAAATTCCCTCGCGGGTCTCAAAGCAAAGGTTCAGCCCGTCAAAATCCGGATAGCGCTCTTCTAGGTGGTCGACCACTCTGAGGCTTTGCAAGTTGTGCTCAAAGCCTCCAAATTCGGTCATGCAGGCATGCAAGGCGTCCTGACCCGCGTGGCCAAATGGCGTGTGGCCCAGGTCGTGCGCCAAGGCAATGGCCTCAACCAAATCCTCATTCAGCTGCAGTGAACGCGCCATGGAGCGCCCGAGTTGCGCCACTTCCAGGGAATGCGTGAGTCGGGTGCGAAAAAGGTCGCCCTCGTGGTTCAAAAAAACCTGGGTTTTGTAAACCAAGCGCCGAAACGCTGTGCAGTGCACGATGCGGTCTCGGTCGCGCTGAAACTCGGTGCGCGTCGGTGCCGGGGCCTGCGCAAAGCGCCGACCCCGTGTCCGCGCCGGGTCGCTGGCGTAGGGTGCAAGCATTAGGCTGGAGTGGCGCAACAGGCGTTGATGACCTCGCGCACCAGGGCGTCAGAGGCGCCAAGCATACAGGCCCGCCCCGGCCCATCGATCAGCACAAAACGTATTTCTCCACCCTCCGCCTTTTTATCCACGCGCATCAACTCCAAGTAACGCCCGGCGTTGTCCGCCTCATCGAGCAGGGGTCCTCGGGTCGGCAGCCCGGCGCGCTCAATAAGGTGGGTCAGGCGCTGAACAAAGGCCGCGTCCACCAACCCCAGCCGATGCGAAAGATGCGCCGCCATGACCATGCCGCAGCCAACTGCCTCCCCGTGAAGCCACTGACCGTAGCCCAACCCCGCCTCCATGGCGTGTCCGAAGGTATGACCAAAATTCAGGATGGCACGCAGCCCGCCTTCCCGCTCGTCCTGCGACACCACCTCGGCCTTGATTTCGCAACTTCGGCGCACCGCATGCGTCAGAGCACCCACATCCCGGGCCCGCAAAGCCACCAGATGGGCTTCCAACCAGTCCAGGAACGCCATGTCGGCAATTGGACCGTACTTGATGATTTCGGCCAAACCGGCGCTGACTTCCCGCTCGGGCAAGGTGTTAAGCGTGCTCAGGTCGCAGACCACACGCTGGGGTTGGTAGAAAGCGCCCACCATGTTCTTGCCCAAGGGATGGTTGATGCCAGTCTTGCCGCCCACCGACGAATCGACCTGGGCCAGCAGCGTGGTCGGCACTTGCACAAAGGGGACGCCCCGCATATAGCTCGCGGCAGCAAACCCCGTCATGTCGCCCACCACCCCACCTCCTAGGGCAAACAACACGGTCTTGCGATCGCAGTTGTTTTCCAGAAGGGCGTCAAAAATCAGGTTCAAGGTCTGCCAGGTTTTGAACTCTTCGCCATCGGGTAAAACCACCTGATGCACCGTTTTGTAGTGCGGCGCCAATGCCGCCTGCAAGCGGGCGGCGTAGAGCGGCGCGACGGTCGCGTTGGTCACAATGAGTGCAGCGGCGGCCTTGGGCAAATCGGCAAAGGTGGACGTCTGAGAAATCAGATCAGCACCAATGGCGATGGAATAGCTGCGGTCTTGCAGGTCGATAGACACTGCTTGCGTTGGGAAAGTGAGGCTCATGGCCCCTAGTTTAGAGGGGCGGCGGGGTCCAGCTCCAACTGCATTACGATCATATTGACCAGCGTAGCCACCGACGGCCGTCCGGTTTCGACCACAAAGTGCGCAGTTTGCCGGTACAGCGGATCCCGGGCTGCAAACAGCTCCCGCAATTTGGCCATCGGATCGGCCACCTGAAGCAAGGGGCGGTTGGTGTCGTGGCGCAAGCGACGGATCAGCTCTTCCGGGTGCGACTTGAGGTAGATGACCCGACCCCGCGTACGCAGATGCTTCCGATTTTCAGCCCGCAGCACCGCCCCGCCACCAGTGGACAGCACGCCTGCACCCTTTTGGGTGAGCGCATCGATCACCTCCGCCTCAATCTCACGAAACCGCGCCTCGCCTTCGATCTCAAAAAACTCGCGGATCGAGCAGCCCAGCCGCGCCTCTATCGCCTGGTCAGAGTCGACAAAAGGCAGCTGCAAGCGCCGGGCAAGTTGGCGGCCTACGGTAGATTTGCCGGAGCCAGGGAGGCCTATGAGGGAGATCAATTCGAAAACTCTTTAACCCATGGAAAGCCAACATCGTAGCGTTATTGCCTTTAGGGTGCCTGGAACGAATTATTATCGAAGGTAAAGGATGTAGTAGAAGCTGCCCCGGCGATCGAATTGCCGGGGGTGCTCACTGTGACCTTAATCGGAACCGTTAGACAATCGGCAGCCTCGTTCAAATAGACGACGAACTCGGCGGCATCGGTCGTAAATCGAACGGCATCACTACTCATGTACAGAACTTTGCACTTAGGCGGCTTTTCCGCGTCCAATACGACTACCTCGGCAGAAACCTTTGACCCAGTAGGCATAGAGTTACGGCGCACAGAGCGCGAGTATGAGACGAGCTTTTTCGTGGTGTCAAGATAACTAAAATTCATCACGACCATCGAATTTTGGTTGCTGTCCGATATCCATACGTTAAACCGATCCGAATATCGTGGAGTAGTGGGCTCAATCACCGCAAACTGCGTCGCTTGAACTACGATGATCTGCTTACGTACGATCACATTGCCATCCCAGCCTGCTGTGTTGCAGGAGTTCGCCACCGAAGGATAGCCGCTGATGCTACAAGTCCCACTATCGGCGGGTGCAAGCCCAATTTTTTGCTCTCCAGTGTCGTACAGCCCATTTTCATTGGCGTCGATATAAGGCCAGCCAATCGCGTCAAAAGGCTCTCCAGCCTGCCACACGCTATCGCCATTACCATCTGTGAAACTCTCTTCCCCGTTCAAGTAGGCCAATATCGCGACTCGGCCATTCAGTGGACGACTACTAGAATTGAGACTGGAATAGGTGATGCTGCAAGTCGAGTCTGCAGCCAAAGTACATGTGCCACCTGTGGTGCTCCCGATAATTCCGTGATTGGTTACAAAATTAACAACTGTGCCCTTGGGTAGGGGATTTCCAAGACGGTCAGAAACGGACATCGTCAGCACATTTTTTACTCCATCCCAACCCCAGGACTCCATGCTTGCCACCTGAGATGCAAGTGACATAGTCTTTTGGGTGGCCGTGCCAGAGGTGACCGAAAGCCCGTAGGAGGGCGCGAAAACGGAGGGGTTGCCCTTAAGCGCCGCAGTTACCAGCACCGGTACAAAGATATTCCCAGATAACACCCCAACTTTCGCCTCTCCATCGGTGTTTGTGGTGATTTCTTGGGGTTCGGTAGTTCCACCGTCAAACTGAATTCCGGCCTTAATCGAGCTCGATGAAAGCGTTGCGATCAATTTTTCTGATCCCATGGGCTTGCCCGTATTGCTCAAAACCTTAAAGGTTAAGGTTGACCGCGAAAACTCACCGCCCACATTTCGAGCGACTAGGAGTGTGGTGGTGGCATTTAAAAAATTGACCGTACTTGCGGTTGCGCCAGCGACGGCGACAATGGTAGATTTGCTCACACTAGAACCACTTGTAGTTGCCGTAAGCTTGACATCCCCCGTGAGACAAGCACTCCCGCTCGCGGGCTGGAAGGTGGTTGTTATCGTTCCGGTCCCGTCAGAATAGGCCAGAGCGGGGCTGAAAACGCCGCATGGTGCAGTAAACGTCGCGGAGACAGTGCCAGCGCCCGCCGCCAATCCATCAATTAGCGCTTGCAAAATCACCGCGCCATTTTGAAATGCCCCAAGCGCAGAAGGTGACACAGAAATTAAGCCCAAAGCAACGTTTGATGGCGTCGCTTGCAGATTTACGGTGCTGACAATGGTGACCGCGCCTACTTTTGAAGAAACGTTAAGCACCGCGGTACCCTTGGCGGCCAAGCCTGATGGTTGGATTTTGACCGATGCCAGGCCACTGGATGTCGTTAATCCACTGGAATCCAATAAGGTGACCACCGCCGTGTCACTGACCGTAAACGTCACCAAGGCGCCTTCCACCGCAGCACCCTTTGCGTCAAGAACCTTGGCAACTGCGAAATAGCTGTCGCCATTGCCTATGGAATTGCCGGCGACCGGTAAGCCACTACCGTTCACAATTGCCACCGTGATCGTGGGAATGGACGCAACCGGCAATCCCCCACTGCTCGTGACACCACCTCCACCGCTTGCATTGCCCCCACCCCCGCCACAAGCGCCGAGGGTCACCAGGGCCAGAAGCGCCAAACCGACCTTAACAATGTGCATCACCACACTCCCCGTGAATTATTTTTGTTAATCACCGCACCATCGCCCGCTCAGACACCAGCTTGGGCGTAATAAAGACCAGCATTTCTTTCTTTTTCGAGCTGCGAGTGGTGCTTTTGAACAAGACGCCGACAAAGGGCAAGTCGCCAAAAAAGGGCACTTTGGTTTGATCGTCTTGCTCTTCCTGCGTGAAGATCCCACCGATCACTACGGTTCCGCCGTTTTCCACCAGGACCTGGGTTTTGACGCGCTTGGTATTGATCGCAATGCCGCCAGGAGTGGTCACGCCCAAACTGTCCTTGTTGACTTCAAGGTCCAAGTTCACGTTGCCATCTGGCGTAATTTGGGGCGTGACGTCCAGACGCAGGGTGGCTTTGCGAAACGCGATCGAAGTGGCGCCGCTGCTGGTCGCGATTTGGTAGGGAATTTCAACACCCTGCTCGATCACGGCTTTGGCCTGGTCTGCCGTGATCACGCGCGGACTAGAGACCACCTTGCCCTTACCGTCCGACTCGATGGCTGAAATCTCGAGCCCCATCATGCGGTTGGAGGCCGCACTGAACAAGGTCACCGCAAAGGCCGCCGGGTTGTAGCCACCCTGGCCCAATGCCGGCAGGTTCACAAAGTTCGACGTCACATCGTTGGTGCCGCCAAAGCCGCTGGCGCCGACTGCGTTGGAGTAGCTGGTCCCGAAGGCCACCCGGTTTTCACCTCCCACCTGGTAACCACCATCGCCGCCTTTTGAAGCCCGCACATCGGCCCCCCCCAACTTGACGCCGAGTGACTTGCCAAAGCTGTCATCCGCCTCGACGATACGGGCCTCAATCACGATCTGGCGCACCGCGATATCGACCTTCGCAATCAGTTGGGCTACCTGGTCGAGTTTGCTGGGAATGTCCGTCACAAACAGCTGGTTGGTCCGCACTTCAGCGATGGCGCTTCCGCGCAAACTCAAGATTCGGGCGCCGCTGACACCCGCAGATGCGCCAGGCGCTGCCAGGGCACTGCTGCCGCCACCCGCGGCGAGCTGCGGTGCGATGTCTGCCGCTTTGGCGTAGTTGAGTTGAAAAGACTGGGTCCGTAAGGGTTCCAAGTTTTCCGACGAGATCTTGGACTCGAACTCCAGTTTTTCTTTGGCTGCTATTTCTTCTTTGGGGGCGATCCACATCACGCTGCCGTTCTTGCGCACGCCCAGGCCTTTGCTTTGCAAAATAATGTCCAGCGCCTGGTCCCACGGAACTTCCTGCAAACGCAAGGTGACCGATCCAGCCACCGAGTCTGAGGTCACGACGTTAAAGCCCGTGAAATCCGCAATCACCTGAAGGACCTGGCGCACGTCGATGCTTTGAAAATTAAGCGATAGCTTTTGTCCGTTGTAGCCCGCGCCCTGCGTCAATTTTTTAGGGTCCACCTTCAAGGGCTTGATATCAATGACCAGCTCTGTTTCGGTCTGATACGCCGTGTGCTCCCACTCGCCCTGCGGTGCGATCAGCATGCGGACACGGTCTCCGACTTCCGTGGTGGTAATCGTCTGCACCGGGGTGGCGAAGTCATTCACGTCCAGACGCCTGCGCAGGCGCTCGGGCAGGCTGACGTTGGAGAGGTCCACCACCAAGCTGCTGCCCACCTGCCTGATGTCGGCACTGACCTTGCTAGTCGGCAACGCCAGCCGCACCCGACCAGCGCCCTCCTCGCCTCGCCGAAACTCTATGGCGCCCAGCGGCTCTTCAAGGCGCCGTGACGCCGTGACACGGTTTTGAGATGGCTCGGTCTGAGGCGCGCTGGCCGTGGGCTCCAGCGTCACCAGCAGCGCCCCGCCGTTCATCTGAAGGGCATACGATGCCAAGCGCTTCAGACTCAGGACGACCCGACTGCGTTCATCGGTTTGAACCAGATCGGCAGACTGCACATTGGCCTGGTTGATGTCCACCGTGGAGCGTTTGGAACTGCCCGACACTCCCACAAAGTCCAGGGCAATGCGCGCCGGATTTTGGGTAACAAAGGCGGTAGGCAAGGCGGCCAGGGGCTGGGCAAATTCAATCCGTACGGTCTCAATGTCCCCTTGGGTCGATCCTGAAATGCCAACGACGGAGTTTTGTGCCCAGCCTGAAGCTGCCGCAAACAGCAGACACCCACTCCAGACCAGCCTCAACATCGCCTGAGGCGCCCTTTTTGTTGTTTTCACTTGGACATCTCCTGCAATTTCAAGATGGTGCTGCGCACCGACCACTCACCCATTTCGTCCTGCACGATTTCACGGATGGTGACGCGCATGTCTTCGACTTGGGTCACCTTTCCGAAGTTCTGACCGAGGTAATTACCCGGCGTGAGCTGGTACAACTTTCCGTCGGCACGCACCAGCGCGACGCTGCGACCTTCTTTGGAGATCACCCCCACCAACGCCATGGCGTCTAAGGAAATTGCCTCCAAGGGCTCTTTTGCGCGAGAAAGTTCAGGGGTTGAAAGGTTGGGTTTGCTGGCCTTGGCGAGTCCTTGGATGGAGTGCACGTAGGCCTGTTTGCTAAACGGGTCGGGCTTGGCGTCGCCCTCATAAAGCACCGCCTCGAAAGGCAGGGGCGGCTTAATTGCCTTGGAAACGGGACGCAATGCGGCGCGTTCGGCCTCCAAAAAGGCGCGCAAGTCTTGTTCGTTGGTATAGCCGCACGCGCTGAGGAGAGACACCAGCACCATGGCAAATAAACACCTCAGCCAACCGATGGATGCGCCGTTCATTTTTTGGCCCCTGCGGCTGTCTTGCCTGCGGCGACGGTGGCCTCGTCGCTATCGAGATAGCGGTAAGTTTTTAGGGTGGCATCAAAGGCCATCGTGGACTCGGTTTTGGCAGTGATGCTGATATTTCCCACGGTGGCAATGCGCGGCAAAAATGCGACATCCGACGCAAATTTGCCAAAGTCATGAAAATTACCGACCACCCGAATGCTGACTGGCAACTCAGCGTAATAGGGTTTGACCACTACTTGACCGGGTCGGAACAATTCAAACTGCAGGTTGCGCTTCTGACCCAACTGGTTGATGCTGAAAAGTAGCGCCGACATCTCGGCACGGCTTGGCAACTGGCTCTCTAACTGCTTGACGTAAGCCTCCACTTGATCGCGCTGCTTTTTAAGGAAATCCAAATTGGCAGCCTGGGTTAGTTTGGTTTTGAAGTCCGCCCGAAGCTGCACCTCTTTGGCGGCCGTCTGCTCCAGTTCGGACGCCACATCACCAATCCAAACAAACCACAGGGCCACCATCATCAAACCGGTGACGGCAGCCAACACCAGCGCGCGGGGCAGGGCCGGCCAACTGGCTGGATCGTTGGTATCCAAATTTTCAAATTGCGCCAATAGGCGCTCTTGCAGCGCGGCAAAGTCGATCGAGGGGCGTTGGATTCGTGCCATGGCGCTGAATGTCGGGGCTATGGGGCTTGGCGGAGGCCCGGCGCGGCGTTGGGTCCGCCGGGCGGGTTTTGACTCGCGTTGTCGGGAGCGCGCATCAAGACCGCGCGCAGACTGAAGTTAAAGAAGGTACGCTGGTCTTTGCCAGAGAGGACCATCGGTGAGGCAACGGACTCGAGCAATTCTGGCTTGGAAAACCATGTGCTGCCCGTCGCCAAGTTGCGCAAAAAGTCTGCGACCTGCTCATTGGACTGCGCGGTGCCGCTGATTTGCACCAGCTGATCCGTCTGGGTGGCCTTGGTTAACAGGACGCCCGGGGGCAACTGCTGCGCCAGTTCAGCCAATAAATGGACTGATTGGTTGCGGTCCGCCTGTACATCCTCGACCGTCCGCTGGCGGGCTTGCAGCGCCTCGATCTGAGACTCCAGGCCCTTGATGTCCTTGATCTGCCGGTCCAGGGTGTGGATTTCCGCATCAAGCATGGCGTTGATCGCCCGCTGATTACTGATAGCGGCCTGGTACCAGCTAAACGCCAATAGCGATATTCCGACTCCCACCAAGGCCGCCAGCACCACGGATGCAATAAATTGCTCGCGCTTCTTCTTGCGGGCTGCTTCGCGGTGCGGCAGTAAATTGAGCAAGATCAACGCAGCAACCTCCGCAGCGCCAAGCCGCAGGCGCCCAGATACATCGGGGCCTCTTTCAAAACGCGCGTGCGGTCTAATTTGGCGCCTAAGACCATGCCTTCAAACGGATTGACCACAATGCAAGGCACCTGTACTCGGCTCGCCACCGCCAAAGAGAGTCCAGGCAAGAGCGCGCTGCCGCCGGCCAACAAGACCTGGTTCACCTTGTTGTACTGGCTGCTGTTGAAAAAGAATTGCAGTGCGCGGACGAGTTCCTGCACCAGGTTGTCCACGTAGGGGATGAGCAGTCGGGCCTCGTAGTCATGCGCCAGACTGCCTTTGCATTTCTTACTCTCTGCGTCTGCAATGGACAGCCCGTAGTGCTGTGCAATCTTTTGGGTCAACTGGTTCCCACCCACCGATTGTTCACGCTCGTACACCAGATCTTGCCCTCGCAGGACTTGCATCGTGGTCACCGTGGCGCCCAGTCTGAACAAGACGGACAGCATCCCAGGCGTTGCTTTGGCCTGGAGGTCAATCACCCGCCCCAGCGCGAGGCGCGTCGCGTAGGAGTTGACGTCGACTACCACGGGCTTGAGGCCGGCGGCCTCCAGCACATCCTGAAGCGCTTCCACCCGCTCGCGTCGGGCGGCCGCCATCAATACATCGACGCTGCCGGGGGTCACGGCGCTTGGACCGATTTCGCAAAAGTCGAGGCTCACCTCCTCCAATGGAAAGGGAATGTATTGCTTTGCCTCGCTCTCGACCTGGAGTTCCATCTCCATGTCGGGCAGCCCAGCAGGGATGGTTAACTTCTTGGTAATGACGGCCGAAGAGGGCAAGGCGACTGCGACATTGGGGGTGCGGGCGCCCGAGTTCTTCACGAGAAGCCGCAGCGCAGCGGACAACTCGGCCGGCTTTTCTATCGCTCCGTCAACGATCACGCCCTCGGTTAGGGCGTCTTTGGCACAGCATTCCAATACAGGTTTGGCCGTCGAACCGCCCAAACCCACCAGTTTGATTGCCGATGCGCTAATGTCGATTCCCAGGACGTCATCGGGCTTTCTTCGCCAAAGAGAATTTATATCAATCAAAAATCCACCCTTATGACGTATTTTTTGCTTTTATTTATTGCGATTAATATTGTCAATGCTATCAGTAAACCCTTGTTCTGATTCGCGTTTCTTTGGCATCCGGCCATTCCCGTCCTAAAATTAGCTTTCTTTTTCGTCGCCGAATGGGCGGCCCATTTATTGACTCCCCGCCTTGGGCCGAGTCCGCCACCCCTGGGGTGCCGTGACGCCCTTTGGAAGCTTCCATGCCAAACCCAGTGCCTCCCGCTACACCGCAGTCCGCGTCTTCCACCACGCCACGATCCCTAGGCGCTTGGGTGATTCGCGCTCTGGCTGTTTTGTTGGGCCTGGGAGCCGCCGGTGCCGTTTCCTTGCTGATCCTGATTGCCATCACGATGGCACTGGCCTATCCCAACCTGCCCGATATTTCCGATTTGGAGGACTATCACCCCAAGCTGCCACTGCGGGTGTATTCGGTTGAAGGCGACCTCATCGGGGAGTTTGGTGAAGAACACCGCACGCTCACGCCGATTGCCGAAATACCGGACGTCATGAAGAACGCAATACTGGCCATTGAAGATGCGCGCTTTTTCCAGCATGGCGGAATTGACTACATTGGCATGGTGCGTGCGGCGCTGGCCAATGTGGGCCGTTCCAAGAGCCAGGGCGCGTCGACCATCACCATGCAGGTAGCGCGAAACGTGTATCTATCGTCTGAAAAGACCTTTACGCGCAAGATTTACGAGGTATTGCTGACGTTTAAGCTAGAACACACGCTCAGCAAAGACCAGATCCTTGAGATCTATATGAACCAGATTTATCTGGGCAACCGGGCTTATGGCTTTGCGGCCGCCTGTGAGACCTATTTCGGCAAGCCGCTCAAAGAGATCTCGGTGGCCGAGGCCGCCATGCTCGCTGGCTTGCCCAAGGCGCCTTCCGCCTACAACCCGATCAAAAACCCCAAACGCGCCCGCATTCGCCAGCAGTACATCATCGAACGTATGCTGGACAACGGCTTTATTACCGCCGCGCAGGCCGACGCCGCCAAAAGTGAGGTGCTACACGTCAAAACCGCCGCAACGCGCACCCAGGTGCATGCCGAGTACGTGGCGGAAATGGTTCGCCAAGCCATGTTTGCGCAGTACGGCAACGAGACTTACACCCGTGGCCTAGACGTTCGAACGACCGTCGTCAGTGCACAGCAGGAAGCTGCTTATCGCGCACTTCGCCGAGGCATCATGGATTTTGAACGGCGCCAGGTGTACCGGGGGCCGGAGAAGTTCATCACCTTGCCAACCGACGCACAAGACATTGAGGACGCCGTGGACGAAGTGCTCGACGACCACCCCGACAACGGTGACGTGCAGTCGGCCGTCGTGATTGAAGCGGATGCCAAGCGGGTGCGTGCCATGCGTCAGGGTGGAGAAATGCTGGAAGTCACCGGTGACGGACTTAAACCGGCGCAGTCGGGACTGTCCGACAAAGCTGCGCCCAACATCCGCTTGCGGCCAGGCGCGGTGATTCGGGTCGCCAAAACACCTAAAGGCACGTGGGAAATCACGCAGCTACCGGAAGTTGAGGGTGCGTTTCTGGCGTTAGACCCGCGCGATGGCGCCATCAAAGCCCTGGTCGGAGGCTTCGACTTCAACAAAAACAAGTTCAACCATGTCACCCAAGCGTGGCGCCAGCCCGGATCGAGTTTCAAGCCCTTTATCTATTCGGCCGCGTTAGAGAAAGGCTTTACGGCCTCCACCGTGATCAACGACGCGCCCTTGTTTTTTGACGCGGGCGTGACCGGCGGCCAGCCTTGGGAACCGAAAAATTACGATGGTACGTTTGAAGGTCCGATGACCTTGCGCAAAGGACTGGCCAAGTCAAAAAACATGATCTCCATCCAAATCCTTCAGTCCATTGGCGCGAATTACGCCCAAGATTGGATCGGGAAATTTGGCTTTGACCCTGAAAAGCATCCCCCTTACCTGACCATGGCGCTGGGCGCGGGGTCGGTCACGCCCATGCAAATGGCGGTCGGATATTCGGTGTTCGCCAACGGTGGCATCCGCATCAACCCCTGGCTGGTTTCCAAAGTGAGCGAGCAGCGGGGCAAAGTGCTGGTGGAAACCGCAACCCCTGAATTAAGCGAAGACAACCGGGCCATTGCGCCCCGCAATGCCTTCATGATGACCAGTCTTTTGCAGGAGGTGACGCGCTCGGGTACCGCTGCCCGCGCGCAGGCCACCCTGAAACGACCCGACGTCTATGGAAAAACTGGTACCACCAACGACTCCATGGACGCCTGGTTCGCTGGCTACCAACCCACCCTGGCGGCGGTGACCTGGATTGGCTACGACACGCCACGCAAGCTCGGCGACCGGGAGACCGGCGGCGGCCTGAGCCTGCCGGTATGGATTAGCTTTATGGAAACGGCGCTGAAAAATGTGCCGGTCATGGAGCCTGAGCCTCCCGAGGGCATTGTTCACTTGAACAACGAGTGGTACTTCGAAGAATTCGCGAAAAATGGCGGTGTGGGCGCGGTCGGCGCCGGCACATCCCACCAAGCCCAGCCCGCGGCCGACGAGAAGAAGTCGATTCTGGATCTGTTTCGCAACTGATCTCTAGAAAGCGGCGACTCGGCGAACGCCTCAGGGCATGAAATTCAGCGCCTGACCCGACTGGGCGCTGGCGTCCCGGGTCAACGCAGAAAAAAATTCTCCCTGACCCTTGGTGTCCTGCCACTGCCCGTCCACAAAACGGTAGTGGTAGCCGCCCGAACGCGCCGCCAACCACACCTCCTGCAGTGGTTTTTGCAAATTTACGATGATCTGGCTGCGGTTGGCAAAGGTCAGGGTGACCATGCCGCCCACACGCTGGTTGTCAATGTCGACCTCACTTTGCTCGTTCAGTTGATCGCAGCGCGCCTCTAATGCTTGCAACAAGGATTCGGCGCGGTCCAGAAACTCAAGGTCGGTCATTACAATTTCACCATGTTGAAAACAAAAAAAACCAGGGTCAGCGCCTCGCTCGCGCTGGTCTGTTGGCTGAATCTAGCAGGCTGCGGTCAAACCGGTCCGCTGTACTTGCCGCCCAAGCTAGCGCTCTCGGTGCCTGCGCCACTCGCCGTGCCCTCACTGCCCATCATCGCCCATGTCGGCGTTTCCTGAAATGCCGCCCATGAATTCCACTCTGCCCGGTCAGCCCTTTTTCCATTACGCACAGGATCAACTCCATGCGGAGGGCTGCTCCCTGAGCGCGCTGGCCCAAGAGCATGGCACGCCTTTGTTTGTGTACTCCAAAGCAGCCATGCTGGACGCGCTGGCGGCTTACCAACGCGGCTTTGCCGGACGCCAAGCCCAGATTTGTTA
>Ga0114968_10000744_pt1 | contig 24439 bp, 15 predicted proteins | sample M_130807_EF_Meta_FD_87020 | JGI IMG/M metagenome (GOLD analysis project Ga0114968, IMG submission 87020) | Freshwater microbial communities from Lake Montjoie, Canada to study carbon cycling - M_130807_EF_MetaG | ecosystem: Environmental > Aquatic > Freshwater > Lake | place: Lake Montjoie... | reverse complement strand
AGAAACAGAAGAAGCTAAGGCAAGAGCTAAGAAGCTTCGTGAAGCTGAGATGAAGAGACCTAACGCTTAATGTGTGGCAGAACGGTAGTTGCCAGATCTGTTGGTGAACTCGCAACACTTTTTGACATCGACGATGTAATTGGTGAACAACCTGGCATTACCTATAACAACCCACCTTCGCTTCCAGCCTCAATCATTGTTGACCGAGTTCTCAAAGAGAACGAGGGCGAACATGCTGGAGAACTTAGAAGACAGTTGCACTCAGCAAGATGGGGACTAATCCCTAGAAACTCTCAGGGACCAGAAAACACTCCCCTTCACAACAATGCTCGTATCGAGACTGTTCTTCAGAAGCCAACCTTTAGAAGCGCAGTGCTGAGACAGCACTGCGTAATGCCAGTCTCTGGTTACTACGAATGGCAAATCAAAGAGGACGGTTCTAAACAACCGTTCTACATAAACGCGGGCGACCAAGGCATGCTCGCTCTAGCCGGTATCTACGATTGGTGGCTAGACCCTTCAAAGAAGCCTGATGATCCAACCCGGTGGTTACTTTCCTTTGCAATCCTTACCAAGGACGCGGCAGAGCCTCTAGCTCCAATCCACGAGAGAAACCCCATCCTGCTCTCATCTTCCTCCATGGCTGAATGGCTAGACCCAGACAACCTAGAAGACCCTGATAACACCACTCAAGCCCTGCTAAACGAACTAGCTGAAGAATCAGATCAGGTGGCAGCAGAGGTAGAGTTCTGGCCAGTTGGGGTTGAGGTTGGGCACGTTCGGAATAACGCGGCAACACTAATTCTTAAACTTTAAACAGCTGCCAGCAGGGGCGAATGATTAGTGACCAATCAGAATAATTGTGTCATCTTCAGAAAACTGAACTGATTCGCGTCTAGGAGGGTTCAACCTGACCCCATGTGTTGAATCCGCTTCAAACTTTAGTTTATTAATTCGGTACCCTACAGCCGACTGCCCTTTCTCTAAGGCTGCGTGAACTATGCTGTCAAAACTTGTGGGCACTCCAATTTGCACATAGTCACCCACGGGTACGAGTGAAATTTTTCCTCTCTCAGCAGAAAACAGGCCATTAAACACAGAGGCTAGTTTTATGTTCTGAGCCAGCTGAGAAATCAGGTGGCTAACGATTTTATTTGACACAATAAAATCATCCGCTCGTCCGGATTCAGCAAGTTCACGATTATGATCGTCAAGTATTTCGCTAACTATATTTGTGCTTGAGTTATCACCCAAAAGTGCTCGCACATGGAGCAGTGAAAGTAGTGTCCTGGCATCGGCATCTTTCTGAGCCAGACCATGTTTGCTAGGAAGAATGATGATGTGGTTGAAGTTTTGCACTCCGATCAATTCCAGCTGCTTCCTCTTTGTAGGATCAGCTATCACCACTTCAAGGTTAATGTTCATGAACTGAATTTCTTCGAGGTCAATAACAGGGTTCACAAGAACCACCTTCGAACCAGGCAAGGAATCCTGGTCGAGTTCGTGGAGCAGTAACTCCATTCCTGAACTAGCACCAATGATAAGGGTTGATTCCAGCCTGTCTATCACTCTTGACTTTTGGAAGGATGGAACGTCAGCTATGTTCGGCATCTCGCCAATGGTGAGATGTGCTTCATCGGCAGCAATTGCAATTAATTGGTCGCCCGCCAGCAATAAGATACTTGGGTCTGGGCTCAACAAAACCTCGTTTTGACGGAGAACTCCAACCGCTACCGCTTCAGCTAGCCGCATACTCACATTCTCATAAGTAAGGCCTGCTGTCGTATTTTCTGGGGCGAGGTAAAGTTCAGAACCCTCGAACTCCAGAAGATCCGTGAAAACTGAACTCAATCCGCCTTGTTTACAGGTCTGTACAATTAGACGGGCAATCATGTCTTGCCCCAATACCCAGTGGACAGAGCCTTGACTAACCAACTCCGCAGCTTCTAGGTTTGAATCAAAATGGATTTCACCAACAATACTGCAATCAATCTTGGGGGGATTTTTTAGACCCCTCAAAGCTAGGCAGGTTTTGATTGAAATACTGTCCGCGTCATTAGTCGAATCTGGAGACAGGATTATTATCGCTCTGGCATTGCCTGGTTCAACAATTGTCAGGTCCGTCTTGCTCATAGTGTTTCCGCTTCTAACTACAAGCCTTGTGTTACCAAATGACCCAACTTTTCGCCTTATTTCATCCTCCATTTCCACTTTGTCTCTATCCGCCAAAATCACGATGACAGACTTTCTCTTCGCACTGTTTGCAATGACAAGCTCACGGATAATCTGGATAGTCTTGGAATTCCAACCTAGTATCAAAGTGTGACCCGACTCCAATACTTTTGACTTTCCTTTCCGCAATTGGTCAATACGGGAGTCCAAACTATTGGAAATAATACCTATGAGGCTTGCCACTACAAGCACCCCGAAAAGAGTGACAATCAACATCGATACTCGAAAACCTATGCCACTATCGCTTCCCATTGTTCCTGGGTCCAATGTTCTTAGAAAGGAACCCCAAAGAATTTCTCCGAATGTAAGAGATCGATTTTCCGGATTTAGATCGAACACCGCAACAATAGTGGAAATAACAAGAATAAATACGAAAGTAATTACTAACAAAATGCTTATGAGAGGGAGCAACCCTTTTGACATCAAATTGTCAAAAATGTATCTAACGTTATCGAAAAACTTCTTGTTCATCTCCTACCCGTTTCGTACACCGACTAATTGAGTTGATTTAGTTCGCAATTACGTAGCCACTTCTTCGAATTACTAATCCTCGATTTGCTGCATACTCAAGCGCGCTAAAGAGCCTCTCCTCCGTTGGCGCGGACAACTTTCGAATACCAAAAACTATGCCAGTTTGTTTTACAAGCTCCTCATCCTTGATTCCTTCAGAGGCGGAAGTGATGGCTCTCATGGAATTCGCAATCTCCTGCAATGAAATATCGGATAACGGTCGCTCTTGGTTGCCTCCGTCTCGCCGCCAAATGTCAAAGGTTGCTGGGTCTGAATCTTTAGGGAATAGAAAATCCTCACCATCTCTTTCATGGCCTGGGAGTGGGAGTTTATTAATCTCCTCTGCTCGCGTAGCGGTCAGTCTGGAAAGGTTGAAGACTGTCGCAATGTACCGAGTTAATCGCTCGCTTGATACTGGGCCTTCTTTTTTGGTCAACTTGTCCACTACTACAGCTATTACTTGCCTAACATCTTCCCGCTCCAGCTGGTCCAACAAGGATTTGTCCAGTGCCGATTTTTCAATTCCTAGCGGTTTCCAAACTGGTACTCGCTCAAGCGCCCTTTCTAAGGGGTTCATATTTAGTTGAACAGAGGGTAACGGCGTATTGAAGGGAATTACTGTTGGGGCGGGTGGCTCTTGGGTTGGCTTTGGTTTACTTTGATTCTCAACAGCTGTCTTATATTCAAGTTTGATTCTCTCGACTTCCCGATGCTCATCTAGAAGCCAATCTGGAGTCCATATTCTGCTTATGGCCGGCCAGCCCATTTTGTTCATTAGGAGACTAACAGGCAAAATGTCCCTATCTGTTACAGTGTTTCGCTGATTCCAACTGTGCCCGTCGAGAAGAATTCCAAGCTGCGCTTGAGTTCTGTCCTTCGGGTTTAGTATTGCCAGATCAACCTTGAAGTCACTGAATCCAATGGATTCAACAACTGGCAGTCCAGCGTCAGTTAGCGATTTCAGAATTCGTCTTCTCACTCGATCGATTCTGGCCTCTCTTGCGACAAAGCTTTCTGCCTCTTCGCCCGCACCCTTATAAGCCAGTTGAAGATACTCAGCTAGATGAGCGACACCAATTGCCGATGGGTTTCTGCTTATGAGAGTTTCAGGGAGGAACGAACAGAAGATCTTTACCTGCTTGCGAGCTCTTGTTATTGCCACATTCAATCGCCTGTGGCCACCTTCGTTGTTGAGAGGACCAAAATTCAGTGGCAGGAAGCCCTTCGTGTTAGCGCTGAAAGCAACGCTGAAGAGAATCACATCGCGCTCCGACCCTTGGACAGTCTCCAAGTTCTTGACAAAGATCTCTTCGCCGCCAACTCCCTCAGACAAGGCTTTTTGGATGTTGACATCGGCCGATTCGAGCAACCTTGTTCTGATTTCATCCATCTGTTCACGGTTGAAGGTGACAACACCTATAGATTGGTTCTTCAGAACAGGGTCCTTCAGCCGAGTTGAAATTTCCGTGATTATGGCCTCAATTTCAGCTGGGTTGGTTCCACGCTTACCTTTCCCAGTCATTCCTGGCCTGATAAAGACTCCCTTATCAACGTAGTTGAAACTCAACCCTTTGGTGTTTCTCTCAGTGCTCGGGGACGGCAAAGTATTGAGGCTGTTTTTGTAGTAGCGCTTATTTGAAAAAGCAATTAATGATTCATCGGCTGATCGGTAGTGCCATTTGAGCATGATATCTGGAACTTTAGTGGCCTGCGCCAAAGATAGGATGCTTTCTGCATCCTTCTGATCTATTGGAAGTTCCGATTCCTCTTCAATTTCTTCCTCAGAATCAGACACTTTGATCTGAGCTACCGAAGTGGGTGGCATTTGTTGTGAATCTCCTACAATGACGGCAGCTTTTGCTCGCCCAATCGCTCCGATTGAGTTTGCTACACGTATTTGAGAAGCTTCATCAAATACCACGAGATCAAATGGCTCGTTGTTAGGATCCAAGAATCTAACTACCGAGTCAGGGCTAGCGAGAATACATGGAGTTACTCGCATGATTTGCGGCCAGAACTTGGATAGCAGAGATCGCACTGGCACTTTACTTCTCAAGGCTTTTAGTGATCTGTTTAGTTCGCCTATCACACCGGTCTTCATACTGCCGTCGAATCCCCTATTCATTACTAATCTATGAACGAGAATTGCAGGGAGTTGTTTTTGAAGTTCTCTCTGAGAATGCCCCAGACGCTGAATGGAATTCATTATTTGTGCCTGGTCAAAAGCTGATAATCCATGCTTGTGCATGGCTAGTTTAACCAGTGCAGCATAGTATGCCTTGTTGAAGAACGACTCCATTTCCGCATAGTCCACTTCGCCGGATGTGACTTTGTCGAAGAGTTCATCCATGCCAAGTTCAACTAGCGGATGGAATGAAAGTAAAATCTCCGACCAGTTCGATAATTTGATCGCTTCATATTGTTCTAGGTCCTCTTGCCATGGTGTTATGGAATCTAAAATTGCAAAGCCGAATTTTCTATCTCCGAGCCACCTAGCAAGGGAGGCGGTGGCGTTCTCTGGGCGAGGGTTGAGAATTTTAATTAATTTTCTAAAGTTCAGTTGAAGGTCAATCACTGCCTGAATGCTTTCAATGTCCGGAGATTGAGCTACATCCCTAGCTTGGTAACCATATTCGTGCTTGAAGTCAAATAAGGTAACAACCTCTTTACGACGCCCCAATGACGCTCGGAGGGCCTCTCTCGTCTGGTTGCTAAATAGATTAGTTTCATCGTCCCCGAAGGTTGAAATGGCCGCCTTGATGCTGAGCTCGGCTTGTGAATAAGAACTTTTCGCTTTTTTTAGCCGCTCCAGAAAGTCGAGCATCTCAGAGGATTTAAAATTGAGTTTGTGCACCAGCGCTAGCGAGAGCCGCTTTCTAAAACCATTCACTTTGTGACCCATAAGCAAGCCGCCTGAAACAAGGATTTGATTTGCTTCTTGAACCCACTGTTCTAGGTCAACTTGATTTAGTCGAGTCAAATCTGCATTTGTGATTGCTACAGCCTCATCCAACTTCAGGATTGACTCCATAGCACTATCCAATTTTGGAAGATCTGATTTGGAAAGGATTCCTCCAGGATTTTTGGCTTCTTCGTATTGCAAAGCAGGAAGGCAAACAAACTCTGAGAGATCCTTCACGCTTTCAAAATATGTGTGAATATCTGGACTCTGGGCCAGCCTCGCTTTGGCGTCTACTAGATTCCTCACTGTCTCTCTGATTGTCGCGATTTCTTCTGGCAGAAGGTTGCCTTCTCTGCTACTGAGAGACCACGGGTTTCGAGCTGCGCTTCCTGTCGAAGCACCGTGCTCGGCGATCTTCTTTAGTAAAGCTTCAACTTCAGGTTTTTGCGCAATTGAGATCTTCTGTACAACTGAAACAGGCAACTCGGCATCGCCTGAATAGGAGGATGCGAGCCATCTGTCTACCGCGCTGTATAGAGATTCACCGAATTCACCTACCTCGTGCAACTTCGACCTGTATCTAACTAGTGGGTCTGAAGAACTCTTGAAGTTTCTAACTGCGTCTTCGAACCCAGGGCCATCAACGTCGACTGCTATGTCAACTACTCCTAGCAGTTGCTCTCGAACCGCTTTAGGAGACATTCCCTTATCGTGAAGGTCCAAGCTCAGAGCGCCGATTCCGACAGAGTCGAGGCGATCCTTTACAACGTCTAGTGCGTCCTTCTTTTCAGCTACGAAAAGTACTTTCTTTCCACTACTGAGCGCCGTTGCTAGCAAGTTTGTAATCGTCTGGCTCTTGCCTGTACCAGGAGGGCCTTGGAGGATAAATGTCTTTCCAGCGAGCGCTTCATGTACCGCAAGAGCTTGCGAGGCATCTGCAGAAATTGGTGTTCCACCGACAATATCGTTTAGGGCAGCCTCAGAAACTTCATCGATTTGACCGGCGAATTCACCATTTGGATTTTCAACAAGATGCTTGAGGAGATGGCTATTAACCACAAATCGCTTCCAGTTATCGGCCAAGTCCTTCCACAGACGGTAAGTGCTGAAGTTGAACATGGCCAAAGCGGCATCTTCGTCAACTCTGAAGTTCGCAATTTTCGAGTCTCGTAAAGCATTCCTAACATGGTCAAAAGTACCTTGAATATCTATGCCATTGTCGTCTGACACAAGGTTGACTAGATGCTCTAAGTTAATGTTCTCGTCTCTTAGCAATTTCAGTGCCAGAGAGTAGTTTGGCGTCACTTCACTTGACGTATCTAGGCTGAGTTCGAATTCCCTAGCGCGGTTCTTCGAGGTGATTTTCACTGGAAGAAGAATTAGTGGTGATCGGACTTGAGCTCTATCTTTCGGGTCCCAAACAAGAGATCCAATAGCCAGAAATAACCCATTGCTGCCTGTCTCTTCCTGGAATGTCTTGGCTACTGAGCTAAGTTTTCTAAGCGCAGAAACGGTCTTCTCGGGAGCGTAATTACTGATCAGGGTGTCTTTTGCCAGTCGATCAGAAACATAGTTTTCTAAGGAAAAATCCTTATCTATCTGAACCCCAGGTTTTACATTTCCGCGTTCATCACGTAAATTTGCGGCAGCTCCTCGGCCAGCCTTTGAGGCTGTTTCGAATAAGTTTGGCTCGATCTTGAAGGATTGACCCAATTGAAGCTTGTCTTCCAATAAACCCAAGCAGTTGGGAACTGTTAGAACTGGGAGGGTGTTTTGTGTCTCTCTAAAACTGATTAGAGGGTTCCTCAATGACAGGTCCAGAAGTGAATCCATCCATTTACGTACCACTGGTGGAGCATCCAAGCTTGCAGCTCCAACTAAAGAGCCCTTTTGGCCGCTGTCTGAAAACGCCTGTCTAAGCAACCCTGTATTTGTTGTTACTGGAGTGTATTCAATTACTTGAGTAGCACCTCCTTCTGAGACGAATCTCACTGGCAAAGGGAGGATTCGCATTGGGCCAGACAATCTACAGGCCACGATGTCAACGACGTATGAGCTCTGAACATTCGTGGTTAGAACATTTTGACCGGCCATACGTGCTCTAATGTCACTCACCGCTGTTTCATAATCTGCGTGGGCCCCTTGGCAGATTCTGGTCGTCTCGAAGAACTCTATGTAACCTAAGTCAACGAGATTTATAAAGTCGGCTAACTCTGAAAGCGTCTTCGAGGGGACCGCATCTTCGCGGTCTTCCAAGAGTTTAGGTGTCCAGTACCCCACGAAGGCGTGTCCAGGAATCACAGATACAACTGGATAAACGCCTATGTTTTCAATGCATGAAGCGAACAGCATCGCTGAGTCAAGACAAGTGGCCACTCCTTCTTCTAGGATTTGCCCAACATTTCGTATTCGTTGCCCAGGGAGATCCCAAGAGGCTGGTGGGTTTGAATAGGTAATGTTCAATTGTTGGGCAGCTTTGTATATTGCTTCTACGTGATGCCTCAGCATTGGACCGTCTTGATACCCGCTCCAGGATGGCGTAATCCCCTCCGAAACTAGAACAGCCTCTGCAGCGGTTAGGACTTCGCGAATTTTTGGATGTTGAGGTTGTGAAAATGCGGCTAGGTTAATCTCTCTACCTTGTTGATAAATCCAAGAGTCGGGGCTGTTGATGGTCACATTCCAGAACAGTTCGTCTCTATTGCCTTTATCGTCTGTAATTGCTACTCGCAACTCTCCAACTTGTGATTCCCTCTGTTGCATGAGCACTTGGCTATCAAAGTCAAGACGGATGTCATCGAAAACTAGAGGTTCACCGCCAATTGAACCAATAGCCCTAGTCCACTTAGCCGAAACTGCGTTTCCTTGTGCAGTGATCCAAATTTCTACGATTGAGTCCTGAATTTCATTGTCTGAAATGGAATGCACTCTTACGAAATCGACAATCGATTTTCCATTAAAGGCTGTGGCGTAGGTGATGAAGTCGTCTGCCTGCCCTGAAATCGCAACAAATGAGCCAATTTGTGTGTCTAACGTTTTCAAAGATAAACCACCTTCGTCTTGAACAAATAGTCAACGCCACGTTTCCTTGGAGGTAAAAATATAAGTAAAGAGTCGATCATTGGAATCAACCAAGATAAGAGTTGCAACAAAAAGAAAATCAGAGCTAATGCCGCAGGCAAGCTCAGTAACCCGAGAATTCCAAAAGGAGCAAGAACCCAAGACAAGATGTTAGGTATGTAGTAGCGCCAAAAGGTTACAGAAGAGCTTGGGACAGATCCCCATTCTCGAACTAGTCGGGTTTTTAGCAAAAACTTTGCTGGAGTCTGACCTCTCTTAATGACGAACAGAAACCAGACAAGCCAGCCTAAACCGAAGGTTAGACCTGCAATAACAAAATCTAGAAATGCGCCTGCCAATCGCAATCCCCTAGGAACCTGTTTATCCATTCTTGGCGTGTGTTGGTTGAAATAGGAAGTACCACTAGATGTCGCTTTTTGTGCACTTGGCAATTTTGGCACTGGGGAGCTGCCTATGTCTATGATGTTTCTATTGCCACACTCAAGGCAATATTCTGCCCCTCTTGGGACGCTTGAATAGCAATTTGCGCAGGTCATGATGACTTCGGCCCCACTACTTATTGCTGCAAGGCACGTTAGCACCGACTAGGGATTGGCAAACAGAACTATTGCACTCTTGGCAGAACCTTGTTTCATAAATGGCGGGTCGCTCTATCTTTGGCAGTCTTACATCTGCGGATTTCAAATCTCCCTCATGTCCAACGAGGTCAATTCTCAATACGATGTCAATGCTCTTGTCCTCTGGTTCAAAAATTGCCTCGACATCAACGTCTTGTCTTCCAGCCAAAGTCCTAAGTTCGTTCTCGATTCGCTCTGGAGCCAAAACAAATGTGAAGATCTTTTGGTTTGGTGAATCCAACGGCTTGATGTTAGCTTCCTTAGTGAACGCCCATGATTGGAGTAACTCTGAAGGAATAACGGCACCCGCCTCCACTCTCACCGAGTTACCATCGTCAACTCTTGTCTCGTCAATCAAAATTGACTTTAGGTGTGAATTCCAATCTTGAACAGGCAACTGGTCTCTAACCGACCTAAGAACTGCAACTCTTAGATCGCCTGTTTTCAGTATTGCGCTCTGAATGTCCTCGAGCTGGTCTTGGAGCTTGCTGTTTCCCACGTATTCCAAATACCTCGAGTTAGAAACTAGCTCTTCAAACTCTCTAGCTAGGCCCTCACTCGACGCAGGAGTCATCGAATCCAGGTTCTTTTCTATGGCCTTGGCAGCTGGGCTAAAATCACGCATGTTGCGGTACTTTTGGAAGAATTCTTGGAAATGCTCGGATCTCCAACCCCTTTTAGTGAGCGAATGGTAAAGACTCTGCTCTATAGACTCGAGGCGTGTCACTGCGACAGTGTCGTCAGCAGAGGCATCTAAAGCCTGAGCAATCTTTACCGTCGGGGGAAATACTGCACCGATGCCCAAATTGGCTCGTTGCAAGTTTGCCGATAGGTTAATAGACCAAGGTCTCCGCAGGAGGTGACCGTATACCCTGTGCCAATACTTCAACTGACTTTTCATAATTTCAAAGCGCTTTTTATCGCTTCTGATTATCAAAAGACCCCTGCTGGCCCAATAGATCTTTTTCCAAGCTCTATTTGCTGGCTTGAAGTAAAGCTCTCTGTAGTGGACATAGTAATTGAGAATCGAGTAGGTGAATCTTGAAATGAAAATCAAAAGTGCGCCAAGAATGATTTGCCAAGCACTTGGGAAGAAAGGTGCTTTGTATATTATTCGGGCGAATATACCTGCTACTGGCCAGAAGAACACTAAAGTCGAAAACCCGAGAGCAACAACTATCCAGCCTGTTATTCGTTTCCAACCCCAAAGAGGTTTGAGCCCGCGCTTTGCACGCCGCTTTGAAACTTTATCCGATGTGGGACTGACAAGATCTTGTTTTGTATTCGATGCTTCATCAGAGTCGCCCGTTAGCGACTCTTCAGGAGTTTTAGCGGCAACAACAAGATGAGCATATGCGTTCTTGAGTTTGTTCTTGGCCCTAGAGACAACGGCTCGGACGATTACGAACGTGATAATTACAATAAAGGTGGCGACTGCAAGAATCGGGTAGATTCCGATGGACAGCGGCGTCAAGAATTGCGCATTATCAAGCAAGTCGAAGAAGACTGGCAAGAACACAAGGATTGCAGCGGTGGTGAAATTAAACCTCAAGCTCTTCAATACACGAGAATGGAATTGCTTTCTTAATTCAATTCGAATCTCGTCTGAAGGAACTTCAATGTCAATTGACTCGCTGTGACTTGCCTCGTCGCTACTGGCCATTTCAATCTGCTTGTCCAAGTGCTTGAAGAGAGCTCCGAATATATTATTCTCTTGAATCGAGTACCAAGGGCTAATTTTTCCCACTAACTCTTCGAACTGTTCCCTCTCAGCGGCGATTTCTGTCAGCATTGCCGTTAGCTCTGCTTCAGTTGCGTCTGGATTCATTCGATATCTGTCATCAGTCATCGGTCATCCTCATCCAGTTCAAAGAGTTTCATCAGGTCAGAGTCAATCTTGGGTGGGGCAGGCACAGTCTCTTTGGAATTATCCAATCCAACTTCTCCAGGTAAAACTTCTGGTTCATAAAGGTTAGGGTTAACCGACTCATTAGGGGCTACCAGGTTTTGAGGAACAGCAGGCAAATCGAACGGTGCTTGTGTGTTTGGGGTTTCAGGAAGTAGTTCTTGAAGTGAAGGTATTGAAGAGTCTCCATCTACGGGGTTTGTGTCTTGAATTACTTCTTGGACTTCAGATTCGAGGGATTCCTCTTCTGTAAAAGTCGGCAAAACTAGTGATAGTTCAGTCTCATCCGCAAAATCGTCTCCGGTTGGATTCTCCTCTTCTCGGTCCACTACGAGCTCTGACTCAAAGTCGTCGGAAGAATTCTCTTCATACTCTTCCAGTTCGACTTTTTGACTCTCGATGATTTCACGCGCTTTCAAACCCTCCAGTGCTGTTCGCACTTCTAGTGCGCGGGCCTCTAAATAAGTCAGAGTTTCGTGTGCTTTTGATCGAACATCAGTAGCTGTGTCAAAGTCAAGTTCACTAGAAATTCCGAGGGATTGCGCTAACGAAGCTTCGACGACGAACTTGGATTTAGGGTCTGCAGCAACGAAATCAACTGAAGGTAAGACGAAGTACGTCTTCTCTTTTTCGCGACCCGTGTCTAAGGATTCAAAGATAATTTGTCTCAAGTTTTTAAAGAATGCGGGATCCGGACGGAAGGCCAATTCTCGGATCTTTCTATTTTCTTCACTATCAGGGTTATTGCGCATTTCATTGATTTCAGCAATTTTCTCAGCTGCAGCCTTGTCCAGATTGCTATTGTATTCGGGTACGGGTTTTTTTATGTCTCTCAGAATCTTTCCCATCAGAGATGCGAAGGTGTTCTGAACCCAAGCCCATGAGTATTTGGGCATGAACGCAATTGTTTGCTTTATCCAATTTAGAAATTCTCGATAACCGACGTTCAAGTCCCTTTCAAAATCGACGTCCGTCGGTTTTGGTTGAGGAAAATACTCCATAGGAGTTGATTTTCGAAGTGTCGGTACTGCTTGATCTTCTGAGGAATCCTGCTGTTTAGGTTTGGCAAGATTTATGATTTCACGTTTGTAGTCTTCAATAGGATCTCTGACTATGTCTGGGTACGCCGACCTGTACGCAATTGGCGTCATTTCGCTGCCATCGGTACCGTCGTATGGGCTCTGACTGTTATCTAGGACTCTTTCAAGGCTCGTACTTATAATTTTGGACGCTAATCCACTTGCTATCACTGCTGCTGCCGAGGATCGAATCACAACTACTCGGTCCTCGTTGTCAGCGAACGTGTAGTCTTTTTTCTTCAAGATTCTAGTCAGGGGGTACCTTACTCCAGACCAAAGACCAGCGATAGTGACTATTTGTGCGGCAATGTAAGGATAGAAAGTCGGCTGGCTTGCCTTCAGAGGAACAGCAGCTCCACCAGGAACAATCTTCATCTCGGGAGATACGAAAATGTTCGTGTGAAAAACCGTGTAATCAAGTGATGTGCTGAATATCGGGGCAGGGTCGTCGATCTGATAAGTTGGAATGGAGACCAAGGAACTAAAGAAGTTTTGGTCTTTCTTTGTTTCACCCATTGAGCTAGATCTCGTTGATTCAATTTGGTTTTGAAGCTCGTAGCCCAAGTGGGCCATTTCCCCGTCCGCTGGACCGTCACCAATGAACCAAGGGATTATGAGATCCCTTTGGTTGAAAGACTCCTCCCCAAGAGCTTGAAACAGATTTTCAAGCCCTTCATCGTCTACACTCGATATCCATTTGGCAGAAACATCGTAATTTTGAATTCTTTCAAGTCTTAGCTCTTCGATAGGAACTACCAGCGCATCTGAAATCATGCCGACGCTTCGCCAAAGGCGCAAAGATTGAAGGATCTTTGCGCCTAGCTCACCTCTCGGTAGCACAATTATGGCGACGTTTTTCACTGACATGGTGTTCTTCGGTCTATGCCTAAGCGCTCTTAGCTGTCATGGTAATAAGGTCTGTGAGCGCTTGAACTATCTCTCTTCTTAGCTGCCAAGAGAGATAGGTGTGAGGTTTTCCAATTGGTACATCCATGACATTCTGAAGATAATTCCTAAGCTCCGCTTCAAAGAAGTTAATCGCTAGCTGCTTACGTTCATCTATAGTCATGTTCCTATCTCCCGCCACTTCTGCGTTAGGTTTTGGAGCGTTTGCCTGGTCTAGGAAACTGACCTCTTGTTTGATCCAGTTGTCAAGGTGAACGTTCACAAGATCGTTGGAGAGTTTGTTTCTCGGACCTCCACCCAGTTCTACCAGAATCTCAAAGGGGCGCACTGGAGACATGTCCTGCTGACATTCAGCGTATGCAATTCCTACACTTCCAAGCACTGCAGCTATTTGGTCCTCTGATGGAACAACAGCACCCAGGTAATTTAGCGGGTATGGGAAGTCCACAAAAGCGTCGTCACCAAATTCAGTTTCGTAGATCGCAAGACGCGGAATGTACTTCGCGCCTGGCTCTTTCTTCTCCACGATGAGATTGAGTAGTTTCGCAAAATACCAGCCTCGAATTGCGGAGTCAATCTTTGTCGGAGACCAAGGGATAGTTTCAGCTATTGGGCGACTTTCTCGCCACTGTAAGAAACCATCCTTCGACTCTTTCACTCCCTTCACTGATCCCCAGAGGTCACTCACTGGCTTCATTAGGTTGCTCAAAACGAAGTGCTCAACTCTTGAGACATAGGTAGTGAAAATATCTATTGTCGAAGAATCAGTTGGGCCGTTAAAGAATCTAGAGATGTCTTGTTGGCTTAGATTTGGATAGTGACGGGTAAGCGCTGCTGTAATTCCAGTTCCAACATTTGTTCCTTGCTGTAAAGGTATTCCAGAGATGATGGCTGTAACGCTTGGCGAAGCCCCATAAAGTTTCGAGTGTAAGCCTTCGTTGATGTTGGAGAACGGATCACTGTGCTTTAGTGCGTTTGTAAATTCAGCAACTAACTCTTGCTCGCGCTGGGTCGCCACATTCGGGTTCTTGTCTAGCAGCCAAGAGTTCAGAGTCTGAGATATTTCCTCGGAGAATTGACGTCCTTCGATTCGAATGTACCTAGAGGCGTAATCCTGCCAATCCTGCAAATCACTCTCAAATGTTCCGGCCCATTTTTGAGGGGCTTTACCTAGAACGGCTCGAGGTGACCATCTGGTCACTTCCTCCAGCCCGTTCTCGTTGTAAGTGAATGGGCTCCAAAGCCTCTCAGTGGAGTAAAGAGAAGCTGACGCATGTTGAGTTTCCAGTTCTTTGATTCCTATGGAACCACCGACAATTTCCTCAACAGCTTTAGAAATCGCTGCGGTGAATGTATTTTCTGTAACTGAATTGCAAAGAGTTCTTTGAAAATTTGACTCGTAGTTCTTTGGAGAAATCAGTAGTCCGATGTTTTGCGCAGGCATTTTTGGTTCAAGGCTTCCATCGGGCCAGTTTTCGAACATGTTGACTCCAGTGTTGTTGTAGTTTGAGTCCTTGGTGTTCTTGCGAAGTGTTTCTAACCTAAATGACAACTCATTAGCTAACGGAGTAATGAAATTATCAGCGGCGTCGGCAATTAACTCGTAGATAAGGGCATTGTCTTCCTTTACAAGGTAAACAAGACCTTTTTCAAGCATCTGGTTTGTTGCGGAATTAAGATTGTCATTACCCCAGGCGATGCTTCCTTTGCCAGCATTAGCAGCACCTAGAGTTTGATTGAAATCACTTTGAGCCTGAACATATAGTCTTTCGAGGCTATCGTCTAGTTTTCCATTAGCTATTGCATTAGCTTTCAGCACAAGCGCAAGCTTCTCTAAAAGTCCTACAGTAATGAGAAGTCCGTACTGGGCAGCGTATCGAAGAGTTACTTGAACCGCGCGGTTTTGTAGATTTCTAACTGCGTCGTCGATTTTTCTCTCGTCGACCCACTCTTTACGCATACGTGGGAAAACGGCTTGGAATTTCTGAGTTATGTCTCCAACCCAGCGATCTATGCTGAGACCTCTTTCACTTCTGTCAACATCGCTGACAAGTGTGTCGGAGAATCTTTCACGCCATCTTTGCCTGATTTGCTCAGGTCTGAGTTCAGCAGTGAAGGATGCAACACCAAACCCAAAGTCCCTCAAGAATTGGCGTTCGAATAGCTCATCTACTTTTCTTGCTTTAATAGCCTCTGCAGACTCACCTTCCTCTAAACGGTGATCTTCGTGTCCATAAGCTAAATTCCTTACAACCGATCTTGCCAATCTAGCGGCAGAGTAATCTGCAAAATAACCCATTCCCAAGGAAACTCTGGCGAATCCGAAGGAGTTTAGCGGTGGACCATCCTGCTCAGGATTCTGATGCCAAATGTTTACTATGGTCTCGTTGATTTCAGAGTCAGTGACCCATTTAGCCAAGCTCGAAGCAACACCTAAATAGACTTCGTTTTGAGAATTGTAAACGACACTTCCATTGTGCTTACCAAACACATAGACGTGTTTAGCGCCAACGTTGTAAGCAGGGCCTTTGACAGGAGCTCCAATTTTGGCCTGAGTGTACGCATGTTGAAGGCTTGGCGTTCTTTGATGTCTCAACTTTCCGTTAACGAGCTCGCCAAGAGCCGCAAGGCTATTTGCCGCAATACCATGTCTCGCCGACTTCACATCATCAAAAACATCTGGAGCAAATAGCACCGCAGTTTGCTCGTTAACCCAGTTCTCCAATGGGTAAGTAGCCTTTATTGCCTCAGAAACATCCAGCCACTGACCCGAACCCGAGCCACCTGAGAGCGAAGAAATGATGACGATGTTTGGATTGAACTGAGTGCTAACAGAAGCTTTGAATAGTTCTTTTAGCTCAGCCATTTCTTTTCCATGAGCAGCCATCATTCTGTTGAGCGCTTGCTCTATCTTGAATTTTATTGAATCTAGCTGGGATAGTGCTACCGCTCTACCAATTGCTCGGTATTGACCTGCACCATTAGCTACAGGTTTTCCGTACTGCCCTTGGCGAGGCAAAGAGTTCATGAGTTCTTCAACTAGTTCTTTTTCGTCTTGCCCACGTGACTTGATCATTTCTAGAAGATCATCAAATTTTGTTCCAGATCTTGCAAGACCCAAATACTCACTGTCAGGAAGCATCCTCGCCGGGAACTGTTCTCCATCCTGAATGTTTGGAGTGTCTACTGCTAAGAACTGCCAGACTTCTGGAAGCCCACGTTTCTTAGCCAAGAACTCGCGTCCCTCCTTTGTTAGGGACAGTGTGCGCCTTAATTCCTCCTTGATAGCACGGACGGTTTTTCCACCGCTACCACCAACACCAATGAATAGAAACTGACCTAGCATTTTTCTTCCTTACTTGTTTTTCTCTTTAGATATCTTTGAGCAAATCTGTGTCAAATCCGGCTGAGGCATTAAGTTCGCCACTTGGAGCTGTCGGATCTTGCGGGTCTAGAGGAGAAACAGGGCCTCCTCCAGAACCCGGGTTACCACCAAAGTCCGGCGGGTTGTTGCCTTTTGGATTCTTACGACTGAATTCGAGTGCCTCGAAAATCGCATTACCAATGGCTGGATCTTTGATAGCTTGGTCGACATTCCCCTTGAAGTGAGCCCCAGACATCATTGATGGACGGGTAACGAAAACTACCAATGTTCCAGTTAGCTGGTGTCCAGTTCTAGCCGAAGAATCAACATCGCTTGAATTACAAGCAAAGTAGGCAATTCTTGCGAGATTATTTGAAGTCATTCGTCTAGGCCCAGGAGTGTTAGTGAAAAGCTGATCTTTCATTGCTACAAACATGCCCGATTTAGGCGTCGCACTGAATCTTGGACGGCTGAGAGGCCAGACCCTAGGCTTAGCGCTGAAATCTACAACTGAAGTGTTCAAATTTGATCCGTACCTGGCAACCTGCGCACTAGATGGGTCGGAGAAGAACGTCACTACGTCCTTGTCTGTGACTATATTCTTAAACTGCTCAGGTAGTTGCAGTTCATCCGTACTAGATCCGTCCACTGGTACTAATCTCTTGAAATCTGAGTCGTAACTAACTGGTATCTCAGCCCTCATCAAGCCTGAAATTGCGTAAACAGAGTTCTTCTTGTTCAGGAACCAAAGGATTAGCCAAGGTATGCCGAAACCAAGTGCGAGGCAAAACAAAAGAATCGCCCAGAACATACCCCCACTGCGTTTTTCCTGAGTTTCAAAGTCTGCTGTGCTTGTGTCCCTGATTGCATCAACACCGTCTGTCGAAATTCGATAACCAAAGAGTGCTTCGCCTTTTGACGTAGCTTGTTTTGGGTTGGTAAGTTCAAATGAAACCGTTTGATCTCTGTTAGTGCCTCTAAGAATGTTTAAACAATTTTGAACATCAAGCCCAACAGGTTTCCAATCCCAGCTTGAATCTCTATTTGTAGCGGCCCCAGATGACTCGTCCTGATTATCTGCAATTACTTCAGGGATATCGAAGCAAACCTGGCTGTCATGGTTTTTATCTTCAGGAACTATTACTGTGCTAGTTGCAGTAGCCTTGCCAGTCGAACCATAAATTGGTTGATCAAAGACAAACTTAGAAACATTAGGTAGAAGAGCTGGAGCGTTGACTTCCTTTGTTTGCCTCAGTTCGAGCGGGGACAAAATGTAGTGTTGGGTTTCAAGATTCAACTTGGCTGAAACGGAAACGAACTTAGCTTCCTCTTCAGGCGTGTATTCCTTAATCTTAAAACTGGCTGCAGCTTTATTTAGATCAGCATCCTGAGCGAATCCATCGACTTTAGCGGAGAATGAAACGTTCTTGAAAACAGTTAGATCAGCTTTCTCACCACTGGTTGCAGATGTTAGAAACTGTCCAGTAATTGAACTTGGCCTTCCGCCCACAAGCGCTTTATCGTGCAGGTCCAAGTGGAGCTCCGGGTAAACAAATATTGCACAGAGCCCCCCGCTCGGGCTTGGTATGAACTTCCAATCAGTGCTCTCAGTCAAAGGTGGAACAGTGACTCTTGTTGTCGTGCCACCGACTACCTTGTTGGATTTCTTCACAACCTTGTTATTGGAATCAACAATTTTCCACGAAGTTGCATCTGTGTGAAATTCAATTGATGCAATGCCAGGGTCGACGTAAAAATGTCCGTCCTTAGAGCATTCACTTTCTGTTCCATCTTGAACAGTTGCCACAATCTTCATGAACTTGAATGCGACCTCTGCAGGGCTAGACGCTTCAAGGAAAGCTCCTGAAGCATAATCCTTCTCTTCACCTTCTAGATTCTCTCCGCATCGCATGTCCTCGCTCAGATTGCGAGGTGCTTTTTGCAACTGCCCTTTTTCTTCAATGAGCGGTTGCATGATCGATCGATAGAAAGGCTCATTCTTGTCATCAGTTTTTATAGACCGGTCAACCAAAAGGATTCCGTAGACGTGAATTCCAGCTCGTCTAACCTTGGACATCAGCCCTTTTTGTGAATCCTTATTAGGAACTGCATTCGCTCCAGATGCCCCGCAAAGTGCTGACAATTCTTTCAGGCTAGTGGCCAGTCGATCACCGGGAGCAGGCCAAAGCCCACCATCGGTAAACCAAATCACCGCCTTACAACTCGCATCTCTCTGGTCAAGCGCGTTGTACGCAGTTTCTAGACCGACTCTCCAGTTCGTGTAGTTTCCTAGGGGCTGCCTATCGATTTTGTTGGAGAATGAGTCGGCAACGGTTGCTGAGTTTTTCTTAGTCAACCTTTGCCAGTTGGCGAGCGGGATCGAAGTTCGATTGAAGAATGCTCCTGCCACGTTAACTTCAAGATCCTTTTGAAAACCTGCAATTTCGGCCCATCGCTTGATGTCCTGAGCAACTATGTCTTTGCGCTTGCGCTTTGGGTCGGTTCCATTGGTGCCTTCAAGTGAGGTAGATGCATCAATCAAATAAAAGATGTCCAAGCTATTTGAAGTTCTAAGACAGGTAGCTAATTCTTGGATAGCCGCATTTCCGTAATCGGAGAGAGGCTTTGTTCCGGCTGCAATGCCTTTTGATGGCACAACGACTGTAGTAATGGCAAGCGAGAATAGGAGTAAAGAGATTAGCTTTTTCATCTAAACCAAACTCCAAATCAATGCGATACGCCAAATGTGAAACATAGCCACCAATATTGACACGTATGCCACTACTCTCAGAATCTTCCCGTAAATCTCCATGCTGACAAAGTTTGATTGACTAAGGCCCTTGGTCTGAAAAAAGAAATCTAAACCAAACATTGTGAAAGTAAGTACTGGTGTGAGTGCCCAGCCAATAAGGCTCGATGTCAGATCAGAATTGGAAACTAACTTAAGGTACGGAAGTGCAGCGAGAACAATGCTTAGGGATATAGAGACCAACCCCACTATAAGAGGGAACTTAGTAGCTCTAGTGCTCGAGTGTCCCATTAATTTTCCTTCGAGACCAATACACAGTGAGCGGACACTTCAGTCAATGTTGAAACTCCATATGTATACGAGGCTCCGACATCAAAAATTGAACTCGAGGTGGCTTTTCTCAAGTACTTCACTAACTTGTCGATGGTCGTTGCAAAGTCCATGGACGCGAGAGGCTTGACCTCTGAATCGACTCTGTCGGCAAATGTGTTAAGAGATTCCGAATATCCAAGCTGGTTCAACAGGTCTGCTTCAGGGGTACTACCGGATCCCGTGTAGCTTGTGATAACGTCCGAAAATTTGTCACAAGCTGCTTTGTCCTGAGCCGTTTTGGAGAAATACCCGCAACCGGCTACAAATGGAAGAGATGTAGCTAAAGCCGCTATACAAAAAGTCCTAATTGCATTGCGCTTTCCTTTAACAATCAACGACACCAGCAGAGGAACCTTCCAGGCACAAGCAACTTTAATGTGTCTCCATATGGTCACACTCGTTCAGTAAACAGCAAAAAAGTGAACATTGCAACCCTTTTGGCCCCTTTGAATCACGTTTTGAACAAAGGAAATGTGTCAGATTGTTTCTCTAGGTAACGAATTGGTAAATTTTTGCTAACGATGTTGTCTAAATGCGTATTCAAATTTGCTGTTCGAGCTGATTCTCTTCATTAACCCGTGGTGAGTGAAAGATAAAAGAATTTAAACTTAGAAATTGTCCTCGTTAGAAATCTGCTTTTCAATTCGATCTGCCACTAAAGCGACCAAATTGAAACCTGAAGTAATTTCGCTAATGTCCAAGTTCTCCAGAGGTGCTAGGTGAACTACACAGTAGTTATCTCCAACTAGCTTCACTCCCCAAGGTGAAATATCTGCATATTGAAAGACTTCTTCAGCCGTAACATCGTTGGTAGAGGCAAAAGCTGAGCTGAAAATAGCATGACTTTCAGTAGCATCAAAAAAGACCATCTGTGTTCTAAGATCGCCCAGATCCATCTCGACACCCAGTGTCGAACTTGGATATTCGATGAAATCGTAGGTCCTTTTCACGTAATTGAATGCGTCTGCTGCAGTTGCCATTTGCAATCCTTTCAAATCGAACAATAAATGTTGCTTTTCAGGGACAGACTAACAGACCTTTGTAAAAAATTTGGAGGCCGTCCTGACCCAACTAGCCAGGTCTTTGGCACAAGGCGGGATTCCGTTTAATAAACCTCAATCCCCCCAACCACAGACAAATGTTTAGGACAAATAGTTCCAAACAAGGTAATTGAGACTCGCATTAAGCAAAACATCCGATGAGGCTTGACTCCTGCAGTAAGTTTGAGATTCTTCACTCCCCAAGCCAAAAATTGGGGTTTTATTCTTCAAGCGGCTTACAGCCTGAGATACAAATGCTCTTGGCGTTCAATCCTGATCCGCAAACCCCACAAACCTCGGAGAGGGTTCTGAAAGTTTCTCTTTGACGATTTACGCGTTTTATCCTGTCCTGTTGTTGCTTAACCTTCTCTTCGTCCCAACGCTTTTGCGCTTCAATGGCTTGAATCCTCATTTGTTCTGCGTATGCCGCTGCCTTCGTTTCAAGAAGTTTCTCTTTCTCAATCTTCTCCTTTAGGCGAGTTTTCTTAGCTTGGGATTGATACAAAATAACTATGAAGACTACTGGTATCAAAACAAGAAGCACGCTCGGGCTGCTCGAGATTACGCTCAGCAGGATAAGGCATCCAATTGCAACAATGTAGCCCACGAATTTAACCTTCCCAATCAAAGGTACTAATGATTGAATTCAGCCTTCGAAAGGATCTTGCCCATGGCAATTGAGCCATCCCAAGATTGATAGAGGAAAGAGGAATCCGATCCAATTCCTAAGTATTGATTTGCCAATTGCTTTACAATAGAGCGCCTGAGATTTTTGATGTTGTGTCTTTGGTCAGACATGCCCTTAGCCCATCCTTCAATCTAAAAATGTCCCCGATTGGGGCAATACTAATCCACTAGTTCGATTTTTAGTTAAAGTCGCATAGATCAGTCCTCAACTTGCGATGTCAGACCAAACGTATAAACTCTAATATCCGAACATATGTTCGGATATTTTGTTAGGATGATTAATGGGTCGTATAGACGAAGCTGTGGCTGTTTTAGTGGATCAGGAGGGTGCTCCTACCCTCTTTAGATGGAGGGAAAATGACTATCAGGTTAGTTCTAGACCGGTTAGATGGTTTGCCAGGGCTGAATGGTGGGTAGGAGAAAGAGCTCACAGAGGTATTGGTTCTGGTGCTGTTGAAGTAGAGATGTGGAGATTCCTAGCTACTGGAGATGGCACTAAGTGTCCTTTCGAGTTACTTCATAACACCGCTGCTAATAGCTGGAAGCTGTTGAGGCGGTTTGAGTAATAAACTGCCTTTTAGCGGAAGGAGCAACATGGCTAGCATTCTGGGTAAAAGTTCAGGGCTATTCAAATTAGACGATAGCGATAAAAGTCCAGGCTCTTTCTTCAAGATCAGTGACTTAGCTGAGATATTCTCTGTACCGAAATCCTCGTTTTCAAACCTCCCAGTTCAAAAGCTAGAAGGCGCAGAAGCAATTGATGAGAAAGATGTTCAGGCAGCCTGGTACAGAGGGGGGATACCCCACGCTCCAGAAACTAAAGTTCGAAACTTTTCTAGAAGTTTTGATGAGTTAGTACTTGCAGCGCTAATCAGAAGAACATACCCGGATTCAGAGATCGAAGAGCAAGTCAAATGGGGAAGAAAGTCACTTGACTTCATCGTGAGACGCCCAAACATTGAGCCAAAGATTATCGAGTTTCAGGGACCTGGCCACTTTGCGCCCGGAAGATTTGCTAAGCAAATTCCGCACCCTAGCATTAGGAAAGAGTCAGCTCAGAACGAACTTGGGTTTGAATATATTGACTGGCCATATTGGATTCAAAGATGCGAATCAAATGTGAAGGCCATCTTTGAGCCAGAAGTGCAAGGCTATGGCTTGCTTTGGTCCGCTAACGTTCATTTCGGTGAATTTATATTCGAAGATTCCGCAAAAGTCATACTCGAAATGAGCTCTAGGTTCAATGCCATTCGAGATGGAGGGTTAGGCTACATTTATGGGCCAAACACGGCGGGAAGAAAAAACCCTGAGCATCCCATAATCGGTAGCATCTTAAGGGGCCGTACTTCTCACCGAAAACTTCTACCAAAAGGCTTCGTCAACGCTGCGGATTGGGTTCCTAATTCTATAGTCGAAAAAATATGACGGAGGTGCTCAGTTGAATATTCTATTTATTAGGAGAATGTTTCTAAGAAACAACGGAGAGTTCCGTGCATCCGCGGTAGTTCAAAGTCTTTCATCCAACGGCCATGAAGTGAGGCTCATGTCAGCCGTTTGGCCAACTGAAAGATGTCAGGAACTTTCAGAGGAACTTGAACTAGAGATTCTGTCCTCCGACGAACTATCAGCCTTTGATGCGATCTATGTCGAAGGCGGTTACCGGACCCTAGAGTCGAGTTCCATTAAAGATTTAGAAGTATACGTTAAAAATGGAGGGATACTTCTCCTCGCCGATAACGACATGAATGCAATTCAAGGGCAGGATTCACTAATACAAAGTTTGAACTCAGTATTTGGCGGTCGACCAGATGGAGATCCGTGGTCACCAATTAAGATAGACGAAAATTTCTCAATGGATGATCAATACAACATCCGATTTTCTACTAAAGGCATGGGGCTGGTTGGATTTGAGAGGGAGCTTGTCGAGGGAATTGAGGAAATTTCAGTTGGTTCACCTTTAGTTCTAAAGGCCAGTTCTGCGAGTTATCTCCTTACCGCGACCAATCTCTCTAGCTACCTCCAATCGGACATCTATCAAGACTTTTATGGACAAAGAGCTTGGGCTCTTCTGAATCACTTTGGTTTGGGATACGCAGTCTTGATTGGGGGAAGATTCACAGACAGAATCACTTTTAGTGCTGTACCTGGAAATGCAATGTGGCTTGAAAGACTTTTGGTGCAGCTAAGTCACTTAATTGAACTTGAGAATGTCCAGCCCAATCGGATGAATACGAAGATTGCTGGGGATGTCTGGACAATAATTGAATCAAGAACCCATGAGAAGAAGTCCACTGCGTTTAAGCCACTCTCAGGAGGAGCCGAGTCGAACATAGTGCACAGTCTCGCGAAATCTATTGCTGCAATGTGCAACACCGATGGGGGCACTGTTGTGATTGGGCAGGCAGATGATGGTGAACTCCTAGGGCTGCAAGAGGACATCGAGTTTAAAGGCAAAGGATCTGCGGATGGCTATCAATTAGCCATCAGGAACACCCTAGAAACAAAATTCGGAAAGACTTTAGAGCTTCTTGGTGTTCAACTCGATTTCGTAGATGTCGAAGATAAGAAGCTAGGTATTTTTACGTGTCCCGCTTCCAAGGAACCTGTTTACACAAGAGGCGAGAAAGACAAGGAACCGCTCTTTTATCACAGGGACGGAAATGCCACTAAAGAACTCAAAGGCCCTGATCTCGTAGAATACGTCAAGACTCGGTTTAAATAGCCCACAGTTCCACTATGGATGCCGGCGATTTAGGAACCTAAAAGAAATTTGATTTTTACTACTGGCAATTGCAAATTTTCATCGGCGCAAATTCCCAAAAAGTGAGAGCTAAAGTATTTATTTTCCAAAACTAGTCGCTGATCTGATTTGCAATGTCACCCCAAACCTATAAACTTCTATATCCGAACATATGTTCGGATATTTGTTATAGGAAGATTTATGAGTTTCACCCACCTTCATGTTGCCTCAGGGTTCTCTTCCCACTATGGGGT
>Ga0114968_10000743_pt1 | contig 24448 bp, 27 predicted proteins | sample M_130807_EF_Meta_FD_87020 | JGI IMG/M metagenome (GOLD analysis project Ga0114968, IMG submission 87020) | Freshwater microbial communities from Lake Montjoie, Canada to study carbon cycling - M_130807_EF_MetaG | ecosystem: Environmental > Aquatic > Freshwater > Lake | place: Lake Montjoie... | reverse complement strand
GGATCAGGCTTTCGCCCATTGTCCAATATTCCCCACTGCTGCCTCCCGTAGGAGTCTGGGCCGTGTCTCAGTCCCAGTGTGGCTGATCATCCTCTCAGACCAGCTAAAGATCGTCGCCTTGGTAGGCCATTACCCCACCAACAAGCTAATCTTACGCGGGCTCATCCTTGGGCGATAAATCTTTGGACTTTCGTCATCATCCGGTATTAGCAGTCATTTCTAACTGTTATTCCGAACCCAAGGGTAGATTCCCACGCGTTACGCACCCGTGCGCCACTAGACCCGAAGGTCTCGTTCGACTTGCATGTGTTAGGCATGCCGCCAGCGTTCGTTCTGAGCCAGGATCAAACTCTCAAGTTTGATGTCCGATCCAAAGTCAGGAGGAATAGTCCCAACGATGAACCGCTCATTTTCAAGGAGCCGTTCCTGCACAATATCATATTTACGTATGGATACGTGTATAGGACATGCTTGACCACAGGCCGAAACCTGAGGCCATGGAACGACTAATTTGGTTACCCGAGTTGCTGACACCTTGAAGCTGTCAGACCCGGGGCCGCCGCCCACATGTCCCTTCATCTAAACCGACAATGAGAAAGAGCACAAAAGGCCCGACAACAAATCCCTCCCCACTTGAGCGGGGGGTACCCGTTGTCCAGTCTGTTGCGGAAGCGGCGAAGGCCCGAAGTGCTCATCGCCGCGACAAGAGCTCCTCTACGGGCGACTCATTTTCTCGTCAACACCCTTCCGCAACTTTATTTCAATTTTTTTGCAAGACGCCGCAAAGCCACGTTCGCGGTCGGCAGGTTCGCGTGGCCGATATAGTAGACACTAGCCTCACCCGCTTCCGCCCTCTCTGGACGCCTGCGAACCGCAGTATTCTAGGGCTCTAGCCGTCGGCTCACCCCGCAGCTCGTCATTTGAGTGTCGAATATCATCGCAGCCCACCTGCTGCTTTCGGACGACGATGCCCGCTCTTATCCATGGTGCAGGCGGGCATTCTTCTCTGCACGATTCTGAACGGATACAGCCTTGGAGCCCGGCGATTCCGGTTAAATTGAACTATGGCCGCCGAGTCAGGCAGCTATTGGGCTCCCGATTCTCTTGAACCGCTCGCTGGCGGCCGCCCAACGCCGGGACTCATGCGGACTGAATATAGCTCCGCATCGCCTCAGCTTCTGATTCGATCTTTTCAATCCGATATTTGACGAGATCGCCGATCGATATGAAGCCGACCAGGCCTTCTGCGTCGACAACCGGAAGATGACGAATCCGTCGACGGCTCATGAGAGATAAAGCAGCGAGCACCGCACAGTCCGAGTCGACCGTCATGGCTGGTGTCGTCATGACTTCACTCACGGGGCGTTCAAGGGCGGCAGCCCCCTCCTTTGCCATGCTGTACACAACGTCGCGCTCTGAGAAGATACCCAGCACCGCGCCGCCATTGATGACCGGCAATGCACCGATCCGATGCTTTGCAAGCATAGCAACAGCCTCGGCAACCGAAGCATCACTGGTTATCGAAAGGACGCTCGCGCCTTTAGATTGCAGAATTGCCTTCACACTCATGTTAGGCCTTCCTCTCTCTCGTGATCGAATCTCACGTCGATCTGGCTTGATGCTCCCACGATTCGGGCGCAAAGGGAAGCCATGGACGCACCACACTCAGCTTTGGATGATCCCGAATATGCGGCGTTCGCATGGGGCCGCTACAAGCGCCTGATGATCTGGATGGCGTTGGCCTCTCTGACGGCGACAATAGGATGCCTTTATTTGCTCAGCACGCTGATTGGTGAAATTCCAATCCACATGCTGATCGCGACCTCTGCGGGGGTGTTTGTATCTGTTATGCTCGCGTCTGCCCTGATGGGGCTCGTCTTTCTGTCCGCTGGATCGGGACATGATGAGACGGTCAAAGAATTTGACGCTCTAGACGGACCCGAATGAGCGAAGACATTCTGTCGCCGGTCCTAAGGGTTCTACCCGAGCCGGCCGACATCAACTCTAACGGTCATATCTTTGGCGGCTGGGTGCTTGCGATGATGGATCGCGCCGGTGGAATCGCGGCAGGCCGGGTTGCGGGAGGACGATGCGCCACTGTCGCTATTGAAGCAATGGAGTTCATCGCCCCCATCCTGCTTGGCGATCTCATCTCTATCTACGCCAGTGTGGAGCGCAGAGGCCGTACATCTGTCGCCATCCGTCTTGACGTACTCGCAGAACGGAAACGCGGCGAGGAGCATGTGAAGGTCACAACAGGTGTGTTCACCTTTGTGGCACTGGACGATGATTTCCGGCCGAGGCCCCTGCCCGCGGCTTAAGCAGCATCGCTGGATTCGCTTAACCGCAACGCAAAAACCGACAGCCGCTTATTCGGCGGCTTCGGTTTCCGCATCCGACACTACGGCACGACGTGGACGACCGCGACGGCGGGGGGCGGGCTCTGCGTCGAGATCAACTGCAGGGTCCGTCGAGACACCAAGGGCGGGCGGAAGGATGGCAACGTCAATCGTGGCCGATTCTTCTGCTCTTTCGCGCGGCGCATCCGCTGAAGGCCCGTTGTCGCGGCGCGGACGGAATTCGCGCTTCTCGCGAGGTTCTCTTGGTTCGCGAGGTTCGCGTGGCTCACGAGGCGGACGACGGTCGCTCTGCGCAGGCGCAGGCTCGTCATTGCTCTCATTCCCGTAAGACCCTGACTCGCCGTCGGACATGTCGAAGTTCTCGCCCTCGTCACCATCCTCATTCTGCCAATCATCCCGCCGCGGCTGGCGGGTATCTTCCGAGCGTGTCCGGCTTTCGGCCACGATGCGGAAGTAGTGGTCAGAAAACTGGAGATAATATTCCGTCAGAACGCGGTCGCCCTGAAGCTGCGCCTCGCGGGCCAGATTCTTGTATTTCTCGAGCATCTGCGGCGCATTGCCGCGCGCCCGGTTATCGATACGGCTGCCATTATCCTGGCGCCCACCACCGTTATTGCCCGGCGACCCACGGCCACGTCCACGACGACGGCCCTGCTGACGATTATTAAGCAAGTGATCTGATCCTTAAACTCAAGGGGTTCGTTCCAAACTCTCCGACTTAGCGGAAAACCTCTATGGTGGAGTGCTCCTGTAGCGCTCCAACAGCCAAGCATGCGTTATACAGCCCGGTTCTCGGTGAGATCAGCGGCGCGGTTCCAAGCTTCCCTGCAAACGGCGCTTCGCCTTTCGACGTTTGCCGTAGCATAGAATACGTCAATTCCAAGCGAAATTATAGTGATTTGGTCAAGAGCAGGCAGCGGTCCCGCCCGCCAAGGTCTGGCCGAACATCGACGGTTAAACCCGCATCGCGAAAGAGACGACCTGCACTTTGCGCCTGATCAAAGCCAATTTCCACCGACGCACAGCCAGTTGGTGCGAGCAGGCGGGCGATCTGGGGCGCGAGCACGCGATAATCGTCGAGCCCGTCTGCCCCTGCAAACAGCGCCTCATCCGGCTCGAACTGGGCGACCGTAGTCGGAAGCTCAGCCTCAGTTGAAATATAAGGTGGGTTGCAGAGGATCAGATCGAAGGAGCCGTCGACACCCTCCCCCCAATTGCCAGCGCGGAATCGCGCGCGCGCCTGAAGGCCGCAGCGGGCCGCATTCTCTGCCGCAACCCTCAGCGCCGTTGGCGATTGATCAATTCCGATGCCCTCAGCCCCTCGGAACTCAAACAATGCAGCAAGGAGCAACGCGCCCGTCCCCGTCCCTAGGTCAAGAATCGTCGCAGGCGCGCGCGGACTGAACCATTTCAACGCCGCCTCAATGAGCGTCTCGCTGTCAGGCCGGGGAATGAGGACGCCCGGCACGACTTTCAGATCCAGCGTCCAGAATTCGCGGTGGCCTAGAATATAGGCGACCGGTTCGCTTTTCATTCGGCGGTCAACCAACGCCGGAAAGCCTGCTGGCACCTCTGTCTCCAGATGAGAGAGAAGAAGGGTGCTGCGATCAATGTCGAGGAGGTGCGCCGCCAGCAGCTCTGCGTCCAGCCTCGGCGTATCGCTCACTTCGGCAAGTCGGGTCGCCGCCGCCGTCAGGGCCTCACGCAGTCTCATCCAGCCCTGCCAGACGTTCCGCCTGATCCGCCGACATGAGCGCGTTGATCAGTTCATCCATCTGTCCCATCAGGATTTCCGGCAGCCGGTGTAGCGTTACGTTGATGCGATGGTCGGTTACGCGCCCTTGCGGGAAGTTATAGGTCCGGATGCGTTCCGACCGGTCGCCAGAGCCGACCATGGATTTCCGGGCGCCCGATCGTTCGGCGTGGAGCAGTTCCCGCTCGCGCTCATAAAGCCGCGTACGCAGCACCTGCATTGCTTTGGCGCGGTTCTTATGCTGCGATCGTTCATCCTGCTGGATGACAACAAGGCCCGTCGGGATGTGGGTGATGCGGATGGCGCTGTCCGTCGTGTTAACGCCCTGCCCGCCTGGGCCTGATGAGCGATAGATGTCGACGCGCAGATCTTTCTCTTCAATCTGGACGTCGACTTCTTCCGCCTCGGGCAAGACCGCCACGGTGGCAGCAGAGGTATGAATACGTCCGCCGCTTTCAGTCGCCGGCACGCGCTGGACCCGGTGAACGCCGGATTCAAACTTCAGCTTCGCAAACACGCCATTACCGACAATCGACGCGACAACTTCCTTATAGCCCCCAACGTCGGATTCACTGGCGGAGATGACCTCGACTTTCCAGCCCTGCATTTCTGCATAACGCTGGTACATGCGAAACAGGTCACCCGCGAACAAGGCCGCTTCATCGCCGCCTGTGCCGGCGCGGACTTCCAGCATCGCAGAACGGTCGTCCGCGGCGTCCTTCGGCAAAAGGCGCAGCGCCATATCGCGCTCTGCGTCCGGCAGTTGCTCACGCACGGAAACAAGCTCTTCCTCGGCCATCTCACGCATGTCTGGGTCATCAAGCATAGCCTGAAGATCAATCAGGTCATTACGAAGCCGCTGCAATTTTCCGGCAACTTCGGCGACCGGCTCTACCTCGGCATATTCCTTGGAAAGGGCCACAAATCGCTCCGGCGCGAGTTCCCCCGATGCGAGTTGATTTTGAAGCTCATCGCGGCGCGCCAAAATGGCGCCCAAACGGTCGGCGGAGATTGTCGTCATTTGGACACCGCGCGCACGATGTCAGCAAGCGCGACGGCGCGCTGTTCGCCCGTCACAAGATTCTTGAGCGCCGCCTCTCCGCGTGCCAGCTCATCCTCGCCGAGAATAACAGCGTATCGAGCACACCAGTCATTTGCCTTTTGCATGCGGCGCTTCATATTGCCCTTATAGGTCATGTCTGTTGAAATACCGGCACGGCGCAGGTCTGCCACAATGCCCGTCGCGGCCAGTGCGGCCGCATCGCCCATCGGGACAACCGCAACAGTGATGCTGTTTTCAGGGGCTGTATCGAGCAGCATGGCAAGCCGTTCGATCCCGGCCGCCCAGCCAACCGCCGCCGTCGGCGGTCCGCCGAGACTTTCCATCAATCCGTCATAACGTCCGCCACCCAGAACCGTGCCTTGCGCGCCCAACCGGTCCGTCACGAACTCAAAGGCTGTGTGGCGATAATAATCGAGCCCACGCACCAGACGACTGTCGCGAACCCAAGCGACTTTGGCCGCCTGCAACCCCTCGGTCACGCTCCCAAAGAAGTCCCGCGCTTCGTCAGTGATATAGGTGTCGATGTCAGGGGCTGCGTCGGCAATCGGGCGGTCGCGCGGGTCCTTTGAATCGAGAATGCGCAGCGGATTCTTGGTCAGCCGTTCCCGGCTGTCTTCGGACAGATCGGCCTGATGATCCGAGAAATACTCAATGAGTGCCGCTCGCCAAGCCGTGCGCGTTCCGCCGTCGCCCAGCGTATTCAAGCGCAGAGTGACTCCGTCGGCAATGCCGAGTTCGCGCAACAACTGGTCTGCAAATACGAGCAATTCGACGTCCGCCGCCGGCTCGGGTGCGCCAATGATTTCAGCATCAATCTGGTGAAACTGGCGATACCGCCCCTTTTGCGGTCGCTCATAGCGGAAGAGTGGGCCATGCGTGCCAACCTTAAGCGGCGCATGTTGCTGCCACCCCTCAGTCAGAAAGGCACGGCAGATGCCTGCCGTAAACTCCGGCCGCAACGTGATCGATTCTCCGCCGCGATCTTCAAAGCTGTACATTTCCTTGGAAACAACATCGGTCGTCTCGCCAAGCGAACGGGCGAAAACTGAGGTTGGCTCGATCACAGGCACTTCGATACGGTGAAAGCCATAAAGCCTGCGCACGCGTTCAAATGTCGCGACGACATGGGCGAACCTGTCCGCCGTTTCTCCGAGCATATCTTGCGTGCCCCTGACGGGCCGAGGAGTTTCAATCTTCGCCATGCGCTGCGCCCTATAGCTACTGGACCGTCTGCGCAAATCCCTGCATGACTTCAAAAAGCAAAATTAGAGGATTTGATGAACCTGCGTCTCGCCGTGCTGCCCCTGTCGATGTTCTCGACACTCGCCCTTGCCCAACCGATACCGCCCGCAAAAGACATGGCCTTCCCTGGCACCATGACGTTGCAGGTGGATGCAACAGACACCGACCGTGCCATTTTTGATGTGCGCCAAACGATACCCGTAACGTCCTCCGGCCCGATGGTCCTCCTCTTTCCAGAATGGATTCCCGGCAGCCATGCGGCACGCGGGGAAATCGAAAAGCTCGCCGGTCTCGTCATAAAAGCAGGCGGCAAGACCATAGACTGGCGCCGTGACGCGACCAACGTGTATGCATTTCACCTGACTGTTCCATCTGGCGTCCGTCAGTTGGATGTCAGTTTCAAGTTCCTTTCCGCGACCGAACGCGATCAGGGCCGCGTGGTTGTCACCCCAGACATGATGAACCTGCAATGGCAGTCTGTTTCGCTCTATCCGGCGGGATGGTTCACGCGCCGCATTCCGGTTTCTGCGAGTGTGACTTGGCCTGCGGGATGGAAGGCAGCAACCGCGCTGCGGCCCGCTTCAACATCCGGCAACACAGTCCGCTATCAGACGGTCGACTATGAAACGCTGGTGGACTCCCCCACATTTGCCGGACGGCATTTCTCTGCTGTCGATCTTGGGCATAAGGTCACACTGAACGTAGTGGCCGATGATGCGAAATATCTGGCCTCGACATCTGCGCAGGTCGAGATCCACCGAAAACTCGTCGATCAGGCGGTCAAACTCTTCGGCATGGTGCCCTATGATCATTATGACTTTCTTCTCGCGCTGACGGACCAGTTGGGCAGCATAGGCCGGGAACACCACAGATCCTCGGAGAACGCCGTCAATCCTGAATACTTCACGGACTGGAACAGCGGCCCCGGCCGTCGCAACCTCCTCGCCCACGAATTCAGCCATACCTGGATCGGCAAATATCGCCGCCCCGCCGGCCAGATGGTGCCCGATTTCAGCACGCCACTCGTGAACGATCTCCTGTGGGTTTACGAAGGGCAGGACCAATTTTGGGGCTATGTCCTCGGTGCGCGATCTGGCCTGTTCAGCAAGCAGGAAACGTTAGACGCATTTGCATCCATTGCCGCCAACCAAGACAACCGCCGCGCACGCGATTGGCGCGATGTCGAAGATACGACGCGTGACCCCGTCATTACGGACAGGCGACCTAAAGGCTGGGTCAGCTATCAACGCAGCGAAGACTATTACAATGAAGGCCTGCTCATCTGGCTTGATGTGGATGCGACACTGCGCGCCAGAACCGGCGGAGCCAAAGGCTTGCAGGACTTTGTCCGCCAGTTCGTCGCGGGCCCCGATGGCAAATGGGATGCTCGGCCGTTTAGTTTCAACGATGTTGTTGCGATCCTGAACGAGCTCTCCCCTTTTGACTGGGCCGCATTCCTCAAGGAGCGGATCAACGGCAAGTCGAGCAATGCGCCGCTCAGCGGCCTCACCCTCGGTGGCTATCGCCTCGTCTATGCATCCGAACCGACCAGCTTTTTCCGCGACCAGGAAAAGCGGAGCGGTGAGACAAATTTCAATTATTCGCTCGGGATGTCGGTCGGAAAGAATGGCCATGTTTCCAGCGTGATTTGGGATGGCCCCGCCTTTAAACAGGGCCTCACCACGGCTGCTGAACTGCTCGCAGTCAACGGTCGCGCCTATTCCGACGAAGCCCTGCGCGATGCCATCGTTGCCGCTGAAGGTGGGAAGGACCCAATCAAACTCATTGTCCGTTCCGGCCGTTTGGTCCGGGAAGTCGCTGTCCAATGGAATGGCGGGCTGCGATATCCCCGGTTGGAAAAGATCGGCGTTGGTGAAGGCAGCCTTGATAGACTGCTGGCCCCTCTGCCCTGAGCAAAGGTGCTGAACGCATCCATCATTTGCACCTCTGTGAACCGTGCGGATTTCCAGCCAAAATGACTATGCTGCGCCGCACAATGAGGCTAATCGGCGATTATTATGAGAATCGACCTGATCCCCGCGGGGGACAATCCGCCCGAAACGCTCAACGTCCTGATCGAAGTTCCCATTGGGGGCGAGCCGGTCAAATATGAATTCGACAAAGCGAGCGGCGCTCTCTTTGTCGATCGTATCCTCCATACACCGATGCGCTACCCCGCGAACTATGGTTTCGTGCCGCATACGCTGGGTGAGGACGGTGATCCGCTGGACGCGCTCGTCATCGCGCGGTCGCCGATCATTGCCGGTGCTGTCATCAAGGTCCGTCCTGTGGGTGTCCTTTTGATGGAAGACGACAAGGGCGGCGACGAGAAACTAATCACCGTGCCGCTGGACACCACCTTCCCCTATTACAGCGAAGTGGCCGGCCATGACGATCTGCCGCCGATTGTGACGCAGCAGATCGAGCACTTCTTTACGCACTATAAGGATCTGGAGCCCGGAAAATGGGCGAAGATCAGCGGCTGGGGCGATGCTGATGAAGCCAAACGCATCATTGTTGAATGTATCGAACGGGCCAAGGCCAAGGGCATCTGAGAACGGCTTCGGGAAGGTGGCGCCGCCCCTTCCCGCTTCATAGATTTCAGACGGCTGTTGTTTCAATGTGAACCGGCTGTTGCCGCGCCGAAATCAAACATCCTGCCACAATCAATCCCGTGCCAATAAGTGTTTCAGGCGTCAGTGGCTCGCCAAAGAAGACCCATCCAATGATCGCCGCCCATATGAAAGCGGTGTACTCTACCGGCACGAGAAGCTGGGCTTCTGCGCGCCCATAAGACCAAGACAAGAGCAGCATCGACACAAAGGCGAGTGCGGCTGCGAAAAAGATGGGCAGCGTCTCTTCGCTGCCCGGTATCTCTGCCAACCATGGGGCGAAAACAGCCATTGCCGCAAAGGCGAAGATATTGACGAAGAAGGCGACTTCGACCGGCGCCGCAATCTGCGCCTGCTGGCGCTGCAATATGAGATTATAGGCGTAGAGAACCGCCGACAGGAGGATGGAGGCGATGCCCATAAGCGCCTCATCATCGTGCCTGCCACCGATCCGCGCCGACAGGATGACGCCCACACCCGCTAACCCCAGAAGCGACGCGATGATCGAAGAACGGCTGATCCGTTCTTTTAGAATGATCGAGGCCAAGAACAGCGTGATGATCGGCGCGATAAAGCTCAGCGCGATCCCTTCTGCTAAGGGCACTCGACCAATTCCCCAGAAAAAGGCAAAGGCCAACGCCCCCCCGACAATGCCGCGGATGACGTGCAGACGCATGGCCGCCGGACTTGGCCAGCGCGAGCGGCTGAGAATAAAGGTGGTGCCGCCGATCAGGAAGCCAGCGCCCTGACGCCACAGCATCGCATTATAGGCGCCAATCGCCAGAACGAGCCCCTTCATGACGCCGTCCATGACCGAAAACAGAGCAATGCCAACGCATGCGACTGCAAACGGAATAAGTGCAGATTGTGTGCCCTTGCTCACGTGTCTTGCTTATTTCAAAGTGCCCGCACCGCCGCCATCGATGTTGATCTTCTGGCCCGACGCATAAGCATTTGCGGGAGAAACCAGCCAAACGACGGCCGCGGCTACATCTTCGGGCACAGAGACGCGGCCGAAGGGGAAACTCTTGTCTAATTCATGAATGTCGGAAACGCCGGCCACCGCTTTGGCGAGCTTTTCGCCCATGTCTGAAACCGTGAGACTTGGCGCAACAATGTTCACGCGGACGCCGTTTTTCTGCTCTTCCTTGGCAAGGGTCAGCGCCAAGGCCTCGCAGGCGGCTTTGCCCATGTTGTAAGGCGCGCCATTGGCCGAATGGTTGAGTGTTGCGACGCTGGAAATCATGACAATGTCGGAGCGATTATTCTTGCGCAGATGGGGAAGCGCATATTTTGACATGAAATGCGGCGCAAAGGCATGAACGCGCAGAACACGTTCGAGTTCTGCTGGGTCGGTATCCGCAACCGACTGTCCACGGCTCGCGATCCCAGCATTGTTGATCAGAATGGACAGGCCACCAAAATCATTGGCCACCATTTCGACCATCGCCTCACAGGCCGAAAAGTCATCTACCGAGGCGCCATAGGCTTTCGCCCGGCGGCCCATTGCCTTTATTTCGGCAACGACAGCTTCGGCCTCCTCCGCCTTAGTGCGATAATTGACCGCGACTTCAGCGCCTTCGCGGGCCAATGCCAAAGCGATTCCGCGTCCGATACCTCGCGAGCCACCGGTAACCAGTGCAACACGCCCCTCAAGCTGCCCTGTGCCCAAACGAAATCTCCCCCTCCAATGACTTGGAGAGGGAGATGAACGTTAGCAACGATTTCGGCAAGTGCCGGAAGTGTCAGGCAGCCAGTTTACGCAGCACATATTGCAGAATCCCGCCGTTCATGAAGTACTCGACTTCATTCGCGGTATCGATGCGGCAGAGCGCGGTAAAGCTGAACGTCGAGCCATCCTTGCGGGTCACAGCAACTTCAACGTCCTGACGCGGCTTGAGGTCGGCGACGCCCGTAATCGTGTAAGTGTCGTCGCCTGTCAGGCCCAGGGACGTGCGGCTTTCGCCATCCTTGAACTGAAGCGGGAGGACACCCATGCCGACGAGGTTCGACCGGTGGATCCGCTCAAAGCTCTCCACAATCACAGCCCGCACGCCGAGCAGATTGGTGCCCTTGGCCGCCCAGTCGCGGCTGGAGCCGGTGCCATATTCCTTGCCAGCGATGACGACGGTCGGAGTGCCGTCGGCCTTATGCTTCATGGCGACGTCGTAAACGGCGCCGACATCTTGGCCGTAGCGGGAGAAGCCGCCTTCGATTCCGGGGACCATTTCGTTTTTGATTCGGATGTTGGCGAAGGTGCCGCGCATCATGACGTCGTGGTGGCCGCGGCGGGCGCCGTAGGAATTGAAGTCCGCCTTTGCGACCTGATGTTCCATAAGCCATTGACCTGCGGGCGAATCTGCCTTGATCGAGCCTGCAGGCGAGATGTGGTCCGTCGTGATCGAGTCACCCAAAATCAACAGCGGCTTGGCTTCGATGATGTCCGCAACCGGCGCGGGCGTCATCGTCATCCCTTCAAAGTAAGGCGGGTTGGCGACGTAGGTGGAGCCGGCGCGCCACTGATAGGTTTCAGACCCCGTGACGTTGATCGCCTGCCAGTGCGCATCGCCCTTATAGACGTCGGCATAGCGCGCCTGGAACATGGCGCGGTCCATGCAGCCGGCCATGGTCGAGTAGACTTCGTCATTGGAAGGCCAGATGTCCTTCAGATAGACGTCCACGCCATCCTTGCTGACACCCACCGGTGTTGAGACGAAATCCTCAATCACCGTGCCCTTGAGCGCATAAGCAACGACGAGCGGCGGGGACGCCAAGAAGTTCGCGCGCACATCTGGTGAGACGCGGCCTTCAAAGTTGCGGTTGCCGGAGATGACAGCCGCGGCGACCAGCCCATTCTCGTTGATCGCCTTGGAGATCGGGTCGGCCAGCGGGCCGGAATTGCCGATGCAGGTCGTGCAGCCATAGCCGACAAGGTTGAAGCCCACCGCGTCGAGGTGCGATTGCAGGCCTGCCCGCTCCAGATAATCGGTGACGACCTGTGATCCCGGCGCCAGCGAGGTCTTAACCCAAGGTTTCGGCTTCAGGCCCAGCTCATTCGCCTTCTTCGCGACCAAGCCTGCGGCCACAAGCACGCCGGGGTTCGATGTGTTGGTGCAGCTGGTGATGGCAGCGATCACAACGTCACCGTCGCCCAGATCAAAGTCCTTGCCGCCAACCGGAACGCGCGTCGGCGCCTTCTTATAGGTGTTGGCCATATCGGCGTTGAACACATCGTCCACTTCGGGAAGCGAGACGCGGTCCTGCGGGCGCTTCGGGCCTGCGAGCGACGGCACAACCGTCGACAGTTCGAGTTCCAGCGTCGAGGAGAAGATCGGCTCAACCGACGGATCGATCCAGAAGCCCTGTTCCTTGGCATAGGCTTCAACAAGCGCGATCTGCGCTTCTTCACGGCCCGTCAGGCGCATATAATCAAGCGTCTTGTCATCAATGCCGAAGAAGCCGCACGTCGCGCCATATTCCGGCGCCATATTGGCAAGTGTCGCCCGGTCGGCGAGCGTCAGTGCGGCGAGGCCGGGGCCGAAATATTCCACAAATCGGCCAACAACGCCGTGCTTGCGGAGCAAATTGGTGCAGGTCAGCACAAGGTCGGTCGCCGTCACGCCTTCCATCAGCGCGCCGGTGAACTTAAAGCCCACAACTTCGGGGATGAGCATGGAGACCGGCTGGCCAAGCATCGCGGCTTCGGCTTCAATGCCGCCCACGCCCCAGCCGAGCACGCCAAGACCGTTGATCATCGTCGTGTGGCTGTCCGTCCCAACGCAGGTGTCAGGATAAGCGACGGTCGCGCCGCTTTCATCCACGCTCGTCCACACCGCCTGCGCGATGTTTTCCAGGTTCACCTGATGGCAGATGCCCGTGCCCGGCGGCACCGCGTAGAAATTGTTGAGCGACTTGGACCCCCATTTCAGGAAGTCATAGCGCTCCATATTGCGCGCATATTCAATCTCGACATTCTGTTCCGCCGCCTTGGGGTGGCCGAACTCATCCACCATGACCGAATGGTCGATGACGAGGTTGACGGGGACGAGCGGATTGATCTTCGACGTATCGCCACCGAGCTTCGCAATCGCATCACGCATCGCGGCCAAATCAACCACGCACGGCACGCCCGTGAAATCCTGCAACAGCACGCGCGCGGGGCGATACTGGATTTCATTGTTCGATTCCGTGGGGTTCTTGTGCCAGTCCACAATCGCCTGAACGTCGCTGGTGGCAACAGTGAAGCCGCCATCTTCAAAACGCAGCAGATTTTCGAGCAGCACCTTCATGGAGAAAGGCAGACGCGAGACATCACCCAGCTTGGCCGACGCCTTTTTCAGCGAATAATAAGCATAGGCCTTGCCCCCAACCGTCAATGTATCGCGGGTGCCAAGCGTGTCTTTGCCAGTCATGGTCATGATGTGCGCGTCCTCATTCTTCGCCAATGTGCGCCCCGCCGGTGGGGAGGACGGTGCCGAACAGTGCGGCCCGTTTATCCGGCGAAAAGCAGGTTGAATTTCAGGCAAAGCCGTTGCGACGGACGGGGGGGAGAGTCAAGGTCTCACACTGATCGTCATGCCCGCGCAGGCTGCCATCTTGTGCACCCGGCCTAAGGAGACCCCAGCCTTCGCTGGGGTGACGGGTTCTTTATGCCCCCCTCTCACGTCATGCCAGCGAAGGCTGGCATCGACGAGCCACATTGATGGAAGCTGTCTGCAATGAACGATTGATGTGGGTCTTTCGCAGTGATCCAGCCAAATCAACCGGAACCCTGACCCGATATTGATAAATAGCCCCACGACGCCACAGGCCAGACAGCCTTGGAATGCGTCTGTGATACAGTCGTGTGCTACAGCCAAAAGCCTCATTTATCGTTAAATTACAATGAGTTATATGACCTTCAGATGCGTCAATGTGTGACACCTCTGTGCTACAGTTAGGCAAAGCCATTCCGTAAAATGGTTGTTTTTCAATGATTTGTGGAGTGGTGGTGCCGCTTAGGTGACTCGAACACCTGACCCCCGCATTACGAATGCGATGCTCTACCAACTGAGCTAAAGCGGCAATGGAGCGCGCCACTAACAGCGCTTGGGCGTGAAGACAAGCCCATCCGGCGCGCGCAAGCGGCCTTTTGGCCTTTCGCATTGTATTCCCGCCGCACATCACCTATATGAGGCTTGCTAACGTCGCTTGAGACGGGACAATCGGCCACGGCCCTCCGATCCTTTCCACGCTTCTTTCGCCCTGCAGGCACCTCTTGTCTGCGGGCAATATTCTTATGTGAAAGGATATCGGCAATGCCAGTCGGTACAGTCAAATTTTTCAACACGGACAAGGGCTATGGTTTTATCTCGCCAGATGATGGCGCGACGGACAGCTTTGTTCACATCAGCGCAGTCGAACGTGCCGGTATGCGCACGCTCCTGAAGGATCAGCGCGTTAAGTACGAGCTCGAAACCGATCAGCGCGGCAAAACCTCAGCCGTCAACCTCGAAGCGGCTTAACGGGATGGCCAAAGAGGATCTGATGACCCTCGAAGGCCTGATCGACGAGATTTATCCCGACGGGCGTTTCGGCGTCATGCTCGAAAACAACCATCGGATCATCGCCTACACGGCCGGAAAGATGCGGCGTTTCCGCATCCGTACGGTCGTGGGCGACATGGTGCGCGTCGAAATGACGCCCTATGATCTCAGCAAGGGCCGGATCGTTTACCGCGACAAGGGTCCCGGAGGGGGCGGACCGGGTGGTCCGCAGCGCAGGCGGCGTTAGTCGCCTGCCCCCACATTTTGGCGCGATTTTGCGCCCAGGAAATACATGTTTAAATCAAGTTATAAGACCAAAGGCCTGAACCTTCAGGCACCACATACCCCTGCCTATTCAGACGCTTCTACTGGAAGCTACACGCGGCGCCGGTCGCCCGTTCTGTCCCGCCGGGAACTTCAGCGGCTCGTTATCGATATGGTAGGCTGAGCTGATCCAATTCTAAATCGGTCTCTTTAAAAGCGGCCTGCGAAAGGAAAAGAAATGTCACAATCAGGCGAGTATTTTCTCTCTCAGGCCGAAACATGCGCGGAAGCGGCGCGCAATTCGCCGCTTCCCCAATTGCGCGACAAATATCTGCGCGCTCAAGTCGCCTGGCAGGCGCTGGCCGATAGCGAAATCCGCATCCGCGACGCCCGCGACCGTCGGACGGCGGAACGTGAGGCCGCAGCCGCGCTCGTCGCGTCCTGATTTAGGCCGCGGGTCCGTCTGCGCTGCCCATGCGGCCGCGCGCTGAGGCGAGCCTCCCGCCCGCTTGCGCGACAGGAGCCACCTCACTCATCAACGTCGGCGGCATGTTGACGAACACATTCTCATAGTCACCCGGGCGCACGCGATAGGTTTCGTGATAGACGCCGACATCGCCATTGCCGGTGGTCGCCCGGTTGAACGCGGCCCATGCGGGCAGATGCTGCAAGTCCCGCGCTTTGGCGTAATTTTCCAGATCCTCAAAGGACCGCCAATATTGGATGAGGACAATCGTCCGCCCAAACCAGGTCTTGCCGCCCATAAAGCCAAGCTCTGGCCTCGGATACAGTTCCCTGAGCATCCGCGTCATCGCGAAGATGACAGGCAGCCAGCGATGCACTTTCCACAGCGCGTTGATCCGCATGCCGATGATGAACACCACATGCGGCTCCTCCAGCCGTGCGGTCCAGCGCCCCAGCCTGATGTTTGACATACCCCACCTTTCCCGACGCAGCTTTGCTTCTACGCGGCCAAGTTAGGCGATATGTTTACACTGTCAACACCCTCATGCAGCACCGACATAGCCAAGGCCGGCAGCGACCTGAATCGACTGCGCCCGGCCCTTGGCGCCCAGCCGCTCCGCTGCATTGCGCAGATGGAAGCGGATGGTGGACACCGACAGATCGAGAATGATGCCAATCTCGCTATCGGTCTTGCCCGCCGCCGCCCAGCGCAGGCACTGGACTTCCCGGCGGGTGAGTGTGGGGGAGAGCGTCGCATTGCGGGGCCGGCCGCGCGCTTCATTATGCGTCGCGACCACGCGAACGGCGAGCGCATGCATCCGCGCGGCATGGTCCGCAAACACCTGCTCAACCCCAATCGCTTCCTTCGCGCACCAGACGATGGCGCCCATCAGGCCACGCGGCTGGTGAACGGGCGTGATGATTGCCTCCTCCAGCAGCGGATAGGCCGCGATGCTGCTGCAATCGATATGCGCAAACAGCCCCGTTTCCCGCCAGGTCGCGAGTTTGCCGTCGCGATAGTAAAAGGGTTCCGCCACCAACCGCGCGGCGGATAGGAACGTGTCCTGCAGCGCCAGCTTACGGTCGCGCCAATAATGATAAGCCGGGTCCACCCAGCGGAAGGTGGTTTCGGCATAAGGCCGGTCTTCGGCATCGGCCATCGGGTGCGGATCAGCCAGATCCGCCTGCGCGGCAATATAGGGCAGGCCCAGCTCTTCGCCGGTCTGCTGGACCTGCGCGATCAAGCCGGGCATGTCCGCCCAACATTTTGCCCTGAAATCGGTCACGCGTCCTCGCTCTCGCCCAATGCGCCGTCTCGGTCGCACATTCTAGGGGCGCGCGGCAAGCCGAATGCGCACCTGTGCGGAGTTCGGGCCTCAGGGAGAGCTGGTCCACACCCCGCCCGCCCCCAAAGTTCGGCCAAGATGCGGCTCTCGCATGAGGCAAATATAAGGTTAATCAATAACTTGCATTGACGCAGGATTATAAGGCACACTCACCTTTGCGGAGGCCCTCTGCCGGAACCCGGCGGCGGGGCGCGACGCCAAAGATTGTGATCGGGCAAGCCTATGTCCTTCGTAGAACACCCTCTACGCGCCAGCATCGTTTCCGAAATGCACATGCGGCGCATGCCACCCCTGACATCCGCGATGGTGATGGTGCAGATCGTCCGGTTGGTCACTGCCGAAGAACGCGAGGCAGAGCGCCTCCATGTTCTCCAGATGCCCGGTGTCGCGCCATCGGCGATAAGTGAACGCAGCCGACACATAGAAGGGCAGCGCAGCGACGGCGGAGAATTTGTTTGGGAATGCCATAGCGAGGCATCCACGATGACGCTCATCATGCCGGCATCGCCGGAGGATGGCTTTCAGATTGCGGGCGACAATGAGGACGCCATGCAGTGGATTATGGATGCGCCCGGTGCCGTCCTTCGCGCGGTCCGCATCGCGATCGTTAGGAATGCGGATGCCGACCGAATGATCAAAGCTGCTGACTTTACCGCATCAGAATTGGTCAGTGCCCAAATTGGCCCCGTGCAGATTTGGTCTGACTTTCTTGTGCGCAGCGATAGTTTTGGACGACTGGTGGTGACAGGTGGCGATTTGCCACCGGCGGACCTCGGCCGGATCATCCACCAGCTTCAAGAATTGGGGAATTACCGTAACCTTGCCCTCCTTGGCTTGCCGCTCGCCCAGGAGCAATCGGTGGCGGTGACCCGGCTCGAAAAGGAACTCGTCGCTATTGCAGAGCGCATGGAGGCGGGCATTGCGGACCAGCACCTCTTAGACGAACTGTGCGGTGTGGCCGCGCAGCTCACGCGGATTACCGCTGCGACCGCCTATCGGATGAGCGCAACCGTCGCTTATGCGCGCATTGTGGAGGAACGGCTGGACACTTTGGCCAGCAGCCGCGTTGCCGGGTTTCAATCGCTGCAGGAATTTACCCAGCGACGCCTGCTCCCGGCGACACGGACCTGTGCGTCGTTCAGCGCCCGTCTGGAGGGTCTGTCGGTTCGGGTCGAACGGGCGACATCGCTGTTACGCACGCAGGTCGAAATGGTCGTGCAGGAGCAAAATGCAGCGCTGCTCACCTCTATGGATAACAATGCCGAGCGGCAGTTGCGCCTGCAGCGCGTGGTAGAAGGGCTATCTGTTGTTGCTGTCAGCTATTACGCCGTTGGCCTGCTCGCCTACATCTTGCACGCCGTAGCACCCGCGATCCACGTGCCCGACGACCAACTGGTCGCGGCAAGCGTGATCCCCGTCTTCCTGCTGGTGTGGACGATGCTGCGCCGCAAGGTCAATTCAATCGTCGGCATGAAGCACTGACGGCCGCGCAGCTGCTCCTGTTGGGATAACGTCCCCGACGCGGAACCTACAGGAAACCCCTTCCAGGTGCCAGTGCGGCCTCACTCCTCCGGGTGCATGCCCTTGCCGACGCTGCCATAGGCGGCCAGCCGCCCGACGCGGGCGAAAGGGAAGTGCTAGGGCCGCACACTGCACGGCCCTAGCTAAAGTTTGATATTAGACTTAATTTAGTTTCCGGCTGCTGCCTTTGCTGCTGCTTCTGCGGCGGCCTTTGCCGCTGCTTCTGCTTTTGCTTTTTCTTCTGCTGTCAGCACCTTTGTCGGATAAATCGGACGAGGCGTGATCACCGGAAGAATCTTTGGCGGCAATTTCTTAATGAGATTTGGCTGAACTTGCGCCGTAGCAGGCTGGGCAACAGCCACGAGGGACAACGCAATGAGCGAGGCGGATAGTGTCTTGAACATAATGAATATCTCCAATTCAGTGTAAACTTAAGCTGAGTTTGCAAATGAGGGCGTATCGCGGCGACCCGTTAATTTGCCTCCAGCGCAGACCAGCCAATAAATCAAATCAAGAGCCAGGGCCGCACAAAGCACGGCCCTGACTGAAGCTTGATATTAGACTTATTTTAGTTTCCAGCTGCGGCTTTCGCTTCTGCTGCTGCCTTTACTGCTGCCGCTTCCAATGCTGCTTTTTCTGCTGGTGTCAGCACCTTTACCGGTGGCTTTATCACCGGAAGCTTAATCTGCTGTGGCGGCAATATTTTTTTGACATTGATTTGCGCCGAAGCAGGCTGGGCAACAGCAACGAGCGACAACGCAACGAGCGAGGCGGAAAGTGTCTTGAACATAATGAATAACTCCAATTTCGATGTAGACCTTCTCATATGCCAGCGCCGATGCAAAAAATGTCAGATCAACATAAGACTTATGGCATAAGTTAAACTGGCTATCGTTGGATTTTTACATCGTCAACAAACGTCCCTTTCAATTCAGTTGAAGAAATCAGCCAAATTGGATCAGGCCCTATAAATGGATATGATGCTGTTTAAGAGACCAATTATGCCGACCGAGCGCAGGGAGCATTTCGATCAGGACGCCGTCAGGATTGGGCTGGATCGCCCAGATGGTGGAGGAAGCGCGCACCAACGCCGGGATGGAGGCTGCGCAGAGTGATCATATCTTACTGACGGATGGCTCCTCCTCCACGCTTGCTGCAACAGATGCTGACAGCGACCCGCTAGTGCTGCGATCATCGGCGCAGCCGTTAACTCGATGCCATACGACCCGACCCCATCGGAAGGCCCCAAGAAGCCACGTGATCAGCGTCGCGGCAATGCGTTGCGGAACCTGAGGACGATTACGGAGGCGACACGGGCGACCGCGTTGGTCATTCACCACGCAGGCAAGGACGTGTCGCGCGGTGCACGCGGCTGGTCGGGCATTCGGGCGGCGGCAGACGCGGAGATCGAGGTAAGCGACAGCAACAACGTGCGTCTTATTTCACTGACCAAGATGAAGGACGGCGACGATAGCAAGCAGTGGGGCTTTCGTTTGACTACCCATGCCAACGGAGGTTCTCAATCAATAACTGCGGGTCTGGAATTTCAAATTGAGGCTCGCCAAGGTTCAAGCGCCAGTGGTCTTCGAACTCCTCATAAAATATAGTCTTTGAGTGTGACGTCGGCGGCGCAATTAGTGGCGTTCCCGTATCGCCAATGTAGGTCTTCAAATCGGTGACTAGCGATGCGGTTATGATTGAACCAGCCCCTACCAAAAACGAACGACGGGTAACGGACATGTTTTCCTCCTTACGATTCGCATCGCAAGAAGTGCTCGACCTGACGTTGCGGGAGGTGCGCTCGTTTGATTGCGAAACCCGCCACATCTCGCCTTAGCGAAAACCACCTTGCCCGAGCGGGTAGGTTGGTGAAGGTTGGACCTTCTCTTGATGCTCTATTAGACTAAGGCGCTTCGCGCGGAGACGCAATACTCCAATAAGTCCCCGACCCAATCAAACGAGCAAAATCATATGTAGGAAGGAAGAGTGGGTCCCATCAGCCAAATTAGGGGGGCGCCACCCCGGTAGGGGTCTGACTTTCACAGAATGCGAAGGGGGTGGGGGGTCGGTTTCAACACACACCTCGAACACCCAAACAACCCAAATGTCCGTCAAATGTCCGTCCTGCATGCAGCCAGAGAGCGCGAAGGACTCTAAAAAACCCCAGAAATCCATGGTGCCGGCTACAAGATTCGAACTCGTGACCCCCTGATTACAAATCAGGTGCATAGCCCCATAAATGCGCGGGTGCATGCTCCAAACCCTTATATTTGCATACTTTTCCTTATCACATGCCATCTCATGCCATTGCCAATTTGATTGCTGATGCTTACTATTTGATTGCTAGAACGCACATCGGAGGGAACATCACCTTGGCAAACATCACAATTTCCAAGCGCACTGTCGACGCCGCTCAGCCCGGCAGCCGAGATGCATTCCTTTGGGACAGCGACGTCAAAGGCTTTGGCCTGAAAGTGACCCCAGCAGGCGGCAAGGTCTACGTGTTCCAGTACCGCGTCGCTCGTCCCGGCGAGACTGCCAACACCCCCGCACGCCGTTACACGATAGGAAAGCACGGCAGCTTGACCCCCGAACAGGCAAGGGCGCGGGCCAAGGATCTCGCAGTGCTAGTAGCCTCTGGCATCGATCCCCGCGAGCAAGAAGCCAACAAGCTGGCTGAGAGGGATGCGACTAAGCGTGAGGTAGATGAGCGCAACCGCATAGCCAATGAAATGGCTTTCGACCGGATGGCCGACCTTTGGCTGGACCATTACGAGCACGAGAAAGGCCGGAGGCCCTCCAGCATTGCTCAAGCATCTATGGTGGTTCGCAATCACCTGAAGCCAGCGCTTCGGAATACGCCACTGCCGCATATCGGTCGCACAGACCTGCAGACGATCATTGATGCGGTTCCGGCCAAGCAGAAGGCGATGCGGCGAACTGTTTTTGCCTATGCCTCTATCTTCTTTGGCTGGGCGATGCGGCGCGGGTGCATTCCAACAAACCCGCTCATGTCGATGGCTAAGCCAGACGCTCCCAAAGCCCGAGACCGGGTACTTACTGACGCTGAGGTAGAAGCGATCTGGACGGCATCCGAAGCTCTACCGGCACCTTGGGGACAGCTCTACCGCCTTTTGCTGCTGACTGGGCAGCGTAAGTCTGAGGTGGCAGGTCTCCGCTGGGAGGAGTTGGACCGAAGCGTAGCATTGTGGACGATCCCGGCTAACCGCGCCAAAAATGATAAGGTTCATATCGTCCCGCTTTCACCCCCTGTCCTTGCCGAACTGGATGCGCGTGCGGGCGGAACCATTTGGCCGACGTCGGGCTACGTCCTTACCACAACCGGCCGGACATCTATCTCAGGCTTCAGCAAAGCAAAGCGGGCCCTAGACGAGACAATCTCTAAGGGCCGAGATGGTGAACAAATAACGGATTGGCGGGTCCATGACATTCGCCGCACGGTGGCAACTGGGCTTCAACGGCTTGGAGTGCGCTTCGAGGTCACTGAGGCGGTCCTAAACCACGTCAGCGGCGCCAAGGGAGGCGTTGCAGGTGTCTATCAGCGACACGACTGGAAGGAAGAAAAGCGAGCCGCGCTTGATGCGTGGGCGCGGCAACTTGGAGGAGCGCAGCCCGGGGGAAATGTTGTTAAGCTGGAGGTGCGGGCGTGAGCAGTTTAATCCGTGGCCTCGGGGCATATGAACGCGAACAGCTGATAAAGCGTTATATAGCCTTACTGGATGAAATTGAGCAGCACCACTTGGATGATGGTGACCGCGATGCTGAGTTGGGAATCCTAAAAGAAGCTTCAAATCTCATGGAAGCAACTCTGGGCAACATTGGCGACATCCCGTTCGAGCAGCCCGAAGACGCTCCAAGAGCAGTAATGTTTGCACTAATGAGTTGGCGATCAGCATATGCTCAAAAGGCAGACGCGCATATGTGGGATGAAGTGATTAGCGAACTGATGCGCTTGGAATTTGGGGATCTGCCGAAGATGCTTAAACCGGCTAATCGGAAGCAGAACCAGCACCCTCTGAAGGGGCAGGTGATGTATATGAAGCTTGCTGCCATTGGGTGGCAAGAGTTTTTTCGGAAGAACTATCCGAAGAAGGCTGAAGTCTATCAACAAGAAATTTCAGAAGCATATGGTATTGAATTCGATACTCTGAAATCTTGGAGAACAAAAACAAAAAAATACTTTGGCGGCGAATTCTTTTCAAGTTGGCTAGAATACGCGAAATCAGGTATGATAGCTGCATATACATCCGAAGAATATAGCGTCTTACTTGAGAGAGATGGCCGAGAATTTATGAGTTTGAACAGAAAGCTTAAGCCGCGGAAGGTGCGTGCCGCAAAGCGGTCTAAGTTTGAGGAATATGACGAATAACGAATTATCTGTCTCTCGATCTGAGCGTGAATGTGGTTATGTGAGGTGGCTTCGGAAAACAGGAGCCAGTTTAACATGCTTTTTACCACCAAAGAGGCCGCCGCATATTTACGGCTAGCCACGCCTACGCTCGAGCGCTTCCGCCTCACAGGAAACGGTCCGGCGTTTTGTAAAATGGGCGATAAGGCAGTCCGCTACCGCGAGGCCGATCTGGACGATTGGGTCGCCAGCCGCCTGCGCAAGTCTACTTCCGATCAGGGAGAAGCGTGATGGAATGCTTCCACGCCCTACCCCTGCCCGAGCAAATCCTGATCGCCGTCTTGGTGAATACGGGAAACAAGGCGCTCGCGGTCAAATCTGCGGGCTTCGATCCTAAGCCTGATGTCGAAATGTTTGTCAAAAGCAAGTTGCGCCGGCATGATTTTAAGAACGCTTACAACGCCGTCTATTTCGACCCGGCTTTAATCCACGAGCCAGCAGCACTGGACATACAGGCGCTTAAGAAAATGGCCGTGCGCGCCTTCGAGGCTGAACTCGGTAATGAAGATCAGGGCCGCGTCGGAATAGTTCGCCTGCTTTGGGAAATACTCGAGGCCGAGAAACCGAACGAAAAGTGAAAACCCCGTGCGCTGAGGTGCGCTGGGGAGCTTGTCTGCGCTGCAAAATGAGCATGCACCAAGCTTAGTGCGTCTTGGCCTAACTAGGCAAGTTTACCATGAGGAAAATCGATCTTGCTGCGGTGAGCGATGCTACCAAGCACGTCGTCCAGCGTGCGCCCTGCACACCTATGCCCGAACCGGTGCGTATACCGTGTTCGTTTTCGAAGATGGGACTGCCGAACAATCTCTGGACCTATCGGATGTCGAACGGCGATCCCTACGCCGCCGTTGCCCGCTGGGACACCGCTGACGGCAAGCAGGTCCGCCCGATTATTTGGAACGGCAAGGATTTTGTGTCGTCGGGGTTCGGCAGTAATCGCCCTCTGTATAACAGTGATCTGTTGTTTAAATCGCCCATGGCTCCAGTGCTGATCGTCGAGGGAGAAAAATCAGCCGATGCGGCGGCCAGTTATGTGCCAGACGGCTGGGTAGTCGTCACATGGCAGGGCGGTGCGAATGCATGGCAACATACGGACTGGTCCCTACTGAGCGGACACCCATGCGTCATTTGGCCGGACAATGACCCTGCGGGGATCAAGGCAGCCTTAGGGATACGCGACCATCTGCAATCGCGTGGTATATCAGGTGTATTGGCAGAGTTGCCCAACGCTCCCGAGGGCTGGGATTTAGCCGATGAATTTCCAGATGGTTTCACGCATGAGGACGTTTGGAAACGCATAGAACAATCGTTAGCTGCGGCCAGCGGGACCACGTCAACAGTTGACCTCCTTCCCCTTGAATGGGCAGATCAGATCACCCCAGTTTTATCGCGCCGTTGGCTAGTGAAAGGTCTGCTAGCCACAACAGGTATCGCTATCGTCTTCGGTCACTCAGGTGCAGGCAAGAGTTTTTTCGTCGTGGATCTATGTGGCCACATTGGATCGAACCGGTCTTGGAATGGCCTGAAAGTTGAACAGGGCCTCGTCATCTATGTCGCTGCGGAGGGTGCTTCGGGCCTACGCAACCGTTTGGCTGCTTTCATGGAGCACCACCGCGTCAGCGATATGCAGCTCGCCATTATCCCTATCCCGATCAACCTGCAGGACCCAGATGCAGACACAGATCGCCTGATCGCAACGATTGAAGCTGCTGCTCGGCAACGAGGCCAAAAGGTAGCGCTCGTTGCGATTGACACGCTATCGAAGACCTTCGGCGCCGGAAAGGAAAACTCCGACGACATGGCGACATATGTTGCCAACTGCCAGCGCGTCTCATCCCATTTCGATTGCTGCGTTTTGATAGTGCATC